>Ga0272444_10000861_pt1 | contig 30669 bp, 20 predicted proteins | sample SSMForm13_FD_201033 | JGI IMG/M metagenome (GOLD analysis project Ga0272444, IMG submission 201033) | Marine sediment archaeal communities from Little Sippewissett salt marsh, Falmouth, MA, United States - SSM-Form-13 | ecosystem: Environmental > Aquatic > Marine > Wetlands > Sediment ...
GCTCAGCCAGTGTTTCCGATCCTTGTTGATGCGATCAGGGCATATTTCAAAGAACAGCAACCAAATCTCGGGTGGCTTACTGCGTAATTTATAGGTTACCCCCCTGAATATTTACTTAAATTTTATTCATAGCTTATCAAGAGGAGCGTTTAAAATGGAAATTAAAACAATATTATGCCCCGTAGATTTCTCGGAAATCTCCGCTAACGCTTTGGAATACGCGGTCTTTTTAGCGTCTCATCATCATTCTGAGCTTCTGCTGCTGCACGTAGTGGAGCATCTTCATGAATTTGAGCATTACCAGATCCTTGTTTTCACGCCGCAGGAACTTTCGGAAAAAATGGAGAAGCACGCATTCGAAGAGCTGAATAAGTTAACCGAACCAATCAAAAAAACCATTAAAGTGGAAACCGTCATACGGCAGGGCAAGGCCTTTGTTGAAATCGTCAAAGAGGCCAAGGAAAAAGATATGGACTTGATTGTGATGGGCAGCCACGGCAGAACAGGCATTTCGCACATGCTCATGGGCAGCGTTGCCGAAAAAGTAGTTCGCAAAGCCAACTGTCCGGTCCTTATTGTCAGAGACAAAAATACTCAATTTGATATCCCATGACACCAAGCCTTTTTATGGGGATAACCGATCCCGTCAAAAAAATAAGCGGCTGGCTTGATGTCTGTTCCCATAACCGAAAGATAAGCGCAGCGGCCAAAGAGTTGGATGAATGGCAGTCAGCCGATTTATAACCTATAGGGGCTATTAGGGTCTGACCACAGCAAGTCGTTAAAAACATATCACCCTGATCCATCGTAAACAAAATGAAAAAAACATTTTATGAATACCATTAAAGGAAAATGTTTTTTCTGTTCATGGAGTGGCGGGAAAGACTCTTGTCTGGCTCTCTATCATGCACTTCAAAATGGTGGTATCCCAAAGCACCTTCTGACAATGTTCACAAAGCAAGGAAAGAGAAGCCGGGCTCATGGGCTACCTTTGAGCGTTCTTGAAACCCAAGCTCAAGCATTGTCTATTCCCCTCGTTATACGCAAAACATCCTAGGACGATTATGAATCGACTTTTCTCTCTGTCATTCGAAAATTCAAGAAAGATTCTGCAATTCATCTCCAACTAAAAGATCAGGTTGTTCGAGACGGGTATTGTTTTTTGGATGTTTCCTTAGGAGCAGAGATATAATCAGCCGCGAGATACAACGGATCGGAACTATGCCATTGCCGTGGATATCGGTACAACAACCGTCTACAGCCAGTTAATCGATATTATAACCGGCGATTTCAAGTTATGTGGATTTGGAATCTGTATCAACATCTTCTCCGGTATGGCACAAGGCGTCCTTACTTTCGAGTATGAAACTCGAGAAAAACACCACAGGGTGTGTAATTCATTGATGTTGGTTAACAGCGGTCATTTATTACTTTCCATCGAAATTCGAAGGTCTGGTTTCAGGTGTCAGGTGTCAGAAGGACGAACGTAAGAGCTGACACCTGAACACTGACACCTGAAACCTGGATTGCTTGAGCTAAATCACCAACAATCTTGATTTACACCCCACCACAGGGATTATGGATCTTAATTTTTGTTCCGGAAAATTCTGTGGGCGGAAAATAGCCTGATTAAAAAATTAGGCCGTGGATTTTGGATAAAATTCCGGGTTGACAATAAAATCGACATCTGGTATTCGATACGGTCGCAAAATTTGAATACCAGAAACAAAGATAGGCAACCGATCCGGTCTGAAAGGACTGGTGAAGGGTTATGGAAGAACTTTAAACGAGAATTTTTATCCTGCAAATAAAGGAGAATTCCATGCAACAAGTTGCCACCCCACCGGAAGATGAAACCGCAAGACTGATTGAAATTATAGAAAACAACGAACACAGCCCCAGCCATTTGGTGAAACTGCTTCAGGAAATACAAGCAGAACTCGGTTATGTGCCGGAAACCGCCCAAAGACTCGTGGCCAAAAAAACCAATACTCCGGTAAGTCAAGTCTACGGCATATTGAGCTTCTACAATTTTTTCCGATTATTTCCTCCGGGCAGGCACCGGGTAAGTGTATGCCTGGGGACAGCCTGTTACGTCAAAGGATCCAAAGCTATTTTGAATAAGATTAAAGAGAAATATAAACTCCTACCGGGTCAGACCACGGAGGACAGAAAATTTTCTCTGGATACGGTAAGATGTCTGGGTTGCTGTGCACTGGCACCGGTTATGGCTGTTGACAGCAATGTCTATGCACGAAATAAACCTGCTAAAGTATTAGAAATACTGAAAATGTATAAATAACAGGATGTCGCTATGAATATCCAAAATCTAAGAGAAATTAAAGATCAATACCGACCCATAATAGAAAGCCGTCAGGATTCACGTCCTCTTGAAAAGGGGGATCAAAGAATCATTCATATTATGATTTGCAGGGGAAGCGGCTGTATTGCTTCGGCAGGAGAAACAAGTCCTTATGATGCGTTTGCCAATGCTATTGAGAAATATGATCTCAAAGAAAAAGTAGAACTGGTTCCTACAGGGTGCCATGGGCTATGCGAAAAAGGACCGATTGCTGTGATTCAGCCGGGAGCGACCCTTTATACTCATGTCCAGGCCAGCGATGTAGAGGAAATAGTACAACAGCACATCATCAATAAGGAATTTGTCGAACGGCTTCTATTTTACGATTCTGTCAAGGAAAAACACATTTCTTCGATAAATGACATAGACTTTTATACAAAACAAACCCGCAGAATTTTGTCTAATAACGGTTTGATTGATCCAATGAAGATTGAAGAATATATTGGAAATGATGGATATTTTGCATTGGCAAAGACACTGGAAATGGAGAGAACAGCAGTAATTGAAGAAGTTAAAAAATCAGGGCTCAGGGGAAGAGGCGGAGCCGGCTTTCCAACAGGAGTCAAATGGGAGTTTGCCCATAACGCTAAAGGTGACCAAAAATACATGGTCTGCAATGCTGACGAGGGTGATCCCGGAGCATATATGAACCGGTCGGAGTTAGAGGGCAATCCCCATGCCATATTGGAAGGAATGGCAATTGGAGCCTATGCCATTGGAGCAACAAAAGGTTACATTTATGTCAGGGCTGAATATCCCCTTGCTGTTGAGACCCTGGAAACCGCTATTGAACAGGCAAGAAATTATGGACTCCTAGGAAAAAACATACTGGGAACTTCTCTTGATTTTGACATAGAACTCTTCCTGGGTTCGGGCGCTTTTGTCTGCGGTGAGGAAACAGCGTTGCTTGCATCTATTGAGCAAAAAAGAGGCAACCCCAGGCCCAGACCCCCATTTCCAGCCGTGGAAGGGCTTTTCGGCAAGCCCACCGTCCTAAACAACGTGGGAACATTGGCGAATCTGCCCCTTATTTTACGAAAAGGCGCTGACTGGTGGAGCGAAATCGGCACTGAATCCACCAAAGGCACGAAGGTGTTTTCACTCACCGGAAACATTAATAACAGTGGATTAATTGAAGTGGCCATGGGCACCAGCTTGGGGGAAATCATTTTTGACATTGGCGGGGGAATTCCAAACGGCAAAAGATTTAAGGCCGCTCAGCTTGGAGGGCCCTCCGGCGGATGTGTCCCTGCCAAATATTTAAATCTGCCGATAGATTTTGAATCTCTGCAGGGCATCGGCTGTATTATGGGATCCGGAGCCTTGGTGGTTCTGGATGAAGATGCGTGTATGGTGGATACAGCAAGATTCTTTCTGGAATTTGATTCAGATGAATCTTGCGGACAATGCCTCCCCTGCCGCCGGGGCCTTCCGTTGATGACCCATATCCTGGACAAAATTACAGAGGGAAACGGTGAAATTAGCGACCTTGAGACATTAAAAGACATCGCAACATGCATGCAAAAAACGTCTCTTTGCGCTCTGGGTCAAACGGCGGCCAGTCCTACTCTCAGCACCATGCGCCATTTCAGAGACGAATATGAAGCCCACATTATTGAAAAAAAATGTCCGGCCGGGGTGTGTGCCGCTTTGTTTCGGACCAAATGCCGGAATGCCTGTCCCATAAACCAGGATATTCCCTCCTATATGGCCCTTGCGAGAGAAGGCAAGCTTGAAGAAGCTTACAAGGTTATCAAGCAAACCAACCCCCTGCCCCTGGTTCTCGGAAGAGTCTGCCATCATCCTTGCGAAGGGAAATGTGACCGGGGAAAGCTGGATGAACCCGTCGCCATTCGAGAGGTCAAAAGACTGGTCGCAGACTACGCCTATGAAAACAACCTTGAGTACCGACCGCCCAAACGATCAGAAAGAAAAGAGAAAATAGCCATTGTGGGTTCGGGTCCCGCAGGACTTGCGGCTGCTTATGATCTCATTATAGAAGGCTTTGGGGTCACTGTCTTTGAAGCCCTTCCGGTTGCGGGGGGGATGCTTGCCGTGGGGATCCCGGAATATCGGCTGCCCAAAAAGTTCCTGGATCATGATATCGAGCAAATAAGAAAAATGGGCGTGGAAATCAGGTTAAACACCCGGATCGAAAACATCGACGATCTATTTGACAAAGGCTACAAGGCCGTATTCTTGGCCATGGGTGCTCATGGCGAAAGAAGGATGAACATCCCGGGAGAAGAACTAACCGGTGTGTTCTGGGGCACGGAATTTTTAAGACATCTCAACTCGGGCCAAACCGTTGATCTCGGAAAAAAGGTCATCGTGGTGGGCGGAGGCAACAGCGCCTTCGATTGTGCCCGTGTGGCCAGGCGCACGGGAGCGGAGGTAACGATCCTCTATCGCAGAGAAAAACACGATATGCCGGCCATCCCGGAAGATATCGAGGCCGCTGAGAAGGAAGGGATACACATGGACTGTCTCAGCGTTCCTGTGGAAATTATGGGAAACGGCCGTGTGGAAAAGATCAAATGCCGGCGTATGGAACTTGAGGAATTCGATGCGAGCTGCAGGAGGATACCCTGTGATCTTAAGGATTCCGAATACACCATTGAAGCGGACAGCCTCATCGAGTCCATCGGACAATTTCCGGAAACCGAATTTTTAAGCGTGAAAACAACACGAGGCGGAAAACTTGACGTGGATTCCCTGAGTCTGGCCACGGACAGGCAAGGGGTTTTTGGCGGCGGGGATGCTGTTACCGGGCCCCTGACCGTTGTTCACGCCATGGCCCACGGTCAAAGAGCGGCCTGCTCCATCAGACGTTATCTGGATGGCGAATCGCTGCAAACAATGCCCACAAGGATTGATCCGGAAAAGTACCATGTTCCCTTTGCACCCGAGGAAGAAGAATATGAAGAAAAACCCAGAGTCCGTTTAAAAGAAGCAGACGTGAGCATAAGGACCAGCACTTTTGAGGAAACCCTCAAAACTTACTCAAAAGAAGAAGCCATGGAAGAGGCGGGAAGATGTCTCCGCTGTGACGCAGGGAGGTAAACGAGATGGTGTATGTCAATATCAACGGCAAGGATTTTAAAGCTGCTCAAGGTTCCAATTTGCTGGATGTCTGTAAAAATAACGGGATCCACATACCACATTTATGCCACAAAAAGGGTCTGAGCCCTGTCGGGGTTTGCCGTCTCTGTCTCGTAAAAGTCTCAGGAATGCGGGGTCTGGTTCCGGCCTGTAGTACAAAGGTCGCGGAAGGAATGCAGGTAATTACGGAGGACCAAGAGATCAACGACCTCCGGCGCTTGAATCTGGAAATGCTGTTATCCGAGCACGAACACAACTGTCTTACCTGTGAAAGCAACGGGAGATGCGAACTGCAAAATTTGATCTACGAGTTCGGGATCGACACGGTACGTTTTCCCATCAATAAAGAAATAAAGCCAGTGGACGACTCCAGCGAGGTTATTGTCAGGGATCCAAACAAATGCATCCTATGTGGCAGATGCGTTCGTGCCTGTCGGGAAATTGCCGGCAAAAATATTTTGGGATTCACCGATCGCGGTCCGGCAGTGGCCATCGGCGCCGGGCTGAACGAACCGTTAGGCTTTACGGAGTGCGCTTCATGCGGGGCTTGTTTGCAGGCCTGTCCCACAGGAGCACTCACGGAAAAGCATGCTCGCTTTAAGGGGAGAAACTGGGAGTTTAATAAGGTCCGAACAACCTGCCCCCACTGCGGGGGGGGGTGTCAGATGGAGATCTGGACCAAGGACAAAAAAGTTGTCAAGGTCTACGGGGTGGAAGAAGAGAATACCGAAAACAAAGGAAACCTTTGTGTCAAGGGAAGATTCGGTCTGGATTTCGTCCAAAGTCCGGAGCGTTTGAAAAAACCGCTGATCAAGAAAAACGGAAAATTTGAAGAAGCGGAATGGGACGAGGCGCTAACTCTTGTGGCGGGAAAATTTCAGGAAATAAAAAATACCCACGGCCCCGATGCCCTGGCAGGGATCGCTTCTTCAAAATCCACAAACGAAGAATGCTACCTCTTCCAAAAATTCATACGCACCTGTTTTGGCACCAACAATATCGATTTCTGTACCCGTCTCTGCCATACGCCCAGTGCGGTGGCCCTCACCCGGGCTTTCGGAGGCGGGGCCATGACAAATTCCATGGGGCTTCTCGAGGACGCCGACGTTTTGCTGGTTGCCGGTTTGAACCTTTCGGAAATGTATCCCGTTTTTGCCAGCGCCATGAAACAACGGGTCATGTCCGGCAATCTCAAGCTCATTATCATTGACCCGCGAAGAACGGAAACCGCGGAATACGCAGACGTCTGGCTCAACCCCCGCCCCGGCACGGATATTGTCTGGATAAACGGGATGCTCCACGTGATGCTCAATGAAGGTCTGTACGACGATGAATTCATAGAAAACAGAACCCAGGGGTTCGAGGACTTAAAAGAAATAATTTCCAAATATACCCCGGCCAGGGTGGAAGAGATTTCAGGAATCCCCGAGACCAAAATCGTAGAAGCGGCACGGCTCTATGGAAAAGCCCAAAGGGCAGCCATCCTCTATGGCATGGGGATCACCCAGCACATACACGGGACGGACAACGTGGGAGGTCTCTGCAACCTGGCCCTTGCCACCGGTAACATCGGAAAACCGGGAACCGGCCTGAACACCATCGCAAAACAAAATAACGGCCAGGGCGCCGGCGACATGGGGTGTTTGCCCCCGATCTATCCCGGTGGGCAACCGGTCTCCAATCCGGAGGTTCAGAAAAAATTTGAGAAGGCTTGGGGAGTAAATCTCTCAGCGAAACCGGGAATTACCGAGGCAAGTATGATCCTTGAGGAAAATGCTATCAAAGGACTCTACGTGATGGGTGGAAATCCCATGCGGAGCGGTCCCAATATTTCACGTATTCAAAAGGTTCTGGAAAATCTGGATTTTATGGTGGTTCAGGATATGTTTTTGACGGAGACTGCCAAAATCGCCCATGTGGTTCTCCCGGCCTGTTCTTTTGCCGAAAAAGATGGCACGTTCACCAATACGGCCCGGTTGATCCAAAGAGTGCGCAAGGCCTTCGACCCCATAGGAGACAGCAAACCCGATTGGAAGATTATCTGTGATCTGAGCCAGAAAATGGGCTACACCATGTCCTACGGGCATCCCAAAGATATTATGGAGGAAATCGCTTCATTGACACCGCCTTACGCAGGGATTTCCTACCGCCGGTTAGGAAAAGGAGGCCTTCGCTGGCCCTGTCCTCAAAAAGACCATCCCGGAACCCGTTATCTTTGGGGAGAAACTTTCAACACGCCAAGCGGTAAGGGAATGTTCTTTCCGGCAGATTACCAGCCCCCCGCCGAATCGCCGGACAAAGAGTATCCTTTTATCTTAACAACGGGAAAAGATCTTTACCATCTCCATACGGGCTCCTATACGCGTAACTCTGTAGCACTTTTCAATCTGTGCCCTGAAGACGTGCTGGAAATCCATCCATCAGACGCAGATCGAGTTCAAGTCAAAGACGGAGAAGAAATTAACGTGCGTTCTCGAAGGGGTTCCATCAAGATCAATACCAGGGTGAGCGACCGGGTTCCGGAGGGAACGGTTTTCACCACCCTCCATTCCGACAATATAGCGGTCAACGTGCTGACCATCGATTGTCTCGACCCCATGGCCAAGACCCCTGAACTTAAACTGTGTGCGGTAAAATTAGAAAAATCGGCGTAAAGTTTAAAAAATGAACGTCCAACACACTGATGAACATCGAACATGGAACATATTAAAAGATGAACGTCCAACATCGAACATTGAACGTCGAACGTCGAATAATGATGTCGCTCCGCTCCGCAATTTATTCTAACATCGAATGAAAAACAAACATCTAATACCAAATATTCAACAACTATTTCTTTTTCTTTTCAGCCGTTTTAATACTCGTAACGAAAATCTTAATTAACTCTTCTGTTTCCTGTAAAATATCATTTAGCAGTTCAAGCTGTTTCAAATTATTGGTACCTTCTAAAATCACCATTCACTGTTCAAGATTGTTTTTTTCATTGAACATTCGATGTTGGACGTTCGATGTTCGATGTTCATTTTTTAAGGAGATCTTTCAATATTTCGTTTACAATTTTCGGATTGGCCTTGCCTTTTGTCTCTTTCATAACCTGGCCCACAAAAAAGCCGAAAAGCTTGGTTTTACCGTTTTTGTAGTCTTCCACTTCCTTTGAACACGCGCCAAGGACCTTTACGACAACCGCTGTGATGGCGGACTCGTCCGTAACCTGTACCAGTCCTTTTTCTTTTACGATTTCTTTGGGCGCTCTGCCGGTTTGAGCCATTTCATCAAATACGGTCTTTGCAATTTTGCCGCTGATAATATTATCATCAATCAGTTTAAGAAGTTGGGCAAGATTGCCGGGAGAAATTGGCGATTCGGCAATTGGCTTGCCCTGGACGTTTAAAAGGCCCAGCAATGATCCCATGATCCAGTTGCTGACCTGTTTGGGATTGGGGAATTGTGTAACGCATTCCTCAAAATAGTCTGCAATCTCTTGGCTCGATATCAGAAAACCGGAATCGTATGAAGGAAGGCCGTATTCATCCATAAAGCGCTTCTTTTTTTCATCCGGAAGTTCGGGAAGTTTTTTTCTGACCGAATCGATCCAATTATCGTCTATAACCAGTGGCAAAAGGTCGGGGTCCGGAAAATAGCGGTAGTCGTGGGCCTCTTCCTTACCCCGCATGGATATGGATTTGTTTTTAACAGGGTCCCACAGCCGGGTCTCCTGAATGACCTGGCCGTGGTCTTCTAAAATTTCTTTTTGCCGGTTGATTTCAAAATAAAGCGCACTTTCAACATGCTTGAAAGAGTTTAAGTTTTTTATTTCCGTCCGGGTCCCAAAGGTCTCAGATCCTTTTGGCCGTATGGATATATTGGCGTCACAACGAAAACTTCCTTCTTCCATGTTGCCGTCACTGATTCCGAGATAGCGAACAATGGATCTGAGATGCCGAAGATAAGCCCCGGCTTCTTCAGGCGTCCGTATATCCGGTTCACTCACGATTTCGATCAGAGGTACACCGGTACGGTTGAAATCGACCTTGCTCAACGGGCGGTCAGGATCATGGGACAACTTACCCGCGTCTTCTTCCATATGTATCCGTGTAATACCGATCCTTTTTGGGTGGCCGTTTATTTCTATCTCAATAAATCCGTTTTCGGCAATGGGCAGTTCATACTGGGAAATCTGGTATCCCTTGGGGAGGTCGGGATAGAAATAGTTTTTCCGGGCAAATCTACTCTCCCGGTTGATGATACAGTTTGTTGCCACAGCCATTCTCAGGGCATATTCAACCACCTTTTTATTAAGCACCGGAAGCACACCGGGCATACCCAGGCAAACCGGACAGGTGTGGGTATTGGGCGGCGCCCCGAATGATGTTGAACAGTTGCAGAAAATCTTTGTTTTCGTCTTGAGCTGAGCGTGAACTTCAAGCCCGATTACAGGTTCATATGTCATTTTAAATCCTTGTGTTTTGAAAGTTTCTAAGATGTTTGTGACAACACATTTATCAAACACAAAATTTTTAACCAAAGCAAGAAATTAGTCAAGCCATATTTAACTTTACTATAGACCCATATGTCTGTAAGAAATGTATTGACTATAAAACGATTTGATACACTATTTAAAATGATTCTTTTTCTGTGTATCTCTGCGAAAATCTGCTTGCCCCTTAGCTCTGGCAGATGGTACTGGGGCGTCCTATTCAATGATATGAGGAATAAAATGAACTTTTTCCTGTGTGTGCTCGGAATGGTGATGGTCGTGGAAGGTCTTCCATATTTTGCATTTCCGGCAAAGATGAAGCTGGTTTTAGAAAAAGTCCTGGAACTGCCGGATAAGTCTTTGCAAAAATTCGGTCTTGTACTTATGCTCGCGGGAATTTTGCTTGTATATTTGGGAAAAAGATAGCACTCATGTTTTTATTGAACGATTATAACTACGATCTGCCCGACGACCTCATTGCTCAAAAACCGGCAGATCAACGGGATCGTTCAAAACTTCTATTCCTGCACAAGGGTACCGGCAGACTGTCCCATCATCAGTTTTATGAAATTTATGATCTCCTTTTGCCAACGGATTTACTGGTTTTAAACAACACCCAAGTGATTCCGGCACGACTTTTCGGAAAAAAGGAAACCGGGGGCAAGGCGGAAGTCTTTATCCTCGATTACCCCGGCGGGCGTGAAAACCCTGGGAATAACGAACTTGTTTTAAGATGCCTGATTAAAACCTCAAAAAGACCGAAAAACGGTACGCCGTTATTTTTTGGCCAAGGATTGCAAGCCCGCGTGATGGACTGTCAAGAAGGAATTTACACGGTAAATTTTACATCTAACAATAATTTTGAAAGTCTCCTGGACAAAATAGGACATGTTCCCTTGCCCCCGTACATTAAACGGAAGGATTGTAAGGATGACAGGACATCGTACCAGACCGTTTATGCGTCGAAAAAAGGCGCTGTGGCCGCACCCACGGCAGGGCTCCATTTTTCCAAAAAACTCCTTAAGAAAATAGAAGAAAAAGGGGTCCGGATCGTTACCGTTACCCTGCATGTGGGTTACGGTACGTTTTTGCCGGTCAGGGTATCGGACATCAGAGACCACAAAATCCATTCTGAGTGGTATTCTATTTCCAAAGAAACTGCCGATGTTATAAACCGTGCCAAAACAAAAGGCCGGCGTATCATTGCCGTGGGTACCACCTGCGTACGGACTCTGGAGTACGCTTCAGACCACAGAGGGAACGTGGCTCACGGTAGCGGAACCTGCGATCTTTTCATTTATCCCGGGTACAGATTTAATGTTGTCGATGCAATGATTACGAATTTTCATCTTCCCAAATCCACGCTGTTAATGCTTGTATCCGCTTTTGCGGGCCGGGAAAATATATTGAATACATACCGGACGGCCATCGATAAAAAATACAGGCTGTTCAGTTACGGGGATGCCATGTTTATTGCATAAAAGGTTTTAGGTAATTGAGGGGTCGGGGAGTTTTTTTAATTTAACCGCTCCATGAATAATCCGCAACTACACCGTACAAACTCATGCATAAGGGCTTATAACGAAAAAACAGTATATCAATATTTAAATATATGATGTTGCATTTAAACAATTTTTATTAAAGGATTGGCACCCGTTTTTTCTTTAGGCTCACTTATATTCGAGTTCCAGACCTTTTACATTTTATTATCAGTTGGCGGCTCAATATGATTATTTAATACACTATAACTTATTGAAAAGTTATTCGAGAACTTTAAAAGTTAAATGTCTAATTTCAAAATAGTTGCAACATCTGACACCACACGGGCAAGGGCCGGCGTCTTACAGACCGCTCACGGTGAGGTAGATACCCCCGTTTTTATGCCGGTGGGAACCCTTGGTACGGTAAAATCCCTGTCACCCGAAGAGCTTATTGGGTGCGGAACTCAGATCGTTCTGGGAAACACCTATCATCTGTATCTCAGACCCGGATGCGATGTTATCCGCCGTTTTGCAGGCCTCCACAATTTTATGCACTGGGATCGGCCTATTTTAACAGACAGCGGCGGCTTTCAGATCTTTTCCCTTGCCAAACTGGGTAAGATTACCGATCAAGGCGCTTTTTTCCAGTCCCATATCGATGGATCAAGTCATTTGCTGACCCCTGAAAAGTCGGTTGAAATACAACTTTGTCTGGGTTCGGACATCATCATGTGCCTTGACGACTGCATCAAATACCCTGCAAGCCGTGAACATACCCAAGAGGCACTCGAGCTTACCACCCGATGGGCAAAAAGATGTAAAAATGCTTTGAAAGAAGGCATCGGGTCTTTAGATCTAACCGTCTCAAAGTCCCCTTCCCTTTTCGGTATCGTTCAGGGGGGCATGTTTAAGGACCTTAGAAAACGCTCAGCGGAGAATTTATCTGAAATTACTTTCAGCGGTTATGCCATTGGTGGGCTCAGTGTGGGTGAACCCAAGGAGATCATGTTTGAAATTGCCGATTTTACACTGCCCATACTTCCGGATAATAAGCCTAAATATATCATGGGTACCGGAACTCCTGAAGATCTTGTAGAGCTTGTGGCCCTTGGGGCGGATATGTTCGATTGCGTCATCCCCACAAGGAACGCTCGAAACGGCCAGATGTTTACAAAAAAAGGCACCATAAATATTTGCAATGCACGCTTCAAATATGATATCAAACCTATTGAACCCGAATGTACTTGTTACACCTGCCAAAATTATTCCAGAGCCTACCTTCGACACCTTTACATGTCAAAAGAATTACTTGCGTATCGTTTAAATACCATTCATAATATTCATTTTTATACGAAACTGATGGAGCATATGCGAACAGCCATATGCCGGAACAAATTTGATGAATTTAGAAAAGCTTTTTATGAAGGCAGATAACCCTTCATGGGTTCATAGTTCATGTAAAAATAAACATAAGGGAGGGCGTAAATCAAAATTGTTGGTGATTTAGCTCAAACAATCCAGGTTTCAGGTGTCAGTGTTCAGGTGTCAGCTCTTACGTTCGTCCTCCTGACACCTGACACCCGACACCTGAAACCAAATCTTCGAATTCCGATAGGAAAGTAATAAATGACCGCTGTTAACCAACATCAGTGAATTACACACCATAAAGGAGGGTATCATGAAAGAAAAAATTCAGGCGGTAATTGACAAAATCAGGCCCATGCTTCAGGCGGATGGGGGTGATGTGGAGCTTGTCGATGTGGTAGACGGGGTGGTCACCGTCCGGTTGCAGGGAGCATGTGCCGGATGTCCCATGTCCCAGATGACCCTCAAGAACGGAATCGAAAGATTTCTAAAAAAGGAAATTCCGGAGGTAAAGTCGGTGGAACGGGCAGACTAAAACGACTGCAAGATAAGGATTAAATTTAACCTTTGCCGGAAATTTTTACAGAAAGAGCTTGCAAGCCATACCTTAATAAATATATATTTTTTGGTTACAATTTTGTGTCAAAATAAGGTAGTCAAATGACCATAGCAAAGCATATCCAAACCATTATATCCGGATCTTCCTGGATCCGTAAAATGTTTGAAGAGGGTGCCCGCCTCAAGGCTGAGCATGGCGCTGAGAACGTATATGATTTCAGCCTGGGAAACCCCAACCTGGAGCCCCCTGAAAAATTCCGGGCGACTCTCAAGGATGCCGCAGCGTCCTTGGATCATGGGGTTCATGCTTATATGCCCAATACCGGATATCCCTATGTTCGCAAGTCTGTGGCTGATTATCTTTGCAACGAACAGAAGGTGCAGGTTACCGAAAATGAGGTGATTATGACCTGCGGAGCATCCGGTGCTCTGAACGTTATCCTGAAAACAATCCTCGATCCCGGTGATGAGGTAATCACTCCGGCTCCTTTTTTTGTTGAATATACATATTATGTGGACAACCATGGCGGAAGCCTTAAAACCGTACCCACAAAACCGGATTTTAATCTGGACATTGACGCCGTTTCCGTTGCGATAACTCAAAAGACCCGGGCCGTTTTAATCAATTCCCCGAACAATCCAACCGGCCAGGTATATTCAAAAAAGAGTCTTAATGAACTCGGAACCCTATTAACTGAAAAAGGAAAGGAACTGAACCGGACCCTGTATCTGATCGCAGATGAACCCTATCGCAAAATCGTTTATGACGGACAAAAAGTCCCAAGCATCTTTCAAATTTACAACGAGAGCATCATTGCCACGTCATATTCAAAGGATATTTCCATTCCCGGGGAACGTATCGGTTATTTGGCGGTTAACCCCGAAGCTTGTTTTAAAAAAGAGCTTATCGGCGGCATGGCACTGGCCAACAGGATCCTCGGATTTGTCAATGCTCCGGCGCTGATGCAGCGGGTTGTGGCCTCCGTTCAGGGCACGAGCGTGGATATCTCGGCCTATGCCCGGAAAAGAGAACTCCTGTGTAAGGGTCTGGAGGATTGTGGCTACGATTTCTTCAGACCGGCAGGTGCGTTTTACCTTTTCCCCAAAACGCCGGTTCCTGATGATGTAACATTCGTACAGGCGCTTCAGGAGGAATTGATTCTTACTGTCCCGGGCAGCGGTTTTGGCGGACCGGGTCATTTCAGAATCGCCTTCTGCGTAGCCGATGACACCATAATAAATGCCATGCCCGGATTTAAACGGGTTATGGAAAAATTTGGAAATTGATTTGTACTAAAGAACTGAACTGTTACCAATTATTTAATTTTCAATCGTCAATTTTCAATCATCAATTATAAAAGGAGGTTATTATGAAAGTATTAAAAATAGACCATCTCGGAATAGCCGTAAACAGTATCCAAGACGGTAAAAATTTTTGGACAGATGCGCTGGGGCTTGAATTTGAAGGCTCCGAAACCGTTGAAGAGCAAAAAGTGACCACTGCTTTTTTCCCGGTGGGAGAAAGTGAAGTGGAGCTTCTTGAATCAACAGCGCCGGACGGGCCTATCGCTAAATTCCTGGAAAAAAAGGGCCCTGGGATTCATCACGTTGCGTTTCGAGTGGAGAATGTTGAAGAAGCCCTGGCTGAATTAAAGGAAAAAGGAATACGGCTGATTGACGAAAAACCCAGAATGGGCGCCGGTGGCGCAAAAATCGCTTTTTTGCACCCCAAAGCCACGAATGGCATTCTGGTTGAGCTTTGTGAAAGATAATATATTATTCCTTAGTGCTCTAATTTGTAAATACAGTAGCGCATTATATGACAGGCCACCACATTCAACGTAGCGAATGATTATAAAAGTGACTAAAATTTGAAGTGAGCTAAAGTTAAGGAACTTGCCTTGGGCGAGACCAATTTAAAAATGATAGAATTCATTAACTTAAGGCACTTTAAACTTTTAAATTGAATATTGATATGATTTTTCAATTATTCAATCTTCAATTCTCAATCCAAAGGAGGATGCCATGCCTAAAAATCCTGATATACAAGAATGGACAGAGCTTGCCACCAAACAACTGAGAGGAAGACCGCTTGAGTCTCTTAACTGGGAGACGGATGAAGGCATATTGGTAAAACCCCTGTACACCGCAGAGGACCTTGAGGGGATGGAGCACGTGAACACCCTTCCGGGTTTCGCACCCTATGTTCGAGGCCCCATGGCCACCATGTATGCCGGAAGGCCCTGGACCATCCGCCAGTATGCCGGTTTTTCCACGGCCAAAGAGTCCAATGAATTTTATAGAAAGAACATGGCTGCCGGTCAGACCGGACTTTCGGTGGCCTTTGATCTTGCAACCCACAGGGGGTATGACTCGGATCATCCCCGGGTGGTGGGCGATATCGGCAAGGCCGGTGTTGCCATCGATTCTGTTGAGGATATGAAAATCCTTTTCGATCAGATTCCCCTGGACAAGATGACGGTTTCTATGACCATGAACGGCGCGGTTCTGCCGGTTATGGCCGGCTACATCGTGGCGGCAGAAGAACAGGGCGTAACGCATGAGCAACTGGGAGGCACTATTCAGAACGATATTTTAAAAGAATATCTGACCCGAAACACGTACATCTATCCCCCGGAACCTTCCATGAGGATTGTATCCGATATTATCGGATTCTGCTCCAAAAACATGCCCAAATATAATACCGTCAGTATCAGCGGGTATCATATGATGGAAGCAGGCGCCAACTCTGTTCTACAAACCGCATTTACACTGGCGGACGGACTGGAGTATGTCAGGGCCGCTCTGGCGGCCGGGCTGGATATCGACAAGTTTGCTCCGCGTCTGTCGTTTTTCTTCGGAGTCGGGATGAACTTTTTCATGGAAATTGCCATGTTAAGAGCCGCCCGTTTTCTGTGGCATGAAATTATCAGCCAGTTCAACCCTAAAAATCCAAAATCTACCATGTTACGGACCCATGTCCAGACATCGGGCTGGAGCCTGACCGAGCAGGACCCGTACAACAACATCATTCGAACCACCCTTGAATGTCTGTCTGCGGTTTTGGGCGGAACTCAGTCTTTGCATACCAACTCTTTTGATGAGGCGGTAAGTCTTCCCACCGCTCTATCCTCCCGGATTGCCAGAAACACTCAAATAGTTGTTCAGGAAGAATCCCAGGTTTGCCATGTGGTTGATCCTTTGGGAGGATCTTACTATGTTGAAGCTCTGACCGGTGGCATTATCAATGAGGCCAGAAAGATCATGGATGAGGTTGAGAAACTCGGCGGAATGGCCAAAGCCATTGAGACCGGGATGCCCAAAATGCGGATCGAAGAATCCGCCGCCAGGAAACAGGCCCGAATCGACCAGGGTAAAGACGTCATTGTGGGTGTCAACAAGTATCAGGTTGAAGAGGAACCCCTGGAAGGTCTTCTTGAAGTTTCCGAGGCTGTCCGCGATGGACAGATCACAAGATTAAAAGAAATCAAAGCAAAACGGGACAATGATGAAGTCCGGAGGACTCTGGAAGCCATAACCAACGCCTGCGATTCCGGTGGAAACCTGCTGGAAGCCTGTCTTCCGGCAGTGCGGGCACGAGCCACGGTTGGAGAAATATCCGACGCCATGGAAAAGGTTTTCAACCGTTATGTGGCCACGACCCAGTGTATATCCGGAGCATATGCTGAAGAGTATGCTGACAGCGAAATATTTACGGCCGTTCGCAAAAGAACCGACGAATTCCAGGAAAAACACGGGCGTAGACCGCGAATACTGGTGACAAAAATGGGCCAGGACGGTCATGACCGGGGAATTAAGGTGATCGCAACCGCCTTTGCAGACCTCGGGTTTGACGTGGACATCGGTCCCATGTTCCAAACACCTGAAGAAGCTGCCCAGATGGCTTTGGAGAACGATGTTCATGTTGTGGGGGTGTCGAGTCTGGCGGCCGGGCATAAGGCCCTGGTTCCGCAACTTATTGAAGCTCTTAAAGAAAAAGGCGGCCAGGATATCAATGTTGTTGTGGGAGGCGTGATTCCGCCGGCGGATTACGATTTTCTGTATCAGGCCGGAGCCAAGGGCGTGTTCGGTCCCGGAACCGTGGTTACCGATTCCGCAAACAAAGTATTGAACACGTTGGAAGCGTAACTTAGATTCTTGTATTTTTGTGACAAAATACTTGTTTTCCGCCACCAAGGCACCAAGGTACCAAGATGAATTTAAATAAAATTGTTTTCCTTTGTGTCTTTGTGGCAATTTTTCCCGGCATGTCCGGGTTGAGGTTTAATCAAAAAAATGAAATATATTGCTCCATCCATTCTGTCTGCTGATTTTTCAAAACTGGGAGATGAAATACAATCGGTTGAAGCGGCCGGAGCAGACTGGATTCATGTAGACGTTATGGACGGCCATTTTGTGCCGAACATCACCATAGGCCCTTTGGTGGTCGAGGCGGTCAGGCGGGTAACATCACTTCCTATTGACGTCCATCTGATGATTGAAAATCCGGACCGCTACATCAAAGATTTTGCAAAAGCAGGAGCCGATTTAATTTCCGTTCAGGTGGAAGCCTGCGTTCACTTGAACCGGACCATACATATGATAAAGGAGTTTGACCGGCGTGCCGGGGTGGTGCTGAATCCGTCAACCCCTTTATCCTCACTGGACTGGATAATGGAAGATGTTGACTTTATAATGATCATGAGCGTTAATCCGGGATTCGGAGGCCAAGAGTTTATACCCAACAGTTTAGACCGGGTCAGAGTCCTTCGCAGAATAATCCGGGACCGGGGACTCGCTACCCTTATCGAGATTGACGGAGGAGTGAACGAAAAAACCATTAAAACGATTTCGGATGCCGGAGTTGATGTTTTTGTTGCCGGATCGGCAATTTTTAAAAGCCCGGACTATAAAAAAACCATAGATAGATTCCGAGACTTAATCAGCAGGCAATAAAATGGAACAGAGTAAAAACAAGAATAACGTCCTGGTCATCCACGGCCCAAATCTGAATATGCTGGGAAAAAGAGAGCCTGAACTATACGGCAATAAAACACTGGACGAAATTAACTCCGACCTTGAAAAACTTGGGGAAAAACTGGGCCTTATTGTTGAAACCTTTCAATCCAATCATGAAGGGGCCATTGTTGACAAAATACAGGAAGCCGTGGCTCTGCAAAAAGGAATTATTATAAACCCTGCGGCCTATACCCACACAAGCATCGCTATCCGAGATGCACTCCTTATACTCGAAATTCCTGTCATCGAGATACACATATCCAACATTTACAAAAGGGAGTCGTTTAGACGAACGTCGATGACATCAGATGTGGCCACCGCCCAGATTGCAGGGTTTGGCGTTAAGGGCTACGGTATGGCCTTAGAGGCGCTGGCCGGGATGATTCGGAGTCCTTGATCATGCGTTGTCCTCTGCACAGTCAACCCATTTCTAGGTGTAAATCAAGATTGTTGGTTATTGAGTTCAATCGTAAGGTGTCAGTGTTCAGGTTTCAGGTTTCAGCTCTTCAAGTTTCTCTATCCTGACACCTGACACCTGACACCTTTTCTCCAAAGCTAAATACGTAGCACAAACGAACATGGATTTTCATATTGCCAACAGCCGTGATTCACACCTCCATTTATGTTTAGCTCTACTTTAACAACAGCTTTTCAGCAAAAGGAACTAAAGATTTTTCTTTTACCGCATCGTCTCCAGCGGTTTCAATCATTCCATCATGGGCAATAAGCTTTCCCTCTCCGTTAACGACCGTATTATTGTCAAGAATAATAAGACCGGACTTTTCGATAACTTTTTGTTTGTATTCCCACTCCTGCTGGATTTGATATTTATGGAGTTTAAACTTCCAGTACAGGCAGAACAGAAGATAAATTAATCCACCGCCAACACACGCACACAAAATTATCAGAAGATAAAATGCCGTTTTCTCTCCAACTTGGCCTAATACATGAATGACAACATCAAACTTGTATAAAACTACAGATCCTAATCCTAAAATAATCATACCGACAAGAATCGGCACCTGATGGATTACGGAAAGCAGGAAGTTGAAACTATGGCCGAATCTTTTAATCTTTGTCCCAACCAAAGGACTTTTTTCATGAAAAAGGGGCGACTCTTGCTTTCCATATATATAATAATTAAAACCGATAACGATAAGCCCGATGACAAATATCAGCACAACCGGAGCAATAAACGATATGAAAAAATACTGTTTCCAGAGAAATGGCTTTTTGTCAGAACCAATAGCGCCGATAAAATGGGCGACAAATATTACAAATTCAACCCCTCCAATAAGCACTAAAAAGGTATTAAAGTAGTCTTTAATCTCTGTGCTTTCAAGTAAAGAGGCGATGCCGATTCTATTATTGGTGTTACCGCTTTTCATGAATTCATCCTTATTACGAAAATTTTATAACCAAAATGAAACCTACTATTTACATCAAATAAGTCTTTTTGTCGATAACTTTTTACAGCTTATTTACTATCCGTTATAAAAAAAACACCCGCTACTATAATGATGGTTTCGTAAAAAGTCAAAACCTCAAGGCAAACGCATTTAACTTCTGTGCAGCGTAGCGACGGGGTGTTTCTCTTGGAAATCCAATGACTGTTTGAAGGGCTTTAGCACGCGTTAGTCCGAGCCGAATGGAATTATGACTAAAATAATCGGTGGGATAATTTGGCGACGAATTGTTCTTAATTTCTGTGAGACCTTTGAAAAATGTTCAATTTCGTCCAAGTTCAAGGAAGGTGAGAATTTTAACCACAGGAATACATGGAGTATTTTGAGGATTAATCCGCCAAAGTTCGGTGGCGGATTAAAATTTGAGCCTGACGCAGAAATTGGGCGAAAGGGGACGTTTTGCAAAGGTCTCTTTGGTGCGGCTCGGGCTTATGGGTGCTTAAGCACAAGTTTCAGTGGATTGGAAAGAGAAGCACCCCGTCGTGGAGCGTTCTCCTTGTACTGGGATTCAAATGCGTTTGCCCTGGTCAAAATCTGTTATCCTATTGACACACGCGAACACTTTGTATAAATCACACCATTATGCAATCATCTGATATAAACAAAAGCACCTACGGCTGGTGGACACAAGGGGATACGGAGGTCGAGCATGGAGATCATGCGGTCAGATCAGCACTGCTCCGAGTGACTGAGCCGATTCACCTGTTGAACCTTGACGGTCAGCTTGCCATTGGCCGGGGAGGTACCGTAACCATCGGCAAAAAAATTCCGTCACCCCCTGAAGGGTTTCCGTTACTTGCCTTTGCTCCCCCACTGCCCCCTGAAAATTTAGGTGATCCGCAGTTCAAGAAAACCTATCACCTCCGTTATGCCTATATTGCCGGCGCCATGGCCAACGGAATTACATCCGTTGAAATGGTGGAAAAAACCGGGCGTGCCGGAATGCTTGGTTTTTTCGGTGCTGCCGGTCTTTCTCTTAATCAAATAGAAGCTGCAATCCACCGGTTACAGGAAAGTTTAAAGGACATCCCCTTTGGATTTAATCTGATCAATAGCCCCAACGATCCTGAATTAGAAGCGGCTGTGGTTCACCTCTATTTAAGGCGTGGGATAACCCATGTCAGCAGCTCGGCATACCTGAATCTGACACTTCCCTTGGTACACTACCGGGTAAAGGGAATCCATCGGGATAAAAACGGTACGGTTGTTTGCCCCAACAAGGTTATCGCAAAAGTTTCCAGGGTTGAAGTTGCCAGAAAATATTTTTCACCGCCGCCGGAAAAGCTTCTGGCACAACTGGTGGCAAAAAAAATGATAACCGGAGAAGAAGCTGACCTCGCAAAATCCATACCCATGGCCCAGGACCTGACTGCGGAAGCAGATTCCGGCGGACACACGGATAACCGGCCGGCAATTACTCTTTTGCCCACCCTGATTGCCCTTCGTGATGAATTGACTGAAAAATACCGCTACAGCAGACCCCCCTGCGTCGGGCTTGGCGGAGGAATTGCCACACCGGATTCGGCCGCCGCTGCATTTGCCATGGGTGCCGCCTATATCCTTACCGGTTCAATCAACCAGTCCTGTGTGGAGGCGGGCACGTCCAAAGCTGTCCGTCAAATGTTGGCCGAAGCCGGCCAGGCGGATGTGACTATGGCGCCTGCCGCCGATATGTTTGAAATGGGGGTTAAAGTCCAGGTATTAAAACGCGGAACCATGTTTCCGCTTCGTGCCGCAAAACTTTATGATCTGTATTCTAACTATGACCGTTTTGAAAATATTCCGGAAAAACAAAAAGCTCTGCTGGAACGTGACTTTTTCAGGCAAAGTTTCCAGGATGAATGGGAACAGACAAAGCATTATTTTACAATGCATGATCCAAAACAAATCGAAAGGGCCCGGAAAGACCCCAGACACAAGATGTCCCTTGTTTTTCGATCCTATCTGGGCCAATCTTCAAATTGGGCCAACTCCGGTGATCCTTCAAGAAAAATCGATTACCAGATATGGTGCGGTCCGGCAATCGGAGCTTTTAATCAATGGGTTAAAGGGTCATTTCTTGAAAAACCTGAAAATCGTGAAACCGTTACCGTTGCCATGAATCTTCTGTGCGGCGCTTCAGTGGCAACACGGGTAAACTGGCTTAGAAACCAGGGCATTGTACTACCGGCCGGCATAGGGAATTTTTCTCCCATGCCGCTTCAGGATCTACTGGAATTGGTTGACGAAAGTGCCGGATAACGAGATCGATTTAGGTTCAAACGCAGGACAAAATTATTGAGGACATCGGTGATATTCACTGTTTTAACGATATTCACATTAACTGCTGACATTTTTTTCGTCTGTAAACCCATGGTTGTTTCCATATAAAGTTCTTTCATAATTTCAAAGCCTTTATAATTAACCGGCTCATTGGAAATTATTCCCCGAATCGTATAACTAAAGCTCATGGTATTATCCGGATCTTCTTCACGCTCAATAAATATGATATATTTTTTAACCCGTTGGCCAACACCCGTGTTTACCGTCGCGTTTCTCCCGGCATCAAAATAAAACCCTTTTTCTGCAAACCATGAATGCAAATCTTTTACAATTTGTTTTGCTTCAGGAATCGTAAACCTTAAGTCACCCACCAGATGTCCTCCAAAATAAACCGTAAACGCGCCATCGGGACTATATTGTCTTGCAAAGCCGGATTGCATTCCGCCCAGCGGGTCAGGCGGAAGAAATTCCCGGGACCACCGTTTCCATTTGGAAAGATTGATATCCAGCCGTTTTGAGGCTTCCCGATTTGTGAAAAACTTTATCATAATGGCACCTTAATAAGTTGTTGTATTAATAGTTCAACTCTCATAAATACGAATGCTTAAATTTGATGAACTCGTAAAAAGTCCGATTTGGACGGTTTCGTAAAAAGTTCAAATTCAAGGCGTGCAAATTTTGTAATCATGAAGCGTACTTGTCGTACGTTGAATGATTGCGAAATGCAGCACAACGCAGAAGTTGGACTTTTTACGAGACTGTCAAATTTTATCCATCAATTATTACTGATGAACTCATAAAAAGTAGAATTTATCACGTATTAGGTTTTAAGATTTAGGTTTTAGGTAATTAAAACAAGTAGGGGCTTCGCCCCAATTGGAATGGTGGAATAATGGAGTAATGGGTTTGAAGGAGTTTTTCACAATTATAATGTTTTACTTCCGCCTTTATCCCCAACATTCCAGCATTCCATTATTCCATGTTCGAGGCAAGCGTTCAGGCCTCAAAAAATATCCTATTTTTTCATTAACTTGTAGAATTTCCGAGACGTTATATTATTTTAACAGATACTTAAAACTTAATACCTAAAACTTAAAACGTCCGTAAAAAGTCGTATTTTAACCTTTTACGAAACCGTCAAATATCATACCATAATCCTTGCAAAAACTCATAAAATTTCTGAGGCGTTTAATTATGAGGTTGTTATATCAATATGTCAACAATAAATATAGGATCAATCTACTTGCAAATAATTTTTACTTGCATTATGATTGACAAACTTGTAGAAAATTGAGTTTTTTAAGATCTCATAAAAAGTCAGAAACTGCTAAAAATTAAACACATGATGAATTCTATTTTTTATGAATTCATCGAAATGAGACCTTTGAAAAACGTTCAATTTTGTTCAAGGCCAAGGAAGGCGAAAATTTTAACCACAGGAATACATAGAGTATTTTGAGGATTAAAATTTGAGCCTGACGCAGGAGTTGGGCAAAAGAGAGCGTTTTGCAGAGGTCTCACAATAGATAATCATTGAACACCACAGATAAAAAAATACCGCAGAATGTACCTGTGGCCATCATCGGAATGGGATGTGTCTTTCCCAAATCTCCCGGTTTAAAACAATACTGGCGGCTCCTCTTTCACGGTGAAGATGCCATTACCGATGTACCGTCAACCCACTGGTTATCTGAAGATTATTACGACACGGACCCAAAAAAACCCGATCATGTTTACTGTAAACGGGGAGGGTTTATTTCTCCGGTTTCTTTTGATCCCACGGAGTTCGGAATTCCCCCCTCTTCTCTTGAAGCCACGGACACCTCTCAACTTTTGAGTCTGATCGTTGCGCAAAAAGCCCTGGAAAATTCCGGTTACGGTGCAGGAAAGACCTTTAATCGTGACCGAACCAGCGTAATTCTCGGTGTTACCGGGACACAGGAGCTGGTTATCCCCCTTGGCGCCAGACTTGGCCATCCCATCTGGCGCAGAGCCCTCCGGGACTCAGGAATTAACCCGGTAAAAACCGAAGAAGTCATCCAAAAAATATCCGATTCATATGTATCCTGGCAGGAAAACTCGTTCCCGGGGCTTTTGGGAAACGTTGTGGCCGGAAGAATCTGCAATCGTCTGGATCTTGGAGGCACCAACTGTGTCATTGACGCTGCCTGTGCAAGCTCCATGAGCGCCATCCATCTTGCAATCATGGAACTCATCTCCGGACGCAATGACATGGTGATTACCGGCGGCGTTGACATGCTCAACGACATCTTCATGCATATGTGCTTTTCCAAAACATTTGTTCTTTCGCCCACCGGAGATTCAAGACCTTTTTCAAAAAATGCTGACGGCGTAGTGCTTGGCGAAGGCATCGGGATATTTGTTCTGAAACGACTGGATGATGCGGAAAAAGACGGCAACAGGATTTATGCGGTAATTAAAGGGTTGGGGACTTCCAGTGACGGAAAATCACAAAGCATATATGCCCCCAGAGCCGAAGGACAGACAAAAGCACTCAAAGCCGCATACACTCAAGCCGGCATAGACCCTGCTACGGTTGAGCTTATCGAGGCACACGGCACCGGCACCATCGTGGGCGATGAGGTTGAGTTTCAGGCCTTAAACAGTTTTTTTGGCACATCAGACAACCGTGACAAACGGTGTGCTTTGGGTTCTGTGAAATCCATGATCGGTCATACCAAGGCAGCCGCAGGCGCCGCAGGTCTGATGAAAGCCGCATTATCAATTTACAATAAAGTCCTGCCGCCCACTTTGAAAGTGGGTGAACCGGATCCAAAACTGAATATTCATCAAAGCCCGTTTTATCTAAATACAAACACAAGACCCTGGTTTTCAAATAACGAACATCCGCGAAGAGCGGGAATCAGTTCATTCGGGTTTGGCGGAAGCAATTTTCATGTGGTGGTCGAAGAATACAAGAAATACAAACAGGAAATCACGTGGCACGGATCTGTTGAAATTGTTGCCCTGTCCGCTTCCAGCCAAGACCAGTTAAAAGAACATGTTGTCAACTTCAAAACCCATGTTGACAAGGGTCTGTCCTATGAAGAACTTTCAAAAAAAACGGCAAAAACAAGAGCCGATTTTTCAACATCGGATCCCTACCGGCTCCTGATGGTCCTTGAACCATCAACGGATCTTGCCGGCCTTTTTGACCGCGCGTTACATGCCCTTGAATCAAACCGTTCCCAACATGCATGGCAGCTTGAGAATATTTTTTACGGGAGCCATGAACCTGCTGGAAAAATGGCATTTATTTTCCCGGGCCAGGGAAGTCAATACCCGGAAATGGGCCGTGACCTGGTATGCAGTTTTCCGGATGCATTTAAAATTCTGGAAAATGCAAATGACCAATACAAAAATTATGGCCGGCTCACCGATAGGATCTACCCGATTCCGGATCAAAGCGAAAAAGAAAAGACAAACCCGGAACAAGCGCTACGGAGAACAGACATTGCTCAGCCGTCAATCGGGGCGGTAAGCATGGCCATGCTGAACATACTTAACGGATTCGGAATCTTAGCCGATTTCACCTGCGGGCACAGTTTTGGCGAACTTTCAGCCCTTTGCGCTGCCGGCCGAATGGATCTGGATACCTTGCTGCACCTGGCCATTACCCGGGGCCGCTTAATGGCGGCGGCGGGCCAAAATACCGGGGGCATGCTGGCGGTCATCGGACCGCTGGACAAACTCGAGCATCTGATTGAGGAAAATAAAACAGGTGTTATTCTTGCCAATCGAAACAGCCCCGACCAGGGCGTGTTATCGGGCGCTACGGATGCCATCCACCGGGCCGAAGACATATGCCGGCAGAACGGATTCAGAACCGTCCGGCTTCCGGTTTCCGCTGCGTTTCACAGCCGTTTGGTCAAAGAGGCCCAAAAGCCTTTTTCACAGGCCATAGAAAAAATTGACCTGGTTCCTTCAAAAATCCCGGTATTTTCCAATACCACCGGCGCCCCCTACCCTGCCGATTCTGAAAAAGCAAAAGAATTGTTGAACGGGCACCTGTTATCTCCTGTCGATTTTATTAGCGAAATTAATAATTTATTCGAATCGGGCGCACGCACATTTGTTGAGGTGGGCCCGAAATCGGTTTTGACCGGCCTGGTAAAATCCATATTAAAAGGTCAGGATTTTCAGGCCATTGCCCTTGACGCTTCTCAAGGGAAACGGTCCGGAATCACGGATCTTGCCGGAACGCTCTGTTACCTGGCATCCCTGGGACATTTCGTGGATTTAAGCCTGTGGGAAGAGCCTTACATTGAAAACAGAAAACAGCGGATGAGCATACCCATTGCAGGGGTGAATTACAGAGCACAACAATCAGAGGTCGGAAGTCAGAAGTCAGAAGTCAAAACACCGGGCAGAGAGCAAAGAACAGAGAAAAGAAAGGTTGGATCACAGAATACTGAGTACAGCACACCGCATACAACGCACGCAAGACCCGCCAGGGAAATCAAAACCATACCACCCCATACATCTAATCAGCCCCTGGATACCCTTATAACCCCGGGAGATCGCCCCGAAACATCAAACAAAAAGCAAGACGCCATGAAAAACAGACAGCATTCAAAAAATTTCATCCCCGATGCATTAACTATCGTCCAGGAAGGTCTGAAATCCATGCAGGCCATTCAGATGCAAACCGCCCAAACCCATCAAAAGTTTTTAGAAACCCAGACCCAGGCAGCAAGAACCTTGCAGAATATGATGGAAAATACTCAGCGGTTGGCCGCAGCTTCCATGGGCATTAAAACAGAGATAAAGACATCGGATGTTAGCTTTGAACCATTAAAACAACAACTGCCCGAGTCGGTTGAGCCTCTGACCGGTTTTGATAAGACCGGCTCTGATCCGGAAATCACGGATACGCAACGTGACCTTCTTCCACTGACGGATCCCATGGAAGCGCCGGTGCTTTCTGATTCGCAAACACCGGAGGCTCCGGAGCTTTTTGTTCAAGAACCTGAGTTAACACCTGGGGACAAAGATCTGAAAGCGTCAGACACCGCTCAAGAACAAATAGAAAACCGCATGCTGGAAACCGTGAGCCGGTTAACGGGCTATCCCACCGAAATGCTGGGCATGGACATGAATATCGAGTCCGATCTGGGTATCGATTCCATCAAACGGGTGGAAATACTCTCTACCCTTGAAGAGCAGATTCCCAATCTTCCGGCCATCTCTCCGGAAATCATGGGAAGCCTGAAAACACTGGGCCAGATCGTGGAATACCTTTCCGAAACTTCGGATAGTGAGGTTCCCCCGGCTCCGGAAACAAAAGACGCAGAATCATCAACCGGCGATCATCAAGAAATAGAAAACCGCATGCTGGAAACCGTGAGCCGGTTAACGGGCTATCCCACCGAAATGCTGGGCATGGACATGAATATCGAGTCCGACCTGGGTATCGATTCCATCAAACGGGTGGAAATACTCTCTACCCTTGAAGAGCAGATTCCCAACCTCCCGGCCATCTCTCCGGAAATCATGGGAAGCCTGAAAACACTGGGTCAAATCGTGGAGTATCTGGCCGGGGCCGAAACACCCCAAACATCCGAATCCGAGGAACCACCCGCGTCTTCAGCGTCTCACACAGATACGGTTCAAGACTCATCGGAACCCTTATCCCCGGAAGACACTGACCTTTCCCCCCAACACCTGGCCGCCCAAATCCACAGAAACGTGGTGTCTGTTGTTGAACAGCCCTTTGTTCAAAATATCCCGTTGGAACTGCCGGCAGACCGCACCGTTTATATCACCGATGATGAAACCGGACTTTCGGAAGCCATTGCGCATGAATTTTCATCCCGGAGCATGGATGCGGTGCTTTTATCAAAACAGATGGTTTCAGACATGGTGGCCGGCCAGACATCTGTGAAGAACGCTGCCGGATTGATCCTCGTAGCCGAAAGCCGGATGAATGATAAGCGGTTCTTAAAACAGTCCTTTATACTGGCAAAGCAGCTCGGTCCGGACCTTCTGGATTCAGGTGAAACCCATGGCGCTCTGTTTGCCACCATCACCCGCCTGGACGGCGCTTTCGGATTCAAAGGCCGGGGCATGACCGCTCCGCTTCAAGGGGGACTGGCCGGTCTTGCCAAAACCGCATCCGTTGAATGGAAAAATGTCTGCTGCCGTGCCATGGACATCGCGCCGGATTGGAAAGAAAACACCCGGATCGCAACAGCGGTTGTGGCCGAACTGTTAAATTCCGATCCTTGGGGCCCGGTTGAAGTGGGTCTGGATTCGGACTCTCGATGTATATTGGCGTTAAACCCTTCACCGTATCCCCAGGGGAAAATTAACCTGGACCCGGGGGATGTGGTTGTGATTACCGGCGGCGCCCGGGGGGTGACCGCATCCACAGCCTGTGCCCTTGCAAAACATGCAAAACCCACCCTGGTGCTTATGGGGCGATCTTCGGATCCCACTCCCGAGCCCGAGTGGCTTGCCCAACTCCACGATGAGGCGGCAATTAAAAAGGCACTCCTTAAAAATGAATTCGGGAACACGAATATTACACCGGTTGATCTTGAAAAAGCGTATAAAAAACACATGGCCAATCGGGAAATTATAAAAACGCTGGATACCATCGAAAATTTCGGTGCCCGGGTGCGCTATTTTTCGGCAGATGTTCGGGATGGTGATGCGGTGACCTCGATTCTAAATGAGGTTCGTTCCGAATATGGTCCGGTCAAAGGAATTATTCATGGCGCCGGTACCCTGCAAGATCGCACCATTATCGATAAAACCCTGGATCAGTTTGAAACGGTTTTCCATACCAAGGTCACGGGCCTTAACGTGCTCCTTGAAGCCACCCGGCAGGATCCTCTCAAATACCTGGTGCTTTTTTCATCCATAACCGCCCGAATCGGAAACAACGGTCAGGCGGATTATGCCATGGCCAATGAGGTGCTAAACAAGATCGCACAGCAAGAATCCCTCACACGACCGGACTGCAAGGTCACCGCCATCAACTGGGGCCCCTGGGACGGTGGGATGGTATGCTCGGCCTTGAAACGAAAATTTGAAAAAAACGGCGTTGAACTGATTCCTTTGGATGCCGGCGCCCTGTGCATGATCTATGAGATGATGGGTCCCACCGGCACCCCGGTGGAAGTGGTGATCGGCGCCAATATCATTGCTGCAACAGAGCACCATGCCGCCGAAACCGTGTGCTCGACCTTGGATCAACCCGTGGATGTAAAGCAAAAAGAGATTCTCTCAATGACCGTTAAACGGGAAATCGATGTTCACACATATCCCATCCTGGACGCCCATATCCTGGACGGAAAACCCGTGGTCCCCTTTGCCCTGATCGCCGAATGGCTCGGCCACGGCGCTCTGCATGAAAATCCGGGCCTTTTGCTTCACGGTCTGGATGACATGCGTATCTTTCAGGGCATCAAACTTGATCAGAAAAAAAAGTTGATCCGCCTGATGGCCGGCAAAACCCGGAAAAAAGGGTCGGTTTTTGAGGTGACGGTTGAGATCAGGGACGGAATTAAAGACAATATGGATATTATTCACTCAAGCGCCCGGGCGATTTTAACCGACAAGATAGAAGCGCCCCCCTCTTTTGATAAATCCCGATACATGGGCATCAACGGGTATTCCAGAAGCATCGACGAAATATACGAAAAAATCCTGTTTCACGGTCTGGAGCTACGGGGAATCCGGGAAATCATCGGATATTCCCCCCGGTCCGTGGCCGCACGAATTTCTTCAGCGCCGGCACCCGCAACCTGGATGACCGATCCGTTAAGAAGCAAATGGATCGCCGACCCTCTGGTTCTGGATTGCGCATGTCAAATGGCCATTATATGGTGCTTTGAAGAACGGAAAACCCTTTCTCTGCCCAGCTACAGCGCCAGTTATCGCCAGTACCGGGATGCATTCCCCACCGACGGCGTTACCGCAGTGCTTGAAGTCAAAGACGTGACCGAGCATAAAATGACGGGAGATTTTACATTCCTGGACTCAGAGGACGTGGTTGTGGCCCGGTTAACCGGCTACGAAGCGGTAATGGATGACTCCTTGTTCAAGGCATTTAAATCAAGCCGTGCCGCATAGGGGTAAGGGTTCAGCGTCTTAAGGTGGGAGCATTACCGATTTGTTAAAATGGTTCTCACGCATTAACTTATTTATTTTTGAGCAAAAATCTCACCATCGGGTGTCAGGTTTCAGGTGTCAGGAATCGCCAGACCTGAAACCTGAACACTGACACCTGAAACCAAAAAGTCTTGGAAAGCTATTACCTGAATTTTGCACGAGTCAGAGGCTTTCATATGCAAGGCATTTAAGGTACCAGTCATAGTAAACTATTACGAACCCTTAATAACGCAGCAGACGGAAGCCTCCGGCTCACCCTTCGCCCCCAACACCTTGTTTTAAATCATATTTATGCAGGAAGACCACGGCATCAATTTCAGGACACTGCACCTCTGGGAAAATTATCTGACACCCTCAGCATAATTTGAAACGGTATATCCCCCGAGTTCGAAGATCAGTCGCATTTCTGTTCCGGGATATTTTACTTGGGCATTGTTC
>Ga0272444_10000862_pt1 | contig 30660 bp, 29 predicted proteins | sample SSMForm13_FD_201033 | JGI IMG/M metagenome (GOLD analysis project Ga0272444, IMG submission 201033) | Marine sediment archaeal communities from Little Sippewissett salt marsh, Falmouth, MA, United States - SSM-Form-13 | ecosystem: Environmental > Aquatic > Marine > Wetlands > Sediment ...
CCGGTCAACGTCTCGCTCCACTGGTGGACCATCCCTCCGCCGCAGCCCGTCTCGTCGTACAACGTGAACTGCACCGGCACGTTCGTCGTCAGGTTTGAGCCGCATCCATCGTTCGTCAGCGTGATCGTGCCCGACACGGACACCTCACCGTCGTTCGTCGCGGTGATCCCTAGCGCGTCGCCGCTCACCTCAATGTTGGGGATGCTGACGGGCTTGTCCGAGCAGTACGTGTTGTCCGTCTCGTCGCACTCGCGGATTGCGTCCGTGAAGTCCGCCTCGATGTGAACCGATACCTCGCACCCCGTCGAGTTCTCACACAGGTTCGTCGTGATCCCGTGCGGAGTGATCGGGAACACCTGGGTTCCGCCTCCGGACGGGATGTTCACGCCGGTCAACGTCTCGCTCCACTGGTCGATCACATCTCCGGCGCAGCCCGTTTCGTCATACAGCGTGAACCGCACCGGCACGTCGGTCGTCAGGCTCGAGCCACTCCCGCCGTTGGCGAGAGTGATCGTCCCCTGCACGGAGATCTCGCCGTCATCTGACGCAACTGCCTGCAGGCTGTCCGCCGTCACTTCGATGTCGGGTGCCTGCACGGCGTACGTTTCTTCGGTCCCGATCGAAGGTGTATCGCCGAGATCGTTTCCAACAAGATCCTCGATGTTGTTGCCGGACCCGATGTCCAGGTCCAGTTCACCGCAGCCCGTGGATATGGCAACCCCCACATCGTACACCGCGTCTGAGCCACCCATCGCCACCGAGTCAACTGCCGCCGTCGCGGTACCAGACAGCGAGAAGTCGGTCGTGTCGACGTTCGCGACGTCTTCGGTGAACGTGACCCGGAATGTAACGGGCGTGATCTCCGTGTTTTCGGTTGCCGGGTTCTGTCGCACAATGGACGTGATCGCCGGGTTCAGCGTGTCGATGGCAACCGTGTCCGAGCCCGCAGCTCCGCTGTTGCCTGCCAGGTCCGTGTACGTACCGGCCCCCACGGAGACCGAGCCCGTCCCGTCGACCCCGTCCGTGGCGGTAAACGTCACGGAGTAGTGGCTCGCATCCGTCACGACGAACGAGCTCACCGCCCCGTTGCTCGGCGTGACGTCGCCCACTGCAAATCCCGTCACGTCTTCACTGAACTCGAATGTCACGTTCGAGCGGTTGTCCCCATCGTTCAGCGCCCCATCGACAATGTCCACCGTCACCGTCGGGTTCAGCGTATCGATTGTGATCGGACCGTAGTCTCCCGTACTCGTCCAGTTGCCCGCGTTGTCTACGGTTCGTAGATGGTAGTACCACGTCCCGTCGGCTAGCGTTGTGGTCGCCCCAGTCCAGTTCTCTTCCTGATCCTTGGTCGCATCCGGTACACCGGTCGCGTTGTGATCCCAGACGACGGAAAACCCGTCCACGCCGGACCTTGCTTCGTATCCCGACTCACCGTACGCGGTGTCCGAGGCGCCGCTGACCGCGATCTGGACGTCCGGCTCGTTCGACAGGCTGCCTTCCGCGTGTGTCGGACTGCTGATCGCAGGGTCGTTCGGTGCGTGCGTGTCGACGCCGAACCAGCCGACGGTTTCGATGTCCGTTCCCGCCGCCGCCCAGTTCCCCGCGTTGTCGACGGTAATCAGGTGGAAGTACCACACGCCGTCCGCGGCCATTGTGAACGTCTCGCCGGTCCATCCTTCCTCTCGATCCTTCGCCTCATCCGACATCCACGCGCCGCTGTGGTCCCACGCGAACGCAAATCCGTCGACACCTGACAGCCCGTCGCTGGCTCCGCTCGCCGCAATCGGCACGGTGGCGGTATTCGACCAACCGGTGGACTTGCTGCTGGTGACGACAGGATTACTCGGCCAGTGTGGGTCGTACTGGAACGGGCCGTAGTGCTCGGTGGTCAGCGCAGGGTTTTTCGCGTTGTCGATGCTGCGAATGTGGAACCAGTATTCGTTGTATCCAAGCGGGAAGCCCTCGGTGTGCGGATCGTCTTCGTCATACTTGTACCCGTCGCCCGCCCCCAGCGATGTCGAGGGACTGTTGTCCCAGTACACGCGGTACTCGTCGATTCCGCTGTCGCACGCCGGATTGTCGTTTGCGCTGGTCCAGTTGATGGTGACCGTGGGGGATGGCAGGGTCGACGCGTTGTACCACGTATCGATTGCGTGCGTGCTGCTCGAGGGGGTCGGGTTGTCCGGCCACACACTCCCCACTTCATCGTAGTACGTGACGCGAACCTGCACGGAGTCGACGTAGATCGTGCCCGCTAATCCGGTGTTGGCCTTGACCCACACGGTGAACCTATCGTTCCCGCCGCAGACCTCCTCAGGAATGAACGTATGACCGTACGGGGGGTTCTCAATCGACACGCTGTTCCACGCTTCGTTGCTGGACCCGCTGGGAAGACTGATGACCCACGGCGTGGTCCCGGGCTCAAGATCGATCGTCGACCCGCCGTCCTCGGACAGCGCAACTGACACTGAGGCCGGCCCGTTGAGCCCGTATCCCCGGATCCGAACCTCGAATCCGACGATCACGGCTGTCGACGGGATGTCCGCGTACGTGAACGCGTAGTCGTCATACTCGTGCTCGTCTCCGTTTAGATCCGTGTGAGCCCACGCATCGTCATCGAAGTAGCGGCCACCGTATCCGTTGTCCCACGAGCCCCCCGCGTGCGTATCGTCGTCGTTCGGCTCGAACCACCCGGTCGTGCAGGTTCCAAAGGCTACTGTCGTACCGAGAAGCAGCAATCCAACGACAGCTATCACCGACAGCCAGATCCGACCCCTGCACACGCCCTCCATCAGTGCTCTCCTCCTTGCCCGATACCGTACACCGCGACCGGCACGGGAGCCAAGACTGCTAGATTCTTGCACACGGCCCAGCGCTTTGTCAATCCGTCCAGGGCACGGTTCCCCACTTGCTTCTGCGCACTCCCGGGATCTCCGTTCGCGACCTATCCGAAACCATTATACGGGGTGGCGTCGATCCGCAGTGTGATGCGGATCACATTCAAGACGTCGCGGCCGTTTGACCGCGAAGACGATGCAGACTACCATTACCCACTGCGCCAGAGTGGCGGAATCGGCAGACGCGCGGGACTCAAAATCCCGTGACCCTCTGGGTCGTGTGGGTTCGACCCCCACCTCTGGTACCAAGCGTGAGAGAGCGGGCCGCGATCATCGTGACCCGCTCTCTCATGCCTTACCTAGACTCCCGCTCGTTCGCCTTGCGGTGTCTTTCTCTACTCCTGTTCCTGGCGGTCCCGTCTTCCCCGCTTGCTCCCGTCCTGTGGGGAGACGCCCCACGGCGGCCGCTCGACCGCTTTCTGGTTCCGACGGCTTCGTCTCAGGAATGTTGGTATGTCATAGTCATCGGCGCCCACTCGGCTTTCTTGTTCCAACCGAGCCAGCATATTCTCGTTCGTCATCGGCGCGGACTCTTCGTCTTCACCGCCGTACGACACGGAAAATCCTGTCGCAATCACGGTCAGCCGAACCCCGTCCATTCCGTCACGGATCGCCGTACCGAAGATGATGTCGGCGCGCTCCGAAACGGCTTCGCGGATCAGCGATGCTGCCTCGGTCACTTCCTCGAGGGTGAGCTCCGCTCCACCGGTAATGTTCATGATCACCTTGCGCGCGCCGTTGATCGATCCATCGAGCAACGGAGACGAGATGGCATTCCTGGCCGCTTCCTTCGTCTTTCCATCTCCCGTCCCCTCACCGATGCCCATCATGGCCGTTCCTGCGTTCCTCATGACCGATTCGATGTCCGCGAAGTCGAGGTTGATCATTCCGGGAACCGTGATCAGATCTGAGATCCCTTCGACGCCCTGTCGCAAGACCTCATCGGCGATCTCGAACGCTCGCGTAATCGGCGTGTCGGGTGGCGCAACCTTGAGCAGCCGATCGTTCGATATGCAGATCAGTGCATCAACTCCCTGAGCCAGACGGGCGATGCCTGCCTCGGCTCGCCCGGCGCGAGCCAACCCCTCGAACGAGAACGGCCGCGTGACAATCGCCGTTGTGAGGATGCCCGCTTCCTTCGCCATCGCTGCAATCACGGGAGCCGCTCCAGTGCCCGTTCCGCCCCCCATCCCCGCGGTGATGAACACCATGTCAACGCCACTGAGGAAGTCCGCGATCTCCTCGCGGCTTTCCTCTGCTGCCAGGCGGCCGACCTCAGGGTCTCCGCCGGCGCCCAAGCCGTTCGTCAGCTTCCGTCCGAGTTGCAGCGTTCGATGGGCACGAACCACGTCCAGGACCTGCGCGTCGGTGTTGACAGCAACGAGTTCAACCCCCGTGACCTCGGTGTTGAACATCCGATCCACGGCGTTTCCACCCCCGCCGCCAACGCCGAGGACCATCAGCCGCGCGGGGGCCATGAAGTTCAACTGGTCAGGCATTGCTACCCCCGGAAGAACCGATTGAGCCAAGAAAACAGCTTCCCGATGATCGTCCCGCGCCGCCGTTCGTAGAACTCCGGTTTCTTGAAGTCCTTCGTTTCTACGGCATACCGCAGGAGGCCGATCGACGTGGCGTAGATCGGCGATTCGACGATGTCCCGCAGCCCGTGAATCCCCTGCGGGATCTTCCCTCGACGTACCGGAAGATCGTACCGCAGGTTCGCGAACTCGGGCATGCCCTCAAGCAACGACGATCCTCCGGTGAGAACAAGGCCGGCCGGAACGAGGTCGCGGTATCCCGCATCCTCGATCTCCTGCATCGACAGATCCAACATCTCCTCGACGCGCGGCTCGATGATCTTGGCCAGCTTCTTCTTCGACACGACCTTCTTCTGGTCGCCGCCGATGGTCGCGACCTCGATCTTCTCATCCTCGCCCACACTGTCGACAAGCGCCGTTCCGTGCTGTTTCTTGACCAGCTCCGCTTCCTCAATCGGCGTCTGGAGCCCAACGGTGATGTCGTTCGTGACGTGTTCACCGGCAATCGGAACAACCTTGGAGAACCAGATGTCGCCGCCGCGGAAAACACTGATGTCTGTGGTTCCCCCGCCGATGTCCATCAGGATCACGCCGAGCTCTTTCTCCGCCGACGAGAGCACCGCAAGCGAAGACGCGATGGGCTCGAGCACGATCTGTCTGATTTCGATCCCGAGGCTCTCCACGCAACGAACCAGGTTGTGTACCGCGGTGATCGCACCGGTAACGATGTGTACGTCGACCTCCAGGCGCGTTCCCGTCATTCCAACCGGATCGGTGATCCCATCTTGCCCGTCGACGATGTACTGCCGCGGAATGACGTGGATCATCTCGCTTTCCGGTGGAAGCTGAATCGCCTGGGCCGTTTCCACCACGCGTCGGACATCGTCCTGGGTAATAATCCGATCTGGACGATTGATGGAAACGGTGCCGCTGTTGTTAATCGACGTGATGTGCTTGCCGGCGATTCCGACGTACACCGAGTCGATGCGAACGTCCGCCATGTTCTCGGCTTCCTCGACAGCCTTTCGAATGGAGGCCACCGTGTGACCAATGTCGACGACGACGCCTTTCTCGAGACCGTGGGACTCCGCCTTTCCCATGCCAATGATCTCGATTACACCGTCGACCACGTTGCCGACCAGCGCGACCACTTTCGTGGTGCCGACGTCGAGCCCAACGACAATCCGCTCTTTCCTCATCTCTTCACCACCTTACCGGGGCACAAGCGTGGCTTCCCCCCCAAGCCTCAAATCGATCGACGTGTACTCCGACACATCGATCGTGCTGCAGAGTGCCAGGAGCTCCTCAACTCTCAGAGACCCGTGTTCAATACCGCCGAAACGTATGCGAAGATCGCTCTCCGCGTAAAGCACGACAGAAGAAAGGTCTGAAACATCGATCTGGCGGACGTTCAAGCCGGGGAACTCCGTTGCATGCAGCGTATCGATCAACCACACCACACGCTCGTCGGCCAACACCGATCCTGGACACGTGCCGCTCGTCCGTGCGCCGACGACCACAGTCCCGGCTTCGAATCCGTCGCACGTCGACTCGAGGATGACCCCACCTGTACCCAGTAGAAGACAGCTTCCATCGGGCTGTGCGAGTCGAGCGATCGCTTCACGCTCGGTGATCGTGATCGCTACGGTGTGCGGAAAGGACCGGTGGGCCTCGGCTTTGTCAATCCAAGGAAGTGTTTCAACGCGTGTCATGACACCGCGGAGCGAGATCGAAAGCAAGGGTTGACCACGAGATAGGTCTGCTGCGCGAACAATCTCCTCCACCGCCGTGTACCTGTGGCCTGTCACGACGAGTTCTCTCAGGTCGAACAGGCGAAGCCATGGCGCGTATAGAGTGATGACCGCAGCAGTGATAAGAACCCCCCCTAGCGCGACAACCCAGAGTACCGCTCTACGCCTGAGTTTCCCCTCCTTCACCCACCTGTAAACACGCTCCAGATCGAGAGAACTGGCATCTGTTATACAGCTTTTGTTGTCCAATGTCAATTGTCTAGCCGATCACAGCGCTCTTCGCTCCCTCGGAGATCCGCTTTCCTTGTGCTTGAATATCGTTCGTCCTGTGTATCTACCGAGAGCAGATTGGCTCGCCGGTCGAGGCGAATTGGAAGTTCCCTGCGATGAGAAACTCGGAAAGCTCCCGAGTGATCTGCCAAACATCCCCTGCCCCGAAGCTGATGATGAAGTCGCCTGGCTGGATCGAGGCCTTCAAGAAGGCCGTGACGTCCGCCTTCTCCGGGATCCAGTGTGCCTCCACGCGCGAGGCACACGCGACAGCATCCGCAACCGCAGACGCGGAGACCCCTTGAATCGGTGCTTCGCTCGCCGGGTAGATGTCCGTCACGACAGCGACATCCGCCAGATCGAACGAGGCCGCGAACTCGCGCCCCAGGGTCTGCGTCCGCGTGTATCGATGCGGCTGAAACACAGCAACAATGCGCCGACCGGGCCACCCAGTTCGAACCGCGTACAGGGAAGCAGCGACTTCCTCCGGCAGGTGTGCGTAGTCATCCACCACCGTCACACCGTTCTCCTCCAGCAACTCGAACCGGCGGTGCGGTAGTCCAAACGAGCCAAGCGCCCGGCACGCCGCCCGAAGGTCCATTCCGGCGACAGCCGCGGCCCCCAGAGCGCACAGCGCGTTCTTCACGTTGTGTCGGCCCGGAGCGGGGAGCGTAACCCGCGTAACCGACCGACCGTCCAGTTCGAGAGTGAACGACGTGCGGAACCCCGCATACCGGACATGCGTCGCTCGCAAGCGAGCTCGCGGATGGAAGCCGACGGTGAAGCCCCCCCACGTTGTCTCCGAGATCGCGTAGACCCGTGGATCGTCGATCTCGAGGACCGCGTGTCGTGCTCCCTTGACGTACTGACGAAACGCGGCGTCGATGTCCTCCACCGTGCGATACGTTTGCAGGTGATCCTTCCCGATGTTGTTCAGCACGGCGATGGTCGGACGGATACAGGTGAACAGCCCATCGCTCTCGTCGATCTCTGCCACGAACCAGTCTCCTCGTCCGTCGCACGCGTTGCCACCCAACGTCTCGCAGTGCGCACCAATGAGGAAACTCGGGTCTTCTGCCAGCTCACGCAGGATTGTTGCCGACATGGCCGTAACCGTGGTTTTCCCATGAGTTCCGGCGACACCGATGCTTCGTCGCCCGCCGATCACCGCTGACAGCGCGTGCAGCCGGTGGATGACCGGAATGCCCAGGCGCTCCGCCGCAAGGACCTCCTCGTTGTCCGGCCGAATCGCCGACGACACGATCACGCAGTCGTGATCCGCTCGAACATGACACGCTGCGTGCGATGCGTGAACCACGGCCCCAACACGGCTCAGCCGCTCCGTGTGCTGGTTCCGCTTCAGGTCCGATCCGGATACGCAGGCTCCCCGCTTGAGAAGGATGGACGCGAGACCGCTCATCCCCTCTCCACCAATCCCGACCATGTGTATCTGTCTGCCAAAGCCCCTCAAGCGCGGACCTCCTTCATCGTCCACCGAATCTCACCCAGAATCCGCGTTCGCGCATCCCGCGGAGCGAAGCGAATCACATTGCCGGCCATCCGTGCCAGCTGCTCATCGTCGTGTACCAGACCTCGAATCCTGCTCACCAGGCCGCAGCTCAGCATGTCATCGTCCTCCGCAATCTCGCACGCCCCCGCGGCCGCGAGCGCCTCCGCGTTCGCCCGTTGATGATCGTCAACCGCACCCCTCCATGGCACCAGGATCGCCGGCTTTCCGCACAGCGCGATCTCTGCCAGCGTCGTGGCTCCGGCTCGACACACAATGAGATCGGAGATCGCAAACGCATCCGCCATTCGATCGATGTAGCGCGTGATGACGACGTTTCGCACCCCCGCCAATGCCAGCTCCTCTTGAATCGCCCGTTCATCGACGCGTTCGCCAACAGCCATGAGGACCTGAAGGCTTCCGTCCACGGCCAGCGCCTGTTTCGCCTGCAGCACGCTTCGCACCAGTGCCGAGGATCCGAGCGAGCCGCCGAAGACAAGAACGGTTCGCAGAGATGGGTCCAACCCAAACGACCGGTAGGTCGCCGGTACCCGATGCATGCGATCGAATTCCTCGCGAACCGGATTCCCCGTCACCGCAATCCGGCGCACCTTCGGAAGTGAGGCCGCCGCCTGCGGAAAGGAGAGAAGGACCTCGTCGACGTACGGAGCGAGCGCCCGGTTCGCAAGGCCCGACACCGCGTTCTGCTCATGAATCAGCGTTCGGATCGGGAAAAAGCGTGCGAGGAACGCGCCGATCAGAACCGGGACGAACGAGCCGTATCCCCCTACACCAATGACGACACTCGGGCGGAAGCGGATGAACACGGCCAGCATCTGGACGCAACTCGTAACAAGGGACCACACGAAACGGACCGTTTCCCATCCTACAGATCGCGGGAAACCGCGTGCATGAATCGCAAAGAACCGGATCCATGGAAGCGACGGAAGAACTCGCGCCTCCAGCCCGTGCCGGGTCCCGACGTACGCGATCGACGCCGTCGGAACCTGCTTACGGATCTCCTCCGCAATCGCGACGGCTGGGTACACGTGTCCGCCGGTTCCTCCACCGGCAATCAGGACTCTCACAGCGTTCCTCCTTGTTTCGACACGTTTAGCAGGACACCGATCATGGCCAGGCTGACGAGCAGCGAGGAGCCGCCGTTACTCAGGAACGGGAATGTCAGCCCCGTCACAGGGAGCACGCCCAGCGCAACGCCCGTGTTGACGAGGGCCTGAAACCCGAGCGAGAAGCCAATGCCAATCGCGAGAAGCCGTCCCAGTCGATCCGGCGCTCTCTCGGACACAACGAACGCCCGCCAAACCACAAGGCCGATGAGACCCAGCACAAAGACGACACCCACCAATCCCAGCTCTTCCGCGACGACAGAGATGATGAAGTCATTGTGCGCTTGTGGAAGGTAGAACAGCTTCGCCCGTGACTCGCCGAGTCCGCGTCCCAGGATTCCCCCTGACCCGATCGCAGTCAACGACTGGAGCGTCTGGTATCCGAGGGACGAGCGGTAGGCCTCCGGTTGCAGGAAGGACAGCAGGCGAGCGAATCGGTAGGGAGCCATCCGCACCGCTAGATAGACGGCCGGAACGGCGCACACTCCAATCGCGCCGAGGTGCGACGGACGAGCTCCACCCGCGAACAGGAGCACTGCCGTCAGCACTCCGTACAGCAGGATCATCCCCAGATCCGGCTGGTTGATGACAACGAGAGCGATGACAGCGAGCACGACGAGGCACGGGACTACGCCGCTCGCAAACGACCGCATTCGCTCCCCCTTTCGATCGATCACCGCCGCCAGGTAGAGAAGGAGCGCAAGCTTGAGGAATTCCGTCGGCTGAACCTCAACGAATCCGAGGGACAGCCACCGCCCGTTCGCAATCCCGATCGGAAGCACAGTGAGCACAGTCAGCCCGAACGCCCCGATCAGCAGAACGTCGCTCAACCGGGCCAGTCGGTGGTAGTCAAACGCCGCGAGGACGAACAGCGCGATCACGCCGGCGACCGCTGCCAATGCCTGCCGCAGGACCATGGACGTGCTGCTCCCGTAGTACCGCAGGGAGAACGGAGCGCTGGCGCTGTACAACATAACGAGCCCGAAAAGAATGATCAGAACTGTAACTCCGACGATCCTCCGATCGATCCCCCGAATGCTGGCCATCCCGCTCCTTCGTCGCCCGGTCCTCACACCCACGCCAACTAGGGATACGGCACATGTCCGGCCGATTGAAGGAACGGGGGGATGCGTTGAGAGACGATCGGTCCGCTGCGCTGAGGACAGCTGTCACTCGCGGGCCTACGGGATGAGCAGCGGAGAGGGAGGGGAGAACCCGTCCTGCAGAGCGATCAGGCGGTTGAACTCGCGGCCGCGTTCGGCGTAGTTCGCAAACTGGTCGAAGCTCGAGCATGCCGGAGAAAAGAGCAGGGCATCCCCCGCACGCACGTGGCGCAAGCCGGCGGACACTGCCTGTTCCACGGTCTGCACCCGCACAACCGGTATGCCAACCGGACGAAGCAACACGTCGAACTCACCCGCTGCTTCTCCGTACAGCACGACAGCACGCAGCGAAGATCCAGAAACCTGGTGGAGAAGTGCTTCGTACCCGGCGCCTTTCGACCGACCGCCAAGAAGGAGGACCGCGGGCTCTCGAACGGCGCGCAGTGCGGCCACCGCCGATGCGGCGTTCGTCGACTTGGAGTCGTTGATGACTCGGACCCCGGAAACCGTTCCGATCGCTTCCAGTCGGAACGGTTCAGCCAGCGCTGCGTGCAGATCGCTCGGGTCGAGATCCGACCGCGAAAGCTCCGGGACCAGGCAGGACGATGCGGCCCATGCCGCCAACAGGTTCATCCGTTCGTGCTCGGACCAGGAACGAAACGCCGCATCGAGGTGTGCATCTTCGCCGTCGTACAGCACCCGCCGCGCATCGCCCTCACGAAATCGGTCGCGCCACGCGGACGGCAGGACGGCCACGTCATCCGTCGTCTGGCCCTGGAACATCCTCGCCTTCGCCGCACGATAGGCCTCCATCGAACCATGACGGTCGACGTGGTCCGGCGACAGGTTGGTGAGGACCCCGATGTTCGGATGGAACGTCGTGCACTGCTCCAACTGGAAGCTCGACACCTCGATCACCACCACGTCGACCTCGGCAAGCGTGTCGACCATCGCGATGTATGGCGTTCCGATGTTCCCGCATACGCAAACCCGCCGTCCCTCAACGGCGAGGATCGCCTCGATCAGGGTTACTGTCGACCCCTTCCCGTTGGTTCCTGTCACAGCGATGATCGGTCGCTTTGCCGCGACGGACTCGGCAAACTCAAGCTCACTGGAGACATCAATCCCACGAGAGACGGCCTCACGAATGACGGGGTGATTTGCCGCGACACCCGGACTGAGGACCACGAGGTCTGCGCTGTGGAGCCCGCGGTCGGTATTCTTGCCGTGTTCGAACGGGATCCCACGCTCCCGCAGCCACCGCTGCTCCTCTTGCGAGAGAGCCCTCGACTCGCTGACAAAGACGTCGAGATCGTGACGATGGCAGTACGAGGCCACGGCCTGTCCGGTCACACCGAACCCAAGGGCCAGCACGGATCGAACCTCGCAACTGCGCACGCAAGCGTTCATCGGATCCGCCGTTCGAGGCGCACGGAGTCAAGATCCCCGGGAAACTGAATGTCGGTGCCGCGACAGCCGTCGAGAGCCACCTGCGGCGCCAGGCCGACAATCTCGCTCTCGCAGACACTGATTCCCCGTTGAGCAGCCTCCCTCTCGACGAACTCGAACGCCGTCCGCACCGACGTTGCGTACACGTCAGTCAGGTTCATCGAGACCTGGACGAGATGGCGTGATGGAAGCAAGAACCCGAGCGCGCGAACCCCCTTCAGGCCGCCGCCGGACTCCCGGACGGACGCAGCAACCGCTCGAGCAACCGAGACGTCGCCTGAATCCAAGACAACGTTGTATGCGACCAGAAGCTCCCGCGCTCCGACTGCCACAGCTCCCGCTGTCGGGTGCGGCTCATCCGGGCCGAAGTCCGGCTTGCCTTCCGGCGTTCGCATCCGTTCGCCAAGCTGTTTCAGGGGTCCGCGGCGAACGTCCGCAAGGCTGGTGCGTTCCGGCCGCGCCGCCGCGGCACCGTAGAGGTAGACAGGAAGGGCAAGCCGTTCTCCGATTGTCCTCCCCACACGCCGGGCCAGGTGGACACACTCGTCCATGGTCGCGTTTGCCAACGGCACGAAGGGCACAACGTCGATCACTCCAGACCGTGGGTGCACCCCACGGTGGACGGCGAGATCAAGTAGATCTACGGCCGCGGCGGCGAGGGCAACGGCCCCCTTCTCAAGGATAGCAGCGCGTCCGACGAACGTGAAGACGGAGCGGTTGTGATCGACGTCGGAGTGAACGTCAAGAAGCCGGCATCCCGAGTGACTGACCGCTGATGCAAGGCGCGCAATCAGCTCGCGGCTCGCTCCTTCGCTGACGTTTGCTACGCACTCGATCACGCGTTCTCGTCCTGCGTCTCGCTCTCGTTACCCAGGGCTACGGTGAGAAGCGCTGAGGCCACCATGTCTCCATCGACGGTCGCACGAGCCTCCGCCTGGAGCATGCCGTGACGCAACCGGACGCGTAGCGCTTCGATTCGCAGTTGGTCCCCGGGCACAACCTTGCGGCGGAATTTCGCCTTGTCGATCCCGACAAGATACCCCATCAAGGCGTCCGTCGCGTCCCCGTCGGTCAGGAGAAACGCCGCCGTTTGGGCCATCGCCTCAAGGATGAGGACGCCTGGCATCACGGCCTCGGTGGGGAAGTGTCCTTGGAAGAACGGCTCATTGATCGAGACGTTCTTGATGGAAACGACCCGCCGTCCGTCCTGCATCAGGATCCGATCAACAAGGAGGAACGGATACCGATGCAGCAGGCGACGGCGGATCGCTTCGATCTCCTGCATGCGCCTACAAGTAGCCGGCGATCTCCAGCTTCACCGTCTCGGTGATGTCCGGAACGGACACGGTGCCCACCTGCGGGAACACAATGACGTCTTCCTTTCGCAGGACCAGATCGTACCCGGCCTCTCGGGCGACGGTCTGCGCCGCCTGAACGATCTTGTACGTCGCCGCGCTCGTCAGCACCTGATCGATCTCGTTGAACGCCTCTTGGATCTGCTCGAAGCGGCCCTGATACTCCGACGTGCTCATGACACCGGTTCGCACGCTCTGGACCAGATCCTTCGCCACATTCGAGACGTTCGCCGCCTGCTCCTGGTACACCTCAAGGTCGGAACGGATGTCTGCGAACGCGTCGGACTCGATCATCATCTGAATCGTCGACACATCGATCGTGATCTGCGCATCGAGCAGTTCCGCCTGCAGTTCCATCATTTGCTGCTGGTAGTCTTCCTGGGAGATCAGACCCGACGCGTAGTCCGTGTAGACCGATGCGATTTCCTCTGTCTTTGCCTGCGCCTGCTCCCTGAGACCCGACACTGCCGTCAGGAAAACCTGGAACGCGTCTTCGACGTTAATGTATGCAATCTTCGGCCCAGATGACGATCCGGCCTGACTCTCCAATTGCTCGATCCGAGCCTGTAGTGCGTCGATCGTCGAGGAGTCTGCACCGCCACCGGACGACAGCACGAACGGAAGAATCACCGCCACCACTGCAACCACCAACGCCAGCACCGCAACGATCAATCCGTTTCGAGACATTCAATCCTCCTTGAGTCTTCCTGTTCCTCCATTATAGGGGCACCGACTCCCCTCGACCCCCACTAGAACATCGAGCCAAACCCGACGTCGAATCGCGGCACCCAGCTCGCATTCTCGCCCAACACCCAGGCGATATCGAGGCGAACCTGTACACCGGCCGCCGTAATGCCGATTTCGAGGCCGGTGGACGCGAGTGCGTTTTCCATGCACACGCTTTCCAGATCGATCCCGGCGTCGAGGAACCACGTGAGGACCAATCCGCCGGTCAACTCCAACCGGTATTCGAAGTTGCTGATGAATACCTGATCGGCGGTGCGGCTTTCGGTCCCGCGGATCGTCGTGATCCCGCCGAGCGTGCTCGCCCGCGTCAGCGACAGCTCATCCTTCGTCCACGTCGCTTTCAACCGCATGGCGAAGACCTGCTCGTACTCCCGAAGCAACTGCATGTACAGCGGCGTGTAGCGGATCCACACCGTACTCAATCGGGTGTACTCCTTGCCCGCCGCGAATCCACCGGCCTGCTCGAGCGAGAAGGCGCGAAGATCGCCCTCTGTCGCGAAGTACGGGCTGTTTGTGTCGTCGTAGCTGATGCTCAGCGTCACGGCGTCGATCGGCTCCCAGTCGTCTGTGCCGGCCAGCCGCTCGTCTTCGTGTTTATAGGAAAGGCCAAGCTGTGTGTACTCCATGATCGGGTACTTGAATGACACCTCGCCGCCGAGCGTAAGGTACGTCAGGGTCTCGTCGTCCGTCGGGACCTCACTGAACTCGCGGTACAGATTGACGCCGACGGCGTCGAACCCTGGGAAGTACGCGACGGTCTTGTAGCCCAACGTCCAAGTGCTTGTGAGCGGCTCGATCTCGGTGCTCAATCCGCGGCTATACGACAACGAGATGTTCTGACCTGTTCCGAAGAGGTTCTTCTGGCTGATCGAAAGCTCACCCACGAGCCCGCATGTTGCCGGTTCGAATGCGACCGCTCCGTCCATCCCACCAAGCTGGTCTTTCTCCGTCACCGAGACCGTTACGTGAACCCCGTCGTCCTGCCACTCGGGTACGATGTTTACGGCCCCGAAGTAGCCGAGCGAGTACAGTTTCTGGTAGGCGACTTGGGCCCGCCCGGTCGTGAGGATTTGTCCGACCTGCAACTCGAGGTTGTTCGTGATCACGTTGTCGAGGGTCCGCGTGTTCCCGCTGATCACGATCTCCGAGATGATTCCTTCTTCTACTCCTACTGTGAGAATGCCGTCCTCGATCGACGTGACGGTGAACCGAACCATGAAGTAGCCCGCGTCGCTGTACAGCTTGTACAGGTCGTTGAAGATGCAGAGCAGACCGTAGTTGTCGACCTCGCCGTCCGGAACCTCTCCCAACCGCGAATACGCGACGTCCTCCGGGAGCCGCGTGACACCCACGAGCCGAATCTCGTCGAAAACGACGAGCTCGTCGGTCAGTTTGCGCTCCTCAAGGGTCCAGACGAGCACGACTTCATCTGCCACGGCACTGGCCTGCGGCGTGACGTCAATGCTCGAGAACCAGATTCCGTCTCGCAGCTTCGCCCCCACAGCTTGGTAGTCCGACAGCTGGAGCGGCTCGTCCTGGGGCAGCCGGATGAGCGGCTCGACGACGTCGAGAGGGATCGTCTCCAATCCCTCAATCCGGCTTTCGCCGACCCGTCCCTCGACGATCTCGATTGCCAGCGTCTCGCCGATCGCGATGTCCCCTGTCGTGACGAGAATGTATCCCCGATCGCTGTACACCGCTTGGATTTCGACCAGCGCCTCTTGGAGCGATACGCGGTTCAGGACCTCGCCGGGCTTCACATCGTGCTGACGAAGAATCTGCTTCATCTTGCTCGTGGCAACGATCGGGAGTCGGAAGAGCGTGATTCCGAACAGGTCGTACGATACACGGTAGTCGTTTCCGGTGATCTCGATCTCACCGATCACCGGATACTCCGTAACAGAGAACGTCATGGCTCCGTCGTTCGAAACCGACGGGAGGACCTCGCCGAACCAGCCCAGATCGTAGACGGCCTGCGATGCCGCCTTGAGATCGCTTTCGTAGACGCTATCACCTGCTGCAAACTCGATCACGTCAAGCACGTCTTTCTCCGGGATCTCCACGATCCCATCGATAACGATGCTGGTGACTGTAACCGGATACTGGGCAGCCGCTGCTCCGTATGCAATAGTGATAACAACGAAGAGCAACGCCCAACCGGTTGCGAGTCGCTTCGCCATGAATACCCTCCCTCAGCGCACTCCGATCCGTTGTACAGCGTAAGCGAATGGAGGTTGCGTTCTGTGCAGTTTCAGATCCCATAGACTGTACCCGGATCGTGTGGTTTTTTCATGAATGCAGCGTCCCTGCGCGATCCTACTCATCGTGGATCGAGTGTGCCCTGTACTGGACCGCCTCGGCAAGGTGTGTCTCGTGAATGTTCGCCGAATGATCCAGATCCGCAATCGTTCGCGCCACCCGGAGCACGCGGACATACGCTCGAGCACTGAGATGAAATCGCGCGACCGCACGCTTGACAAGGGTCTCGGCTTCCGCGCTCAGGCGGCAGAACTCGTGCAACGCGTCCCCTTGAAGCCCGGCATTCGCATACACGCCCGCCCACCCTTCGTATCGCTTCCATTGCGTCGCTCGTGCTCTCTGGACCCGCGCCGCAACGGACTCCGCCGCCTCCGCCTTCCGCCGCGAGAACAGGTCGTCGACCGGGACACGCGGTACATCAACGAACAGGTCGACCCGATCGAGGAGCGGGCCGGACAGCCGACGTCGGTACCGCTGAATGTCAAGCAGCGTGCACGTGCACGCCTTCTGCGCATCTCCGAGGAACCCGCACGGGCAAGGGTTCATCGCACCGACCAGGGTGAACGATGCCGGATACCGCACGCCCATGCCCGCACGAGAGATCAGAATGCTCCGATCCTCGAGAGGCTGCCGGAGCGTTTCCAGAACGCGTCGGTCGAACTCCGGAAGCTCATCGAGGAAGAGCACACCGTGGTGAGCCAGACTGATCTCCCCCGGACCGGGCACGCCATGCCCGCCGCCGACCATTCCTGCGTAGGAAATCGTGTGGTGCGGAGCGCGGAACGGGCGGCGCGTCACCATGGGATGCGCACGATCCAGCAGTCCGGCGATGCTGTAGATCCGGGCCGTCTCCAACGCCTCGTCCATCGACAACGGCGGAAGAAGTCCTGGCAGGCACCGAGCCAGCATGCTTTTCCCGGCCCCCGGCGGGCCGGTCATTACCAGGTTGTGTCCTCCGGCAGCCGAGATCTCAAGCGCTCGTTTCGCCTGCATCTGACCTCGAATACAATCGAACCCGGACGAGGGACGCGGAGAGCCGTCGTCAAGCCACGCACGCCGGTCGACCGCGTGAGCCACCGCCCCGGCCGGATTCGACACGAGCACCGCAACATCGGTTAGGGTGGAGGCGGCGTACACCGGCGTTCGATCGATCATTGCCGCCTCGTCTGCGTTCTCCATCGGTACCACCAGGCCGTCAACCGACTGCCCCGCCGCCGTCATCGCCAACGCAAGCACTCCCGGGATTCCACAGAGATCGCCGCTCAGCGACAGCTCCCCAACAAACATCCAGCGTCTCGTGAGCGGCGGGATCTGCCCCGATGAAAGGAGGATCGAAAGCGCAATCGGAAGATCGAACCCGACGCCCACCTTGCGGACGTCAGCCGGTGCAAGGTTCGCTGTGATGCGTCCGGTGGGGAAGGAGTAGCCGGAATTCTTGATCGCACTCCGAATCCGCTCCCGGCTCTCGGACACCTCCTTCTCCGGCAGACCGACGATGTGAAACGCGGGAAGACCGCCGGAGATATCGCACTGCACGTCGATCAACTGCGCATCAACTCCGAGAACCGCCCCGCTGGTCAGTCGTGCGACCCGACTCACACTAGGCATCCCCCCGAAACGCGTCGCGCACGACGGTCGGCGTTTCCTTGACGAACGCGACGACGTCGAAGCGAACCGGAAGACAGCACTGCGTCTGCGATAAGAACTGCCCCGCAGTTGCGAGGATCTTGCGCTGCTTCACTCTGCCTACTGCTGCCTCGGGTCCGCCAAACGACCGATTCGAGCGTGCCTTCACCTCGACGAAAACGAGCTGATCGCCGTCCCGAGCCACGATGTCGACCTCGCCGTATCGGCAGCGCCAGTTCCTGGCAACGATCTCGTACCCGAGCTTCCGCAGGATCTCACACGCGCGTTCCTCCGCCTCGTTTCCAGACATCACCATAGCGTATAGTATGTTATCCGTTTTTCACGACGCAAGCGAGCAAAGCCGCCAACCTGAATTGTGTTGGCCCCTGCCGCCCGCTATAATGCATCGACTACAGACGACGACCAAAGGAATGGATGACAACGGTTCTGACGAACATCCGGCCGCTCGGCGGTCGTGATTCTGCGTTTCATGCAACGATTCATGACGGTCGCTTTGCCCAAGTAGGCGTCGCGCAGGCAAGCGATACGGTCATCGACGGAAACGATCGCATTGCCATCAGCGGCTTTGTCAATGCGCACACGCACTTGCCGATGGTTCTTCTGCGTGGCCTCGCCGAGGATCTACCGCTGGCTTCGTGGCTGGAGACCATCGTGTGGCCGATCGAGCGCAGGATGTCGAAGCAAGACGTCTACTGGTGCAGTCTCCTCGCAATTGCCGAGTCGATCCGCGCCGGCACGACCTGCGTATCCGACATGTATTTCTTCACAAGTGAGATTGCGCGTGCCGTCGAGGAGTCCGGCGTTCGTGCCGTGCTGTCGTACGGCATCCTGGCGGAGTCGATGGAGAAGGGCGGACGCGAAGAACTGGCCCAAACAGCCGACATCCTCGCCGCGTGGCACGGAGCAGCCGGCGGTCGGATTCGCGTGGCGGTCGCTCCTCATTCCGTCTATACCGTAGGGCAAGACGTATGGGAACATGCCATCCAGCTTGCAGCGGATCACGATGCACTGATTCATACGCATCTCTGCGAGACACGTCGTGAGGTCGAAGAGTGGAAGAAGACCACAGGGGAGACCCCTGTGGCCTACTTGGAGCGAATCGGCGCATTCTCGGTGCCGCTTGTGGCCGCACACTGCGTACACGTTGACTCATCCGACATCGAGATCCTCGCGACGCACGACGTGCGCGTCGCCCACTGTCCCAAGAGCAACGCGAAACTCGGCTCTGGAGTCGCGCCCGTCCCTGAGATGCTTGGCGCCGGCATCCGGGTCGCATTGGGAACGGACGGAGCCGCATCGAACAACCGCCTGGACATCATGGAGGAGGCACGATTTGCCTGCTTCGTACAACGGGCAGTGGCAGAGGATCCTGCACTGCTGCCGGCCGGCCAGGCTTTGCGCTTGGCACTCGACAACGGTCGACTCGCGTTGGATCTGCCCGACGCCCAGCTTGCGGATGGTTCCGTTGCAGATGTCGTCCTGCTCGACACCACCGCCGCACATACGGTGCCGTCGGACGACCCGGAAGCAACGCTGCTCTACGCGTCGGTCGCCACGGACGTAACCGACGTGGTCGTCGACGGCCGCGTCTTGATGAAAGACCGTCAACTGCTGACAATCGACGAACAGGAAGTCAAACACGAAGTACAGAGCCTGCGTCGCAGGATCACAGAGTAAGCCGACCCTGTCTGGGCAACCGGGGATTCCGCTGCGCGGACACGGGCGAAAGGGGAACCAAGGCATGGGATTGTCACCGGAGAAGAAAGCAGAGATCGTTCGGGAGTACGGAGAAAACGAGAAGGACACGGGTTCCGCTGCGGTGCAGATCGCGCTTCTCTCAGCACGAGTCACGGAACTGACCGAGCACCTCGGCACACACAAGAAGGACTTCAGCTCTCAACGGGGGCTGCGGAAAATGGTCGGCCAACGCCGCCGGCTGCTGAAGTACGTCAAGAAGAGTGACCTGGTCCTGTACAAGCAGCTGATCGAACGGCTGGGCATACGAGGAGTCTGAGTTTTTCATGCATATTCGTGAGAGCATACCATTCAACGGGAAAGAGCTATCCCTGGAAACCGGGCAGATCGCCCGGCAGGCGACGGGCGCCGTCGTCGTGAAGCACGGCGACACCCATGTCCTGGTCACAGCCGTGACCGCACCGGCACGGGAGGATATCGGGTACTTCCCCCTTCGTGTCGACTACGAAGAGCGATTCTACGCAAGCGGGAAGATCCCCGGCGGGTTCTTCAAACGCGAAGGCCGCCCAAGCGATGCGGCGGTCCTCGCAGGTCGGATGATCGACCGGCCGATTCGTCCCCTGTTTCCGAAGGAGTATCAGGAGGAAGTCCAGGTCGTTGCCACGGTGCTATCCGTCGAACCGGACTGCCCACCGGGCGTGCTCGCCATTGTGGGCGCGTCGGCGGCGTTGTCCATTTCGGATGCACCGTTTCAAGGCCCCATCGCCGGCGTGAGCGTCGGTCGCAAGGACGGGCAGTTCGTTCTGAATCCGGAGATCGAGGCACTCGACGAGACCGGCGTACACATCACTGTCGCAGGAACGAACGCTACGGTCACCATGGTCGAGGGGATGATGACCGAGTTGTCAGAGGATGAGGTCGTACAGGGAATCGAGTTTGCGCACGAGGCAATCCGCGAGCTAATCGCACTACAGGATCGGTTCGTCCAGCGGGTTCAGCCACGCAAGAAGGCGGTTCCGCCCGCAGAAGAGGTCAACACACCGCTCATCGAGCGGGTTCGACAGACTGTATGGAATGACTTCTCCTCGATGCACACGCTGCCGTCCAAGAAGGCACGTGCCGATCACGTCGAACAGCTGACTGAGCGCGCCGTGCAGCAACTCGTCGCCCCAACTACGCCGCTGGAGGAAGCGGCCGTTCAGGCGAAGGAGATTGCCGACGCCGTGGAGACCTTGCTCAAGGAGTACATGCGGAGGCAGATCCTCGAGCGAGGCATACGTCTCGATGGCCGCCGTCCGGAAGAGATCCGACCGATTTCCTGTCAGGTCGGCGTCCTTCCTCGCGCCCACGGCTCCTCCTTGTTCACGCGCGGAGAGACCCAGAGTCTCGGAATCGTCACCCTCGGCGCGACGCGAGGCGACGAGCAGATCATCGACCAGATGATGATCGACGGGCGGAAGCGCTTCATGCTGCACTACAACTTCCCACCGTTCTCCGTCGGCGAGGCCGGCCGCATTGGTTCACCGAGCCGCCGTTCGATTGGACACGGGTATCTGGCGGAGAATTCGGTACGCAGTGTGCTCCCCACCGAGGAGGAGTTCCCGTACGTTGTGCGCGTCGTCTCCGAGATCCTTGAGTCGAACGGTTCATCGTCCATGGCTACCGTGTGTAGCGCATCACTCGCGATGATGGACGCCGGGGTTCCGATCCAGAAGCCGGTTGCCGGCATCGCCATGGGTATGATTGAAGACCCGGAGACCGACCGTCGGGTCATCCTGACGGACATCCAGGGAGCCGAGGATCACTACGGCGACATGGACTTCAAGGTTGTCGGAACCAAGGACGGAGTCACCGGATTCCAGCTTGATGTGAAGGTCGGAGGAATCAACGCGGCTACCATGCGCGAGGCGCTGGACCAAGCGCGCCGCGCTCGCCTCGCAATCCTTTCGGAGATGGACCGCGCGATTCCGGTCGCGCGCCCCGAGTTGTCGCCGTACGCGCCGAAACTGATCACAATCACGATTCCGGTCGACAAGATCGGCATGGTCATCGGACCCGGTGGAAAGATGATCCGCCGGATCATCGACGAGACCGGAGCAGACATCGACATTGCCGACGACGGAACTGTGAAGATTGCCGCGGTCGATGGAGAATCGGCGGTTGCCGCGCAGGAATGGATCGAGGATCTGACCGCCGAACTTGAGGTCGGTGCCGTGTTCAAGGCGAAGGTCACCCGCGTCGTCGACTTCGGCGCGTTCGTCGAGCTGAAGAACGGCTCGGAGGGTCTTGTTCACGTCTCGAACCTCGCCTCCGGATTCGTCGACAACGTGCGCGACATCGTATCGCCGGGCGACGAACTGATGATCGAGGTCATCGGCGAGGACAAGATGGGACGACCGGATCTCCGGCGAATCGAAGAGGGGGACTCACCACGCGGACCGAAGAAGGACCGCAAAGGGGGTCGCGGCGGTTCGCGCGGCGGCGGAAATGGTGCAGACAAGCCCAAACCGCCCGCACCGAACATCAAAGCGGGCGACATCATCGAGGGCACCGTGACCAACACCACCGATTACGGCGCGTTCGTCGAGTTGGCTCCGGACATCACGGGATTGGTCCACATCTCCGCCCTGTCGGACGAGTACGTCCGCCGAGTGACCGACGTGGTCCGGTCGGGAGACCGGGTCAAGGTCGAGGTCATGAACATCGACGATCGCGGTCGGTACAAGCTGCGCCGTATCATCGAAGGCAAGGCCCCGTCGGGGGAACCAACGGAGGCGCCCGCTCAGGCGGAGGAAGACCCCGGACAAGTGCAGGAAGCGGCCCAAGTTGAGCCGCAGCACGACACGCCGGAGGAGGAGAAGACATCCGAATCAAAGCCCGAACAGCCGAAGAGGGTCAAGTCTGAGGAACAGCCCGAGGAGCCCGAGGAGCCCGAAGAGCAAGAGAAGCCCGAAGGGTTCATCGACCGTTGGTAACGCGCACGCTCTACAACGGCGCAATCGACGCAATGCTCGACAACGGCCTGCGGGTTCTCGTCGAACCGGTGGCGCAGTCTCGCGCCGCAAGCATTGCCTTGTGGTGCAACGTCGGAAGTCGCGACGACCCCGATGAGCATCCGGGGATCGCCCACTTCATCGAGCACTTGGCCTTCAAGGGAACGGCAACGAGAACGTTTCGAGAGATCTCGAAGACCATCGACTCGGTGGGCGGTCATCTGGACGCGGCGACGAGTCGGGAGGCAACGTTCTACTACGCGGATGTTCCGGGCGACGGGGTCACCGTCGCCCGGGATCTCCTGTTCGAGCTTGCTCTTCAACCCTCCTTTCCCAACGAGGGAATCGAGATTGAGCGATCGGTCGTTCTGGAAGAAATCCGCGGCCACAACGAGGACCCGGAGGCTCGCGCGTACGACCTGTTTGCATCGACGGTGTGGCCGAATCGGCATCCGCTGTCTCGGCCGATCCTCGGGAGCGGTGACTCGATCCGGTCCTTGACCCGGGAAGCCATCGTCGCTCACCATCGTTCGCACTACCGGCCCGAGCATCTCACGCTCGTCGCGTGCGGCGCGGTCGATCCGACGGCGTTCGTCGCAGAAACGGAGGAACTCGTTGCACTCACCCGCATCGGCGATGAACCCGGAAACCCCATACCTCAACGACATGCGCCACGTGTGGTAGCCGGCTCCGTGCACCACGGGCAGGCAGCCCAGCAGCAAAGTCACGTGTACATCGCGTTTCCCGGACCCTCCGCATCCGATCCCGATCGGTTTGCCCTCGACGTAGCGAACACCGTTCTCGGAGACGGGACCAGCTCCTGGCTGTTCCAGACGATCCGCGAGGAACGGGGATGGGCGTACGCCATCGGGAGCGGGATCACCCGGTACTCAGACAATGGACTCTGGCTCGCGTACGCCGCTGTCGCGCCGTCGGTCGCCGGAGAAGTCTCCAGCCACATCCAGCAGGCCTTCGAGCGGCTGCATACCGCACCACTCCCACCGGAGGACCTTGCACTGGCGAAGTCCCGTCTCCGTGGCCTGTTCATCCTCGCGCAAGAGTCGAACGGATCCCGTGCCCTCCGGCTGGGCACTGCCGCCATGACCGGCCGGGAGATCCTGGCCCCGGACGAAGTCCTCTGCCGCCTCGACGCGGTGGATGAACGCGCGGTACTCCGCGCCGTACGACGATTTCTCGACCCCGACCGGATGAACAGCACTGTCGTCGGACCGGAGGTCGTCGGAGCGTAGCTCGTCGGTCGCGTTGCTCCGGTGCGCTCCGCGCGCTACCATCGATCGACATGGCTACTGCGATCTACCCGGGCAGCTTCGACCCGATCACGTACGGACACATCGACATCGTTCGCAGAGCGCGGAAGCTGTTCTCCAAGCTCGTCATCGCCGTCGTCGCCAACCCCCACAAGAGCCCGTTGTTCAGCGTGGAAGAGAGGGTACACATCACGCAAGCCGCGCTGGCGGAAGAGGGCATCAGCGGCCTTGGCGTCATCAGCTACGACGGACTCCTCGTCGACTGCGCCCGAGAACACCAAGCCGATGCGATTGTGCGCGGGCTGCGAGCGAACTCCGACTTCGAATACGAGTTCCAGATGGCGCTCGCCAACCGGAGTCTGGCACCGGAGTTCGAGTCCGTGTTCTTTATGACCGCGGGCAAGTACAGCTTCCTCGCTTCGTCCATGGTCAAGGAGGTCGCCGCATACGGCGGCGACGTGTCGACGTTCGTCCCTCGTTCTGTCCGAGCCGCGCTCGCGGCCAAGCTGGGCACTCCAGGCTCCACAGACTAGCCCTAGAGAGTCGCCGGCATTCGCTCGATCGCCCACCGTCGGCGTGCAACCGTTGGAGCCGGTGCCGTCTGGTAAGAAACGTGAGACATCTGCAAGCAACGTCTTCCGGTCGGCAGCGATGACGGCCCGTATCCGCTCCCGCCGCCGCGGGACTCACAGCGTACGCGACGTCTCGACCCTTGAAACGAGTGAGATACGGTTCCCCTCCGGATCCTGTACGGACGCGATCCGGATCCCTTCGCCCGGACGTTCGACGGGCGGCCGTACGACAACGCCACCCGCCTGCCGCGTCCGACTGCACACGGTCTCCAGATCAGCGATCTGAATGGAGAGACCCGTCTCACGCGTTTCGCCTGCATGTCCGCCCGCGTGAAGGGCTACGACTGCGTCGCCCCATCCCATCTCGCTCCACATGTCGGACTCCTCAATGAGATCCAGCCCGATCGCGTCGCGATAAAACGCTATCGCCCGGTCCATCCGCTCGACAACAAGCACGATCTTGATGGCCTCGATTCCGCCCCGCTTACTGCGCATAGCTCACACCTCCCTCCCACCTTACAGCCCGGCCGCCTCTGCGTCCCGGTCCCCCCGAGCACGCTGCCAGCAATCGACCGGCCCGTCCTCATCGCTCTCCCGTCGGCCGATGTGTACGAATCCACTCTTCTCGAGAACCCGTCGCGACGGCACGTTGTCAATCCGCGATTCGGCATACACGACCTGGACCTGTCGGTTCGCCAGCGCACGTTCCGTCAGCTGACAGACGGCACAGCTGGCGACCCCCCGATTGCGCGCAGCTTCGGCAACGCCGTATCCGATCTCGACCCGTCCCTGCTGCGGCTCCCCTTTGAATCCCCCACTGCCGACGACTGCCTTCGAGACGGTGTCCACAAACAGCCACGGTGCGATCCAGAATCCATCGCCGCCCGCCTCCATCCGATGAAATGCGTCAAGAAGCAACGGGGCCGGCGGCAGCGCACCCTCCGCCACGGTCAGCGGCCCGATGCGGCGACCGCCCCACGCCAACATCTCCAGATCCTCCCGCGACACCTCGCACAGAACGATGTTCACACCCACACTCCAATCGCGGACTACTTCAGTCCAAGCCGCTCGCCTCGACGAAGTCTCTCGATTGCCTGGCGCGTTCGCCTCTCACGGGTGTCCGGCTTCTTCGCCGTCGCGATCCACAGAATGTACTGCTTCCGGTCGGTAGGACGAAGCCCATCGAAGAAACGAGCGGCACGTACATCGTCAGCCAGGGCCACGCGCAGTTCCTCCGGCACCGTGTCCAGTGACACATCCGGCCGTGTATGGCGTCGGTCCCATTCGCCCGATGCCTTGGCATGATCCACTAGGGATTGCCCCGCCGACGTCATTCGCCCGGCGACAATCATGCGCTCGACCCGTTTCTTGTTCGCCTCGGACCAGACGCTTCCCGATCGACGCGGCGTGAACTTCCGCAGATAGCGATCGTCATCCGGGCGCCGAATGATGCTGTCGATCCATCCGAAGCAGAGTGCCTCTTCCACCGACACATCGTAGGCAATCGACTCCTTACCCGTGTGCCGCTTGTAGTAGACGAGCCAGATCTCCCCAGAGCTCTCGTGATTCGACGCCAGCCATTGCCTCCACTCATCGCGCGTCCGAACGACCAACATGTCGGCTGAGCCGTCCGCCATCGGCCCCTCCTTTCTCCCCGTCTGGGTCTCGCTTGTTCGGTGACCCGCTACGGAATCGAAGCCAGGACAAAGCACACAACGAGAATGGCAGACACCGGCGTCATCGCGGCCCGCTCGATCGAGCTCTTCGACGCAACGTTCATCACGGTGTTGAGCGCGAAGTAGGCTGCGAAAATCCAGGTCAGAACCTTCACCCAAAGCACGCCGGATCCCGGCGCGACCAACCCGGCACGAGCCAGAACGATCCACCCGGCCAACGCGAGGAGGAGCACAGCGGCCAGGCTTCCCCAACGAAGGCCGGCGGGGAGAATCCTGTGCTGGCCACCCCAGGCTGCCCTACCGAGCGGAAGCCCTACGGCAAGAAGAACCTGGAACACCATGAGAAGACTGATCACGCAAACAGCAACGATCGCCGCAATCGTTTGACGGCTCATTGTTCCTCCACAACGATTCCCGGCCGCCGCAGTACGCGTCCGGATCTTGGATCTCCCTACAGTCTAGCAGGATCAGCTTGCAGCATGCTGGAACACTTAGACAGCAGACACCCGTTGATCTGACTGATCCCCGGTTCTCGCAGGATGATCGGCAGGCCAAGCTCGGATGGCTTCGATCACTGCCCGCCTCACCCGATCACCCGCCGGTGTCGTGTCTCTCGATCTCTTCTTCCACTTCCTCCGCTCCTTCCTCGTAGTAGGACTGCTCGTCCGGCGCGAGTTCGTGAAGCAGGCGGAGGAACTCCCCGGCATGGACACGTTCCTCGTCCGCAATGTCGGTGAGCACGTCGATCGCCAACTGATTGTCCGTCGATTCCGCAAGCTGCATGTACAGCTGGATCGCCTCGTACTCGGCAGCGATCATGAAGCGAATCGCGCGAACCAACTCCGCTTGCGTGAGCTTCCGATCGTTCGCCATTCCTGAGAATGCGCTTCCGAAGTCCGGCATCCGGTCTCCTCTCTTTGGTCGTTCTACGTCGCTTCTTGGTCTTCCATTCGTGCTCGCAGCCGCTTGAGCGCCTCGGTGTACGATGTGTCGGTCTTCGACCACACAGCGAGCCGCTCACACGGGAATGCTGGACACTGCGAGCAGTTCTCCAACCCTCGCTCGTCAACACAGCATTGCAGAATCCAGCAGTCCGCCGACCAGTGCGCGGCGCGGTCTCCGTGACAGCCGTGGCAGATCATCCCCTTCTCGATCGCCTCGGAGACCCCTTCGGCATCCGTGAGCCACCCTTGCGAGCGGTACCACGGGATTGCCTCGGCCACCGCCGCCTCGTCAAACGGGAACCGCCGGATCGAGCAGCTTCCGCAGTCCAGTCCGCACGCCGCGATCATCCCCGACCCGCTCATGCCTCCTCCATCTGACTCGTCGTCTCATGCATCGGACGGCCCCGGCCGCCATCCGCTCACCTGGCTCCATCGATCGGCACTCCAGAGAATCGACCAGATCGTGTCCGACTTGGCATCGGTGTAGCCCTGTCGATCGTCTGTATACTCGGCGGCCAGTGCGCGCTTCACTTCGGCGTACCGATGTGCATCGTTCGGATGGCCGCGCAGGTAGTCACGGAACAAGAGCGCAACCTGCTCGGCCCAGCTGCCGGCTCGCCGCACGTGAATGTGCGTCCTTGGTGCACCTGGCGATTCCCGGAAGTACCGCTTTGTGCGATCCGGGTTGTCGGCCCGCCACAAGTACCCTGCGGATTCCAGCGGCCGGCGGAACGCCTCGACAGGTTCCAGGGCAGCGACCGAGATTTGGATGTCGACAATAGGCTTCGCGGCCAAGCCCGGAACCGCCGTCGATCCGATGTGATCGATCCGAAGCGCCGCGTCGCCAAGAGCGGATCGGAGTCGTTCGCCAAGCCGACGGAACCGAGCAGGCCACTCGGGGTCGTACGCCGCCATCACGACACGATCAGCCATCCGATGCGTCACACCCCTCTTCAACGTGCTCCGTGGCGTCCCATTCCCCCCACCGCTTGACGATTCGTCCGTCTCGGATCTCGACGATCTCGATGCCCGTGAACGTCGTGACCCGATTCGTCGGACCGACGCCAACGTACTTCGCGCGATTCGTGCCCGTCGCCGTCCAACGCACGGCCACTCGCGAGCGGTCCACGTCGATGAGAACATCGTTCGTCACGGTCTGCAGATCGGGAAACGCGGAGACGAGCACTGCGAGTCCGTCTGCGAATCCCTGCTTGTCGATCGATCGGCCCGCCGACGAGCCGTCGCAGAACGCGTCGGCGTGTAGAACGTCGAACAGGTCACAATCGACGGGGACACACCAGGGACTGATCCACGTCCGTGCGATTGCTTCCAGTTCTTCGCGCATCGCGGCCCACCTCCGCCAAGAAAATGTAAACCACCGAGAATGTGCGGACAACTCGATTTGTGAGTATTCTTCGCCTCTCCGGGGAGAACCTCCGGGCAGCGGAGTCGCCGCAAGGGGGAAGCATGCGAGAAGTCATCGAAGGGGAATGCATCCGCATCCGTACGTTTCGAGAGGCCGACGCGCAGACGCTGTACGAGGCCGTGTGCGAGTCGGTCGAACAGGTCGCACCGTTTGAGACCTGGTGCCATGCCGGATATACGCTCGACGAAGCCCATGAGTATGTCGACTGGTGGATTCAGGCCCGCAAGACCAAAACGGCGTTCTACTACGTCGTTGAGGACGCCGTATCGGGGCGCCTCCTCGGCGTGTCGGGCCTAACGGAGTACTGTGCCGAGCATCGGCATGCCGAGCTTGGCTACTGGGTCCGCACATCGGCGACCCGTCGCGGTGTCGCGACGGCGGCCGCACGACTCATCGTCGATGCCGCATTCGCCGATCTGAACCTACTGCGCGTCGCAATCGGCGTGTCCATGGGCAACGCAGCCAGTCACCGCGTTGCCGCCAAACTCGGTGCCGTTCGCGAAGGCGTTCTCCGCAGCGAACTGGTCTTGCCGAGCGGACCCACGGATGTCGTGATCTACGGCCTGCTTCGCGGGGAGCTCCGCACCGAGTCGGAGAGACCGTCGGCCACGTCGGAATCTTGAGCTTCGGCGTGACGCCGATGGGGCTGGAAAGAGAGCACGGACTGCCTACCCGAATCGTTTGTCTGAACGATGCGTTGGGAAGAGCTCCTGGAGAGCCTCCAGCCATCCAACCCGCGCGTCGTCTCGATTGTCGAGACGCGGGACGTACGGCTTGATGTCGAGAAGCGGTGTGCCGTCCAGCATGTCCACATCGCAGATGTGGAGAAGCCCGTCCTCAATCCGATCGAGCCGCACGGTGGACAGCCCAATCGGGTTCGGACGCCGGGGCGCACGCGTCGCGAACAGCCCACGCTCCACCGAGTCGAGGAACGGCACCACGCGTAGCCGGAAGTCCCCGCTTCGATGCATGTGGAACAGAAGGATGATGTGCGAGAATCCGTCGAGGTCGACCAGCCCGTCCCGGTACTCGGGGAACACTTCGACTGTGCCCCGAATCCCCTCGCCGCCCGTCGGCTGAATCGGCATCCCCACCGGATCCGGGAACGGCGTGTGTATGATCCCGATCGGACGATACTCGATGTTCATGGCTTGCGACAGGGTAGCGCAAACGGCAAGACGGCGCACCGATCGTCAGACGAGACAGGCTACTGAAGGCGGTCTTCGGGATCGCTCACGCGCGAATCGGACTCACAGGGCGGACAGCGCCGCCGCATCGAGGTCGACACAGAACTGCTCCTGCATTCGAGAACGGACGAACCGCATGCCGTATTACACTACGGTTCATCCGCCGACAGCAGCACGGCGGCGACGGCGTCAGCAAACCCCTGCGGACACTTGTAGTTCGCGGTGACCACCGGTGATTGCCCGTCCACCCCGTGGTCGGTCAGGACGCATCCCGGGAGGAACTCGACGGCGAAGTTCGACAGGAACCCGTTCCAGTGGGTCTCCGGACTGAGGATTCCCTGCGGGTGAGGCCAGTTGCACGCGGTCCGACCGTCGAGAATCCCACACCCAAGGAGAACCCAGACACCGTAAGACATACCGCCAATTGGCATCCCCATGGCCGCGGCCTCGAGCACCAACTCCTCAGCCCGACTCGCGCCGGGCTCGAACCAGAAGGAATGCGCATACCCCGGAGCAACCACCACCGCGGCGTACCACTCCAGTCGAGCATCCTCGATTGCAAGCGTCACGTCGTACGTATACCCCCCGAGCGTGTCGCTGTACCGGCACTCGTTGCTGTCCTCCCAGAACAGATACGGGCCCGTCTCCCCGGCAGCCACGTCGTACGCAATGCCAAGGTCCTCGAACCGTTCCAGAATCGGAAAGAGTTCCATCCCCATGACACCCATCGAGGGCATCAAGAACAGAACGCGCGGCGCTTGGGCCGGGCTTGCCGACCCCACTGCGCAAAGAAGGAGCACACCGGTGCAGACTGCGATGGCCGTCTTCTTCATTCCATCGTCACCTCCGACGCGAAAGCGTTCACTCCGTATCGCAATGAAATGAGATCGTAGGCAATCACCGTGCCGCAGCCAAACAGGATCTCCCCGCGCCGCCCGGCTTCCCCACATGTAGCCGGGGGTGTCTGCCATCAGGTTCTCCGAAAACGCGAACGCAGGACCGTGGATCCGCTGTGATAGGGAATGCGCCGAACAATCCGTAGGGCGAGGTCGCAGCTGTTGTCGGGGCTGGAAATGAGAGTTGGCTGCAGGGGCACCCTTGCAAGCTCAACATTCCATATTCAATCTGCAAGGATCCTCCCTCAATCTAGGCTCACAGCTCGCTTCCGCCGCCAGCGAGAAACACCGAGCGGGCCGCGAGGGCCCGCTCGGCTGAATCGAGAGATGCTGTTGGTATTCCCCTATAC
>Ga0272444_10000863_pt1 | contig 30645 bp, 38 predicted proteins | sample SSMForm13_FD_201033 | JGI IMG/M metagenome (GOLD analysis project Ga0272444, IMG submission 201033) | Marine sediment archaeal communities from Little Sippewissett salt marsh, Falmouth, MA, United States - SSM-Form-13 | ecosystem: Environmental > Aquatic > Marine > Wetlands > Sediment ...
TTTTTATATTAATAATTGCATTTATATCTCGTTCTGTATTGTGGTATCTTATTTTACAGCGTTTTGAAGTTCATGTGCCTTTCCGAATTGCCTTTGTCAGTCAGTTTCGAAATATTCTGTTAAAATACATCCCTGGAAAAATCTGGGTGATTGTTGGCAGAGCGAATACGGTTGCACAAATGGGATATCCCCTAAAATATTGCTCATATTTATCCAGTTTAATGCAATTAATCATCATTATCTCAGGGATATTCGTGGGTATTTTTGGGATATATCTTTTTAATATTTCTTTTATTCCAAAATATTTTTCTGTTATTGTCGTCTTATTTTTACTTTTTCTCATAATCATCTTCTCACATGGTTTTGCCATTCCGGAATTTCATGGAATCTCTTTTTTCAAATTTTTGGGGCCTCTTATGGGACAGAAAATGCCTCCCATGCTCCATGTAATGATATTGAGCAGCCTCCATTGGATCCTGATGGGATTCGCGTACTATTTGTTCATTAAATCTATATATCACGAAATCAATTACTTGCCCATTCTTCTTCAACCTTTAGCGAATAATATCGGCATCATCTCCCCGCTTTCTCCGAGTGGATTAGGGGTTCGAGAGGGGGTCATGATTGGGTACCTGACCCTTGGAGGTGTCTCCCTGGCTGGCGCAACCAGCCTATCCCTCTCGGCCCGGGTCTGGTTTTTTCTGGTGGAGATTCTATTTTTTGTTGTCGGGTGGGGTCTTCAGAAAAAGAGGGAACCGGACAGGGGAGAGAAACGGAGCTCAAAAGCCTAGCGTACCGCGATTCTTATCCAATTCTCGGCTGGGCAGACTTTGGAAGATGTCTTAAGGATAGGAGAAGCTTGATGGTATTGAAGAACGTATCCTGCAAAAGAGACAGAATCCATCTGGCATACAGTTGATTCCAGCGCTCCGGATGGGTTTGAATACATATCTTTCGAATATCCTCGCTTTTTATGAGCCTGATCAGTGCCTCTGTACTTCGTACCTCATACGTACTCTCAGACGAAACGTGATCTCGAAGGTTCAGCTTTCCGGCGTTCCAGGATCGGCCCGTATCCGTGAAGTAGATCAAATCCGAATAGTCCATGGAAAGATACGCTTCCCCGATCAGGTCAAATTGCTTGAAATCATAGGCATCCCAAAGCATTCGATTGTCCCATCGGGAAAGCGGGTTCCCATGCATACATATCGTCTTCACCTCTGCAAATTCCCTCAACAAAGCCAGATCCGCCTCAAAGGATCGTATCGCCCTCTCATAATCCCCCTTTTGCCTGGATAACGATTCATAGTGAAAACCGACTTCGTGCCCGAGGGACGCGAGATGTCGAATGATTTCAGGTTTCAATACGTTTCTGATCGATCGAAAGTAATACGTGGAGTGTATGCCTAAATTATGCTCTAACTCACCTATATTATTTGCATTTCGAGGATTTCTATCTACATCGTGTCGAAATATAACGACCTTTGATTCGAAGTTTTGAGAAGCAAGAAGATACTCCTTGATTGTGACTGCCTTGAAATTTTTCTCCATGAGCGCCTCACAAAGCGCCCGGTACTTCTCCAATGTGAAATCCCTGCTTGTCATTTCAAATGCTTATTCGCCTCCATATCAAACCACATTCCGAAAAACAGGGACTGAAAACCGCTGATCAACGAAAAAACCAATGCCATCGCATTGATATCCGGGATATTTCCTGTTTTTGCCCAGATATAAAAAAATCGCACCGTTAAGGGAACGCTTACCGTGAGCAAAATTACGGAAAGGCAATAAAAGAAAACTAATGGATGGAAGTCTTTTACCACATACTTAAAAAAAAGCCTTCGCCAAAATCCTTTGAATAGAATCCATGAGATCCTTGGGATCACTTGCATGAGTCGAATCCCGGATTTTTCCCCTACATTGTAGACAGGCCGTACGTGAACATCCCGTACTCTAAAATCGTATTGATTCAATTTAATCAACAAGTCATTGGGCATGCCATACCGCTTGTAAATATTTTCCAAGTCGATTCGCTGAAGCGCCAGAAGGGAAATGGCCGTGTACCCGCTCTGCGAATCCGCAATGTGCCAGTATCCGGATGCGATCTTTGTGAGAAGCGAGAGAAACGAATTTCCCAAGTAACGATAATGGGGGATCATGCGCCAGGCATCGCCATAGAATAGGCGGTTTCCCTTGGTGTAATCCGCCTCCCCGTTGGCAATGGGATTGACGATGCTATAAAAATCCCGTGGATCCATTTGAGCGTCCCCTGCCATGACTACGGTCACGTCCATAAGGAGTTCACGGGCCTTCTTATAGCCGGTGGCAATCGCTCCACCCACGCCTTGATTGATCTCATGTCTGAGAAGGACCACACGCTTGTCCTCGCTCGCCATTCCCTCGACAACCCCACCGGTGCGATCACGGCTGGCATCATCCACCACGATAATCCGGTCTACCTCTTCCGGAATGTCGTTCAAGGTTTTCGCGATCAGCTTTTCTTCGTTGTGGGCCGGAACCACAACGGCCACGGATTTGTCCTTGTACATATCCAACACTCCTATCGTATCCAGGATACCCTCAGGGCTGGCGTGATTTACTCAGTAAAAATACGCCGTAATTCCGCTTGAAAAACAATAAGTTGGTATGATTTTTTATAAATTGGTTTAGCATTGACGATTCAGAATTCGAAAATAGACAGCGGTCCCTTCTCCACTTGTCAAAAATATCATAGCGGATCAAAAGATGGCTGATGCCGTTCTCCCGAAGACGCGAAACCACCTGTTCAGGTCGAGTGGAATTCTTTATTATTTGATAGAAACCCACACCGCGGTCCAAGATGTATGGACGATCACAGTAGTACCCCCGGTTTCCGAGGAACAAGAAAAACGTCCTGGACTGGAGAGGCAGTTTCCCGTTGATATACTGAAGCGCGGGGTACTCGGCAACATGCCGTACCAGGTACTCCTCCCGTCTGATCTCATCGGTGAGATAGGGAACAGGATCCAGGGCCTTAAAATACGATACCAGGTAGGGGACATTCCACCCCATAAAAAAAAGCAATCCTCCCGACAAAAGTCCCCATCCCATGGTTCGCATGCGATGAAATCGCAGCTCACTAATTTTTCGGGCCAGATTCCTCACTCCAAAGGCAGACAGGATGACCAGTGGCGGTATGATCGGCGCGATATACCGAATTCTCATTTCACGGGTGAACAAGACAATGGCAAAATACAGGACCGCAAACGCCAGAAGAGCCCATTTTTCATAACGTACCAAAGGGGGATCCCGCTTGCTCCCTGCAAATGCAAAAAGCGGCAGAATGAGAAGGAACGGGTTCAGGCGTCCGTCGAAGTACTGAGGGTCTCCATCCTCGCCTTGAAAAAACACACGAATGGGCAAAAGGGCCATTTCCCACCCTGTTTCCCCATAGACGATTCTGCGTTTCGTGAACAGACCGACGCTACCACCTGTGTTGGCTCGAATCCCGACCCGGTCTTCTTTCTCCTGACCGGCGGCACTCTGAAACCACCTGTCGCATAGGGGGTAAATGGGGTTCTTCTTCCATACATAGTTGCGAACCATCCATGGGGAAAAAACCGCCATCGAGATCAGAAGAAAAAGCAAAGTATAACCCAGAGGTTTCAAGATTCCGGCCAACCGCCCGGGCCCTGCTAGCCTTGAGAAAGAAAAAGGGATAAAGAGGACGAGAAGACAAGCCGTGACCAAGCCGTTATACTTCGTCCCCATGGCCAGCCCGCAAAAGATCGCGGAAAGGAGTAAATATTTGATGCTGAAATCTTTTTCAACCCATTGAAGAAAAAAGAGAAGGGATCCTGTGGAAAAAAAAATAAGACCCAAATCAACATAAACAGTCGTCGACAGTTTAACGATAATAGGGGTGTATAGAAATAATATAGCACCAATTATAGCGTATCTATCACCTACTTTTCTTTTTATATAAACATATATCCAGATTACCGTCAGCAAAGCAAATACAAAATGGATGTATTTGGGAAGAATATCATTTCCAAAATAAAGAGAGATGAAATAGAGGATATCAATATTCATGGGATAATAAGAAAATAGCATGAAAGGAATTTCATAGACTCCACCATGCTTGAGGTATAATTTGGGAACCGCCAAATGGTGGGTCAGCGCATCTTTACTAATCGGGGGCAAGCAACACAGAGTGACGATATATCCCAAAATGAGGATCAGGATACCTATCGCGCATGGTTTCCAATATCGCATCATCAGCCTTTGAAATTCACCAGCCCGCGCCTTCGTGTCCTCTCCCCTGCGGGACGGGAAGTCTCCAGAAGAGAAGCAATGCCGAGGATCTGCATCCGGCCCGCCCCCGTCCTATCCCGCCGGAACAGGTGAGAAACGCTGGAGCGGAACGGTTTCAAGTGACGTGCCTGTCTCAAAAAAGTACACCAGGCTCAGGGGACGATCCCTCAAGTTCAAAAAGGTGTGAACCCCCTGGGTCAGTCGAAGCAGTTTTGAACGGACTCTCTGTCCGTCCACCTCCAGGGAAAGCGTTGGGCTGTAATAGTACCCTTCGATCCATACCCGTTTCTCGACGACTGTCTTCGGCTCCAAGCGAAATCCGGGAATGAGGATGTTTCCTTTTTGCAACGCAATGTAATTGGTCTGGATCTTTTTTTTGATCTCCCGATTCAGCAATTGGGACCGGTAATCATTAATGATCACACGGCACTGCTCCTCGATCATCCTTTGCTCAAAACAGGCCGGATCGTATGCATAGAAACGCTCACCGCACACACTATTCTTTATCGGGAGTACAGGGTCAAAATAGACTTGATTTTGTGTGAAACATAAAACTTTTTCACCTCTTTTCAAGTTGCCGAGGCAGTATGACGTGTTGTAGAGCTGACGGTAGAGCCGATCATCTTGCCGCATCATGGGAACAAGAAATCGAAGAGGCCAGACAAACAGGAGAATTCCACATAATAAAACGATTCCCGCCTTGAGGGCGAGCGGAAATCGGCTTGAAGCATTTCTTGCTTTCATCAGAAGCCCGCCTGCCATAATAGCGAGCGGAGGAAGGGTCGGAAGGAAGGACTGAAAAAAGGGCCTCCTCATAGTGAGATAAAACAAGAGACCCAGCACACACCATCCCCCCAGGACAAGGCCCCCTCGAGGAGCCATGTTCTTTTTCAGTGCAAGCAGAACCAATCCCGCGAGAGCCGAAACGTAAAACAACGGATTCGGCTTCACGAGTTCCTTCAGTAAATACCACCTGCTATGCGGAAAGGGAAAAAGGTCTTCTACGTGTGGATTGAGAAAGGGAAGACGATCCAGGACGGCATGACGGAAAAAGTCGCGAAGGCTCTCATCCCCCGACGTGACAAGCCCGATCAGACAAAGGACCAAAGGGATGGGAATCAAGGCGGCCAAGGCCAAGATCACCTTTCCCGCGTCTTTGATTTCTTCTCCGTCCTTAAGGAGTGTCGCCGCAAGGCCCAGAACAATGCCAAACGACCAAATGACCGCTTTTTGAGTGGAGGCGATGGCCATTCCCAAAAGCAGCCCGCATGCCACAAGTTGGAAGGATTTCTTTTCAGCCAAATAACGGATGCCATAATAAGCGGCCATGACATTGAAGAGCGTATTGAACACATCATGCCGGATCTCCAAGCCTTTTTCCGCAAAAGCAACGCTTGAAAGCAGGATTGCCGCTGCGAGCAGTCCGGTGCTTCGATTCCACGATCGGGAGGCAATCAGATAGGTATAGAGACAGGTAAGAACACCAGCGAAGAAAATGACATATCGCGAAACCAGAAGAGCAGATGTTTTATAGCCGGTGGAGGTGATGACAACACTCATCAGGGTGTTGAAAAGAGGGAAATGGGTCCCGATCCGGTCTGCAAAGTACGCTTTTCCTCTAAGGAGCGACGCGCTGGCATACAAAACCTGGAACTCGTCGAAGTTGAAGGATCTCCGACCCGCAATCATGAAGCAGATAAAAAAAAACAGGCCCACGAATCCGAGAAGTACGATCTCCTCTCCTCGGTTTGATCGCGATATGCTGTTCAATCCAGGCGCTGAATCCATGGAGAGCTACGTTTTCCCGGCGGTCGAAAAACCTGCCTTTCAGGTGGATTGAAAAAGCCCGTACCGTCCCAATCCACATTTCGCGGCCCTGAACTTGAGAGCCGTTCGAAGCACGCCGAGCCCGTATACGATACTGTTCCTGATATCTATGGAAGAGGCTTCATCGAAGTATTTTGTGGGACATGAAATTTCTCCGATCCGATATCCGAAGTACAGGATCTGGGCCAGCATCTCGTTGTCGAAAACAAAATTATCCGAATTCTGAAGAAAGCTCACATTTTCAAGAACCTCCCTGCTGAAAGCCCGGTATCCGGTATGAAACTCTGAAAGTTTACTCCCCTGCAGGAGATTCTGAAAGGCCGTCAAAAACCGATTAGACATGTACTTGTAAAACGGCATCCCCCCTTTCAATGCGCCCCCCCCGATGATGCGGGAACCAAGGACCACATCGTACACTCCATAGGCGATCATGCTGGCCATGGCTGTAATCAATTTCGGTGTATACTGGTAATCCGGATGGACCATCACCACGATGTCTGCTCCCCACTTCAACGCCTCGGAGTAGCATGTCTTCTGGTTCCGGCCGTACCCATAGTTGCGATCGTGAATAAAGGTTTGAATACCCAGTGTCTTGGCCAATGCCACGGTCTCATCCGAGCTGTCGTCATCCACCAGAAGAATGTCGTCAACAATATCGATCGGAATGTCTTGGTACGTCCTTTTCAGTGTCTTCTCAGCATTGTACGCAGGAAGCACGACCAGGATCTTTTTTCGGTTCAGCATAAATCTACAGGTCCTTTGCAGTTTTCAACGTTCTAATTTTTTCATCTTTTCCTTTGCTTTAGAATAGAAAAACCTAAGCTTTTTATCATTCCTGAGTGTCTTGGGATCTATTTGCTTTAATATGTCCATTGCCTCCCGGTATTTCTCGAGGCGAATATAGGTCTGCACAAGATTCTTCCGGATCGGAAGCGATTCCGGATCTAAATTCAATGCCTTTTGCAGGACATCTACGGATTTTGAGTATGCACGAATTGATCCATACGCTCCTCCCAGGTTGGCCAAAAACAAGGAATTCGTGGGAGAGCATGAGACGGCTTTCTGATAGTATTCGATGGCCTTCGTCTTTTTCCCAAGTTCAAAATAGGCTGTACCCAAATAACTGCACCACTGGCCTCGTTCCCGCCTCTTTTCAGGAAGCCTTTCATCCTGTTCCAGAAGGGTGATCAGATCCTCGAATCGGCCTTGTCCATTCAATAATTCTGCATACTTCAGGTATGCGGCTGCTTTCTTGTGATGGTATCCGTCAATGGCGATCTTGAAATATCGTTCCGCATTCTCGAAATCCTTATGTTCCACATGCTTGAGAGCGTAACCATAGGCATAGTAACTGCTGCCGAACTCATGGATTTCCTTTGGAAAAAAGGTGTCCTCATTTTTCCAGAGTCCATGATTCAATCCATAAGAATAGACCCCGAAATAGGCGAGAACCAGGGAAAGCCCAATGGTTTTAAGGGCTTTACTTGCATGGCTGAGTTTTTCTATCGCAAGGCAGCCCAAGGGGCCAAGAAACACCATCGGGAAGTAAAGCCATCTCATGGAGATCAGGCTCATCGATGACGTGGATATAACGTTCATAATCGGGAACAGCGCAAGAACAAAAGAAACCAGTGAAAAAAGGAGAATGGAATTCCTCCGATGTTTCCAGATGAAGAAGGCCGATAACACACTGAATGCGATGCCAAACAAGGCGACCGGGTCGATATACGACTTCGGATACTTCACAACAAAGCTGTGAAGGCCGTAGGGCACCAGCAACAGCTTGACATTCATGAAGAAAAGATAAGGAGCAAAGAAAACGCTTCGGAAAAATCGTTCCGCGCCTTCCGGTGAAAGCCATGAATGCGTTGCATTCTGCCTTAAAACAAAGTAAAAAAGCAAGACAAGGACAAAAGGGATGTACCAAGTGAGAAGCCCCTTGCCTCCATGTTCGTTCTTGCTTTTTCCCATCATTTCTCGATAGAGAACGAGAACAGGGAAAAGCATGACGCCGAATTCCTTAGAAAAAAGGGCGAGAGCAAAACAGAGGATGGACAAAACAAGGGGCCATTGCGATGTTGTTTGATGGGCTTTTCGATATAGAATGAAAGATAGAAGGCTGAAAAGCGTGACTATGATGTTATTTCTGGAGGTAATCCAGGATACCGCTTCCGTATTCACAGGATGAAGGATAAAAAGCAAGCAAACAACTAAGGCAATATTCCTTTTCTTTTCAAATATGAGAAGAAACCGAAAAAATAAGGCCCCGCATAGCATATGAAGGATAAGGTTCGTAGCACGAAATCCCGATGCATTCATTCCCCATAGTTTGTAGTCGATCCAATAGGATAGATTGATTAATGGCCGATAGTAGCCGGTATGGTAAGAATCGGCATTTGTATTATTAGTAACTCCGTCTTCCTGATATAAATACGATGGAATGGAATGCAGCTGTGTGATGTAGGGATTGTATTGGATGAGCGGCCTGTCATCCAGAATGAACTCCCCTGACAAGCTGGGGAGGTAGGCCAGCATCGCCGCCACGCCGATGAGGAGATACGGCCAGAGGCTGTACCCTATTACGGTCTCCACTCTGAAAAACCTGGCGGTCATCGTTTCAGCCGGGAGGATTCCATGAGCATGCTGAGCAACGAAAGCGGCTTAACAGAATGCAGAAAAACCGTCTTTGTCGCAATGGCCATGGTCATGGTCATTTTGGCCACCTACTCGAATACATTTCACTCTTCTTTCCATTTCGATGATGAGCACAATATTGTAAACCGCCCAGCCGTTCACCTCAGCGACTTTTCCTGGCCGAGCATTAAAAAGACGTTTTACAATGATAAATGGAACCTCTACAGACCGGTAGCATGTTTCAGCTTTGCAATCAACTACTATTTTGGGCAAGAAAACGTGTTCGGATACCATGTCGTCAATGTTTGCATTCACTTCATTGCGTCGTTATTCCTCTTCCTCTTTCTTCAGCAACTGCTTCAAGTCCCGCTTCTTCGTGAAAAATATGCAGAAAAAGCCTATTCTATCGCGCTCCTTTCGGCATTTTTTTGGGCAACAAACCCGATACAAACGCAAGCGGTGACCTATATTGTCCAGCGCATGGCCAGTATGGCCGGCATGTTTTACATCATGGCTATGTATTTTTACCTAAAAGGTCGAGTATCAAATCGAAGAAGCACAAAATGGATATTCTTTATGTCTTGCTTTATCTCAGGAGCATTCGCCATTGGCTCGAAAGAAAATGCAGCAATGCTTCCTATGATCCTTTTTTTACTCGATCTATTCTTTATACAAGGTTTATCAAAGAAGAATATTTTACGAGCTTTCATTTTTATTGGAATTATCATTGTCATACTTCCCCTCTTAGCTCTCCTTATCAGGGGACCAAAAGCATTGGATCCTTCTTATTTTGCAGACGATTATGCCCTTCGAAATTTCACATTACCTCAAAGATTGCTCACAGAACCTCGTATCCTCCTCTTTTATATTTCTCTGCTGTTCTATCCTATGCCGAATCGATTGTGCCTGTCCCATGATTTTCAAATTTCCTATGGATTCTGGAATCCGCCGACCACCATTCTTTCCATCGTTGCCATTATTGCGGTCCTCATCCTTGCGTTCACCACTGCAAAAAAGAAACCATTAATCTCATTTTGTATTCTTTTCTTTTTTCTAAACCATGTGATTGAATCGACCATTTTTCCTTTGGAACTTATTTATGAACATCGCAACTACCTTCCTTCTATGATGTTTTTTGTTCTAATTGCCCTCGTATTTCTTAAAATACATACCTATTTTTCCTATAAACGCTCCCTTCAATGGGTGATCACCTCTTTTGTTGTCCTGATCCTCGTGTCTCAGGGGCACGGGACCTTCATGCGCAATATGACGTGGAAGACCGGTGAATCCCTGTGGATTGATGTGATCGAAAAATACCCTACTTTTTCAAGAGGATACCATAATCTGGGATACTACTATGATCTCAAGGGTCAAAAAGAGAAAGCCATTCAATTCTATGAACACGCTTTGGAGCTTCCTGACCCCTCTCATGGAAGGAAACGATACATTACGCATACGAACTTGGGAAGTATATTTTCTTCTTTAGGAAACGATGAAAAGGCGGTCCAGCATTTTCAATCGGCTATTGCGGAAATCCCCAATAATCGTTTTTTCCCTGATCCTTACAACAATCTTGCTGGCGTCAGGATGCGACAGGGAAGGTATCGAGAGGCCGGTGAACTCATTATAACGGCCCTGAATCATGCTCCAGAAAAACACAATCTTCATTACAACTTAGGGTTGCTTTTTTTGAAAACGCATCGGTTTGATAAGGCAATTTTCGAGTTCAAGGAAGCACAAAAATTTTATAAGAACCACAGAGCCTCGCTTCTATACCTGGGGATCGCGCACAAGGCCTTGGGTCAGTATGCACAGGCGACTCAGTGCTTCATGAAGCACTTGATCCGCAATCCCAAGGCGTTTCAGGATCGAATCCACCTGGCAGAAACCTATCTGCTGGCAGGAAAAAAGCAGAAGGGGGAGCATATCCTTCATCAAGCCTTTTCCGAAACCTCTCCCCGGATCGTTCTTTCTATCCTCACCTCCGCCCCGCCTTGGACTCCTTCGCCGGAAATTCCTTGGCTCGAGAACGTATTGGCGTATGCTGAAGGATACTACGGCAAGGAAGTCCTAACAGCACTCCGAGAGAAGAAGGATTAGTGCTCTAAGGCGCAGGCGACGAATCCCGCGTCCTTCATTGAAAAACTTGCCCAAAAATGGTTTATGTTGCTGAATGCAAGATACGGGGGAATGAATGGCCGCTTGGATCGGTTTCCTTTTCTCAGCGCACCCCCCAGAATAGAATGGCAGGCCGTTCAACGGCCTGCCATTCAGTAGAAACGGTACTTCTGAAATCAAGGGTCACGATCTCAGTTTAGCGAAGTCTTGTGATTTCTCCTGAAGGACCATCGATCGAATAGGTCACCGCTCTGGAACCTGCCTCTTCATTATAGGCATACATCGAGTAGGCTGTCGTACTAGCATTCGAGATAGTAAATTCTACCCCTTCCGACAAAACCAGTCCAAAATTCGTGTGTTTCAGTTTGGCTGAGGTATCCGCGTAAACAGGATAATCGATGTGATAGCCTTCCTGGGCCGTGATCGCATTTCGCAGGTCCGTATTGGCCGAGGCATTGTAGGACCTTGCCCGGTATGCATTGAACTGCGGGATGGCGATGGCCGCCAGGATGCCGATGATCGCGATGACGATCATGAGCTCGATCAGGGTAAAACCCTCTTCCCTATTGTGCATTTTGCTTAACATGGCTTCCTCCTGCTGAATTTTAATTTTTTGTTGTCAAATTTTGATCATGATCAAGATTTAACGAAACTAAACTTATCCCTAACTTGCCTGTGTCGTGCCACCTCCTTTCCAATAATAATGTTCTGGGTTGACCGGTCTTTTTGCCGAATATATCCAAGAAACATGCCAATTCCATGGCATTTGCGACATAAAATAATTTTTTCTTGAAAACCCCAGGGTTACACCTATTGAATCGTCATTTTTGTTTTTGGAGCGCAGGAAGGATCTTGGATCACGCGTGTGCATGAGGGGAAATTCACCCGTCCCGAGGTGAAAATCACCTATCGCCCCCCCTTCCAGTTCGAGCTTCCCCTGCGCGGGTTTCTTGACAGCTTACGAGTTTTTGACGTTCAGCTTGCCCATGCGGTACTTGAGTGAGTCCGCTGTGATGCCGAGCAGTTCGGCCGCTTTTTGGCGTGTGCCGTGTGCAAGCTCCAGGGCCTGAAGAACGAACTCCCGTTCCATGTCTTCAAGGACCTTTTCCAGTTCCACCCCGTCGGGAGTGAGGTCTGTGCGGCGCCGCCTGCCCTCGGTGTTCCTCTGCTTGAAGTTGGAAAGGGTGAGGCTCTCGGGCAGCACGATGTTCGAGGTCTCCAGGGCCACACTCCGCTCGATGATGTTCTCCAGTTCCCGCACGTTTCCCGGAAAGGTGTACTGCTGAAGGATATCCAGGGCATACGCGCTGATCTTCTTCACGTCCTTCCCCAATTCTGAGGAGTACTTTGCTAGAAACCTCTGGGCCAGAAGGGGGAGATCGCCCTCTCGATCCCTCAGCGGGGGCATGGAAATCTGGATGACATTCAATCGGAAGTAAAGGTCCTCTCGGAAGCGGTCCTCAATCACCTCGGTTTCCAGATCCTTGTTCGTGGCCGAGATGAAGCGCACATCCACGCTCTTCTCCTCGGTCCCGCCTACGGCGGTAAAGGTCCGCTCCTGGATGACCCGAAGAAGCTTCACCTGAATCGTGGGAGGCAGCTCTCCGATCTCGTCAAAGAAAACCGTGCCTCCGTCCGCAGCATCGAACAACCCTTCCTTGTCGGAGGTCGCCCCTGTGAAGGCCCCTTTTCGATATCCGAAGAGTTCGCTCTCGATGAGGCTTTCCGGAATCCCGGCACAATTGATGACCACAAAAGAGTTCTCCCTGCGAGCGCTCTGCCGATGAATGGCCCGCGCCACCAGCTCCTTGCCGGTGCCGCTCTCCCCGAAGACCAGGATGTTGCTCTTGGTCTGGGCCACCCGATCGACCAGGTCATAGACCTTCTTCATCTGAGGGCTCTCGCCCACGAGGCAGCCAAAGTGGAGCTGCTCTCCGCTCTCAGGGACATTCTTGCCAGCGCCGCCGCCTTCTTTCGCTCGAAGAGCCTCCTTCACGATCTTCTTGAACTCCCGGACCTTGAACGGTTTCGGGATGTAGTCGTAGGCCCCCTCCTTCATGGCCTCCACCGCGCTCTCGGCCGAGGCAAAGGCGGAAATCATCACCACCGTTGTGTCCGGATGGATGTTCTTGGCCTTTTTAAGGACATCAATGCCGTCGAGATCCGGAAGTCGGATGTCGCTGATGACGAGGTCGTAGTGTTCCTTCTCCAACCGGCGGAATGCCTCTTCGCCGGATACGGCCATAGACGTTTCATAGCCCTCCCGGTCCAGGAGGATCTCGAGAAACTCGCGCATTCCGCGCTCGTCATCAACGACCAGGATGCGATGTGCGCCTTCTCCAGACAATGCGCCCTCCAACCATGGTGAGCTCGGCCCGTCCCTTCAGGGGCCTTCCGATGAACGGGGAGTTCTGACTCTTCGAAAGGAAGTCCTCAGCGCTCAAGGTGTACGCCACGTCCGGGTTTACGACAGTGAGGTCGGCCGCAACGCCCGGGTTCAGACTCCCGCCTTCCACACCCAGGAGCCGGGCCGGGTTCATGCTCAGTTTTCGAACCGCTTCCACCAAGGAAATAATCCCTTTCTCCACCAGGGCAAGGGTGAGGGGGAGTGCCGTCTCGAGCCCGATGATGCCGAATGCGGCCTGCTCGAACTCCACGTCCTTTTCCAGGGGGCTGTGAGGGGCGTGATCCGAAGCAATCGCATCGATCACGTCGTCCTTGATCCCCTGCCTTACGGCCTGCACGTCTTCGGGCGCTCGAAGCGGGGGGTACATCTTGGCCTCGGTCCGGTACCCGACCACCGCGTTGTGGTCCAGGGTGAAGTAGTGAGGAGCGGTCTCGGCCGTGACCGGTGCGCCTTCCTCCTTGGCCCTGCGAATCAGGGCCACGGAACCGGCCGTGCTCACGTGGGCGATGTGAACGGGACATCCGGTCCACTTCGCAAGGCAGATCTCGCGGTAGACCATGATCTCCTCACAGGCGGACGGAATGCCGGGAAGTCCGATGCGAGAGGAAACCGTGCCCTCGTGCATGGCACCGCCCCTGGAAAGGGCCCGGTCCTCGCAGTGGGAAATGACTGTGAGGCCGTGATACTGTGCGTATTCCAAAGCGCGACGCATGACCTCGCTGTCGGCCACACACCGCCCGTCGTCCGAGACCCCCACGGCGCCTGCCGTTCTCAAGTCCCCGAACTCCGTCAGGGCCTCGCCTTTCTGTCCCTCTGTAATGGCGGCTATGGGATAGACGCGCAGCGGGCATGTCTCCCTTGCCCTTTGCAGAATGAACTCCGTCACGGAACGGCTGTCATTCACAGGGTGCGTATTGGGCATGCAGGCCACAGCGGTGAACCCGCCCGCTACCCCTGCCTTTCCTCCGGTCTCGATGGTCTCCTTGTACTCGTGCCCTGGCTCTCTCAGGTGCACGTGCATGTCGATCAGGCCGGGCACCACGAGCTTTCCGGTCGCATCCACGCGCTTCCAACTTCGGCCCGGTTCGCCCAGATCCCCAGGACGACACACCCGCTCGATACGGCCCCGGCTCACCAGGACATCCTTCTTTTGCACCGTTCCCTTTTGGGGATCGACGACCTTCCCGCCCTTAATCCATATCGTCACGCCTGGATCCTCCAATCAGAAGGTACAACAGGGCCATGCGAATCGCAACACCGTTTGCCACTTGCGCGAGGATCACGGAGTACGGCCCGTCGGCTACCTCGGAAGCAATCTCCACGCCCCGGTTCATGGGACCGGGGTGCATAATGATCACGTCTTTTTTCGCCTTCTTCAGGCTCGTCGAATTGAGCCCGAAGAAGGTGGCATATTCCCGGATGCTCGGAAACAGGGTCTTGCTCTGGCGCTCGAGCTGAATGCGAAGCATCATGATCACATCCTTGTCCCGTATCGCCTCCTGCGGATTCTGAACCACTTTCACACCCAGCGATTCCACCCGGTAAGGCATCATGGTCGGAGGTCCTGAAACGGTCACGTGTGCCCCCATCTTGCGCAGCCCGATGATGTTGGAGCGAGCCACACGGCTGTGAGCAATGTCCCCGATCAGGACCACATTCAAGCCCTTCAATCGCCCCTTTTTCTCTCGAATCGTGTACAGATCGAGGAGCGCCTGGGTGGGATGTTCGTTGATGCCGTCACCTGCATTGATCACGCACGCACGGACTTCCCGTGCCAGGAGATGGGGAGCACCTGCAGCCGAGTGGCGGATCACGATAAGATCCGGATTCATGGCCTGGAGGTTTCGCGCCGTGTCGATCAGCGTCTCCCCCTTGACCATGCTGCTCGTGGAGGCGGACAAGCTCACCGTGTCCGCACTGAGCCGCTTGGCGGCCATCTCAAAGGAGGTCCTCGTGCGCGTACTGGGCTCGTAGAAGAAATGCAACACGCTCTTGCCCCGAAGTGTGGGGACCTTTTTGATCTCTCGAACCGAGATCTCTTTCAAGGAGTCGGCCGTATCCAGGACGAGTTCGATATCCTGTACCGACAACGCCTCCATACTCAGTAAATCCTTGTGCCTGAACTTGCTCACGGGCCCTCTCCGGTTAAAAAAAACCTCCTTGCCCTCGGGAGGACAAGGAGGTCTTTATTAAGATGTGACATGGCTCGGTGCGGTCCATCGGATGAATCGGAATCCCTCCGTGTTCGATGAGTTGATTCACGGACTCCGCGTCATCGTTTTCCATGATCAGGTTGTGTTGTGTACCGGTTTCTGCACTCTCCTGCATTGGAGGAGGTGTTGCGCGAACCCTTTCAGGAGGGATCGTCGCTCTCCGCCTTCGCCTTCTCGGGGCTCGTCTCTTCAACGGGCTCCGGGGACGGGGCCGACTCCTGCGGGGCGGCTTCCTCTTCGGCCTTGGGCTTCGCCTCGGATGCACGCTTCTTTGTGGCCGGGTCGGTCTGGGCCTTGGTCTTCTTCCGCCCCTTCTTCTTTCCCCCCTCTTCGGCGGGGAGGAGTTGAACAATGGAAACCGGAGCAGCGTCTCCCTTTCGAATCCCCTTCTTCACGATGCGAATGTACCCGCCCGGTCGATCCGTGTACCGGTCCTTGATCTCGTCGAAGAGCCGATGTGTCACGGCCTTTTCGCGAATGAACGAGAGGGCCTGTCTTCTCGCATGGAGATCACCGCGTTTGGCCAGGGTGATCATCTTTTCTGCAACGGGCTTGAGCTGCTTGGCCTTTGCATCCGTGGTTTCCACCTGCCCGTGCTTGAACAGGGAGGTGACCATGTTCCTCAGGATGGCCTTTCTGTGGCTCGAGCTGCTTCCCATGCGTTTTCGCGCCTTCTGATGCCTCATTGATCCATATCCTCTTCGTCGTTTTCCTGCTCTTGGTTCTGCGTATCGGCCGGCGGGAAGTTGTCGAGTTTCATGCCTAGGGAAAGCCCCATTTCAGAGAGAATCTCCTTGATTTCATTCAAGGACTTCCGACCGAAATTTTTCGTCTTGAGCATCTCGTTCTCGGTCTTCTGGACCAGCTCTCCGATCAAGGTGATGTTCGCGTTCTTCAGGCAGTTCGCCGACCGAACGCTGAGCTCCAGCTCGGAAACCGGCCGGAAGAGGTTTTCATTCAGCTTGTCCTCCTCGGCCTCTTCTTCCTCGTCGACAGGCTCAGGCTCCTCCTCGAAATTAATCAGGGGGCTCATCTGCTCCTTGAGAATCTTGGCGGCATATGCCACGGCATCCTCCGGAAGGACGCTGCCGTCGGTCCACACCTCGAGCGTCAGCTTGTCGTAATCGGTAATCTGTCCCACCCGGGCGTTCGATACCACGTAGTTGACCTTCTCGATCGGGGAAAACACCGCGTCCATGGGAATGACGCCGATTTCCTGGTTTTTCTCCTTGTTCTTCTCCGCAGGCACGTAGCCCTTCCCCATACGGACCACCATTTCCACGACCAACTTCCCTTCCTTGCTCAGGGACGCGATGTGCTGGTCCGGGGTCAGGATTTGCACGGATCCATTCGTTTGGATATCCGCTGCCGTGGCCGCGCCCTCTCCGCTGGCGGAGAGGTGGATGACTGCTTCCTCCACATCAATCAGCTTCAGCTTGACCTCTTTGAGGTTCAGGATGATGTCGGTGACGTCTTCCAGGACGCCCGGAGCCGTCATGAACTCATGCGCGACTCCCTCGATCTTAACCGAAGTGATCGCTGCGCCCTGAAGGGAGGAGAGCAGGATTCTTCTCAGCGAATTCCCGATCGTGATTCCGAACCCCCGCTCGAGCGGTTCACAGACGAACTTCCCATACGTATCCGTATGGCCTTCCTCGTCCATCACGATGGCCTTCGGCCTAATCAGCTCCCGCCAGTTTCTTGCTTTTAAGTCAGCCAAAAAATACCCCCCCCACGTTGGTCCTGAAGTGCCTGAATCCCGCGTATCCCTTGAGCAGAAACCCGGGAAGCCCCCAAGCCAAGATATCAGATCCGTCCGGAAAGGATCGGCTCATCTCTTTCCGGAGCGGAAACACCTTCCGCAGCCCCTGAGCGCACTTCGCACAGGTGCTACTTCGAGTACAATTCCACGATGAGCTGCTCCTGGATGGGCATGGTCAGGTCCTCCCGATTGGGAAGCGCTTTCAAGGTCCCTCGGAAGCTTTCCTTTTCCACCTCCATCCAGTTTGGGATGCCCCTCCGCACCACCGTCTCCATCGCTTCGAGAATCGGCGGGGCCTTCCGGCTCGATTCCTTGACTTCCACGACATCCCCGACCTTCACCTGGAACGACGGTATATTCGCCTTTTTTCCGTTCACGGTCATGTGATTGTGCCGGACAAGCTGTCGGGCCTGGATCCGGGACGCGGCAAATCCCATGCGGTAGACTACATTGTCCAATCGGCTCTCGAGCAGGATTAACAGGTTGGTCCCTGTGATCCCCTTCAGCCTTTCCGCCCGCTCATAGTAGCGACGAAACTGCTTCTCCAGCACGCCGTAGATTCGCTTGACCTTTTGCTTCTCTCTCAGCTGGAGGCGGTAGTCCGACACCTTACCGCCGCGTCTCTGACCGTGCTGTCCCGGCGCATAGGGCCGTCTCTCAAAAGCGCACTTCTCCCCGAAACAGCGATCGCCTTTGAGGAACAGCTTCATGTTCTCTCGTCGACACAATCTGCATTCAGAACCGGTATACCTGGCCAAAACAGCTTCTCCTTTCCTACACCCGCCTCCGTTTCGGCGGTCGACACCCGTTGTGTGGAATGGGCGTCACATCCCGGATCACCGTCACGGAAAAGCCGTCCATCTGAAGGGCTCTCAGGGCCGCTTCGCGCCCCACCCCGGGTCCCTTGACCCGTACCTCAGCGGACCTCATGCCGTGCTCCATGGCCTGCCTCAATGCATCCTTGGCAGCGAGTTGTGCGGCAAACGGCGTGCTCTTTCGAGATCCCTTGAATCCCTGTCTCCCGGCGCTGGAGGCGGCAATCACATTCCCGACCCCGTCCGTTACCGTGATAAGCGTGTTATTGAACGTGGATTGAATGTGAATGATGCCCGTGGGCACATTCTTTTTTTCCCGTTTCACCTTTGATTTTCGTCTTGTCGCTTTTGCCATATTCCTTTACTCCGCCCGGGATCCCCTGTGTCTTTCCTGGATGGAAACATTCTCCTCCCGCAATACCCTGCATCGATGACCGGCCTACTTCTTTTTCCTTCCAATCGCCGACCTTCGAGGACCCTTTCGGGTACGGGCATTGGTGCTCGTTCGCTGGCCTCGAACCGGAAGACCCTTCCTGTGCCGAAGTCCACGGTACAACCCGAGATCCATCAAGCGCTTGATGTTCATGGAGACTTCCCGCCGCAGATCGCCTTCCACCTTGAACTTCTCGTCAATGACCCGTCGAATGCTGGTGACCTCTCCCTCGGCCAGATCATCCGTTTTCGTGTTCCGGTCCACCCCGGCCTCGTCGAGAATCTTCTGCGAGGACGCACGTCCGATCCCGAATATGTACGTCAGCGCGATCTCGACTCGTTTGTTTTTCGGCAAATCCACACCGGCTATTCTGGCCACTTTTTACTCCCTCTATTAATCGATATCTTAGAAAGATGCCTTAATATCTCTTTTTCCTTGAGCTTTTCTCCCTAATTTTTTTATCCCTGCCTCTGCTTGTGCCGAGGGTTTTCGCAAATAACACGTACGGTACCTTTTCTTCTAATAATTTTACACTTCTTACACATTTTTTTTACAGAAGCTCGTACTTTCATTATTCTGTACTCCCACTCGTTCTCGGAACCGGGCCCTACCTCTTCCCAGTGCCCCGATACACGATCCGGCCCCGGCTCAGGTCATAGGGGGACAGCTCCACCTGGACCACGTCCCCTGGAAGAATCTTGATGTAGTGCATTCGCATTTTTCCCGAGATATGCGCCAGCACGCGATGCCCGTTTTCCAGCTCCACCTTGAACATGGCATTGGGCAGAGTCTCGAGAACCTTGCCCTGAGCCGCAATCGCATCTTCTTTCGCCATCGCTCCACTCGTTGTCGAAAGGACCTCGTTCGCGTCGTGCCTCCCGCCTATCCCCGGCAGCGGCCCTACGAGAACCCCCTATCGGCCCTTTCCAAGCCCCTTCTTCATGAACCCTTCGTAATGCCGCGTGAGCATGTGGGACTCGATCTGGTTGGCCGTGTCCATGGCCACGCCCACCACAATGAGCAGCGCCGTCCCTCCGAAGTAGAAAGGGACGTTTAGTTTATAAATCAGGATCTGGGGCAAAACGCACACGGCTGAGACGTAAATCGCTCCACTAAAGGTAATCCGGGTGAGCACCCGGTCGATGTACTCGGCCGTATTCTTTCCCGGACGAATGCCGGGGATGAACCCGCCGTACTTCTTCATATTGTCTGCCACGTCCACCGGGTTAAAATGAACGGCCGTATAAAAATAACAGAAGAAAATTATAAAAATTACGAAAATAAGGATATAAACAATGTGACCAGGCGACAGAAAAGCTACAATTTGTTGCAACCAGGGGATCTCTTCGGCATTTAAGAAATTGGCGATCGTGGCCGGAAACATGATGATGGACGACGCAAAAATCGGGGGAATCACGCCGGCCGTGTTCACCTTCAGGGGCAGATGCGTGCTCTGCCCTCCATACATGCGCCGCCCCACCACGCGTTTGGCATACTGGACCGGAATCCTCCGTTGCCCCCGTTCCATGAACACGATGAACCCTACGACGGCAATCATCAAGGCGAGAACAATGACCATAAAAAAGGGCGTGATCTCGCCGGTTCCCATGAGCCGAAAGGTATTGCCCACAGCCACTGGGAATCGCGCCACGATCCCCGCAAAGATAATCAGGGAGATCCCGTTGCCGATTCCCCGCTCCGTGATCTGCTCACCCAGCCACATAAGGAAGGCCGTACCCGCCGTCAGGGTGATCACCGTCATGAGCCGGAATCCCCATCCCCCGACAGGAACCACCATGGCCCCGCCCGGGCTGGCCATGCGCTCGAGGCCGATCGCGATCCCGAATCCCTGGATCACGCTCAGGATGACTGTGCCGTACCGGGTGTACTGGGTGATCTTCTTTCGTCCCTGCTCCCCTTCCTTCTTGAGCTTCTCGAGGTGGGGAATGACCACCGCCATGAGCTCCAGGATAATGGAGGCGCTGATGTAAGGCATGATCCCTAGGGCCATGACCGACATCTGGCTCAACGCCCCGCCCGAGAACATGTCGAACAAGCCGAAAAGGGTCCCCTGGCGGGCACTGAAAAACGCCGACAGCGCGGCCCCGTCAATCCCCGGTGTGGGGATGTGGCACCCAAGCCGGTACACCGCAAGCATGAGCAGGGTGAAAATGATCCTCTTTTTGAGCTCCGGGATCTTGCCTATGTTCTGAAAGCCGCCAAGCACGGGGAACCTCTCCAGTTACGGTCGCCTTTTCGCCTTAGATCAACTCCACGGAACCGCCGACGGACTCGATCTTTTCCCTGGCCGATCGGCTGACCCGATGGACTCTCACCTGCAGTGGATGCGTGATTTCTCCCTGGCCGAGCAGCTTCACCCGATCATTTTTTCCGATCAGCCCGGCCTCCTTGAGGTCCTTTACGTCCACACGGTCCTGGGCGGCGAACCGCTCCAGATCCCGAATGTTGACTGCTTTGTATTCCTCTCGAAAGAGGTTGGTGAACCCGCGTTTCGGCAGGCGCCTCTGGAGGGGCATCTGCCCACCCTCGAAACCCGGTTTCAGACTGCCCCCGGAACGGGACTTCTGACCCTTTTGCCCGCGACAGGCCGTTTTCCCGTGTCCTGAGCCGGGGCCTCTTCCAATGCGCTTTCTCGCCTTCCTGGAGCCCTTCTTCGGCGAGAGATCGTGGATCTGCATAACTCCTCTCCTTTGCTCACCTCGTTTCCATCCAGAACAAAAAATTCCTCATTTCTGAATTGGAAACTCGCGAGTACCCAAAAATGATTTCTGGAAAGGCACTCGCCTAGGCTTCCACCCGAACCAGAAAGGAGACCTTTTCGATCATTCCCCGGATGGCCGGCGTGTTGTTGAGCTCCACTGTCTTGTGCATTTTGGTCAGTCCGAGCCCCGTCAGCGTCTGACGAATTTTTTTGGTTCTTCCGATTCCGCTCCTGACGAGCGTGACTTTGATCTTGTCGCTCATGGTCTTTGCCTTGCTGCGTCGTGGATTTCCGGATGCCCGCAATTTACTTCAGTTCGTCCACGGCCTTTCCCCTTCGCCGTGCAATGGCCTCGGGGTTCTGAAGAGACATCAAGCCGTTCATGGCGGCTTTCACCAAGTTGTGCGGGTTGTGAGAGCCCAGACATTTCGTGAGGATGTCCTGGACACCCGCCGCCTCGAGAACGGCGCGTACCGCCCCTCCCGCAATCACCCCCGTTCCAGGGCCCGCAGGCTTCAGGAGCACCCTTCCGGCACCCCATCGACCGATCACCTCGTGAGGGATCGTCCCGCCTACGAGGGGAATCGGGGCCATGTTTTTCTTTGCGCGCTCCACGCCCTTGCGAATCGCTTCAGGAACTTCGTTCGCTTTACCATGGCCGTTGCCAACCATTCCGTTTCCGTCACCGACAATCACAATGGCGCCGAAGCTGAATCGCCTTCCGCCCTTCACGACCTTGGCCACGCGGTTGATGTGCACGACCTTTTCAATCAGCTGGCCTTCGTCCTCTTCCTTGTACAATGGACCTCTCCCTCGGCAAATCGAATGGTAAGATCTCCCGCATGAAGGGGCTCACCCCCTTCCATGCGCGGAGGCTCCATCAGAACTCCAAGCCGTGTTCCCGGGCCGACTCGGCCAGGGTTTTCACGCGACCGTGATACAAAAACCCGTTCCGGTCGAACACCACCCGCTTGATCCCCTTTTCCAGGGCCTGCTTGGCAATCCGCTCGCCCACGATAGCTGCACCCTGGCAGTTCCCTCCGTTGTTCGCGATCTCAGACTGAAGATCTTTGCTCATGGTGGAGGCCCCAACCAGTGTGGATGCGGAATCATCGTCAATGATCTGCGCGTAGATGTGCCTTGCGCTCCTGAAAACCGACAGCCGGGGTCTTTCCGCCGTGCCGCGCAACGTTTTCCGGACGCGCTTTTTCCTTTTCAGCCTTGCTTCTTTTCTGCCTGTGGCCCCCATAGTCTCGATCCTTCTCGAAAATGCTTCGATCGCACATTCCCTGTCCCGCCTGCGGCGGGACTGTAGGGTTAGCGAGCGATATTCATGAGAGCAGAATGCCTTATCATCTGGGATTCCCCGTCCCGCTTACAGCGGGGCTGTTGCGGGATTCAAAACGTCAGCCGTTCACCCGTTGAACCGCTATGCGTTCGTTCGTTACTTGGCGGACTTCCCGGCCTTTCTCCGAATCATTTCATTCTCGTACCGAACGCCTTTGCCCTTGTAAGGCTCCGGTTTCCTCAATGCGCGAATGCGGGCGGCGGTTTCCCCAAGTAGTTCCTTATTGATGCCGCTCAGGACGAACCGGGCCTTTTCGACACGCGCGTCGATGCCCTCGGGCAGATCGAACTGAATGGGGTGCGAGTACCCGAGATGAAAAACAGCAGTTCGGCCGCTGACCTCTGCCCTGTAACCCACTCCCACGATCTCAAGCGCACGTTCAAACCCTTTACTGACGCCGGTCACCATGTTGGCAATCAGGGCCCGAAACAAACCGTGCACGGCCTTGGAATTCTTCAGGGTCTCATCCACGGTCACTAGGAGTTGACCGTCTTCCGTGCGAATGGTCACGCCGGGATCGATCCTCCGCTCAAGCTTTCCCTTGGGCCCGGTGACGCTCAGTCGGTCCCCGGCCAGATCTATCTTGACTTCTTTGGGTATGGGAATAGGCCGTTTGCCTATGCGTGACATCTCTCTCCTCCACTCCACTCCTTCGTGTGATTCCGCCTTTTCAGCCCATCGTTCGAAGGACGGGACGTTCCCTGCCCATCACCACACGGAACACAGGATCTCCCCGCCCACATTCTGCAATTTCGCTTCCCGGTCCGTCATGAGTCCACGGGATGTAGACAGGATGTTGATCCCATAGCCGTTCAGGACCTGAGGGATGTCCTCACTGCCCGTATATACGCGGCACCCGGGCCGGCTCACTCTTTTCAACCCGGTGATCACGGCACGCCCGTCGGCGTCGTACTTGAGGAAAATCCGAATGTTCTGAAAGGATTTATCTTTGATCACTTTGTAGTTGCCGATCATACCCTCGGCCTTCAAGACCTTCGCGATATTGACCTTGATCTTCGATGCCGGGACGTCCACGGTCTCGTAGGAAACCGTGATTGCGTTCCGGATGCGGGTCAGCATGTCGGCAATTGGATCCGTCATCGTCATTTGGCCAGCTCCTTCATAAAAGCCCACCGCCCGGGTTTCTTACCAGCTCGACTTCATGACACCCGGGATCTCCCCCCGAAGAGCCATGTTCCGAAAACAGATTCGGCAAATCCCGAACTTCCGAAGAAATGCCCTGGACCGGCCACAAATGGGGCACCGGTTGTATCGGCGGGTGGAAAACTTCGGCTTCGTCTTTGCTTTAGCAATCAGGGACTTTTTTGCCACATTCCCCTCCCTGTCAATTTCTGAAAGGCATTCCCAGGTGTTTTAACAAAAAGCGGCCTTCTTCATCCGTGCGGCCCGTCGTCACGATTGAAATGTTCAGGCCCTTGATTTTGTCGATCTTGTCGTAGTCCACCTCGGGAAAGATGATGTGCTCCTTGATTCCGATCGTGCAGTTGGCGCGACCGTCGAACACCTTGTTGGAAAGCCCCTGGAAATCCCTGACCCGGGGAAGCGCTACGTTAAAGAGCTTGTCCAGGAAATCGTACATCCTGCCGTGTCGGAGGGTCACCATGGTTCCGATGGGCATGCCTTCCCGAAGCTTGAATCCAGCAATGGACCTTTTCGCTTTCGTGATCACGGCCCTCTGCCCTGCAATCAGGCTCAGCTCCTCGACCCCGTTGTCCAGCACCTTGATGTTGTAAATGGCCTCCCCCAGTCCCATGTTCAAAACGACCTTTTCGACCTTGGGAACTGCCATGATGCTGGTGTACTTGAACTCGGACATCATGGCCGGTACCACCTCTTGAATATATTTTTCTCGTAACCTGGACAATCCCAACCTCCTCACGGACGAACAGGCCCCTCAGCGCGCACCGAATTCAGGCGGCAAGGGTTTTACCCGTCAATGAACTCACCGCACTTCTTGCAGACCCGAACCTTGGAGCCGTCCTCGAGCACCTTCTTGCCGATCCTGGAAGGTTCCGCACACTTCGTACACACGAGCATGACATTGGAGATGCGAATGGGCGCCTCCTTCTCCACGATTCCGCCCTGGGCGTTCGCGCCTCCGGGCCGGGTGTGCCGCTTTACGATGTTGACCTTCTCGACGATCACGTGGCCGCGCTCGGAGTCCACTTTCAACACCGATCCGATCTTTCCCTTCTCCTTGCCGGCCCGAACGACCACTTTGTCGTTTTTCTTTATTGTAGGATGTTTTTTATGCACCTTATTAACTCCATTTCACACCCATTGATTACAAGACTTCCGGTGCCAGCGAGATGATCTTCATGAACCGTTTGGCGCGCAATTCCCTGGCCACCGGTCCAAAAATGCGGGTCCCGATCGGCTCGTTGTGCTGGTTGATCAGGACCGCCGAGTTGTCGTCGAATTTAATGTAGGAGCCGTCCGGCCGTCGGATCTCCTTGCTCGTCCGTACGATCACGGCACGCATGACATCGCCCTTTTTCACCTTGGAGTTGGGCATGGCCTCCTTCACCGTCACCACGATCACGTCCCCGATGCTCGCATACCGGCGTTTGGATCCGCCGAGGACCTTGACGCAAAGGAGAGATTTGGCGCCGGAGTTGTCTGCAACATTCAATCTCGTCTCGGTCTGTATCATCTCACTGCTCCGAACCCTGGCTTTCGCCTTCCTGCTGCACCGCGCCCATCTCGCTTCTCTCGAGAATATTCAGGACTTGCCAACGCTTTCGCTTACTGACAGGCCTCGACTCAACGATGCGCACCTTGTCCCCGGGAAGACACCGATTCTGGGGGTCGTGGACCATATACTTCTTCCGGCTCCGGATGTACTTCTTGTACGTCGGGTGCTTTTTCAGACGATTGACCAGGACCACTGCGGTCTTGTCCATCCCGGTTCCGACCACCACTCCGGTCAGTTGCTTTCGTACTCCGCGTCCAGACGTCATGCTGTTCCCTTCCTGATACGCAACACTCAATGATGGAACCCGCCCACCCCCTATGCGGCGGTGTCCGTTTCCCTGAGGACGGTCTTGACTCTTGCCAGATCCTTCTTCGCTTTTCCAAGCGCAGCCGTATTGCCCAGCTGCCCTGTGGCCTTCTGGAACCTCAGATTGAACAGTTCCTGATTCAGCTCTGTTTCTTTCTCTCTGAGTTCGTCTACGCTCAAATCTCGTAATTCTTTGGCCTTCACCGCTATGCACTCCTCGATAAGAATCGGGTGGCAAAGGGAAGCTTGTGTCCTGCGAGTCGAAAGGCCTCCGCAGCGACTTTCTCGCCGACCCCTTCGATCTCATAAAGCACCTTGCCCGGCTTGATCACGGCGACCCAGGCCTCAGGGGCTCCCTTTCCCTTACCCATTCTCGTTTCTGCCGGTTTCTTGGAGATCGGTTTGTCCGGAAAGACGCGAATCCAGATCTTCCCCCCACGCTTGACATGCCGTGTGATCGCAACACGCGCAGCCTCGATCTGCCGGGCCGTCATGTGACCGCACTCGGTCGCCTGCAACCCGTAGTCCCCGAACTCGAGAAAGTTCCCCCGCTGGGCCTTCCCCTTGGTGCGTCCTTTCTGTTGCTTGCGATACTTGACCTTCTTCGGACTCAGCATAACCTTTTACCTAGCCCCGTTTCTCTGGAAGGATCTCCCCGTTGAAAATCGTCACCTTGACCCCGATCACGCCGTACGTGGTAAAGGCCTCTGCAAACCCGTAATCGATATCCGCCCGAATGGTGTGAAGGGGGACCCGTCCTTTGCGGTACCACTCCCTGCGCGCCATCTCCGCGCCGCCCAGCCTTCCGGCACATGCGATCTTGATTCCCTGCGCTCCGAATCTCAAGGCCGAACCCACGGCCTTTTTCATGGCCCTTCGGAATGCAATCCGGCGAACCAGCTGAAGCGCCACGTTTTCGGCCACGAGCTGTGCGTTCACCTCCGGCTTTCGGACTTCCTGAATGTCGATCAGGACTTCGCGCTTGACGCGCTTTTCCAGGGCTCGTTTGAGGTTTTCGATCTCCGAGCCTTTCTTTCCGATCACCAATCCGGGCCTCGCCGTGTGAATGCGGATTCGAACTTTTTTGGCAGCCCTTTCGATCTCGATCCGGCTCACCCCGGCCTGGTAGAGCCGCTTCTTCAGAAACTTCCGAATGTTGTAATCTTCGTAAACGAAATCAGGGTATTCACTGCCGGCAAACCACCTGGAGTCCCAGGTACGGTTGATGCCCAGTCGAAAGCCAATTGGATGAACTTTCTGGCCCAATCCTTTCCTCCCTCGTTTCGAGTGTTCTGGCCGCCCCTCGCGAAAATGCAACGGGCAGAAGGGGTTCTTACGCCTCGTCCAGTATCACGGTCAAGTGACTTGTCCGTTTTCGAATGCGCGTTGCACGACCTTGAGCCCGCGGGCGGAACCGCTTGAGTGTCGGCCCCTCATCCGCATACACGCGCTTGATCACCAGATCGTCCACATCCATGTTTGTGTTCTGTTCCGCGTTCGCTACCGCCGACTGAATCACCTTCTTCAACAGAAAGGCCCCCTTCTGAGGAGCGAACCCCAGGATATTGAGCGCCTCTTCCACACGCTTTCCCCTCACCTGATCCATCACCAGCCGGACCTTGCGAGGCGAAACCCTCACGTATCGTGCGATTGCTTTGACTTCCATAACCGTTCCACCCTGCTCGTTCGGACGGCCTGTCCGTTACCTTTCCGTCGGTCCGAGGATTCGGATTACTTTTTTCCGCCCTTGATCCTGCTCTTCTTGTCACCGGCATGGCCGAAGAAAGTGCGCGTGGGCGAGAACTCTCCCAACTTGTGCCCGACCATGTCCTCGCTCACGAAAACAGGAATAAACTTCTTGCCGTTGTGGACCGCGAAGGTAAGCCCCACAAACTCGGGCAGAATGGTCGATCGTCGGGACCACGTCTTGATGATCTTGCGGCTTCGGGTTTCCTGCGCGTTCAACGCCTTTTTCAGGAGATGATCGTCAACAAACGGGCCTTTTTTCAATGAACGGGGCAAAGCCTTCCCTCCTGCTGCCTATCCTTCCTCGGACGTTAGCGATTTCTTCGTTTCACGATCAGCTTGTCGCTCGGTTTCTTCACGCGAGTCTTGTATCCCTTGGTGGGAACCCCCCAGGGCGTGACAGGATGCCTTCCGCCGGAGGACTTCCCCTCCCCACCGCCATGGGGGTGATCGACGGGATTCATGGCCACACCGCGGACCCTCGGTCGATGTCCCAGCCAGCGGGACCGGCCGGCCTTGCCGAGACTTGCATTTTCATTTTCCAGGTTCCCGACCTGTCCGATGGTCGCCCTGCATCGCAGAGGGACCATCCGCACTTCTCCGGAAGGCATGCGCAGCTGCGCATACTTGCCCTCCTTGGCCATGAGCTGGGCGTATCCGCCAGCGCTTCGAACCATTTTTCCACCCTGCCCGGGGTTGAGCTCCACGTTGTGGACGTGTGTACCCAGGGGGATGTTCTGCAGCAGGCCGGCATTTCCGACTCGGATCTCCACCCGCTCCCCGGAGACCACCTCATCGCCCACATGAAGGCCCACCGGAGCCAGGATGTACCGTTTTTCTCCGTCGGCATAGTGAAGAAGCGCAATGTTCGCCGAGCGGTTGGGGTCGTATTCCACGGAGGCCACGCGGGCGGGGATTCCGTCCTTGTTCCGCTTGAAGTCGATCACACGGTACAGCCGGCGATGCCCACCCCCCCGGTGCCGGGCCGTCACCCGCCCGCGGCCGTTTCGCCCTCCGGACTTCCGCAGCGGTTTCAGAAGGCTTCGCTCGGGATGGTTCCGGGTGATCTCTTCATGCGTCGAACTGGTGTAGTACCGTCGCCCTGGTGACGTGGGCTTGTGACTCTTCAGTGCCATAACATACTCCGAAAACGCTGCCCGAAATGCTCCAAATCGTATCGACTCCGTCCTTGGGCCACTCCTTTACATGCCTTCAAAGAACTCAATGTTCTCCCCGGGAGCCAGCTTGACGATCGCCTTCTTCCAGTCCGGCCGTTTTCCGGATGAACGACCCAGGCGCCGCTTCTTTCCAGTCATGTTCATGGTCCGGACATCCACCACTTTCGCCTTCAACAGGGACTCCACGGCCTGACGTATCTGCACCTTGTTGGCGCGCCGGTCCACCTTGAATGTGATCTGATTGGACATCTCCTTCTGGCGCGTGCCCTTCTCCGTGATGTGCGGCTGTCGGATCACTTCATGAACATTCATTTGGAAACCAAAGCCTCCTGAATCTTCTCAACGGCAGGCTCGACCACAAACAGGTATTCGTGGTTCAGCACGTCGTATACATTGAGCCCCTCGCATCGAAGGACCTTCATCCGAGGAACATTTCTCGCCGACTTTTCCAAATTTTCGTTCTTCGTTTCGGTTACGACGAGCGCCTTTCCAGCCTCGAACGTATCCATCACCTGCACGAATGCCTTGGTCTTGATCTCTGGAAGCTCGAACCCGTCCAGTATCACCAGCCGGTCGTTTTGAAATTTGTCGCTTAGCGCCATGCGAAGGGCGGACTTGCGCAGTTTCTTGGAAACCTTGCGGCCGTAGGTTCGCGGCACAGGCCCGAAGGCCACGCCTCCGCCACGGCGCGTGGGGGAACTTGCCGCCCCGACGCGGGCCCTGCCGGTGCCCTTCTGCCGCCAAAGCTTGGTCCCGGAGGCCTTTACATCGGATCGCCCCTTCACTGCGGCGGTCCCTGCACGCCGCTTCTGGAGCTGACTCACCACCACCTCGTGCAGGACATGAGGTTTTACCGGGGTGTTGAACACCGTCTCTTCAAGCTCCAACTGGGCCGTCTTTTTCCTGTCCAGATTGTACACGTCGATCGTCGCCATGGGTACCACGCTTGCTTTCTATGGATTAATCCTTGCTGATCTCGACAATGGTGTTTCGGCTCCCGGGAACAGCCCCTTGAATGGCGATCACGCCGAGGTCCGGTCGAATGTCCACGACCTTCAGGTTCTTGACGGTGGTGCGTTGCATGCCCATCCTTCCGGGTAGCTTCCTTCCCTTGAACACCCTCGCTGGCGTAGCGCTGGCCCCAATGGAGCCCGGCACCCGGTGAGAGCGGCATCCGTGGGTTTTCTTGCCTCCTGCAAACCCCCATCGCTTGACCACACCGGCAAACCCGCGTCCCTTGCTCTTAGCCGACACCCGCACGACATCCCCAACCGAAAAGATATCCATCCCGATCTGCTGTCCCAGCTCGAACTGCCCGGCATCGTCCACCCGAATTTCCCTCAAGTGCCTGTAACAGTCCCCACCGGCACGTTTGAAATGTCCCTGCATGGGCCGATTGACTCGCCCCTCTTTCACGGGATCGAAGCCCACCTGAATCGCCTCGTAGCCGTCCCTGTCGGTCGTCTTCCTCTGAATGACCACACACGGATCCGCCTGAACGATCGTCACCGGCGTGCTCCGGCCTTCTTCCAGGAAAAACCGGCTCATTCCCACCTTCTTGCCAAATAATGTCTTCACCATTGCCGTCCGGCCCCTCTTCGTCCCAGTTACAGTTTGATCTCCACGTCCACACCTGCAGCGAGGTCGAGTTTCATGAGGGCATCCACTGTCTGCTGGGTCGGCTCCAGGATGTCCAGGAGCCTCTTGTGAGTCCTGATCTCGAACTGCTCTCGCGATTTCTTGTCCACGTGAGGGGATCTCAGCACACAGTACTTGTTGATCACCGTGGGAAGGGGGATCGGCCCCGCCACCTTGGCTCCGGTCTCTCTGGCAGTCTGCACAATTTCCATCGCAGACTGATCCAGCAAGTTGTGATCGTAGGCCTTCAGCCGAATTCGAATCTTTTGATTGGCGATCATCTTACGAATCATTCCCTTCTTTTTACCCGAGATCGAGCACCCGCCGATCGAAGCCGGCGGTAACGTGCCGGCGCTCTCTCACGTTATTCGATGATTTCGGCGACCACCCCGGCGCCTACGGTTCGACCGCCTTCCCGAATCGCAAACCGAAGCTCCTTCTCCATGGCAATCGGCGTGATCAGCGATCCTTCCAGCGTCACGTTGTCCC
>Ga0272444_10000864_pt1 | contig 30632 bp, 20 predicted proteins | sample SSMForm13_FD_201033 | JGI IMG/M metagenome (GOLD analysis project Ga0272444, IMG submission 201033) | Marine sediment archaeal communities from Little Sippewissett salt marsh, Falmouth, MA, United States - SSM-Form-13 | ecosystem: Environmental > Aquatic > Marine > Wetlands > Sediment ...
ATCTATATGTTATTATATATTTTATCGCGAATTTAATCATTGGCACAGACATTGCTGAAATAGCATTATCATACATAAATGTAATATTTTAATCGTTCAGAGAATCGAGGAAGCAAGGTGATATGTGTACGTTGAATTTTCACATGAGGGATGGACCCGTCGTGCAAAAGCGAGTATCCACCATTGTCGACAATTCATTTTAAGGCATCACGATTTTTTCATACATGTTCGATACAAGGAGACAGGGAATTATGAAGGTACCAACTGCAATAATCGCGGCATGCGTCATTTTTATCGTCTGTATAGTTACTATCGGAAACGGTATGGCCGAATCCCAAAAACCGACCGCGGAGGCACACGTCACGGTCTTGAACAAATACGTCTGGAGGGGATATGAATTGAGCAAAGACAGCCTCATCATACAACCGTCACTGGCGATCGCTTATAAAGGATTCGGGATAAACCTGTGGAGCAATCTGGATACCGCGTTCGATGACAAGAATCCGGCTACCTCCGATGAAAGCAGTTTAAACGAGACTGATCTTACCCTCTCCTACGGCACAGAGTTCGGCATTTTTTCCCTTGGGGCCGGGTACATTTATTACAGTCTCGACGGCATGAGCGATTCCCGGGAGGTGTATTTCAGCGCAGGCGTGGACACTCTCTTCTCTCCCACCATGATCATCTATCGCGAAGTGGCGCATACCCCCGCCTGGTATATAAATTTCGGCATCTCACATTCCCTTGAGCTGCCCCGCAGTATTTTCCTCAATTTGAGCGCATCTGCCGGCTATTATTATTCAGACGATGGCAGCTTTGTTGAAATCGATAATTCTCTCACTCCGACTGCCGACGAATACCGCGCCTTCCACGACGGACTTCTCACGGCTTCATTGGACATCCCGGTCGGGGAATATGTAACGGTCTCACCGAACATATCGTATTCCTTCCCTCTGACGGGAAAGTCTGACAATCTCATCTCATCTTCCTCCTACAATGGGGATTCCGACTTCTTCTACGGAGGGATCACGCTTTCCTTTGCATTTTGATGATGAAGGGGGCACTTCCCTGTTTTTTTTAGGCAATCCTCTCATTTCCATATTTATATCAATTGCTTGCAGACAAAAAACAGGGAAGTGCCCTCACTTATCTGCCGAAATGACAGAGGGGATAGACACAATGTTCGCAGTTGAGGCAAAAGCCGCCGTGTCCCAGGCGGGCGAGATCCTGCCTCGAGATATCAAGCCCCGCCAGAAGCCGGGGAGCAAGTACATCAAAGCTGGTCGTTTGAAAGTAGAGCGCGGCGGCGGGGACACCGATCAACTGTACGTTTCCTATCCGGCCCGTCAAGGTCATGGCGCCCGGAAGAAGAGGAGCTCCATAGACAATGCCGGTAGCACCGGCATCAACAAGTCCAAGGCGGGTGACATCGCCGGGATCGACGGAAAGCCCTCCTGTAGTAACCAGAAGGTCGATTCCTTCACCGATCAGTTCGACCACACCCCCGGCTATGGCCTTTCGGTCGTCTGATACGATGCGGCTGTAAAAGGTTTCGCATCCCAGCTTCTTCAGCTTTGCCCTAATGAGTGTTTCGAAACGGTCTTTCACAAGCCCCTTCGCCACTTCAGTTCCCGTCACCAGTATGCCCACTACAGCCTTTCGAAGTCGCAACACACGAAATAGAGGGGCGCCTGCAAGCACCTGCATGGCCCTGTTAAAATTATTTTTCGAGATATACAGTGGAATTGCCCGCGTTGCACCGATGCCGGAATCTGCCGACACGTACGTCCCGCTTCTGCGGCTTGCACACATGACATCGGGAAGCAGGTTAAAAGAGGCAAGGCGTTCGACATCTATACTCAAGTACCCGTCTCTTTCAGCGTAAAAAGTTATTTTCCCTTCGCTCGGCTTCTCATTATGACTTATCCCCTCCCCTGCCATGGCAGCAGCAAAGGCACGGGCCGCATCATCTTCGTGAACCCAGTTTTCATCCGGCTCGCCCATTTCCTTGACATAGACACGTTCCCTCCCCATTGTGCGGAGCATGTCTATATCTTCGGCCCTGACCACCTGATTATGCCTGAAGGCAGGGCCTTTTGCCTCGAAAGGAACAACCCGTGTCATATCGTGAAGACCGGTTTTCCCCAGCGCGTCCTCCACCGCAACTGTCCTCAGATCGGGACCGGATTCTTTCACCGCTGATTCATGCACCCGATAGGGAATGGCATCGCGGCATCCCTTGCACAGATCGCCGTCCCTGCCCGGGTAGGCCTCGCCACAGAGAGGACAGATGACGATTGTTTTTCCCTTGCTTCTCTTTTCCATGAATTCCGGCCGAATCGCCACTTTCTGCAATCCAAGCATTTGATATCCCGCATCTTTTATCTGATCGAGCAGCACCTCCAGATTCTGTTCTTTTTTCGGTGTGAGCTTCAAAAACCAGTTTTTGATTTCCGGCCAGTTGTCCAACTTTTTCGCATCGAGAAAGACACGCATCCCGCTGCCTTCATACTTGTCATAAAGAGTCACGGCATAGCGGCCGAGATCGACGATTTTAAGCCAGCCGTTGCCGATGGTGCAGGGCGTCAGAAGCTGGACGGCATCGGGCAGGCAGCTGGACGTTTCGCAGATCGCGTCACAGAGCGCCTCTTCCGGCATCTGGCTTCGCGCGTATTGCACCATGAACCCGCCGATTACAATGCCGGGAGCAACACTCCCGTGAAAAGATTTTGTCAGTTGTATATATTCTTCAAAGGAATAAATTCCTAAATTCGCCATTTCTCATCCCCCAGAGAATCGTAAAGAACCGATCGGTCGAACTCGTGATACCGGCTGAATCCGTATTTGAAGTCGTCTTCAGGTCTCTTCTTCGTATTTCGCTCTTTCAGCATGAATTGAAGCATCCATTTTCTGACGATCTTTCCGTTCACCATCGGAAGCACATCGTCGGCGAGAAAAAGTGCTTCGTCAATATCGTGCGTTACATGGATGATCGGCACCGCCAGCTGAGTTCTCAGCTTTTTCAGCTCATCCCGCAAATTCCGCCTTGTATTGGCATCAAGAGCGGAAAAAGGTTCGTCCAGAAGCAGTACCCGGGGCTTTCGCGCCAGGGCCTGGCAGATGGCGCATCGCTGACGCTCGCCGCCGGATATCTCGTGCTGCCTGCGATCCTTGAGATGCCAGATATCGAAGAGTTTCAAAAGCCGCATCACCTCGTCTTTTGATTCTGCGGCGAAGGCCACATTTTTAAACACATTGAGGTGAGGGAAAAGCATGTAATCCTGGAAGACAAACCCTAAAAACCGTTCCTGTGGAGGACGCACAATGCCCTTTTCCCCATCGAACCACACTTCGTCATTGTAGGAGATCATACCGCTGTCGGGCCGCGTCAATCCGGCGATCATCCGTATGATGGTCGTTTTGCCGGCGCCCGAAGGACCGACCAGGGCCAGCACATTTTTTTCGTCGCAGGAAAAGGCGACGTCCAGCTCGAAATGGGGCAGTTTTTTTGTGATTTTCACTCTAAGACCCATAGATCTTGCTCCTGGTAAGTCGATTGATAATTAAAAGAAAAAAATAACTGATCGGTACCAGTATCAGACACATCATGCCCGCCTCCCGATAATTGAGCGCCTCCACCGCCTCGTAAATTGCGATTGAGGCCACCCTGGTTTCGCCGGGAATACTGCCGCCGACCATGAGAATAACGCCGAATTCCCCCATGGTATGCACAAAGACAAGTATGGCCGACGCGGCAACACCCCCCAGTGCATTTGGCACAATAACCTTGAAGAAAGTCGCCAGAGGGGAAAGGCCGAGCACATAGGCCGATTCAAGAAGCCGCCGGTCAATCTTTTCAAAGGAGGTCTTCATCGGTTGTATCGCGAAGGGGAAACTGTAGACGATCGAAGCAAAGACAATCCCCGTAAAGGTAAAGACAAGCGGCGACGACGTCATGGTTTCCCAGATGCGTCCCAGAGCGCCTTTCGGTCCCATAACGACAAGAAGATAAAAACCCAGCACCGTCGGGGGAAGCACCATGGGAAGATTGAGCAGTGCCTCGAGAAAGGACTTTCCGCGAAAGCGGAAATAGACCAGCAGATAGGCCAGCGGCGCCGACAGGATGATCAATATGACCGTCGAAAAGACCGCCAGCTTTATCGAGAGATAAAGGGGAACAAAATCCATTTATTTATACCCGTAACGCGCCTTCACCGTAACGGCCTCGGGAGAAAGCAGAAATGCGGCATACTGCTCCGCCGCCTTTCTGTTGGCCGTATTCGTCAGTACGCATGCGGCCTGTATGACGGGCGGTGCCTCCGGGATCATGTAGACGCATCCCTTTCTCCCGTACGCGGAATACGTTGAAGAATAGGCACAGAACCCCAGATCGGCCGATTCCGTGACCGCATATTGAAAGGCCTGAGCAACGCTCTGGGGAAAGACGAATTTCGCCTCCAGTTCATCCCAAAGCCCCGCTTTTTTAAGCACGTGCATGGCAACTGTTCCATAGGGAGCGGTCACCGTATTGGCGATGGCAATTTTACGAACCTCTTTTCGCTGTATCACCTCACGCCAGTCGGAAACGCCGCAGAATTCTTTTTTTGCCGTCCAGAGAACGACCTGTCCCCGGGCATAGACAAAGGGTCTGTCCGAAAGTCCTTTTTCAAAGAGAAGATGGGGGCGTTTCTCGTCCGCGGCGAGCAAAAGATCGTAGGGTGCCCCCTTTACGATCTGACTGAAGAGTTTTCCCGTGGAAGTGTAGGTAGCCTTGACCGCCACACCGGTTTTCTCCTGAAACATCTTTACCAGTTCCTGGGAAGGCAGAATAAAATTGGCCGCCACAGCCACTATGAGCCTGTCGCCTGCCCACGCCGAAGAAAAGGACGCAAACAAAAGCACAGCCATGGAACTTATGGTTACGACTGAGTTTTTCAGCCTTGCGTTACCTGTAATTTTCATCATCCAAGCTCCTCTCGGATAGTGGACAGCCTTCAGTATCGAATATTAATTATGCTACATTCAGCATTGCCTGACTCTATACCGGATACTTAAAAAACCGTCAAAGGAAAATATGTTATATTTAGCATATATTGAAAGAAACCCACCTCTTTGTGCCTGCCTGAAGTTCAGACACCTGTAGCGTCTCGTCCGATTACATGTCCGTGGTTTTTTAGCTGGGGGAAGGAGAAACCGCAAAGCGGGCGCCACGTGAGGCACCCGCTTCTTCGCGCTATAGTTTTTCCACAATAACGGCGCAGGCCTTGTACTCGGCGGTCAGCGTCGCCGGATCGAACACGGGATTGGTCAACCAGTTTGCACAGGCTTCCCGGAAATGAAAGGCCATCCACACCATGCCGGGCGGCACCTGCTCCGTAACGTTCGCCTTGACTTTCACATCACCGCGTCTCGATCTGACCCGGATAATCTCGTCATGGGCGATGCCGAGCCGTTCGGCGTCGGCAGGCGATATATCGGCGGTTTCCTCGGACAGAAGAAAGTCCATATCGGCACGACCGGTCTGCGTCCTGGTGTGGTACTGATAGAGACGTCTTCCTGTACTGAGTACAAAGGGATATTCCTCGTCGGCAACTTCTGCCGGCGGTGTCCAGTCCACGGCGTTAAACTGACCGAGACCGCAGGTAAATTTACCTTCCCTGTGAAGAAAGCATGTGCCTGGGTGGTTTTCATCGGGACAGGGCCACTGCAGACCGTCGTTTTCGATCCTTCGATATTTGATTCCGCAAAGGGCGGGCGCCAACACAGAGATTTCGTTGTCCCATATTTCCCGAGAACTTTCGGACTTCCACTCGTGACCCATTCTGCGGGCCAACTCCTTGAAAATCCACCAGTTCGGACGGGCGATGCCCGGCGGTTCGCTTACCTTGCGCACACGGCTGACGCGGCGCTCACTGTTGGTGAAGGTGCCGTCGTCTTCGCACCAGGCGGCGGCCGGAAAAATGACATCGGCAAACCGCGTCGTTTCGGTGGGAAAAATATCCTGACAGACGACAAACTCGGCCGCCGCAAGTTCTTCTTCCACTTTGGCGATATCGGGTTCGCTGTTGGCCAGATTTTCGCCGAAAATATAGAATGCCTTTACGGCGCCGCTTTTCAGGCCTTCCATCATCTGAGGAATCATAAGCCCGTTCTTGTCAGGAAGATCCGTCACCCCCCAGGCCTTTTCGAACGTGGCGCGGGAGTCGGGATTGATCACTGCCTGATATCCCGGAAACACATTCGGAAGTGCGCCCATGTCGCAGGCGCCCTGCACATTATTCTGGCCTCGCAAGGGATTGACGCCACCGCACTCTTTCCCCATATTACCCAGAAGCATCTGGAGGTTCGCCGTGGACATGACGTTGTTCTTTCCGCAGGTATGCTCGGTAATGCCCAGCGTGTAGCAGAGCATGCAGGAATCGGCGGCTGCCAGCCTGTGTGCCACATCCCGAATCATCTCTTCGGACACACCGGTGATTTCCGCCGCCCTCTCCAGAGGATATTCCAGGATCTTCGCTTTCAACTCATCGAAACCGATACAGCATGAAGAAACAAATTCCCTGTCATAAATATCTTCCGTTATAAGCACATGCATCACGCCGTTCAGGAATGCGATATCGGCACCGACGTTAATGGGCACATGGAGCGAGGCAAATTCGACCAGAGGCTGTTTCCTCGGATCGACCACGATCAGTTCAGCGCCGTTCATCACGGCGTTCTTAAGGAACGTGGCTGCAACTGGATGGGCCTCGATCATATTGGTGCCGATGCAGAGGAACATCTTTGCCCTGCTGAATTCTTCGAAGGAATTTGTCATCGCGCCCGAACCGAAAGATGCCGCCAGACCGGCGACAGTGGGGGCATGTCAGGTACGGGCACAATGATCGATGTTGTTCGTGCCGATCACCGATCGAAAGAGTTTCTGCATCTGGTAGGAATCTTCGTTGATGCTTCGGGCACAGCTGACGCCGGCGATGGCGTCAGGCCCGTATGTTTCTTTTATCTCAGTAAACTTATCGGCAACAAAACCGAGGGCCTCATCCCAGGAAGCCTCACGGAATTTCCCATTCTCCTTGATGAGGGGGGTGGTAAGCCGGTCTTCGGAATAGATGAAATCGTAGGCGAAGCGGCCTTTCACACAGAGACGGCCCTTGTTCGGCGCGCCGTCCTCGACGCCGGTCACTTTGGCAATGCGTCCCTCCCTGTTCACGTGCAACCAGAGCTGGCAGCCTACCCCGCAGTAAGGGCAGGTGGTGCGCACCTTTGTAAGTTCCCAGGGACGGCCTTTGTAACGCGATTTCTTCTCAATAAGGGCGCCTACGGGGCATACCTGCACACATTGACCGCAAAACACGCAGTCGCTTTCGACATAAGGCTGGTCGGTTCCTGCAACGATCTTGGAGTCGGAACCCCGGTAGCCGTAGCTGATCGCCCGGTTCACCACTACTTCATTGCAGGCCTGGACGCAGCGGCCGCAGAGAATGCAGCGGGAGAAATCACGAATGATGAAGGGATTATCTTCTTCTTTCGGAAATGGTTGGGGAGTGAGGGGAAAATGAACTTGTGTGATCCCGTACTTGTATGCCAGATCCTGGAGACGGCAGTCGCCGTTTGCCTCACAGGTAAGGCAGTCATGGGTACCGCTTGCCAGGAGCAGCTCCACATTCAATTTTCTGGCCCGGTGGACCCGTTCCGAATCGGTCGCTATTTCCATGCCCTCGGCCGCCGGAGTGCTGCAGGCGGCGACAAGCGACCGTGCACCCGCCACTTCAACCATGCACATACGGCATGAGCCCGTCGGCGTAGCACCTTTCAAATAACAGAGTGTCGGTATTTCAATTCCGTTTTGCGTTGCAACATCGAGAATTGTCTGACCGGGCTCAAACTCAACACGTGTATCGTTCAGTTGCAGCGTTGCTCTAGCCATGTTTCACCTCAATATGGAAGTAATCGGGGTCACTTACCCCCGTGTGAAGAATTTTGAAGACCACAGAGGACAGTGAACAGTAATAATACATCTACGGGATATTCATTTCTATTTTACTGCAATATGCTGCTGATCATAAGTCGATGAAAACATATGTCATTAATGGCATATTGTCAAGCTTTTCTCATGCCAATTATACCGGCCATCAAGTTTTATCCTTGAAAAAAGTGCCTGATGGCTGTTTAATGGGCGGTGTGATAATAAGAGCAGAAACGGCAAGTGTGACCTATGAACTTTCATATAGTGCTGAACGGCCTGGGACATGCCTTTCTCAGGGAATTCGGATGCCTTTGCAAGCGATGCCGGCGCGAGGTACCTACAGCAAACACGTCGGCATCAATTATCGGCAGGGATAGTCACACCGGAACGGTGGCATGGCACTGCCTGGTCGATGCAGGACTCGGAGTGAATGAAAGTCTCTGCAACTATTTCTCGCCGGCCGACGCTCGGCTTGATTGGCTTCTCTTTTCCCACTGGCATCCCGATCATACGCTTGAGCTGAACAGACTTGGTGAAACGGCCCGCCGCATCGCCAATACTCGAGGCGTGAAATTTACGCGAATTCCTACGTGGTGTCGGAACGGAACCGCCCGGTGGATTCAAAAGAATTACTCTTACGAGTGGTACCGACATATTCATCCCCATAACAGTGAAGAAGTATCGGCCCCGGGTATTCCTCTTGACCCGATTCCCATGGGAATCGAAGGACTGAAAATCACACCGGTGACCGTATCCCATTACACCGCCGACATCGATCCGGCTTCTTTTAAAGACAAGCTTTACTCAAGCGCCGTTTTTGTCATTGAAACAGACTCGAAAAAGGCCGTGCTTCTCTGGGATCTTGACAACAAAAACGACTGGATTTTGCATCCCGAAACCGAAGAGCAACGGCAGGCACAAAAATTGATATCGAAGGCCGACTATCTTTTTGTCGATTGTTTCACCTGGTTGGTTGAGGAAGTAAACGGGTTCAACACGGGGCATCTGTCATTTGCAACAATAAAAAAATATGCGGCCGTTCTGCGTCCCCGCCAGACGTTTCTCGTGCATATGAGCGGCCACGAAGACGGCGAAGGGAACAGCGGCTACGGCTGGTCCGACGACGAGTGGGAGAGAGAAGCGCAAAAAGCGTGGAAGAGTGCCGGCCTGAAAGGCTCAGTCCGGGTTCCCGCGATTGGAGAGGAATTCCCTCTTCAATAGTTACATGGTAACACACCAGATCATGCACCCCGGTTCGGTTCCCACTTTTTTAACATGCCGCAGAGGGAGAAGATACTATGCATTGCGATTTTCACCATGTCCATCTCTTTGCATCGGACCTCGATGCAAGCATTCGATTCTACATGGAGATGTTCGGCGCCGAGATCGTCTTTGATGAAATTGTTGCCGGCGCAAGAAACGTGCTGATTCGGATAGGCAGCGGACGTATAAATTTTTACGATCAACCTCCCCGGAACAAGGGACTGAGCACCGTCCATCATCTGGGCATCAAAACGGACGATATTTTCGGACTGGTTGCTCACATGGAAGAAAGGGGCTACACATTTCGCTCGCCCATAAGGGACTTCGGCGACCTCAAATACGTGATGCTGGAGGGACCGGACAAGGTATTGATCGAGGTTTTCGATACGGACGCGACCTGGTAGACGCCCGATCAGAAAGAACCGCGCGATTCTATCAACTGCCCACAGTCTTCCCTGCCTTTGACACTTTCGCACAATTCCTCCCGGAACCCTGCACTTGAGTGCGGCGCCTGCCTTTGGCAGTGCACCGACGTGCAGCCAATAAATAGGGAAGTGTCCCCGTCCCTATTTTCTGAGGAGCGTTCTGCCGATGATCAGTTTCTGGATTTCGCTGGTTCCTTCATAGACCCGCAGGGGACGTATCTCCCTGTAGAGCCTCTCCACCACGGATCCGCGCAGAACGCCGATACCGCCATGAATCTGAACAGCCTCGTCAACGGCCTTCCATCCCGCTTCGGTGGCGTACAGCTTGGCCATGGACGATGCAAGGCTCACATCAGGGGCGTCCCTGTCCTTCTTTATGGCGGCCCGGTACACAAGCATTCTCGCCGCCGTCAGTTCCGTGGCCATATCGGCCAGTTTGAACATAATCCCCTGCCGGCTGGCTATGGGCGATCCGAATTGCACACGCTGGGGCGCATACGCAAGTGCCTCCTCCAGCGCCCTCTGCCCCATCCCAAGTGCTGCGGCGCCGACGGTCACCCTCATGAGATCAAGGGTCCGCATCGCCAGTTTAAAGCCGTCGCCCTGATTGCCCACAAGATTTTCCGTCGGTACAAATACCTTATCCAGCTTGAGACTGACAATATCGTGAGCAGCCATGATCGTAAGACGATTGTCCACCTCGAACCCCGGCATTCCCTTGCTGAAAATAAAGGCTGAAATGGAGCGGGGATTCTGTTCGGTCGCGGTCTTGGCAAAGACAACCCCCATGTGGGCCGAATAGCCGTTCGAAATAAATCGTTTCTTCCCTGAAATAGAGTACCCGCCCTCTACGGGCGTGGCCGCTGTCTCCATGCTTGACACGTCAGATCCCGCCGCCGGCTCGGTCAGTGCAAAGGTGGAAAGTATCTCGCCTGTTGCAATCCCCGGCAGATAGGCCCTCTTCTGATCCTCCGTCCCGGCCAGCACAATCGGATGTGATCCCAGCCCCTGCAGCGCCAGGGTCACATCGGCCGGCCCGTAGACCCCCGCCAGCACCTCCCTGGCAAGACAGACGCGAAGGGCGCTGACGCCATATCCACCGTAAGCCTCGGGAATGAGATATTTGAAAAATCCTTCATTGGCAAGGCTTTGCCGCAGTTCGTCGGGTACCTCATAAATCTCCCCGTATTTCTTCGCCAGATTCGCCAGCTCGCCTGAAGCATACTCCCGGCATCGCGCCTGGTAGGCTCGATCTCCCTCACTCAATATGGACTCCATACACGTTCCCTCGCTTTCTACACTTTTTTACGACTTCATCATAATCAAACATTCACAATTTAAAATTGACACAGGCCCTTGAACCACTTTCTTAGGGAACCCCTTTGGACTTAATTGCAAAAACGGCGCGATTGACCGCCTCCACAGCATCGGGGCGCCCGTTTTCCAGGGTTTCCCGGGCCTCTTCGACAAGCTGTCGCAGCCCGTCGTCATATTTTCCCCACCGCGTCACAAAGGAAAGATAGCCGCCTTCGGTATAGCGTTCGAAAATAGCACGGGCCCTGTCGAATTCCGACATCGCCTGATATGTATCAATCGCGGCGAACATGTTCCCTTTTATTTTTGAAAATTCGCCCCTGACGGTAAAAAGCGGATTGGTCATCTGGAGCGTCTCAAAGATGCAGTCGAAGGTCAGACCTTCGATAAGCGCCCGGAGCTCCTCGATCATCAGGTCGTCGCTGGGCGGAACGAAGTCGCCGGCGCGCCACCGTTCATAAAGCAGTGAGTTCTCCTGCACCGCAAGGCTGCGCACCCGCACTTCCGACGGCTGTATTTCATTAAGAACGGAAAGCGTATCCGCAACATGACGCCGTGAACGATCCTCAACGCCCCCGGCAAGGCCGGGCATAACAAAGGCGGCCATGGAAATTCCCGATTCCATCACCGCCCTCCCTCCTTCGATGTGCTCCTTGTGCGTGACCCCTTTTTTCATGAAAGAAAGCACGTCGTCGCAGCCCGACTCCAGGCCCACATAGCACCAGGTCAACCCGGCATCATGGAGCTCCGTCAGTTCCTCCGGATGTGTGTGCCGGCAGGTTTTCGCTCTCCCATAGGAAGAAACCGTCGTCACGGAAGGAAAGATTTTTTTCAGATGCCGGATCGTCTCGACAAGCTCCGGTGTTTTCGTGACAAGGGCATCGGCATCCTGGAGAAAGACCCGCTTCGCGCCGTAAAGAATCCAGTTGACCACGGCGCCCAGGGTATCGGCGGCCCGGGCCTGCGCAAAGGTCATATCGACCGGGTAGGCTCCGTAGACGTCAGGGTAGCGGCGCAGCATCTCTCTCACCGTTTCGCCGCTGATTCTGCCGCTGGTCCCCATCTCCAGCGATATCGATTCGAGCTCGTCGCGGAGACGGGCCACTATATCGATATCGACCTTGATTTCATCGAGGCTTCGCAGACTGAATCGTCTGTTTTTGTACGCGGAACAGAAGAGGCATCGGTTCCAGGGGCAGTGGCGGTTCACACGGAGTATCAGCGCTTCCTGCTCGCCGATAGGCCCCATGGGGCCCAGTTCGATTGTCACGTCTTTCGACTCCATGTAGTGTATCTTCTGGGCTTTTCAAAAACCGGGACGGGACACTATTTGTCCCACTTCCCTTCGGAACGCAGTCGTTCCACGATTGCCTTCGCCTGTTCCTTGAGGGTCACGTAATCGGTCTTCGCCACCCGGTTGAGGGGAATTTCCCCTACCTTGACGACCTCTATGTGAGAAGGCCGTGAATAGGCCGAAATCTGCCTGCAGGCTTCATTGATGTCGTCGGTCGTGATGTTCTCGCCGTCGGGCACCTCGACAAAGGCCATAATACCCTCTGTAAAGACATCGTGCTCCGCGCCGACCACGGCGACGGTTCCCAGCCTCCCCTTGAAACTGTTCTCTATATGGTTTTCCACATCACCGGGGAAGACCTGATATCCTTTCGGTTTGATGACCATTTTACCCCTGCCGGCGAAATGAAGTCCCTCATCGTCGTAGTAACCCAGATCTCCCGTATACACAATGCCTTCCTTCGAGATCGTCTTTGCCGTGTTCTCGGGATCTCCCAAATAACCCAGAAACACCTGCGGCCCCTGGAAGCAGATTTCGCCTACCTCGCCGGCCGGCTTTTCGTCACCGGCGGACCCGTCCTTCTTCATCATGCCGCGGATGCTGATGGGAAAAAAGGGCATCGCAAAGCCGATGCCTTTCATGATGTCATCCACCGTGGAAGGTATGTCGGTATAGGTACAGAATCCTCCCGTCTCCGTCAACCCCAGGCCGGTGGCGATTTCCGGGGCCATGGTCTGCATCTTCTCCAGGAACTGCCGTGAGACCGCCTGGCCGCCGTAGATGGCCATCCTGATACTGGAGAGATCGTAGCTGTCGTAATCGGGGAGGCGCCATTCCATATTGAAAAGCGCCGGGATCTGGCCCAGATGGGTGATCTTGTGTTCCTGCACGGCTTCGAGACTCAGTTTCGGATCGAAGATGTGAAGAATCACCGCTGTAGCCCCCATGAAAAGGGGAGTCTGCAGCAGCTCGGTGGTGCATCCCACATGCGAAGGGGGCAGATTGACCAGCATTCTGCTGGTTTCATCCATTTCAAAGGCCACGCCGAGGGCCACATTCTGCACGAGAATATTCTCATGGCAGAGCAGAGCCGGTTTCGGCGAACCGGTGGAACCGGTGGTAAAAATTATGAGACAGGGATCGCGCTTGTCCACAAGTTCCCGGGCCTGCTGCACCGCCCCCGTTTCCAGGCTCTTCATGAATATCTCCGGTATATCCTTGGCGAATTCAGCGAGACCGACGGCCCCTTCCATAACAAGATCCGCTTCCTTCTGTACCTGGACCCAGGTGGTGATCGAAGGAGTCGTTTTCATCACTTCTTCCACCATCGGACGGAAATCTGCCATGGGCGTCTTTCCCAGAAAGAAATAGGCCTTGGGCGCTATCTTGCCCATTGCGTACTGGATCTCGGCAATCTTAAGACGCAGGTCCAGCGGCGCAAGAATGACGCCTATCCGGTAGCAGGCGTACATCAGGTACACATGCTCCTTTAGAAGCGGAAGCGACGTCGCAATGATGTCCCCTTTTTTCAGCCCCATCGAGAGCAGCTTTGCGGCAAAGGCGGACACGGCCATATCAAAGGCCTGCCAGGTGATTTTTTCGCCTGTATTGTGTTCGATGAGCGCGGTTACGTTCGGTTTTTCCTGTGCATACCTGGCGACACAGTCGGCAATGTTCGGTACGATGTTCTGCAGCAGTTTCTCGGCACGTGCCACCTTCTCCTGACTAATCGGCATATCCCTGTCCTCCCTTTTTTATTGTGCACACCCCTTTTATGCCTGAAGTGCTACCACATTGTCACCTTCGCTGCAACCATGGATTTTCACAGGGACACTTCCCTGTTTTTAGCGTGCACGACATTGCTATAAAAAAGGAATCCGAGGGGGGACGTGCTCACACACAGGGGAAAGCGGTCGCCCGGCCTTTCTTCCTGTAACGGGATCGCCCGGAGGCGATTATTCTTTTGATCCCTTCCTTTCATAGACACTACTGATAAGCACGGGCACCACGTTCAGCGTGAGAAGGGTGGCGAAGGCCAGCCCGAAGATCACGGCCACGGCCATGGGTCCCCACCACTGGGAGGACTCGCCGCCGATATTCCACTCCATCGTGCTGAAATCGAAGCTGACTCCCGTCGCCATGGGAAGCAGCCCCAGTATGGTGGTGACGGCCGTCAGCATGACCGGCCGGAACCGGACAAGGCCGGCCTGAATGACGGCTTCTCTCAATTCCATGCCGCGCTCCCGCAGTTTATTATAATAGTCTATAAGCACGATCGTGTTGTTAACCACAACCCCGGCAAGGCTGATGACGCCGACACCCGTCATGATAATTCCGAAGGCCGTGCCGGTGACGAGAAGGCCGATGAACACGCCGATCAGCGAGAGCAGGACCGAGGTGAGGATAATCAGCGGTGTGGCGAAGGAGTTGAACTGGGTGATCAGTATCAGAAATATAAGAAAGAGGGCGGCCACGAAGGCCTTTTTGAGAAAGGTCGACGCCTTCTCCTGCTCCTGCTGCTCGCCGGTGAAGCTGAGCATATATCCCCGGGGCCAGTCGAAATCGGCCAGGCGCTCTCTGATGTCGGCAATGACATCGTTGGCAAGACGTCCCGACACATCGCCTGAGATGGCGACGATCCGCTTCTGATTGAGCCGGTTGACGGCGCCGACGCCGCTGCCCAGGCTTACCGACGCCACCGATGTCAGGGGAATCGGTTCACCCTGCGGTCCCGATACGGTAATACGCTTCACGCTTTCCACGCTTCGACGGTCGCGTTCGGGAAGCCGTGCAATGATGTCGTACTCATCCTTCCCCAGTCTGAAGACGCCTGCCTTGACGCCGTTGATGGCGGCTTTGACGGTATAGGCGATGGTAAAGGTATCGAGGCCCACCAGCGCCGCCTTTTCCCTGTCCACCCGCACCACGATCTCCGGTTTGCCCTTCACGAAGTTGTCCTTCAGATCGACAAGCCCCGGAACATCGCTGATCCGATTCCGTATGCGGTGGGCAAGGTCGCCGAGCACCAGGATATCGTCGCCGGTAATTTCCATATTGACCGGCGCGCCCGTGGGCGGTCCCTCTTCTTCTTTTTCCACCTGCACCTCGGCACCTATGATGACGTCCAGGATCCTCTTCCGCAACTCTTTAATAATCTCGGAGGAGGGCCGTGAGCGGTCATGGAAGTCCTTGAAGTCGATAGCGACCCGGTTGATGTGGGTTCCCGTCCCCCCCTGAGAAAAGGGATCGCCGCCGACGGAACCGACGTTGGCGATGACATACTGGATGTCCTCATAGTCGGAAGCGATCGCTTCGACCTGACGCACCAGCCGGTCCGAAGCGTCCAGATTGGTTCCTTCGGGCGCCTTCAGAAACACATAGGCCCTGCGAGGTTCCGTCTCGGGAAAAAATTCCACGCCCCTCCCGAAGAGTGAGAAGCTGCCGATCGATCCGATCAGCAGCACAAAGGCCATGACCATTACCACACACCGGTGACCGAGCGACCACACAAGAATACGCAGGTAGATCCGCTTGACAAATGGCAGGCGGTCTTCGTCCTCCTTATCGGAAGCGCCGCCTTTGACCGACTGATACCGGGCCGAAAGAACGGGATTGATCACAAGGGCCACAAAGAGAGAGGAACTGAGGGCAAAGATCAGCGTCAGGGGCAGAAATCCCATGAACTCGCCCATGATGCCCGGCCAGAAAAGCATGGGGACAAAGGCGCCCAGGGTGGTCAGGGTCGAGGTAATGACGGGCCAGGCCACTTCATCCGTGGCGTTTTGTGCGGCCTCGAGCCTCGACTCCCCTTCCTGCATGTGCCGGTATATATTTTCCACGATCACGATGCCGTTGTCGACGAGCATCCCCAGGGCGAGTATGAGGGAAAAGAGCACCACCATGTTGAGCGTTATCCCGCCGGCGGTGAGCATAAGGAAGGTCATGAGCATGGAATAGGGGATGGCAAGCGCCACAAAGAGCGCCGACCGACCGCCGATAAAAATAAAAATCACCGCCAGCACCAGGATCAGGCCCGAAAGGATGTTGTTTTCCAGATCCGCCACCATCAGATTCACATCCTTCGACATATCCGAGGTGAGATCAATCTTCAGGGCGGGCGGAAGCAGCGGGCGAAGTTCGTCAACCACCTTTTTCACTTCGTCGGTGACGGTGACAATGTTTTCGCCGCTCCGTTTCAACACGGCAAGGGTGACGCTCTGCTCGCCGTTTATCCTGCTTCGGGTCAGGGGGTCTTTGTAGCTGTCGCTGATGATCGCCAGATTTCTCAGATAGACGGGCTTCCCGTCCCTGACAAAGGCAACGAGCGAAAATATCTCGGCGGGGCTTTTATAATCTTCCGGCACGCGGACCAGGTACTTGACGGGACCGATATCCATGCTCCCACTGGGCATGTTTACATTGCCCCGCTCCACCGCCGCAATCAGTGTGGAAAAAGGCACGTTATAGGCGGCCACGCGGTCCAGGTCGAATTCGACATGAATCTCCCGTTCGAGGCCGCCCGTCAGGCGCGCCTCCAGCACTCCCGGTACCGCCTCGATCCGGTCCTCGAATTCATCGGCAAAGGTCTTGAGGCGGCGCAGGCTGAAGGGTCCTGACAGCACCACGCGAATGACGGGATAGTCGGACAGATTAAACTCCTGGACCACCGGATCATCGGGAAGCTCGGCGGGCAGATCCGACTTGGCCAGATCGACTTTGTCCCGCACCTTCTGAAGGGCGTCGTCGATGTCGACCTTGGGCAGAAACTCGATCGCCACTGTGGAGATGCCCTCAGCCGATGTGGAGCGAATTTCTTCCACATCGGAAAGACCTTTCAGTTTCCGCTCGATGGGCATGGTGATGAGCTTTTCCATATCCTCGGGCGCCACGCCCTCATAGGTGGTGGTGACGAAAATATAGGGGATGGTGATATCGGGAAAGGACTCGCGGGGGAGTGTGACATAGGCGTAGAGGCCGGCAATAAGAATAATCACCAGAAGCGCCAGGACCGTTGCATGTCGTGTGAGTGCAACCCGATTGACGATCATTGCACCTGGACCCGCATCCCTTCTTCGATCTCGGTCTGTCCGGAAATCACGACATCATCGCCTGACTCCAGGCCATCGGCAATCTGAATGCGTTCGCCGTTGATGACGCCGATTGCTACGGTCCTGGCATGGGCGATGCCGTCATTCACCACAAAGAGCACCCGCTCACCCCCTTTATCGACCAGCGCTTCCAGGGGAACGGCCAGTGCGTTCTGAATGTGACGGCGCACAAAGGTCGCTCTCGCAATCATGCCGGGACGGATTACATGATCTCTGTTTTCAAGAATAATTCTGGTTTGAAAGGTTTTGGTGACCGGATCCGCCTTGTAGGCAACAAAATCGATAGGCCCCTCAAAGGTCATTTCGGGAAGGGCATCGACAGTGACTATTGCCTGCCGGCCCACCTTTATGTAGGGAACATCGATTTCGGGTACACTCACGTTAACCTTGACTTTATCGATATCCACCAGATCGATGACCGGGGCGCCCCGTCCGACATACTCGCCCACATCGACATAGACCCTGTTTACCAGTCCCGCACAGGGAGACACCAGAAAACCCCGTTTATACTCGACGCGTGCCCTCCGGAGCGTACTTTCAGACAGATCGTACTCCGTCTTGCTGCGATCGAATTCTTCCTGAGACGCCACTTTCCGTTCCAGGAGCTCTTTCCGGCGCTGAAACTGACTTTCGGCCAGGCGAAAGGATGCCTCGGCGCTGTCAAGGGCCGCCTTCAGGGCCGATACTTCAATCTTTGCGACGAGTTCCCCCGCCTTGATCCTGTCCCCCTCAGTGGGACCGATCCACTCCACCAGCCCATCCAGATCGGCGGCCAGACGGACATCCTCGTAGGGTTCCGTTTCTCCCGGCAGCAAAAGCAGATCCCTGATCGTTCCCGGCGTCACGTTCATAACCGACACCTTGACCGCCGGCCGCTCGGCAGCGGTCGACGCCGTATCCACCCTGTTATCGGAACATCCCGCACAGACCAGTGCAATGATCGACGCGCATATCACTCGAATTAGTATCGGGGATCCAGTAACGTTCATGACCATCTCGCTCTCATATGCGTTCTTTGAAATGTGCTACTATAGGGCATTGTTCATTGTTTTCAAAGCATTTTATTCTCACTTTTTTCAAGGAATAGAAAACGTATAGACAGGGCATCACAATAATGTTATGTAAGAAATAATATTTTTTCAAAAGCACGTTAACAATTGAGCATGGCAATTGCAACGATGGTCTGAGTCATTCATATCACGCATACGGGACCGATCTCAGGCATGTTACCTGCGCTGCTCTTCTGAAGGGAAGTTTTCATACTTCATATCGACTTAAAATAAAATCTGTTTAATACCATAGAGCAACTATCGATGGCCTGAATCACGCCATCCTGAGGAGTGTATGATATGAACAGGCCTCTCAGCATAGTTATTTCTTGTTTGATTCTTGTAATTTGTGTACTTGCAGCACCCTCTGCACCTCTGTTCGCCGAGCCCGGCTCGCTGCTCTGGAGATCGCCCCTGTCGAGCGGCGAATCGTGCACCTGGTCCTCGCCCGTGGTGACAGGCAGCAGGTGCTACGTACAGGATCAGGAGGGCGGCATATACTGCTTCAACACGGCCGACGGCGCACAGCTCTGGTACAAGAAATTATCGGGCGGCTGGCCGACCGCGTCGCCTGTGTATAAAAACGGTAAGCTGTTCGTGTTTGCTGGAAGCGGCATCGATTCCACCGTTGTCGATACCATCTACCGTCTCGATCCCCTCTCTTGCGGGGCTGTCGAAACGCAATTTACGCCGGCGCCGGGCGTCGCCATCAGCGCAATGTCTCCTGCCGTTTCGGATACGATGGTCTACGTCCCCACATCATCGACCCTTTATGCCATCGATGCGGGCACCTTTGAAAAAGCATGGGAGATGTCAGTTCCAGGGGCAAGCGTCATTATCGGGGGAGAAATCCTCTATGTCCTCGCCGACAAGCTCTACGGCGTTGATGCGCAAACCGGGAAAGAATACTGGCGCATGGACCCGCCCCACAGCACGGGATTCGATATGGGAGCCCTGTCGGGGGATATTTTGGTGGCGTATACAAAATATTCGGGTTCGCCCGACTACGTATCCAAACTCCACGCCTTTCGACTGAGTCCGGAAAATATGGGTGCCTCCTTGCTGGCCACCTCCGTTGATCCTCCCTCATTGCTCTGGTCTTTCACGCCCACCGACCACGCATATTCGGATTGGTCCCCACCGGCCATAGACGCCAGCATATCGAGGGTGTATGCAGTAAACAGAGCCGGATATTTGTGGGCCTTCGATCTTGAAGGCGACGGGACTCTTCTCTGGAACAGGCCTGTCAGGGGAAGCGGAATGGCATCGGCAAAACCGGTCGCTCTTGACGGCAAGGTCTATATACAAGCGGCGGGAACTTCCGGAGAATACGGCACTCCTCACTGGCTTGTCTGTTATGATGTAAATGAACTGGAGAAGTTCTTGGAATATGATGATCCAAATGACCCGGATACGGTCTGGTATTCGGAATCATTGGTGGATCTCTGGAATGCAAACACGACTCCGGAGGATATAGAACGAAGAGCCCAATGGGAGGCGGACGGGTTCACCATCGGCGAGATGAAAACCGCCTGGGGCTCCCCGGCGGTCGTGAACGGCAGAGTTTATATCGCCACCGACCACGGCGGCGGAGTACTCGCCTTCGAAGGCGAACCGTCGGAGCACAGCTGGTACATGGTCAGCCAGAACCCGCACCTTACCGGGTCAGCAGAGGGATCGCAAAAGGACTTTTATAATTCCCCCTCCACCCTCGGCCTGTCCAGAGACAACGCCAACACTGCCTTCGGCTTCAGCGATCAGCCCCCCATGAGGATCGGGCTGCCCGATTACCAGGTCAACACGGCAACGCTCAACCTTGTGGTGCAGGGAACCCTGTTCTGGATGAAAACCAGAGGTCCCTCCGTTGCCGCCACACTGGTCTACAACGCAGACAATACCCTGTCTTCCGGCCTGTTCGGCCACGGATGGCGTTTCGCCTATGACTCCACCGCAACCATCGGCTGCTCCAGCCACGCCATAGACATTCACAAGGGGAGCGGCCAGGTCCTTACCTTTACATCGGCCGAAGACCTGACCGCCGATCCCGATGCCCTTGACTACCCTCTGGAACTCACTCCCCCCACGGGCAATTTCGACCGCGTCACCGTGTATGAGGGGTACTGCGAATGGTTCGAAAAATCCTCCCGGTTTACCTACCGGTATGACCAATCCACCCTGGAGGGATCGCAAATCTATTACCTCACCTCCATCACCGACCGGAACGGAAACCGCATTGACGTGGAAGTGGACCGGACAAACGGACAAATCACCGCCGTCACCGGGCCGGCGGGCCGCCGACTGACGATGACCTATGATGCCAACAGCCGCTGCACTCAGATTGCGACCCCGGCTTCCGATTCCCGGACCATCGCCTTCGAATATGACGAAGAGGGGTTTCTCACGGCGGTCACCGACATGGCGGGCTACCGAAGCACCTATGAATACGATGACGACGGCTACATGACCAAGATGACCAGGGACAGTCACTGGGCGACCTTCGAATACGCATCCCGGGGACCGGGCCTGGGGAACTACGTAACCAAGGTCAAGGACAGCGACACCGCATGGACCGCCTATGAACTTCTGAAGCAGGACCCGGTGGAGGTACGGAGGACCAGCCGGCAGGGGAAGGCGAGAATTTTTACAAGCAGCGACGGCCTGACCGGGTCCGTGACGGACCCCCTGGGCAACGTCCGCACCATCGGCTACAAGAACAAGTTGCCCGTCAGTTTCGAAGACAGGAACGGGCACATAGAGCGGATGGAATACGACAGCCGGGGAAATGTCACCATACAGATAGACGCCCTGAACCGTTGGACCCGGTTTTCGTACAACAGCGATGACACGCTTCACTCCATGACCAACCCGCTTTCCGAAACCTGGTACTATGCGTACGACTCACACCAGAACCTGATACGAGTCACCTCGCCCGAAGGCAACATCACACGGATCAGCTACGACACTTACGGTCAGATCAACACAATCACCGACCCCAACGGCCATGTCACCGATTACTATTACGACAGCTACGGCAATTTGAAAACCGTGGAAGATCCCCTGGGCAATGTCACTCAGCTCGGCTATGACGCATCCAAGCTCCACTGCATATGTATCACCGATGCACGGGGGAACGAAAAACAGATCCGCTACGACGACAACGACCGCCTGAGCCGCGTCTATTATGGGCCTGATTATGAAGGCCCCAGCGTGCGCAACGAATTTGACGCATTCGGTCAAATCAGGGCGACCGACGAAAACGGCAACCAGACACGGGTCGAGCGGAACCGCTTCGGCTACATCACCATGTTGAGACCGCCCCTGTGGAACGACAGTTTCTACGAATACGACAGGGACAACAATCTGATCAAAGCCACCGATCCGTTGAGAAGAGCCACCTACAACGGCTACGACAAGAACGGGCGGCTTTATATGACAAGAGACGCCGGGGGACACACCGTATACCGCTACTACGACAAGGAAGGCAACCTGGTCCGGCTCAGAGACCAGCGTGCCAACGAAACCCGGTTCGATTACGATTCGAACGACCGGTTGACGGAAACTACCGACCCGCTGGAACGAACCACCACCTACACCCGTGACCAGCTGGGCCGTATCGCGGAACAAACGAACAAACGGGGACAGAAGGTGGCGTTCTCCTTCGACGGAGAAGGCCGCATGACATCAAAACGATATGACGGCACGGAGGAAGCGTCATACACCTACGATGCCGGCGGCAACCTTACCCACATGATCGACGACTGGGGAACCACCACCTATGACTACGACGAGCGAAACCAGGTCACCGCAATCACCTATCCGGACAACAGGTCCCTCTCTTTTACCTACGACGAACTGGGAAACTGCAGTTCCATTACCTACCCCGACGGCCAGACGGTACGCTACACCTATGACGATGTGAACCGGATCACTATACCGCGGGGCCTGAGAAACGGCGCAAATATAGAAATACGGCCGAACAGGGAAAAGCCGAACCGGATCACCGCCATGAACTGGGGGGAAACCTACTCCGTCACCTGCGACTATGACCCCGCCGCCCGCTTGATCACAGAGACCCGCTCAAACGGCACCACGACCGAATTTTCCTACGACGCCAACGACCGGGTGCTCGGAATCGACCACAAAAAAGAGGGCGCCTCCCTTCTCACGCTTGATTATACCTATGACGGCGCGGACAACATGCTCTCGGAAAACTCCACCAACCCCCTATCGCCCGTCGTTCCGGATGCCTCCCTGGCAGCGACTGTCGACGCCGCCAACCAAATCAGCCATCTGGGAAGCGACACGTACACCTTCGACAGCGACGGCAACCGGACCGGCGTGGGCAGCGGTCAATTCGCCGCCGCCTACGACCAGGAAAACCATGCCACGCAGATCACCCGCAACGGAATCGCCGCCGCCTGCACCTACGACGGGCAGGGCATGATGGTGCAGCGCACAGTGAACGGCGAGACCACCACCTACCACTACGACGATGCGGGACGGCTCCTTTTCGAAACGAATGGTACAGGCGCAATAAGCAACACGTATATATATATGGGCAGAAAACTGGTTGCCATGGGAACAAAGGACACCGGATACAGGTTCTTTCATTTCAACAACCTCGGGAACACGCTCGCCCTGACCGACGAAACCGGTTCGGTCATCAAAGGGTATGCCTACCAGCCTTACGGGGCCGCGACCGGCAATGGGTCAGAGATTGCAAACCTCTTCACCTTTGTGGGCGCTCACGGCGTCATGGATCTGGGCGACGGCCTGTTTCTGATGAAGCACAGGCTCTACGACGCCCGCAGCGGCAGGTTCCTGCAGACCGACCCCATCGGCTTTGATGGCGGGACCAATCTTTACACCTATGCCGAGAACAACCCCTTACGCTACATCGATCCCGAAGGCACTTTGGCCTTCCTAATTCCTTACGCATTAGGTGCCGCGGTTGTGGGACTCACGTATGTAGCCTTGACACCAACAGAAGAACAAGCAGCACCCGCACCGGACGAACAGACGACAGATACCAACTTCTATGAAGATGCCAGCCAGACATTTGAGAAAAACCAGAGGAATGAACAAAAAGTGAGAGAAGCCACAAATACGGGAGACCGGTACCGTGTCGTGGCGGAAAGTTTATATGAGCAAAAAGAAGATATTCGCAGATTGGCTCCAAAGGCGGGTGAGGAGGCAGTAGAGAAAGTCGTAAAGGGAACATTCCGGGCACTAAGGCAGTAAAGGGTGTCATATCGGAAAGTTAAGCTGCGATAGGGGTCCCGGGATTAAGCCTAATCCGGGAAGCTCTGGGAGAATAATGCATTGCATTGCATACATGCTTCATTACACACGGTGGAATATTATGAACAGACGAATCCAATTACTTTTAATCATAGTGGCCATGTGTTTCACCTGCACTGCCGCAGCGGCAGCAACCTATACCTACGATAAGCTGAACCGGTTGACTAAGGTCGTCTACGGCTCCGGCAGCGACGGGACCTTGTCGTACATCGAATACACCTACGACGCGGCCGGAAACATCACCCTCATCAGTTCCCTCGGGAACGTATTGTATGGCGATGTCGACAACAACCGGAAAGTCGATCTGGCCGATGCAATTATGTCTTTCCAGATCGTAACCGGCCAGAGCATCTCTCCCCCGGAAGTACGGAAAGCGGCGATCAACGATGACCGGCAGATAGGCCCGGAAGAGGCGATCTACATTCTGCGCAAAATATCTGAGTGATCCCCTTCTCTACCATCCTTCAAAAATTAATTACTCCGGCTCACCATTTTTTTATTATATTTTTAGTATTACTATTTCTTTTCTCCTATGTTTTGCTACTAAAGTGGTGTAGAAGAACAGGTGCGCAACGCCTTGAAATTATCTATGACAGTCGGAAAAAGAAATACTAAAACAGGAGGAAACATGATGAATTTTTTTCTGCAGCCCCGTAAATACCAAAGTCTCATGACCGATGAGGGATCACGAGCCATTATGGAAAAAACCATCCGGTTTTTTGAAGACATGGGCAAAACAAAGCTCACAGAGGATTTTTACAAACGAGTTTGGTACAAGGAATTTATTGATTTTATCGCCAAAGAGCAGATCTTCGCCAAGCTTCTTACCCCTCAGGCTTACGGCGGCGGCGATCCCGACTGCCGCTGGGACACGGCGCGCAACAGCGAGTACAGCGAGCTCCTCGCCTTCTACGGTCTCGGATACTGGTACTGTTTCCAGGTATCCATCCTGGGACTGGGCCCCATCTGGATGAGCCCGAATGAAACAGCCAAAAAGAAAGCGGCAAAACTGCTCAAAGAAGGAGCAATCTTCGCCTTCGGCCTCTCGGAACAGACCCACGGCGCCGACATATACGCCACGGAAACCGCCCTGACCCCCACAGAGGACGGCGCCTGGGCAGCAAACGGCGAGAAATACTACATTGGCAACGGCAACGAAGCCCCCATGGTTTCCACCTTGGGCAAGGTGAAGGACGGCACCGATGACTACGTCTTCTTCGCGACCAATTTCAGTCACAAGGCCTACGAACTGAAAAAAAACGTCGTGTCCCATCAGCAGTATGTCTCAAACTTCGCCCTTCACGACTACCCCATTACCGCCGATGACATTCTGTGCAGGGGATCCCACGCCTGGGACTCGGCTTTGAACACTGTAAATATAGGTAAATTCAATATCGGCCCCGCCTCCATTGCACTGGCGGAGCACTGCTTTTACGAGTCCATTACCCATGCCGCAAACCGAATACTGTACGGCGTCCCCGTTACCGACATGCCCCATGTGAGGAAGAATTTTATGGATGCCTGGCTCCGCCTGGTAGGCATGAAACTGTATCAGCGACGGGCTACCGATTATTTCCGTAACGCATCGGAAAATGACCGCCGCTATCTGCTCTACAATCCCACGAGCAAAATGAAGGTCACCCTTCAGGCGGAGGACGTGATAAATCTGCTCTGGGATGTCATCGCCGCCAAAGGCTTCGAAAAGGACACCTATTTCTCCATGGCGGCCGCAGACATCCGCGGGCCCTCCAAGCTGGAGGGAACGGTACATGTCAACGTTCAACTCATTCGCAAGTTCATGCAAAATTATTTTTTCAACCCCGCGACATACGCCCCGGTGGCGCCGGACTTCTCCACTAAAGACGACCTCTTTCTCTTCAATCAGGGACCCACCAAGGGACTGGGAAAGGTTCAGTTTCACGATTACTGGGACACCTTCGAGGCCTACCGCGACCTGCCCAATGTGGCGACGTTTATCAGCCAGATCGAACTTTTCAAGGAAATGCTGAAAAATGCGGGCCCCGATAAATCCCAGGATATGGACCCCTCGTTTTCACTTCCGCTGGGAGAAATGTTTTCCATCGTGGTCTATGGGCAACTCATACTCGAGCAGGCAAACTTTGAAAGTCTGGACAGAGACATTATCAATCAGATATTCGATTTCATGGTCCGGGACTTTGCGAAATTCGCACTCCAGATCTACGGCATGCACGCTGCCAGAGACGAACAGCGCGCCTACTGCCAGAAAATCATGCTGATAAAATCGGTAGAGGATAACGACCAGTACAACCGGCTCTGGAGCACCTATGTATACCCCTTGAATGGCGAGTACCAGATGAACAGCTGACCCTTACACTCAGTATCGAGACAGCAACAGGATATGGATCACCGCAGTGTCAAGGTCGGGCGTCCGAGGGACGCCCGACCTCTGAAGCGCCGCAGCCGTCATCCCTTGACCCGGCGGGCAGGGTGCATTATATCAAGTGACAAAAAACGTGTCCGGTTACACCATCATGGCCCTCTCCCACAAAACGAAAAAGGAATTATCGGAAGAAATCTTAACGCTGCAACAGCGGATAGTTGAACTGGAGGCACAGGTCCGGGAGAAAATTCAAACCGAGAAGGTCTTTCAGGATCCCATGGAAGTGACACGGATTATGCTGGAATATGCCACCGACGCCATTTATGTGATCCAGGACGGATTTTTAAAGTTCGTTAATTCCAAGGTTACTGAGATCTCCGGCTACTCGCGGGAAGAACTGATGACAAAACCCCGGATGGAGTTTGTCCACCCCGACGACCGGCCGATGATTTACGAACGCGCGTTGAAGCGGATGCGGGGAGAAAAGGTGCCCAATCTGTATCCGCACAGGACATTGGACAAATGGGGCAACATCAAGTGGATCGAGGTGAACAGCGTCATGATCACCTGGGAAGGACGACCGGCACAACTGTGTTTTCAGAAAGATATCACCGCGAGAAAGGCGGCCGAAGAAGAGCTGAAGGCGCAAACCGAAAATCTTACGGAAATGAATGCCGCACTCAAGGTGCTTCTCAAACATCGCGAAAATGACAGAAAGGAAATAGAAGAACGGTTATCGCTCAACATAAAGGAGCTGGTGCTCCCCTATGTGGAGAAACTGAAGACAGCGAAATTAGATGCGACACACACTGCGTACATCCATATTATAGACGATCACTTAAGGGAAATCCTCTCCCCCTTTCTCATAAAACTGACATCGAAGCACTCCCATTTTACCCCTCGTGAAATCCAGGTAGCCGGGTTTATCAAGGACGGCATGACTACCAAGGATATCGCGAATATCCTCAACGTATCGACGAATTCCATCGATGTGTACCGGCAAAACATCAGAAAAAAACTGGGGATCAGCAACAAAAAAATCAACCTTCGATCACTTTTTATCTCCCCCGAATAATAATTAATTTCATTCATCATTATTTCATCATATTTTTGTTATTCACCTTTCCTTTTTCTTATGATTTTCTGTGATCATCAAATGTCACCCCGGCAGGAAGGATTACTGAATGGAAACAAAACCTTGGCACACACATTACGACTACTGCGTCCCATCAACAATCCGATATCCCCGGCTGCCCGTGCACGAGCTGCTGCAGGTACCGGCAAACGCATATCCCGACAACGCGGCAATTCATTTTATGGGCAGAGAGATCACCTTCTGGGAATTACGCCGTCATGTAATCAGGATAGCCTGTGCCCTGGGGGCCCTGGGTATTAAAAAGGGAGACCGTGTCGGCATTCATCTTCCCACCTGTCCCCAGTATGTCATTTCCTACTATGCGGTGCTCTCGCTGGGTGCAATCGTGGTCAATCTCAATCCGCTCTACACAACCGATGAATTGACCGGAACGGCGCGTAATACCGGCATGACGACCCTTATCACATCAGACATGTCCCTTTCGTCGGCCCGCGCGCTTTACCGGACAGTTCCCATTCGCCATGTAATCGTCACAAGGGTGGATGACTACGCCGCAGACAATGCGCGGGGGAACGATGCCCCGCTCGACCTGGAAAAGGGCTGGCACAGGTTCCTCTCGCTTCTCGATGGCGCCTCCGGCGCAGGAAAGTTCCGAGTCGACATAGCGCCGGAAGATATCGCGGTGATACAGTTCACCGGCGGCACCACGGGCATCCCCAAAGGCGCCATGCTCACTCACGCGAACATAGTGGCAGCAATATTCCAGTATACCCTCTGGATGACGCCCCTCCTCTCCCTCATACCGCCGGAAAGACGCTCCATACTGATTGCGATCCCCCTCTATCACGTGTACGGGAACCTGGCCATGAACTGGTCCATCCTGAACTGCATACTTCAGATTCACCTGCCGAGGTTCCAGATCGACGAGCTGGTCCATATAATGGAAGGCTACAGGGAAATCACCTTTTTCCCCTCCGTCCCCACCATGGTAAGCGCCCTGCTCAACCATCCCCGGATCGGAGATCTCAATCTGGGGAAAAAACTGACCCAGCTTAACTCGGGCGGCGGGCCGACGGCACCGCACCTGATCGAGCAGATGGACGACATGGGTATTTTTTTCAGTCAGGCCTGGGGCATGAGTGAAACGGCCGGCCTCGGCACCAGCACTCCCGTCTTCGGTGCAAAAAAGATCAACAGCATAGGGATTCCCTATCCCGATACGGATATCCGCGTGGTCGATCTCGCTGAAGGCATCAACGATGTCCCTCATGGAGAGCCGGGAGAAATCATCATCAGGGGCGCCACCCTCATGAAAGGCTACTGGGAAAATCCCGAGGAGACGGCAGACCAGATAAAGAACGGGTGGCTCCATACGGGCGATATCGCCGTACAGGACGAAGACGATTTTCTCTACATTGTCGACAGAAAAAAGGACATGATTATCGCCGGGGGATTCAACATATACCCAAGTGAAATCGACGAGGTGCTCTTCACACATCCTAAAGTGCAATTTGCCGTCGCTGCAGGCATACCCGACGCCTATCGGGGAGAAACCGTAAAGGCCTATATTGTTCTGAAGCAGGGAATGACCGCAACGGCCGAGGAAATAATCGCCTTCTGCCGGGAAAAACTCGCCCCCTATAAAGTACCTCGCATCATCGAATTCAGAGCTGCACTCCCTCAATCGTCGGTAGGAAAGGTACTGCGGAAGGAATTGCGTGCCGAGGAAGAAGCAAAACTAAAAAATAATCAATAAAATGGAGAAAGAAAGGAGGTGTGTTCAAAATACTGTCTTTCCTGAGCATCATGGATCACGATAACGCCTTTTAAGGCAAACGCTACAAAGGAGGTAGTACTCTACAATGGTAAAAAGTAAAAAGTTATGTTTCATCGTGTTTGTATGTATCAGCATCGGTCTTGTGGCGGGATTTTCTCCCGTTTCGGCCTTTGAACCGCTCAAGGGCGACATGGACAGTTACGACCCGAACAATCCCGCTGTACCCTCGGGCGATACAATCAAGATCGGGCTCTTCGAAGCCTTTTCCGGACCGGGGGCACTGGGAGGCCAGGTCTATGGATGTTCTCTGGGATGGGTCGCCCACGACATCAATACCCAGGGCGGCATCCTCGTTGACGGAAAGAAAAAATTGATCGAAATCGTCAAGGGAGACAACCAGGTGAAACCCGCAATCGCAAAAAAAATTGCAGAGCGGCTCTGTCTCGAGGACAAGGTCGATATCATGGCGGGATCGAGCGCGTCCCACATCTGTCTTATAGGACAGCAGGTGGCGAGTAAGTATAAGAAAATTTATCTCAATTTTCCGGCCTTTTCCGAATCCCTTATGGATGCCAGAAATTTTAACCGCTACACCTTTCGCGGGCACTGGACTACGAACATGATGGGCGCCGCACTGGCCTATTACTACTCGGCGCGGCCCGAAAGGAAATTTTATCTTTTAAACGAAGACTATAGTTACGGCCATAATTTTTCGAAATCATTCAAGGAAAATCTCAAAAAATATCGGCCGGAGGCCGAGATAGTCGGCGATACCTTTCACCCCCTCTATCTCAAAGACTTCGCCCCCTACCTGACCAAATTCAGCGGCACCGATGCCGAGGTGCTTGTCACCGCCGACTGGCCGCCCGATTCAGTCAATCTCGTCAAACAGATGCGCGCCCTTGGAAATATGAAACCAGTCGCCGGCATTTATGTTGACTACATCGCCGGCATCGCCGCGGTGGGCGGTGAGGGAGGCAAGGGAATCGTCAATGCATTTCACCATATCCCCTGTTTTAAGAGCCCTGCAAACGACAGATTCAACGCCCTCTGGAACGCACAGTCACAGAAGTGGAAGGCCCCCTACGACAACCCCACCTATACGTGGCCTATCGCCGGTGTAGGCGGCTCGGCCATTCAGTTCTACTGGCTCTTCGATGTGGTACAGCGCGCGGGCAGCACCGATCCGGAAAAGATCATCGCCACGTGGGAAGGAGACACCTACACCACCGTAACCGGGCAGGTTCGCCACATGCGCACCTGCGATCACCAGGCGATTATGGACTTATACGTCACACAGCTCGACTACCCTTCGGGCTGGTACGACGACATAAACGCAGCCGGGTTCACACAGGCCTTTGTAGTCCCGGCGCGTTTCTGTACCCCCCCGGTTCCGGAAGGTCTTGATCGATGCAATAAATAGAAACACCATACCATAGAACTAAAGCACACCACACACCCGGCATATTGCGGTTACGTATGTCGGGTGTGTTTTTTTAAGAAATATACGAAAAAGCCGATTACTACCCCAAAGGCCATCGGGAAAACTCATCTTGTATTTAGGGTTTACTGAAAAAGTCATAATTCAACAATTCACCATCCCTGTGCCGGTGAGAGGTCTATACCGCGCAATAAGAACCACTCCACGGACCAGCTCTAAATGCCGCCGGATGGTGA
>Ga0272444_10000865_pt1 | contig 30619 bp, 21 predicted proteins | sample SSMForm13_FD_201033 | JGI IMG/M metagenome (GOLD analysis project Ga0272444, IMG submission 201033) | Marine sediment archaeal communities from Little Sippewissett salt marsh, Falmouth, MA, United States - SSM-Form-13 | ecosystem: Environmental > Aquatic > Marine > Wetlands > Sediment ...
CTCAGCGTGGTGACCGGCGAAATCGGTACCGGCAAAACCACGATGGCCCGGCGCCTGTTCGACAACCTCAACGAAAAACGTTTTCACAAGGGCATGTTGGTGGTGATTCACTCGGAGGTCACCGCCGACTGGCTGCTGCAGGGCATCGCGCGGCTTCTGGGTGTTGCCAAACCGAAGACGAACAAGCTCGAAGTTCTCGGGCAGATCTACGATCGTTTGCGCGCCATCGACGAAGACGGCCGCATCGCCGCCATTCTCATCGACGAAGCCCAGATGCTCGGTACCCGTGAACTGATGGAAGAATTTCGCGGCTTGCTCAACATCGAAGTTCAGGAACGCAAGTTGATCAATTTCGTTTTCTTCGGTCTGCCTGAGGTGGAAGAAAACATGCGCCTGGATGAACCGCTACGTCAGCGTGTGGCTTTGCGGGTCAAACTGACGCATTACGACGAAAAAGATACGCGTGCCTACATCGCACATCGGGTCAATGTCGCCGGAGGAAAAAAGGGCATTTTCGGTCCCGATACGGTGGCGAAGATTTTTGAGTACAGCCAGGGTGTGCCGCGGGTGATCAACACGCTTTGCGACAACTTGCTGTTGGAAGGCTTCATGACCAAGAGTAGATCATTGACGCCGGAGATGGTGGACCGAGCGGCGGATAATTTGGAGTTGACCGCACCGGAAGCCGATCCTTTGGCCGACTTGTTGGGTTACAAACCTTCGGCTAAACCAACCGGTCGCGCGGCTGACTGGAAAGAAGTCGATCTGGATAAGGTCCTCAGTTTTCTCGACGAATAACTTAATTGCTTGAGTTAAAAAAATTTGGGCCGTGGGGGAGCACGGCCCATCTTGTTCCGACTCGTCCGGTCGCAGGCCAAAGCAGACTAGCCGGAACGGTTACCAAAAAAAGTCTTGCTAGGGACGACAGGGACAAAGGGTTAAGAAAAATGGTTCCATTGAGTCGGGTCGGCTTATATGTGAGGATCTCGTTTTGGCCCACGCCCCTAGCATTTTTATAAGTCACAGAGCTTTCAATCATAAAATGATCAAGTACGTGCCTATTTGAAATGCAAACGAGGGGCCAAAATTTCATAGTTTATGCATTCGATTTGCAACTTATTGTAAATAAAGAAAAATTATTTTATACGGCTAGTTTGAGCCCTTTAATTCCTGATAATTTGAATATCGATGCAAAAAAATAGCGCTGAATTTTCAGCACCGCCGCGCACATTTTTGCGCTTTTTCTGTTGAGTAACTCGCCGATTCCAGTATATTAACGGCTCAAATGAACAATCTACAACTGCCGGATCAGACAGGTAAATTCATCCAATGGCCACAGAATAAAGTGCGCTGGCTGATTTATTATTATCTCGTCGGCCTGGTTGTCGGGCTTTACCTGATGTTTATGCATGAATGGTTGTTGGCCTGGGAATGGCCGCGTCTGGCTAAAATCCTTTTCGTAACGCTTTTCGCGCCAAGTGGGTTCACGGCATTAAGTGTGATTTTTGCTCGTCGAGGCGGTTTGTGGGGGCTGTTTCAATGACGGTTCGAGAATGGGCCAGGCACAATACCATTCCGATTATGGCCGTCGTTTTGTTCGGCGTATGGGCATTCGGGTATTTCTTTATCGGTGCGAGTGTTGATCCGGCCGACGGTGTTTCGCTGTCGACACCGACCGACGAAAAGATACCGTTTAGCAAACTGTTTATTTTTCCTTATCTGGCGTTGTATCCGCTGTTTTTGATGCCTTTCTTTTTGGTTAAAGACAACGAATTCTTTCTGGTCTTCGCTGGTTCTTACATCACCGTTATGGTGTTTTGCTACCTGCTGTTTTGGAATTTCCCGGTAACGCTGCATCACCCACAGATCGAAGTCACCGATTTTTCGACCTGGGCGCTGTCGGTGCTTTACAACAACGATCCGCCGGTTAATTGTTTTCCCAGCATGCATGCGGCGATGGCAATGATGGCAGCGCTGACGATTTTCGAAATCAACCGGATCAAGGGCTTTTTCGCTTTGTTCGTCACCTTCGGCATTGGCGCCAGCGCGCTGTTGATTAAACAGCATTACCTGGCCGACATTCTCGCCGGTTTCGGCGTCGCGGCGATCACCTATTACATCTACTTCAAGCAGCGCATCGTCGAGGTGCTGCGGCGCGACTGGCGACGTGTGCCGATTGCGGTTGAGCGTTATGTCGATGAGATTTTGGAAAAGCGCTTGGAATCGATCATCGACCGGCGCGTGGAAATAAAGTTGAAAAGTTTGCTGTCGAATCGGAAAAACTTGAAAAAAGCGAAAAAGGATTTGGAAGAAGAAGACTCGCCGCCGTCAACCTAACCGTTCAGTTTTTTGCCGCTCATAGGGTTTGTTCGGACGCAGACGCCAATGGCTTTGCGCTTCCGGTTGGAGCTTGCGATCGAAGAAATCGATGCGCAACAGGCGCAGGACCAAGCCGATCGGGACGAACAGGACAATCCAGGCGGCCGTCAGAATCACGCGGGTCATCACCCAGTTCAGTTTATGCGCCAGCCACATCCAACCGCGGAACACCGGACGAAGCAGCGGACGCCCGAACAACGCCAGCAACAAAACGACGCCGGCAATGACGGCGAGAATCGGCCAGAATTCCCGCTCGCGATAAAAACCCAGCGCGGCGAATCCGCCGAGCAGAACCGCGAGGGCCAACCCGAAGTTGCGTATGTCTTTGTTTTCGTCGCGTTTGGCCATGGTTTAATCCGGGCGAAAATGTTTGCGCCAGTCGAAGGTCTCTTTGAGTTCCGGCTGCTCGTGTTTATGCAGTAAAAACGGACCCATCATCAATGCATCCATCTCGGTGCGCATGAAACAGGTGTAGGCGTCGGCGGGCGTGCAGACGATCGGCTCGCCGCGGACGTTGAAACTGGTGTTGATGACGATGGGCACGCCGGTGCGCTTTTCGAATTCCGTCAGCAGTTGGTGATACAGCGGATGATCTTCGGCGTCGACCGTTTGCAGGCGAGCCGAACCGTCGACGTGGGTAATCGCCGGCACTTCGCTGCGCACCACGTAAAGTTTTTCCAGACCGCGCAGGTTATCCTGCTCGGTCGCCGAAGCTTTCAGTTTGCCGGAAGCCACTTGCGCGACCAACAGCATGTAAGGACTGGGGCGGTCGATTTCAAACCAATCGCTGACCTTCTCCACCGCCACGGTCGGCGCGAAGGGGCGGAAGCTTTCGCGGTATTTGATTTTCAGGTTCATTGTCTTTTGCATGTTCGGGCTACGCGCGTCGCCCAGAATGCTGCGGGCGCCGAGGGCGCGCGGGCCGAACTCCATTCGTCCCTGAAACCAGCCGAGGACTTTTTCATTGGCGATCAAGTCGGCTGCGGTAGAGGCAATTTGATTTTCGTCGAGACGATGAAAGGGCGCGTTGTTTTCCTGCAGGAACCGTTCGATTTGCTCGGCCTCGAAGACGGGACCCAGGTAACTGCCGCGTTGGCTGTCGCGACCGTCGGCAGGCGCCGTGCGCGGTTTGCCGAGGTATTGGTACCAGGCGAAGAGGGCGGCGCCCAACGCCCCGCCGGCGTCACCGGCTGCGGGTTGGATCCAGATATTCTCGAAAGCGCCGTCGCGCAGGATGTGCCCGTTGCCGACGCAATTGAGCGCCACGCCGCCGGCCAGGCATAGGTTTTTCTCGCCGGTCTGCAGCGCTACGTGTCGGGCGGTTTTAAGCATCACTTCTTCGGTGACCACCTGCACCGAGCGCGCCAGATCCATGTGCTCCTGGTTGATTTTACCTTCCGGCAAGCGGCGTTCGATGCCAAACAGTTTGGCGAAGCGACTGCCGGTCATGCGCAGACCGTGCAGGTAGGTGAAGTACTTCATGTTGAGCTTGAAGCTGCCGTCGTCTTTGATGTCGATCAGATGCTCTTTGATCGTATCGACAAAGCGCGGCTCACCGTAAGGCGCCAGACCCATCACCTTGTATTCGCCGGAATTGACACGGAAGCCCAGGTAGTAAGTGAACGCCGAATACAACATGCCCAAACTATGCGGGAAGCGGATGTCAGCGTTGATTTTAATCTGGTTGCCGGCGGCGGTGCCCCAGCTCATCGTCGTCCATTCGCCGACGCCGTCGAAGGTGATAAAGGCGGCGCTTTCGAACGGGCTGGGGAAAAAGGCGCTGGCCGCGTGGCTTTCGTGGTGCTCCGGGTAAACCTGCGGACCATCGAAGTCCAATTCGCGCTGCATGACTTTCGGAATCAGCAATTTCTGTTTCAGCCACAACGGCATTGCCATGAGGAAACTGGGCAACCCCAGCGGAGCGACGTTGAGGTAAGTGCGCAGCAAGCGCTCGAACTTGAGAAAGGGTTTGTCGTAAAAGGCGACCAGGTCAACCTGATCGATGCCGATGCTCCCTGTTTCCAGAACGTACTCCACCGCATGGTTCGGGAAATTGGGATCGTGCTTCAGGCGGGTGAAGCGTTCTTCTTGAGCAGCGGCAATGATCTCGCCGTCGCGAACAAGGCACGCGGCGCTGTCGTGATAAAAGGCGCTGATGCCCAGGATGTTCATTCGTTGTTGTCCTCGTTGCCGCCGTTCAGCAAAAGGTTGCGCGGTATCGATTTGCCGTCGCGTAGCACGAAAATAAAGTTAGGGGACTTTAACGCAATGGCCCCCAAATGCAACTGCGCCAGCAATTGGTGCGCCCGCTCGCTCGGATAGCCGCCGATGAGCCCAACGCGCGCATGCTTAGGACGTAACGTAGTCATCAACGGCTCGGAGTCAATCACGATGGCATGCACCAGCATTTTAGGATGGGGCATGGCGCGTGCCGCTTCCGGTCGCATCTCATCGTCGCTTGTCGTCCATAAAATGATAATCAACGGAATGCCCGCCTTCATGGTCAACGATTCGATCTTCCGAATCGAACGCCGTGCTTCTTCCTGAATTTTTTTATCGGGAATCAGGTGGGGTTGGTAGATGAACGAGCAATATAAATATCGCGCCAGATAGCTGGTTTTGAGCAATCCGTGATTGAATGTTTCTTCTAGATTTTTTGGCTCCAGGTTGCCGATGACGTCGTCGGTGCCCAGCAACATGCAGATGACATCGGGGCGGTATTGCAACGCAAAACGGGAAATGTAATCCGCCATCTGAGGCAGGTCGTAGCCGGGAACGCCTCCGTTGAGTACTTCGAATTTGCCGATGAAATGTTCGTCGAGCAACGTTTGCAAGCGTGCGCTATAGGTTTTTTCTTCGGGAATGCGCCACCCAAAGGTTTTCTCGTCGCCAAGCATCAGGATGCGGTAGACCCCGCTTTTTTTATGCGTATTGGCTTGTTCGCCGCGAAAACCGAGGGCGTTGATGTCAACCTGAACACCGGCGAATTTTCCGTGCGTGTTATTGCGGTTGCGAATGACGTATCGGCCTACCTTCAGCGTATCGTAATAGCGGTTGCGTTCAGTAAAGTCATCAAGGCCAAAGTTGTTGATATATCTCAGGAATACTTCGCCCGAGGAGAGAAGGAAGAACACGCTGCTCAAGACGCCTAAAACGATCCAGATGAATCTCATGCCGGTGGAGATTTTTGGCTTGGAAGAATGATCTGTTTGCGGGTTCAACATCAATCAGTAACCTGCCGAAATGGTTTTCGTTTTGTATCACAGTGCGTATTTGTCGGTCAACGTATCGCCGGCCTGTTCGGCAAGTGTTTGAAAAAGTTGTTGACACCGATAAATCCTGTTTTCTAGGATGCAACTATCAATTGAAATTCAAGCAATTATGCTTATCCGAGGGTTGGAGGCGAGTATGACGAAGCGTACAATTATTACAATAGCTGTTCTGGCCGCATTTTCGTTGGTTCTGATGGCGGGTAGCTGCGATGTGGAAACCAAAACCGTCAAATTGCGGCAGTTGGATAAAAAGTTAAAAAAGTATGAAGACACCAAGTGGGACGGCCTGAAAAAGAAAAAGGTTGAGTATGTCGTCTCCGGCAATGATCGGGTCGACAAATTTTCCAAGCAATCGGCTTTGGTTTATGCCGCTTTTGTTCAGGCGCAGCACATTTCCGATATCGTCGCCAGGGATATGAAGAAACTGAAGAAGAAAAAGAATAAAAAAGCCAAGGAAAGAGCCGAGGAAAATCTGAAAATCGCTAAAAAGATTTTGGTTAACTCGTCGAAAAATGCCGAGAAACTGGTTAAAGCCGGACAGGATCTGGTCAATAACTATGAAGATCTCATTTCCGACGTGACCAAGGCGCCGGCAATACTCAAAGCGTTGCAGGACTCGATCAAGAATCTCTACAAGGTGATCGAGGAAAGCCCGGATCTGATTAAAAAGTTGACCAAACAAATTAAGGCAATCATCAAAGCCTGATTGCTTTTCGGCTGAACAACAGACAGGGCGTGCGGCAACTGTCGTCATGAGGATAAGGAACGATGGACTATATAGCAGAATCGTTTAAGTTGGTCACCGACGGTCACTTTTTTAATTTCCTGATCTCCCCCGTCGGTCTGGGACTGACCGTTCTGATTTTAGTCCTTTCCGCCTTTACGGCCAAATTTCGAAAGATTTTTATCGTCGCTGATTTCGGTGTTTGGGCGTATGCCGTTCTGTATCATTTCACCTTGGAAAAGCGCACGGGATTGCTCGGGGCCAATATGGAAGAAAGTGTCTCCGGACTGCCGGGCATGGTCGGCTTTGTACTCGGCTTTGTGCTGATTACGGGCATCATTTTATATTTTCTCCTGGTCCGCGATTAACCCGTCTTCGGAAACACAATGACCCGTCGCATCGGCATTACCACCACGGTTCCGCATGAGATTATCGTTGCCGCCGGGCATGTGCCGGTGGATCTGAACAATGTTTTTATCGGTGCCGACGATAGTCAAAAAATGATCGATCTGGCTGAGTCCGAGGGATTTCCGCCCGGCGTTTGCGCCTGGATCAAGGGAATCTATGCCGCGGTTCGCGGTGGGGCAGTCGATGCAGTGGTTGCGGTGATGACCGGCGATTGTTCCAACACCCGCGCCCTCGCAGAAGTGCTGAGTCACCGCGGAGTGGAGATCATTCCTTTTTCGTATCCCGATGAGCCGGCTACCGAAGCGGTCGCCACCGCGCTGAAAGATTTCGCGCAACGGTTGGGAGTCGACCTGAAAGCTGCCGAACAGGTGCGCCGACAGTGGCAACCGATGCGCCGGGCCTTGGCGGAATTGGACCGGTTGGCCTGGGAGGAAAACAAAGTCACTTCGGCGGAACTGCACCAATGGCTGGTTTCGGCCGGCGATTGGGAAGGCGATCCAAACGCTTTTTACGAAAGGTTGAATGCGTTTCTGGAACAGGCACAACGGCGGGAACCGCAAACGTTTACCCATCGCCTGGCGTTGCTGGGCGTACCGCCGATTTATAGCGATCTTTTCGAGGTCGTTGAGCAGCGCGACGCCCGTTTTGTCTTCACCGAAGTGCCGCGTCAATTCTCCATGCCTTACGATTGCGCCGACCTGGTCGAGCAATTTTGCCGCTATACCTATCCCTACGATTTGCGCCATCGCCTGAATGACCTGGCACGCGAGATTCAACAACGGAACATCGACGGCGCGATTAATTACCTGCAGGCGTTTTGCCATCGGCAGATCGAAGACATCGTTCTGCGCGAAACTTTGCCGACGCCGATGCTGGCGGTCGAGGCCGATCAACCCGGACCGGTGCCGGGGCAGATCGTCACGCGCCTGGAAGCTTTCCTGGAGATGATTTCGTGAGCCGCTCTTTCCGACTGATCAGCCTGGGTTGCGCCAAGGCGCTGGTCGACAGCGAGATGCTGGCGGCGCGGCTGCAAGACGCCGGCTGGAGCATCACCGATGCCGAAGAAGCCGATCTGGTGGTGGTCAACACCTGCGCATTTATTCAAGACGCGACCGAAGAAGCAATCGATACGCTGTTGCAGGAAGCCGAGCGCAAGCAGACCGGCCAGGTAAAATGGCTGGCGGCGGTAGGATGTCTGCCGGAAAAATACCGCGACAAGCTGGCGCGTGAAATGCCGGAGTTGGATCTGGTCGCCGGCGTCAACGACCTGGCGCGGTTGGATCATTTGTTGGAGCAAATGATCGCGCGCGGCAAGCGCCGTGTGGCAATTTCGCCGCATCGGCGCGAGTACGACGAACAACCCGGCCGTTTGTTGTCGACGCCTTTTTATCGCGGATATTTAAAAATCGCCGAAGGGTGCAGCAATGCCTGCGCCTATTGCATCATCGGACGTTTGCGCGGCCCGGCCCGCAGTCGCCGGCCGGAGGCGATTGTCGCCGAGGCAAACGAATTGGTGCAGGGCGGCGTCATCGAATTGGACGTCATTGCGCAGGACATCACGCGCTATGGGTTGGACTTGCGACCCAGGTACTTGCTGCCGGAATTGATCCGCCGGCTCGACGGCGTCGAAGGATTGCGCTGGCTGCGGTTGTTGTATGCGCACCCGGCTTACGTTGACGAAAAACTGACCACCGCGATGGCTGGGGCAGGCAAGGTCGTACCTTATCTGGATCTGCCGTTGCAGCACGTCAGCGATCGCGTTTTGAAACGGATGAATCGCCCGCAAACCCGTGCCCAGAGCGAGCGCGTACTCAAGATGTTGCGCGAAAACGTGCCGGGCATCGCTTTGCGCACGACGTTTCTGGTCGGGCACCCGGGCGAAACCGAGGAAGACTTCGCGCAAGTGTTGGACTTCGTTAAAACCTGGCGTTTCGAGCACCTGGGCGCTTTCGCCTGGTCGCCGGAAATCGGTACGCCGTCTTACGAACAAGATGACTGGGTCACGGCCGAAATTGCCCAAGAACGCCTGGCTCGTTTGCTGGCGTTGCAAGAGGAGATCAGCCGTGATCTCTGGCGCGAATGGGAAGGACGCGAGGTCGACGTGTTGGTGGAAGAGGTGCTGCACAAGCACGATGATCAGGCGTTTACGCATGTCGGACGGATTGCTCAGCAGGCCGCCGAAGTCGACGGCGTTACTTATCTGCGGGCGCCGACCGAACAAGATTGTGCCGTCGGGCAGGTCGTACGCGGGCGGATCGTCGACGCCGACGCCTACGAACTATTCGCCGAGTTGATTTAGTCGCAGTCTTCCAGGCACAACTGCAATGACGTGCACAACCCCTTGTTGTTGAAGACGCAGTCGTCAATGCAGTCCCAGTCGTAATCTTCATCTTCTTTGCAGAGTAAAATTGCCTCGTCTTCGTCGGGGTACTCGCCATCGACCATCGGCAGGCGCAGGTCGCATTCTTGGTAAATCTCGGCGACCAAGTCGCTGCAATCCGGATCGGCCACTGCGTCGGAATCTTCGTCTTCGTCGCAGGCAATCGTCGGCAGGAAAAACACCAGTAGTAAAATCGTAATCCAACATTTCATCACGCGCTCCTCATGCGTGGATTAACAACTACATCCCCCGCCGCCGCCGTCATTGTCTTCGTCGTCTTCATCATCTTCGTCGTCATCGACGACGATCGGGTCAGGGGTATCTTCACTACACCCTTCGTCGACAAAACCGTCACAGTCGTTGTCGATTTCGTCGTCGCAAATTTCCGGCGCGCCGACGTGTGTGTCGGGGTCGCCGTCGTCGCAATCGTCGCCCCCGCACTGTGTTCCCGGCGAGCGATCGCCGTCGCCGTCGCAACTGGTGTCGCCCAACATCCAACCGGCGAGGGCGAAAGGTTGCTGAACCTGCAACACCGTCGCCGTCACGCGCACCGTCCAGATTCCACCGGCCGGATCGTCAATACGGACCTGTTCGACGTTGTTGGTGTGGTCTTCGCTGCGCGTGGCAACAGCCGATGGTTCGTCCGGATTGAGCACCCAGGGTCGGTAATTGCCGCCGCCGGGATCGATCAAACGCAGGTCGAGATCGTTGACCAGCAATTGCTTGGCGGTTTCGGACGGGGCCGGGTCGTCCCACACCAGCGTCAGCTCGATCATCGGCAGACCAACCGGGATTTCGACTTCCAACTCGTAGACGGTTTCTTCTTCGCTCAACGCGCCGACCGTCAAGCCGTCGTTGGACAGCATGGCGACCGCCGCGGGCAAGTCGAGATGTCCATAACCGCTGCGGTAATCCGGCCCGCGCTTTTGAATGTCCCGCGCTCCGGCAATCAACAATGCTTTGACCGCTGCCGGGAAAAGATCGAGGCCGTTACGTTCGGCCAATTGCAGCAACAGCGCGGCAGCGCCGGTAACTTGGGGCGTGGCCATGCTGGTGCCGCACCAGCCATCGCCGCCATACACGTTGGGCGGCAGGGTGGACGTAATGTAACCGGTACCGGGTTCCTGGCAGCCGAGGGCGACGATGTCGGGCTTGATGCGTCCGTCTTCGGTGGGGCCGAAGCTGGAATACCAACTCATGTCATGCCCGTCGTCGGTGCTACCGACGCAGACAACGTTCTTGGCCGTGCCCGGGGGCGGCAGACTGGAATATCCGTCACGCAATTCAATACCGCAGTCGGTGTCTCCGCCCATGTTGCCGGCAGCGAAAACGGTGCCGATCGGCGTCGCCAACATGTCACCGCGGACCAAGGCGTCATAGGACGCGGACAGTTCGTCGTAGGTGTTGAGGTAGCTGCAATTTTCTAGATCGTTGGAAATCCAGTACGTCCAACTGTTGTTGTTCCAGGCGATACCGTATTCGACGGCGTCGGGCATATCGGCGATCGGGTCTTCGAAATCCCAGGCGTAGATCTCGGCAGCGGGGGCGATGCCGCGGTAGCGCCCGTCGCTGAGTGAACCGTCGCCGGCCATTGTTCCGGCTACGTGGGTGGCGTGTTCGCTGGTGCCGACCGAACGTACATTGGTCAAACGTCCGTCGAAATCCGGATGTTTGACGTCGCCTTCGTCCCAGATGCCGAGGGTAATGTTTTCGCCGGTCAGGTTCCACGGATTGGCCTGCACGGTTTCCGCACCGGTAATCAGCCGAACGACGTCGTTGGCCGGCCGGAAAGGCGGATGCGCAGCGTCGACGGCGATGACTTCGGGATCATTCAGCAAGGCGTCCAGCGTGTTGTTGCGGTCGAGTCGAATCGTTGCGACGGTATGATCCACTCGCTGAACACGGACGATGTCGGTAGCGACACTGCGGGCCAGCCCGACACCCAGTTTGGCTTGCGGCGGCAGCTCACCGCACCAGCGGAGATTTGACGGCGGCGCAGCCCGGCGAACGACGGCCCGTACGATCCAACTATACGGCGGCACGGGACGCAGGTATTGCACACCTTCGATGACCGGTTGGCGGGCATGCGGCAACGACGCCCCGCCTTCGAGGCGTACGAGGAAAGGTGTGCCGGCGCTTGCGAGTTGCTGCCAGCGTTGTTGCAATTCGGCAGGCGGAAGATCGGGTGCGGCAACGTCCACGGCGCGAAAAGAAACCACCTGCGTACCGGCGAGGGCGAGAGTCGCCGGCAGCAACAGAATCAAAACGGCAAGTGCACGTTTCATCGTATCTAATGTAATTCAATGGACCAATTGAGGAAAGCGGGCGCGGATCAGGTCGCCGGTTGTCCCTCGTTCACTTTGAACTGGTAACTTTGGTCAACTTCGAAAACGTCGAGGTTTTGCTCGGCGTCTTCTTCTTCGTAATACAATTCAAAAGAGAAGTTGAGGTACGTCGGAATGGTTAAGATCTGCGGGATGTAAAAATCGAATTCCGTCCGTTCGTCGTCGATCTCAAACTCGATGACAAAATCGTCTTGTTTGATGGCGTTGGTGTTGTCCAGCGAAAGCATGCCTTCAAGGACGGCATCCTGAAAACGTTCGATCTGGTCGATCTCGATCACGCAACGGATGCGTGTGCCGACGAGACCGACGGTGTCGGAAAACCAGACGGTGCCGATTTCGCTATCGCGGGCAAAGCCGAAAACTTCGTCTTGATCGACCCGCAAGTCGTACTTCACCGAATCGTCTTTTTTGACATCTTCGTCTTCGTCGTCCGGCGCGCAAGCGCCAAGAACGAGAAGAACGGCCAACAACAGGTAAAGCCACAGGCGACGCATAAAATCCTCCGCCGAAAAGTCGGTTTCGTTCTTCTTTCCTATTTCAGGCGGGGCGACATGTCAACCGAGTTCTGATTCGCCCGGGAGGGCGCTTTCTGTTATGATCGCCCTACGGCTTGACCGGCCGTGTGGTTATGGGTATGTATCAAGAACCGGTAACACCAAGATATTTCCCTGGAGGCAATTATGTGGGAACGCTTTAAACGCTGGCTGCGCAGCATTTTCGGCGGCGCTTTGGAGTCGGTGGAAGATCCCGAAAAGATATTGAAACAGAACATTCGCGACCTCAACGATCAGATACCGAAAATGAACGAATCGATTGCGATGATCAAAGCCAATTTCACGTTGCTGCAAAATCGCATTCGGGAGCGCGGTATTAAAATCGAAGAGCTTAAGGCCAAGATCAAAGCTTCATTGCAGGCCGGGCGTCGTGACATCGCGCTCAATTACGCCACTACGTTGGAGCAGCTCAACAACGACGCTGCCGCCGATGAAACGCAGTTGAAAGTCAGCGAGGAAGCCTATGAAAAGGCGCAGAAGGTGAAGCAAGCGTTTCTGATGGAGCGGAAGAATAAGATCGAAGAAGCGCAGCGAGCCATCGCCAAACACCGGCAGGCCGAATGGCAGAAGAAAGTGGCCGACGCGATGGAGCAGTTCGAGGTCGGCGGCATCGATCAGACCCACGACGAGATGATCGAGCGCATCAACCTGGAATCGGCGCAACATCAGGCACGGATGGAAATGGCGTTGGACAACATCGACGTCACCGGCATTGAGATCGAGAAAGAAGCGTCAAAGCTACACGCCAACGAATTGCTCAAGCAATTTGAAATGGAAATGGGGCTGGTTTCGCCGGAACCGGTCGAGGAAAAAACCCTCGGACCGGGCGAGGCGGCCCTGGCTGAAGTTAAGGCCGAAGCCAAACAGGAGGAAGTGCAGAAAACCGTCGGACCGAAAAAAGTCAGCGAATAGACCGAAAAAAGCCTTGTAATACGGTCGTTTTATAATTATCATCAATGATATATATGTAATTAGAACAGGGGTTTTATTAGTTTTTTCTGTTAGATAGAATAGAAATACGAATCGGGTAAAGCAGGCTTGTTTTAAACCCGATAAGTAATAGCGGAGTGTATTAGGGCGATGGATGCAGAAAAAATAAATCGTTATGCGCTAAGCTATTTGTTTGCCAATACGCGTTTGGCCGTCCTGCGTTTGGACAGCGAGTTGAAGGTGTTGGAAGCCAACCAGGGATGTACGCGCATTTTGGGTTATCCGGATGAAGAATTGGTTGGCCGCAATCTCTACGAATTGGTGGTTATCGACCCCGAAGGAACCGTTGAAGAGATGTTGGAGGGCGAGCGGATCGAAGGTGAGTTGCTGAAAATACGCACCGCATTCGAACGCGAAGCCACGTTGTACGTCTTTTTGTTCCGTGATGATGAAGGCGCTTTGCTGATTGGCGAGGCGATGCAGGCGGGTAATCGTCAAGATAGTGAAATCACACTGGAATTGCATAAAAAAGCCTTTAGCCTGGCCAAAACGAGCGAGGATCTGCGCCGGCGCAACGCCTACCTCGAACTGGCCAACCGCCGCATGCGCGAAAGCCAGGTGACCGACCCGATCACCGGTTTGTACAAGCGCAACCATCTGGAACGGCTGCTTCGTGCCGAATACGAGCGGGCTCGTCGCCACCACGGCGACCTCAGTTTCATGCTGGTCAGCGTCGACGGACTGCGCGCTTTTCGCGAATTGCGCGGACCGGAAGCAGCGACCCGCGTGCTGCGCGGTGTTGCCCGGGTGCTCGATGCCCGCAAGCGTGTTTTTGATATTCTCGGCCATTTCGATGCCGACAGCTTCTACCTGGTTTTGCCGCACACCTCGATGGAAGGGGCGCGCGACCTTGGCGAACGGCTGTTGGAAATGTTGCGGAATCGCGAAATTCAGGCCGGGGATTATCCCTTCCGTATCTTTTTATCGATCGGTATCGCCACTTACAACAATCGTCGTTATCCGATGCGCAGTCACGAAGAGTTGATTCACGCCGCAGCCGATTCGTTGATGCGTGCCCAGGTGGCCGGCGGCGACCGCGTAAAGTTGGTGGAAGCCACGCCGACGAATCTACGTGTTGTGCCCTGACAGGTGCTTTCTGAAACATTGATTTTTATGAAGCAATTGACACCTGAAGCGTGTCGCGGTACGTTCGCTTTCCGGTCGCAAATGCGCTTTAGGCGGGAGTATCCATGTTCGGCATGAGCCTGGGAGAAATAGCTCTGGTACTGATCATCGCGTTGTTGGTGGTCGGCCCGAAAAATCTGCCCAAAGCCGCCCGTTCGCTCGGCCGCGCCTACGGTTGGGCGCGCCATCACCTGGCCGTGATGCAGCGCGAAATCAACCGTGAAATCCGGCGGTTGGATATGGAAGAAGCGGAAAAAAAGGTCGGACCGATCCAAGTGTCCGAACGGGCGCCGAAAGCACCGACCGCAGATGAAGAAGCGGAAGGTGAGGAACCGCCGCCGCTGTCCCAGGAAAGCCTGGAAGAGGGGTACGACAGCGAGCAGACGGAAGGCCAGACCGTTCAACAGAGCAAGATTTTACACGACCTACCGCCTTCGGTGGCCACACCCGGTCAATTCAAAGAAAGAAACGATCCGCAGGAGGAGACTGAAACGTGACCTCGGATTCCGCTGCGGACGCCAAGGCTGCCGAAAACACCTCTCCGACTTCCGAAAACGGGACGATGGGACTGGTCGATCACCTGCGCGAACTGCGCAATGCAATCATTTACAGCTTGCTTTCCATCGCCGTCGGCGCGGGAATCATGTTGTATTTCGCCGGCGATATCTTCGCCGTACTGACACTACCGATCATGGAAGTGTTTGATCGCCTGGGTGAACAGCAACGCCTGATTTTCACCTCGCCGCCCGAAGGTTTTATCACCTATATCAAAGTCGGTTTGTTCGCCGGATTTTTAGCCTCGACGCCGTTGTGGATGTTTTTCATGGGGCGGTTTATCTGGTCCGGCCTGCGCATCATCGAAAAGAAATTTCTGATGGTTTTTGTCGCCGGCGGATCGCTGCTGTTCGTGATCGGCGGCTCCTTCGGCTATTTCAAAATTTTTCCGCTTGGCTTGAATTTTCTAATTGAGAATTTCCAAAGCAACTCGCTGAAGGCGTTGATCAGCATGCGGGAATACTTCTCGTTTTCCGTCAAATTAATTGTCGCCTTCGGTTTGGCTTTTGAGTTGCCGTTGGTGTTGTTGCTGTTGGGACGGATGGGGCTGGTAACGGCCCGCGGGCTGTTGCGCGGTTTTCGCTGGGCGGTCGTGATTATTTTCGCCGGTTCGGCTATTTTAACGCCTCCGGATGTAGTAACGCAGATCGGTTTGGGGATTCCGCTTTGCCTGCTTTACCTCGCCGGAGTGGCGGCTGTTGCGCTGTTCGGTAAACGCAAGCCGGCCGCAGCAGTGGAAGAAAATTCGTAAATTTGGCAAATCATTTGGAAAAAGGTAACATAATGGGTCAAAATGTATTGTCGCAGGCGCACGAAGCGGAGGAGATTTGCGAGTAAAACGCGCTTGTTTTTTGGGGATATTATTCATCCTGCTACTTTTCGGGGTCACCGGTTGCAAAACCGCCGGCTCGCCGGATCCGACCACTGACCCCGCCGCCGATGAATCGCTGTGGGCCGATGCAGTCGATCCCGCCGAGGATCAGGCTCTGCGCGAACAGGCTAAGAGCCTGGTGCATCGGATTCGACAACGGCGTACCGAATACCTGCTCGGTCCGGAAGATCAGTTGCGCATCACTGTCTGGAACCGGCCCGATCTGAGCAAGGAAACCCGCATCCGTCCCGACGGCGTGATTTTCATCCCGCTAGTCGGCAATATCCAGGCCGACGGCCTCACCGTGGCGCAGCTGCAGGAAACGATCAAGAAAAAGCTGGCGCGTATTCTGCGCGAGCCGCAGGTCGACGTCGAAATCATCGAATACGGCAGCAAGGTCTATTATGTGCTCGGCCAGGTGACCAAGCCGGGGATGTACCCGGTGACCGCCACGTCTTCGGTGTTGGAAGCGGTGGCGATCAGCGGCGGGCCGACCGAGAAAGCCAACCTCGGCGGCGCGACTCTGCTGCGCGGCGGGATGGTCGTACCGATCGATTTCTACTCGCTGTTTCAGCAGGGCGACATCAGTCAGAACCTGATGCTGGCCGACGGCGATATCATTTACCTGCCCAGCATCGACGACGCGCGCATCTTTGTGCTCGGCGAGGTCAACCAGGCCGCCGCCGTGCCGATGCGTTCGCGACGGATGACGCTGTCCGAGGCGATTGCCGCGGCGGGCGGTTTCAACGAACTGACCGCCTACAAGCGCGCGGTGAAAATCATTCGCGGCAACCTCGCCAATCCGCGCGTCTACACCGTCAATTACGACGAGATTTTACGCGGCGAAAGGCCGGACCTGGCTTTCCTGCAAAACGGCGACATCGTTTACGTGCCCTCCAGCGGCCTGACCAAGTGGGACCGTGTGTTGGGGCAGTTGTTGCCCAATCTCAGCCGAATCGTGGTCGATGCCGCGGCCATCGACTCGCTGACCCGGAACAGGTAGCGCCATGGATTTGCGCTATCGTACGACGGATGTAGGCATCGCCGATTACCTGCGCGTCTTGTACCGCCGCCGTATCGTCGCCATCCTGACGTTCTTGGCGGTGATGGTCAGCGTCAGCGTTCATACGTTTTTGATGACGCCGATCTACGAAGCGGCCAGCCTGGTGCAGATTAAAGACGAACAGGCGCAAAACACGTTGCTGGGCGAGCTGGTGCAGCTCGGCCGGTCCAATCCGGTCGCTGCCGAGATGGAAATCATTCGCAGCCGCAGCGTTTCCGAGGCGGTTGTCCGCGAGCTGCATTTGGATGTGATCGTGCTCGACGCGTCCGAAAAACTTGAAGTCACGATGAAGAACGTCAACCTGCCTCAGAAAAGGCGCGGGCAGACGTTGGAAGTTGAATTCGTCGACGACCAGGGCGCTTTCGAAGTGATTTACAAAGGCGACCTGCTCGGGAAGGGCGATCTGCAAAACGGCTTCCACGACAGCGGCATCCATTTCAATATCGACGCGCCGCATCCGCGAGACGGCGCCTGGTTCAAGTTCGTGCAGCGGCCTTTCGACGCCACGGTGCGTATGGTGCAGAACAACCTGGGCGTTTCCGAGGTCGGGGAAAAGACGCAAATAATAAAAGTCGTTTACCGCAGCCAGTTCCCGGAGATGGCGCGCGACATCGTCAATCAGATTGTCGAGGTCTACCAAAACAAGAACCGCGAAGAGAAAAGCCGTGAAGCCTCGCAGACGTTGAAGTTCATTCAGGGACAACTCGATATTATCCACGGCAACTTGCAGGACAGCGAGGAAAACCTGCGCCGCTACAAAGAGGAAAACAGCATCATGCTGCTTTCCAACGAAGCGGGGGCGATCATCGATTCGGTTGCCAAGTTCGAAGTTCAGCGGGCGCAGTTGGAGATTCAACGTTTTCAATATTTGTCGATGCTGTCGGCGATTGAAGTTGCCGGCATTGAAGACGCGACGCTGCCCAATCTGTCGTCCACGGAAAACATGGTGCTGTCGAGTCTCGGTCTGCAACTGGCTGAGTTAAAGGGCAAGAAGGCCGCGCTGATGGCCGAATTGACCGAGCAGGCGCCGGAAGTGATCGCCGTCACCAAAGAGATCGAAGCCGTCGGCGAGCAGGTGAAGCAGGTGTTGCAGCAGACGGTCAACAACTTCAACGCGCGCCTGAACAAGATCGATAAGGTCATCGACGATTACAACAAGCAGATCAGCAGCCTGCCCGGCGCCGAGCGCGACTTGGCCGGGCTGATGCGCAGCAGTGAAGTGACCAACCAGATCTATACCTTCCTGTTGCAGAAACACGAGGAAGCCCGCATCGCCGAGGCGGCGACGATCAGCAACATCCGCGTGATCGACCTGGCGGTGACGCCGAAGGCACCGATCAAACCGAACGTACGGCTCAACTTGTTGCTGGGGCTGGTCGCCGGCTTGCTGCTGGCGCTGGGCGTCGCGTTTTTCCTCGAATTTATCGACGACTCGCTCAAGTCGATCGAGGAAGTCGAGCGTGTCATCCGCAAACCGATTTACGGCATCATTCCGCGCATTCCCGATTACCGGAAGGAGAGCGAAGAAGCCCATCCCGCGGCATCGACGCTGGTTACTCACTACAGCCCGAAGAGCCCCATCTCCGAGGCGTTCCGCACGATGCGCACGAACATTCATTTCGCCGACCCCGATCAGAAACTCAATTCGCTGCTGATCACCAGCGCCGGGCCAAGCGAAGGTAAATCGACCATCGTGTCCAACCTCGCGTTGACCTTCGCCAACATCGGCCGGCGCACGTTGTTGTTGGATTGCGACTTGCGCAAACCGAACGTGCACAACATCTTCGAGATCAACCGCGACCCCGGTCTGACCAACATTCTGCTGCACGACAAAACCTGGCAGGAAGTGGTGCACGAAACAAAAGTGCCCAACCTTTACGTAATGACCTCCGGGCCGATCCCGCCCAACCCGACCGAAATGGCCGGCAGCCAGGGCATGCGCGACGTCATCGATATGTTCCGTAAGGAATTCGATTTAATTTTGCTCGACAGCCCGCCGGTGGTGGCAGTGACCGACGCGGCGATTCTCAGCTCGATCGTCGACGGCACTTTGCTGGTGGTCGAGTTGGGCCGCAGCCGGGCCAGCGGCGTCAACCGTGCCATCGACTTGCTGGAGAAGGTCAAGGCCAACCTGCTCGGCATCGTCACCAACAGCATCTACGCCGGTTACCGTTACGATTACGGCTACTACAGCTACTACTATTATTACGCCGAGGGCGGGCAGAAAAAGAAACGCCGCCGGCGCTCGCGATATGGCTATTAGCGCAGCGGACCGAGGCTTGTAGTGAAACTGCTTATCGTCATTCCCGCTCTCAACGAACAAGAGGCGATCCGCGCCATCATCGAGCGCAGCCTGGTCGCGCGTCCGCAGATCATCGAACAGACACCCTTGGACGACGTGGAAATCACCGTCGTCTCCGATGGCTCCAGCGACCGCACAGTCGAGATCGCCAAAGAATATACGCCGCAGGTCAAGTTAATCGGCTACCGCGTCAACCGCGGTTACGGCGCGGCGATCAAACTCGGTTGGTCGTATTCCGACGCCGAGTTGGTCGGCTTTCTCGATGCCGACGGCACCTGCGATCCGCTGACGTTCATCCCCTTGGTCAACAAGTTGTTGAACGACGAACTCGATGTGATGCTCGGCTCGCGCATGGGACCCGACAGCCGAATGCCGCAGGTTCGACGCATCGGCAATCGCCTGTTCGCGGCGATCATCAACTTGATCGCCCGCAGCAGCATCAGCGATTCGGCCAGCGGCATGCGCGTGGTACGGCGATCCAGCTTGGAACGGTTGTATCCGCTGCCCGATGGTTTGCACTTCACCCCGGCGATGAGTTGCCGCGCCGTGCTTGATCCCGAATTGAACATCGGCGAAATCGCCATGCCTTATGCCGAGCGCGTCGGCGATTCGAAATTGTCGGCGTTGTGGGATGGCCTGCGCTTTTTGAAAATCATCCTCGACATCGCCATCACCTATCGTCCGTTCCGCGTGTTCGGCACGCTGGGTTTGCTGATTGTGCTGCCGATGCTCGTGTTTGCTTTCGGTTTGGCGCGCGATTACCTGACCACCGGTATGGTCGCGGAAGGGATGATCTATCGGGTGCTGGCGATCGTCGTCCTAGGTTTTACCGGCTTGCTGGTTTTCGGCGTCGGCATGATCGCCGAGCGCGTGGTCGAATTGAAAACACAGTGGATCCGCCCGCACCGCCGCTTCTATCGCGCTGTGCGCCGGGTGACGCAATCGGACACGATGCTGACGCTGGCCGGCGGCATCTTGCTTGTGGCTTTGTTGTTCGTCGTCCGCCCGGCGGCGCAATACGTGCTGCACGGCAAAATCTTCGCGCATTGGTCGCAGGTGGCGCTTTCCGGTGCGTTGTTTTTGCTTTCGGTGCAACTGGTCATGCTCGCCATTTTGCAGCGCATGTTGACGACGATGCTTTCCAGCGAACCGACCGACACGGATCCCGATCACGATCCGGAAGAGGTTATCGGTTAACCGACGATGCGTGTTTCACTGGTCAACGCTCCGTTTCTTCCGCGCTACAGCCGCTCGCAGCGCAGCCCGGGCGTCATCAAGAGCAATGTGCTTTATTACCCCTATTGGCTGGCGCATGCTGCGGCGCTACTGGATCGCGAGGGCTTTCAGGTCGACCTGTTCGACGCCGTCGCCGAGGGTGTCGACCTGGACGCGGCGCTCAACCGGGTTCGCATGTTCGCGCCCAACCTGGTGCTGGTCGAAACCAGCACGCCGTCGATCGCCGCCGACGTCGAATTCACCCGGCGTTTGCGCGAGCACCTACCCAATAGCCGGATCTTTTTAGTAGGCACGCACGTATCCGCACTGCCCGAAAAAACGCTTTTGGTGTCGGTCGCTGACGGCGCGTTGCTGGGCGAATACGATTTGACCGCGCTTTACCTGGCGCAGGCGCTGCTCAACAACGAACCGCTGACCGACGTCTTCGGCCTGGCGCTGAACACGGCCGACGGCGTCAAGCGAACGCAGCCGCGCGCGGTGTTGGAAGACCTCGACCGGTTACCGTGGATCGCGCCGCTGTACCAGCGCTTCTTGCCGCTCGCCGCGTACAACTTCAGCTTGGCGCATCATCCGATGGTGATGTTGATCAGCGGCCGCGGTTGCCCGAACAACTGCTTTTTTTGTCTCTATCCGCAGGTGATGCACGGCCGTCGCTATCGCGCGCGAAGCCCCGAGCATCTGGTCGGCGAGGTGGAGTGGATCGAACGATCCATGCCGCAGGTGCGCGAGATCGTCTTCGAAGACGACACCTTCACCGCCGACGAACAGCGCGCCGTGCGTTTTGCCGAGTTGAAGCGCGAACGCAATTTGAAACTCCCGTTTTTCGCCAACCTGCGTGTCAACACGAAGCCGGAAACGATGCGCGAACTGGTCGATGCGGGCTTGCGCTCCTGCGCCGTCGGTTTCGAGTCGGCGGACGAACAAACGCTGAACGACATGCGCAAGGGCATCTCGCTGGATCGCGCACGGCAATTTATGGACGAGGCGAAGCGACTGGGCTTGCTGGTGCACGGTTGCTTTATGGTCGGCTTTCCCGGTGAAACCAAAGAGTCGATGGAGGGCACGCTGCGCTACGCCGTCGAGTTGGAACCGGATTCGGCGCAGTTCTATCCGGTCTTTCCTTATCCAGGCACCGAAGCCTATAACTGGGCCGAAGGCCAGGGCTATCTGCGCACCCGCGATTTCCGCCAATGGTTGACGCCCGCCGGCGGGCACGCCGCGGTGATCGACCTGCCGGGCCTGACCGCCGACGAGCAATGGGCGTTCTGCGAACGCGCCTACCGTCGCTTCCATTTCCGGCCCCGATACGTTTTCCGTAAGTTGTTGCAGGCGATTCGACGGCCGAGCGAAGGCTGGCGCAGCATTCGCGGTTTGTTCGCCTACCTGCGCTACCTGCTGCGGAGAAACGGCGCATGAAGCGGGTCACCGTCGCCGTGTTGGCTTACAACGAAGAGCGTAATCTGCCCGACGTGTTGGCGAGTCTTGCCGAGCAGTCGTACCCGCGCGAGTCATTCGATGTTCTGATTATCGACAACGGCAGCATTGATCGCACGCGGGATATCGTACGCGAATGGCAGGGCAGATTGGATAATCTGCACCTGGTCGTCGAGGCCGAGCCGGGTATTGCCGTTGCGCGTAACCGGGCGTTGCATGAAGCGCAGACGGAGTTGATTGCGTTTACCGACGCCGACGTGATTTGCCCGCCGACATGGCTGCAAACGTTGGTGGAGGGGTTTGATCGTCATAGAAAACAACAACCTGAATTGATCGCGGTCGGCGGCGGTAACGTGCCGGTCGGCGACGGCGGCATTTTCTTGGCGGCGCTCGGCGTTACGCTCAACAGTTTTTGGGGCAGCCACGGCAGCGCGCAGGGAATGCTGCACGCGCGCGACGTGGAAGTGCCGCACATTCCGACATTGAACATCTGCTACGATCGCGCGGCGGTGATGGCTGCCGGCGGTTTCGACAACGCGTTCCGCATGGTCAGCGAAGATCCGGAACTCAACCACCGTTTGACTCAGGCAGGCAAGAAAATCGTATTTTTGGCCGGGGCGGAAGTGCGTCACAAAATGCGTCCGGATTTTTGGTCGTGGATGCGCAACGTTTACCTCTACGGGCGCGGGCGCACGCAGATCATCAAAAAGCACCCCGATCACTTTTCGGTAAAATTTCTCGTGCCGCCGCTGTGCCTGATCGCGCTGGCGATAACGCCGCTGGGTTTTATTTCGCCGTGGTTTTTCTTACCGCTGATTTATTTTGCCGCACCGCTTTTTATCGCTGTCGGTTTGTGCGCGAAAGCCGGACGCCAGGAACTACTTCCACTGGCCTATCTCATTCTCGCCGGCAATCCCATCGCCTACGGCGTCGGCATGGTGCACGGTTTGTGGCACCACTATCCGCCGGTTGTGCCACGACGGATTCCGGATGAAAAAAACTAGTCGTAATTAAAGTTCGCCGAAACCTTTGTCTTCAGAATTTTTCAACGCTGTACGTTGTTTGTCGCTAAGCGTTTCCAGTCGTTGTTGCGTGTCGATGTTCTGACCGAGGTTGTCGCAGGCGATCAGGCAGCCGATCGGTTTGAAATACGGATCGTGTTTGCTTGTAGTCAGCGCCTTGACGCGGAATTCGCGGTAGGGCGCGGACGTCCAAACGCCGGCGAAGTCATTGTCGTAAAGGTTGCCGAGCGGCATTTTATCGGCCTTACAGCAGGGGATGACCGCACCGTCGGTTTTCACGCGGGCGTAGGTCCAGCCGATGCAGCAGGGCACGTCTTCGACTTTGTCGGCGTCGTATCCGCCGGCGTCGGCGGGCTTGGCGATGCGTCGTAAAAACGCGCCGAAGCCGAGGAAGCTGGTGAACTCGACTTTGACAACATATCGCTGTTTGTCGATGTTGCAGGTGGGGTTGTCCGGGCAGTTTTCGCATTCATGGCGCGGGTAGAAAAACAGCAGCGCGTTTTCCACCTGGTTGTCTTCCTGCACGTCGAGCCGCCATTCCTTGCGGTGGCAGAGCACGTCGAAGCGCGTGATGTCGTCCAACTCGTAGCGGAAACCCTTTGGCAGAATCGAAGTTTTCACGAAGCGCGCAAATTCCTTGCTTTCCGCGTCGCCGTCGCGTCCGCCTGCGCCCTGGGTCGGATCGAGTTCGAGGTAGTCGTCGCGTTCGGGCAGCTTGCGCAATTGCTCGACAATCAACTTGCGGTCGGCGTCGGTCAACGCCAATTCGTCGGTGTAGCCGGGGACGACGTCGATCGGCGTGAACTCGATGAACTCGGCCAGCGCATCGACGGCAAAACTGACCATCGCGTCGATGTCGCCGGCGTTGCGGTGATTGACCACGTGGTAGATTTTCACCTTCGGCTGATACACGCGGCGTTTGGTCTTCACCCGGTGTAGGTGCTGCAGCATCTTTTTGATGCGGTTGAGCGTCTTGCCTTTTTGGTTGGGGTGCGTCGCCTCGTAAACGGCTGGCGAGCCGGCCCAGACGCTGACGGTCATGTTGTCGAGGCCGAGGTCGACCAGGCGCTCGACGGTCTTTTCCGTGAGCGTTGTGCCGTTGGTGATCAAGGTGCATTCCAGGCCGTGCTTTTTGATGCGTTCGATGACGGCCAGCGCATCCGGGTGGCACAGCGGTTCGCCCGCGCCGGAGAGTTGCACCTTTTTGGCGCCGAGAGCGGCGCCGTCGTCGATCAGCTTGAGCAGCAGGTCGAGGGGCAGGCGGCGCTTTTTCTCTTCGCCGGCGAATTTCTTTTCGCGCATCAGCGGCGAATGATTCCAGCAGCCGATGCAATCGAGGTTGCAGAAATTGGTCAGATCGATTTCGAGAATTTCCGGACCGGCGAATACGCGCTCGCCGTCGAGCACGCCGGCCAGGGCGAGATTTTCCCCGACGAATTGTTCATCCGGTTCCGCTTCGCCGAGCTTGGTTTTTTCTTCCGGCGGTTCTTCTTCTTCGACGGGCATGTCTGCGCGGTCACCCGCTTCGACGGTGTCGGTTTCGAACGAGCGCAGGTCGTTGATCTCGTCGATCAGCCGCTTCATCCGGGCTTCCATGGCGACGTCTTCGTCGGACACCGTGGCGGCCAATTCGTTTTGCTTGCCTTCGGTGAGATTGGTTTCGCGTACTTCGATGTCCAGCTCTTTGCACAAAGCGAGCATGGCGCGGATGCGCTGGTTGCGCACAGCGGGCGTGTTCAGGCCGTCGGCGGTGCGCCAGAGGTAATGGTAATCGCGCTCGGGAAGCACGAGGTCGAATTTGTCGGCGTGGCGGTGCACCAACGTGTCGGTGATCAGGTGCAGGCTGTTGATCGATTTGATCTGGTCGATCCACTTGGCATTACGGCGGATGAAATCGAGCGTCTTTTGCGCTTCCTCGTCCGTTTCGCCGGGGAAGCCGATGATCATGAACAGACAGGTTTTGATGCCGGCATCGTGGCAGTCACGGATGACTTGCTCGGCTTCGGCGACCTTGAACATGAAAAATTTGTTCATTTTGCGCAGCACCAACTCCGACGCAGATTCCAATCCCCATTGCAACTCGTAGCAGCCGGCCCTCTGCATTTTTTTAAGCAGGGTGGGCGTCATCGTCGGCAGCGGAATCGCTTCACCGTTCCAGCGGATCGGCAATTCGGCTTCGATGATGCGGTCGCACAGCTCGTCGAGCACTTCCGGCGCGCCGTTGAGCAAGTTGTCGCACACGGTGAAATTGTCGTAGCCGTTGACTTCCACGTGGCGCTTCATCTCGTCGAAAATGTGCTTGGCGCTACGCGTGCGGAAGGCGCCGCTGATCTGTTTGTTTTTGCAGAAGGTGCAGTTACCGATACAACCGCGGCTCCATTCGACGATCAGCGCGTTGCCCGGATACAGGGAAAAGTCGAACTCTTCGTAAGTCGGCCCCGGCACGTGGTCCAGATTCATGTTCGGTTCGCGCAGCGTCAGTTGGCATTCGCGGTTTTCGTCGAGGATCATCAAGCCGGGGATGTCGTTCAGTGCTTCGCCGTCGCGCACGCGGCGAGCGGTTTCCAGCAGCGTTTCTTCGCCTTCGCCGACGGCGTAACCGTCGACAAGGTCGCCGATCCGATCGATAAAGATTTGCCGATACTCCGGCGTGAAACAGGCCGGGCCGCCGAGGATGATGCGGGCTTCTTTGTTTTGCTCGCGGAAACGTTTGATCACCTCGATGGTGATGCGCTCTTTCGGGTCAACCACGGAAAAGCCGAGCAGGCGCGGCTTCAACTCGACCAGCTCCTTGACTGCTTCGTCGATCAGCCCCTGCATGCTGTAGCGGACGACTTCAAAGGTGTCTTCGTTCGACCAGTAATTTTTATTCTCAACGTGCCAGAGCATCTTATAAAGGTCGTGGACTCCGTGATAGAAGCGGATGTTGTAATCGATAACCTTGGTGTGCATGCCGTGCGAGCGCAGGTAGGTCGACAGATAGGCCAGACCGACCGGCGGATTTTCAAAGCCCCAGGGCGGCATGGTGACCAGCACTACGTCCGGTTCGGGCGTGATCTTGTCGGACAGCCGACGGCGGATTTTCTCTTCCAACTCGCGCAACGGATGCGACGGCGGAACGAAGAAGTTGTAGTTGAATTTGACGTCGAGCCCACCGATCCAGATCGCCAGTTCTTTTTGCCGCGTCTCGCGCCAGGAATAGTTGTTGTAGCTTTTGTGCGACCAGGTGCGCGAGTGATCGCCCGGCGGCAGCAGCACTTCGTACTGCACGCTGTCGCGTTCGAGTGCTGAGCCGGGCAGCAGAAAACAGGGCGTCACTTCGTCGACGTAGTCGATGACGGTTTGTTCATCGCGCAGTGCTTTTACGGTGGCGAGGAAATCGGCGTCTGTTTCGCCGGGGAAACCGACCAGCAGATTAACGTGTGTTTCGATGCCGGCCGCATGGGCGTCGCACAAGTTGGCGACGACTTCGGCGGCGGTGTAGTTTTTGTTCATGTGCGCCAGCAGGTCGTCGGAAAAACTTTCGACGCCGAAGCGCAGCATGGTGCAACCGGCCTGCGCCATCTTGGCGAAAATCTCGGGTGTCAGGTCGCTGCGCGGTGCCATTTGCCCCGACCACTTGAACGGGCGCTTGCTGCGGATGATGCGGTCGCATAAGTCTTCCAGCACGCTGAGGTCGCCGTCGATGATCAAACCGGCGAAGCGGAAGGTGAACACGTCCCAGGTGTCATGGTGGTCGCACATTTCGGCGAAAACCGACGCCGCCGAGCATGTGCGGAACGTACCTTCCAGCGGTTGTTCGCTGCAAAAGGCGCAGCGCATCGGACAGCCGCGGCTCATGCGGACGGGCAGCACCGGACTGACGTAACGCTCGGGCACGAATTCGCGGAACGTCGGGTAGCCGATTTTATCCAACTCGCGCAACGGTTCGCGCGGCAGAAACTGCGGTTCGCCGTTATCGCCGACCCAGCGCACGCCGCGCAGGTAGGTGATCGAGCGGTCTTGTTTTTGATGGCGGACCAGGTCGAACAGCGTGTCTTCGCTTTCGCCGATCACTGCGAAGTCACAGATCGCTTCGGGGAAGAGGTTGCGTTCGGCTTCGATGCGTGTCGGTTGGCCGCCGACGATCAGCGTGCGCTGCGGATCGCGACGGCGTACGGCTTGCATGACGTCGCGGGTCAGCAACAGATTGCCGCGTACAAGATGGAAATACACGCGGTCGGCTTTGACTGCCAAAATCTGCTCGGCCAGTTTTTCCGGATCAAGTGCGAGGCGCTCGCGGTATTTCGCGTAGGTCGTTTCGTCGGCCCAGCGGTCGTGTAGCGAGGTTGCCCACAACGGGCGATCATCTTCGTCGGCGCGGATGTACTCCTGAATGTTCAAATCCAACGCGTAAGGCTTCATGCCCTTAGCGGCAAGAAACGAAGCGATGGCGGCCGGTTCCAGCGGCGGGTGCGTGACGTCGAATGGCGGACACAGTACCAGCAACAGGTCGTGATCTTCACTGGCCAGATGACTGGCTTCGTCGACGAAATCGAGATTGGTCTGCCGCACCGGAACGTCGAGTCCGTCCAGCAACTGTTTGGCCTGCGCCAGGCGTTGCTGCCGCACCTGCGGCGTGTTGCCGTCGCGCCCGATCCAGGCGACCTCGAACCAGTCCGGGTCGACCGGCGGCAGGATGCCGAACTTTTCCGGTTTGTTGGCGAGCACCGAATGCTCAAGGATGTTGCAGGCGTTGAGAACGCTGACCTCGTCGATCAACTCACGGTGCGTTTTGATCCAGGCGAGCGTTTCCGCGAAGTCCTCGTCGGTTTCGCCGGGGAAGCCGACGACGAAGTTGACCCAGGTGGTAATCTGCGCAGCTTTCACCGCGCGCAGGGTGTTGGCCGCCGATTCGGCGCTGACGCCTTTGTTCATCAGGCGAAGCACGTTATCGCTGCCCGATTCAACACCCAGCGCCAGTGTGTGGCAGCCGGCTTTTCTAAGCAGCGGCAGCGTCTCCGGATTCAACTCCTCGCCGATGGCCGCGTTGGCGTTCCAGCGGATCTCGAGGCCGTCATCGACGATCATCCGGCAAAGTTCCAGCATCACGTTGATGTTCTGAGTAATCTGCAGATCGTTGACCATGAAGTCGCGGACGCCGAGCGTTTCGACGTGGTGTTTGATTTCGGCGAAGACATGTTCGGCGCTGCGTGAGCGGAAACTACCCATCAACACGCGGTCGTTGCACAAGGTGCAGCCCCGCGTGCAGCCGCGGCTGATCACCAGCGGCAAATTTGGGGTTGAATAGAGCGACAGGTCGAAGTCTTCGTAGGTTGGGAAATGGAATTTGTCTTGGTCCTTTTCCACCGGGCGTGGCTCCGATTTGCCGCCGGGCAGCGCGGCGCCGGCGATGTCGCCGATCTTTTTATCGTTGAGCAACGCCCGCACGGTATCGACCACAGTCTGCTCGCCTTCGCCGATGATGAAAGCATCGACCAGTCCTTTCGGAAAGGCGTTGCGGCTGTCGGCGCTGTAAACGCCCAAGCCGCCGGCGATAATTTTCAACTCGGGTTTGCGTGCGCGTACGCGGCGCATCAATTCGATGGTGCCGCCGCGGTTGTCGCTGTGTACAGAGAAGCCGACGACCGGTGCGCCGCTTTCCACCAGTTCGTCGGCCATGCGGTCGAAGGCATCGCCGAAGGCGGCAATGGTGCCGGGCAGACGACTGGCCCAGACCCAGGCGGCTTTATTCGCCGGATCCCACAAGTGGCCGTAATCGTCTTCGAATTGGCGATAGAGTTTGATGTTGTAATCGTCGGCGCGAACGCTGAAGCCAGCATCCCGCAAGGCGGCGACGATGCACGCCAGACCCAGCGGCGGACCCTCCGGTCCGAAGGGGGGCAGGATCGCCAGATGCACGTCGATCGTTGGTTGTTGCGCGCTTGTCATCAGCGCAGTGTAACCATCCGGCGGCCCAATCGGCAAGGCTTGACGCCGGTTGGCAAAAGTGCTGGACATGAGGGGACGAATCATTATAATTATGCGCCATGCCACCGTAGCTCAGTGGTAGAGCAGGCGATTCGTAATCGTCAGGTCAGGAGTTCAACTCTCCTCGGTGGCTTTTTGGGGGCGGGGGTCGGCCGTGGCGGAACCAAACGCGTCGGCTTGGGGTCTATTCTCGCAAGTGGTCGAGAAACGGAGAGAATATGGCCAAACCCCGTGCCGGGACACGAAAAAGAACGACACGTCGCAAGCCTGCGGCTAAAACGAGCAGGCGCTGGTTCCAATACCCGCTCTGGATCGCTTTCAACGTCGGCTTTTGGATGACGCTGGTCGCTGTGATCGCCGGCGGATTGTACGCTTTTTCCATCGACGACGAATTAACCGAGAAATTTGAAGGAAAACGTTGGAAGCTGCCGAGCCATGTTTACTCCGACGCGCTGACGATTCTTCCCGGTTCACTGCTCTCAACCAGTGGGCTGCTTGATCGACTCAAGCGGATGAACTACCAGGAAGTCGATCGCGAGCCCACAGCGCCGGGCGAGTTCCGCAAGGCGAAAAATTACCTGGAAATCTACCTGCGTCGATTCGACTATCCCGCCGAAACGGTCGAGCCGCGCTTGGTACGCTTGTCGCTGGGCGGCGAGGCGATCACCAAGATCATCGACGTCACCAACAACCGGCCGCTGCACTTGTTGGACATTGAGCCGGAATTGATCGGGCGCTTTTTCGGCCAGGTGCAGGAAGAGCGGCGCATCATTCCCTACGAAGACATTCCCAAGAGCCTGGTCTGGAGCGTGGTGGCGATGGAAGACGATCGCTTTTTCCGGCACCACGGCCTCAATTTTAAAGGTCTGACGAGGGCTTTTCTCAAGGCGATCATTCACTTGAAAGCCACCGAAGGCGGCAGTTCGATTACCCAGCAGTTGGTGAAAAACTTTTATCTCAGCCCGGAGCGCACGATCACCCGCAAGATGAAAGAAATGGTGATGGCGCTGGTGCTGGAGATGCACTACCCGAAGGAAAAGATTTTCGAGGTGTACATCAACGAAATCTACTTCGGGCAGTCGGGATCGGTGTCGATCTGCGGCCTTGGCGAAGCCGCGCAGTTTTATTTCGGTAAACGGGCCGAGCAATTGACCCTGGCCGAATCGGCGTTGCTGGCCGGGTTGATACGAAGTCCGGCGGGGTACGATCCGCGCGGAGAAAAAAGCAAGGTACGCGCCAAGAAGCGGCGTGATTATATTCTCAACCGTCTGGCGAAAATGCCCAAGGCGCTGAAAGAAATCGGCGTCAAAGCCGAAGATCTGGCCCAGGCCAAAGAGCAGGAATTGGGCGTACATCGGCATCTGCCCCCGAGCACGATCGCACCGTACTTTCTCGACCTGCTGCGTCGCCAACTGACCAGCACCTACGGTGAGGATGTGCTGCAGAGCGAAGGGTTGAAGATTTTCACGACCCTCGACGTTTCAACGCAGAAGATGGCCGAGCGAGCGATAAAAAAGACGATCGAGCAATTGGAGAAAAACAACAAGAAACTCAAGGTGGAAGACAACAATAAATTGCAGGCGGCGATTATCGTCATCGAGCCTTCGACCGGCTACGTACGTGCGATGGTCGGCGGACGCGATTACCGCACCAGCCCCTACAACCGCGCGGTGCAGATGCAGCGGCAGGTGGGATCGGTGTTCAAACCGGTCGTGTACACGTCCGGATTTCTGCGGGCCTACGAAGATCGCGATTACGAGTTCACCGGCGCGCGCTTGGTGGACGATTCGCCGTTTTCCATGCAAAGCGGCGGACGCCGTTGGGCCCCGCGAAACTTCGATCGCAAGTTTGAAGGCAAGATCACCGTACGCCGAGCGCTGGAACGCAGCCGCAATGTGCCGACGGCCAAATTGGCGATCGACATCGGCATCGAAAACGTGGTGCGCACCGCGCGCCTGATGGGCGTGGAGACCGATCTGCCGCCTTATC
>Ga0272444_10000866_pt1 | contig 30597 bp, 22 predicted proteins | sample SSMForm13_FD_201033 | JGI IMG/M metagenome (GOLD analysis project Ga0272444, IMG submission 201033) | Marine sediment archaeal communities from Little Sippewissett salt marsh, Falmouth, MA, United States - SSM-Form-13 | ecosystem: Environmental > Aquatic > Marine > Wetlands > Sediment ...
GCACCTGGCAGACCGCGCACAAGATGAAGGTGCAGCGCGGCTCGCTCAGCGGTGACCCGGCCGAGTCGGACAACCTGCGCGCCAAGCGCTACATCGCCAAGTACACCATCAACCCGGCGATCACCCACGGCATCGCCCACGAGGTGGGGTCGGTGGAGGTCGGCAAGCTCGCCGACCTGGTGCTGTGGAAGCCGGCCTTCTTCGGCACCAAGCCGAGCCTGATCCTCAAGGGCGGTATGATCGTGGCGGCGCCGATGGGTGATCCGAATGCCTCGATCCCCACGCCGCAGCCGGTGCACTACCGCTACATGTTCGGTGCACTCGGCGGCGCGCGTGCCAGCACGCGCATGACCTTCATGTCGCGCGCCGGCTACGAGGCCGGTGTGCATGAGCAACTCGGGCTGAAGTCGCAGATCGGCATGGTCAGGGGGTGCCGCAGCGTAAGCAAGCAGGACATGGTGCTGAACAGCTGGATGCCGAACATCGAGGTCGATGCGCAGACCTACGAGGTGCGTGCCGACGGCGAACTGCTCACCTGCGAACCGGCCGAGGTATTGCCGATGGCGCAGCGTTATTTCCTGTTTTGAACCCAGACAAGGGGTCGGAGTCTGCTTCGCCGACTCCGACCCCTGGACACACGACCCCTGGACACAGTCATGTTACGTATCGTCGAACGCATAAAATCCGGCAATCCGCTGACCACCCTGACCCTGCCGCTGGAACAGCGTGTCAAGGCGCGCCTGCGCGTGACGCTCGATGACGGGCGCGACGCCGGGCTGTTCCTCGACCGTGGGCCGATCCTGCGCGGCGGTGATCTGCTCGCAGCCGAGGACGGCAGCGTGGTGCGGATCATCGCCGCCGATGAGCCTGTTTCTGTGGTGACGGGCGAGGACGCGCACCAGCTGGCGCGCGCCTGCTATCACCTGGGCAACCGTCATACGCCCTTGCAGATACTGCCGGGGGAACTGCGTTATGCGCACGACCATGTGCTCGACGACATGCTGCGTGGCCTCGGCCTTGAGCCGCGCTTCGCCGAGTTGCCGTTCGAGCCCGAGCCGGGCGCCTATGGCGAGCACGGCAGCGAGCATGCGCACGGCCACGGTCACTCGCACGCTCATGTCCACCATGCCCACTGACGCCATCACCCTGACACCGCCGAATGGCTCGCTGGCGCAGCTGCGCCTGCTGCAGCTGGTCAGCCCGGCCCTGCCGATCGGCGGCTTCACCTATTCGCAGGGCCTGGAGTACGCGGTCGAGGCCGGATGGCTGCATGATGTCCCGAGTCTGCAGGACTGGCTGAGGGGGCTGATCGACGACAGCATCGCCCACCTGGAGATCCCGCTGCTGGCGCGCCTGTACCATGCCTGCGTGTCCAGCGACGTGCAGGCCCTGGAGAGCTGGGGTCGCTACCTGCTGGCGGCGCGCGAGACACGCGAACTGCGCCAGGAAGAGCAGCAGCGTGCACGTGCCCTGACGCGTCTGCTGAGCGATCTGGACATCACCCGCGCCCAGCATTGGAAGCAGCAGTTGGAACTTTGCCAGAGCGCGCCCTATGCGCTGGCGGCGGTCAGCTGGGGCATTCGCCTGCCGGATGCAGCACTGGGCCTGGCCTGGAGCTGGCTGGAGAACATGGTGGCCGCCGCGATCAAGCTGGTGCCGCTGGGCCAAACCGACGGCCAGCGCGTACAGCTGGCGCTGGCGGAGGCGCTGCCCGCCGCAGTGCAGCGCGGACTGCAGCTGGAAGACGATCAGATCGGCGCTTCCGCACCCATGCTGGCGCTGGCCAGCAGTCTGCACGAGACCCAGTACACGAGGCTGTTTCGGAGTTAATTATTTTCACCGCAAAGGACGCCAAGGTACGCAAAGAAGGCTTTGTTGATCGTTGCTTCGGCCCTGTGAGCCATGTCGAAAGGTCCAGGCAAGAATCGCTTCGCGGTCCTTTGCGTCCTTGGCGGTTTATAAAATCAAATCGGATCAGTTTATGTGCGGTGATCGTTGTTCCGGGCTAGTGAGCCACGTCGAAAGGTCCAGGCAAGAATCACTTTGCGGTCCTTCGCGTCCTTGGCGGTTTATAAATTCAAATTGGATCAGTTTATGAACGAGAACAAATCCCCGCTACGTATTGGCGTCGGTGGCCCGGTGGGCTCCGGCAAGACCGCCCTGCTCGAAGCCTTGTGCAAGCGGCTGCGCGACAGGTACCAGATCGCGGTGGTGACCAACGACATCTACACGCGTGAGGACCAGGAGATCCTGATCCGCGCGCAGGCCCTGCCGGCCGAGCGCATCGTCGGCGTGGAGACCGGCGGCTGTCCGCACACCGCGATCCGCGAGGATGCCTCGATGAACCTGGCCGCGGTGGCCGACCTGCAGGCCAGGTTCCCCGAGCTGGATGTGGTGTTCATCGAGAGCGGCGGCGACAACCTGTCGGCCACCTTCAGTCCGGAACTGGCGGACCTGATGATCTACGTGATCGATGTGTCGGAGGGCGAGAAGATCCCGCGCAAGGGCGGGCCGGGCATCACCAAGTCCGACCTGCTGGTGATCAACAAGATCGACCTGGCGCCGTACGTGGGTGCGTCACTGCAGGTGATGGAGGCGGACACCCGGCGCATGCGCGGCGAGCGTCCCTACGTGATGAGCAATCTCAAGGAAGGCAAGGGGCTGGATGAGATCATCGCCTTCATCGAGCATGCCGGGATGTTGAACTGAACAGTTCGTAATCCGGCGAAACGAAAAGGGCAGCCATTGCGGCTGCCCTTTTGCGTTTACAGGCGGAAGCGGGTGACCGCGTCCTTGAGCTGCTCCGATGCGCTTTCCATGTCGATGGCGGTGCGCAGGATCTCGTCCACCCCTTCGGCGTTGTTGGTGGCAACACTGCTGATGTGGGTGATGTTCTCGTTGATCTCGCTGACCGCCGAGCTCTGCTCCTGGGTGGCGTTGGCGATCTGCTGGTTGAGCTGTTTCATGCGCTCGACCGCGCTGCTCACACCGGCCAGTGCCTGCGCCGCCTCCTGGCTGCGCGACATCGCCTCGTTGGCATACTCGGTGCTCTGCGACATGTCGGCGACCGCCTGGGTGGCGCCCTGCTGCAGGCGTTCGATGATGCTGTGAATCTCTTCGGTGGACTCGCGGGTGCGGCTGGCCAGGGTGCGTACCTCGTCCGCCACCACGGCGAAGCCGCGGCCCTGCTCGCCGGCACGTGCCGCCTCGATGGCCGCGTTCAGCGCCAGCAGGTTGGTCTGCTCGGCGATGGCGTGGATCACCTCCAGTACCGTGCCGACATCCTGGCTGTCAGAGGACAGGGCATCGATCGACTTGCTGGCGGACTGCAGCTTGGAGACCAGCGCGTCGCTGGACTGGCTGGCGGCATTCACCACCGAGCTGCCCTGGCTGGTTTCATTGGCGGCGGCGTTGGCCGCTTCCAGCGCTTCGCGGGCATTGTTGGACACCTCTTCGGCGGAATGGGTCACCTCGTACATGGCCGCAGCCACCTGCTCGCTGTACTGCTGTTGCTCCTGCGAGCCGCGCGCGGCATTGTCCGCGACACCCTTCAGGCTGGTGGCGCCATGGCGTACGTGATCGACCGACTCGACCGCCAGGCCGATGACGTGTGCGATCTGGCCGAGGATGGCATCGAAGCGACCCAGCAGCGAGCCCTCGCTGGCTTCCACGCGCTTGCTCAGGTCGATAACGTCATCTTCGCCGCTGAGCTTTTCCAGCATGCAGAACAACTGCTCGGCCTGGCGCCCGGAATTCTGGAACTGCAGCGCGATCATCACCAGCACTATGGTTTCGGCGACCACGTAACCGGCATGGATCAATACCTCGCTGAAGCCGCTGCGGTTCTCGAACACGTAGATCGGCAGGCCCTGGGTGCTGAGGTAGTCGAACGAGAGATGGTGCACGGCGATCAGGCCCGCGGCGGCGAGGATCGGCAGCGGGTCACGGTAATACAGCAGGAAGGCGAGCAGCACGAAGATGCCGAAGTGCATCTCGATCATGCCGTGGCCCTGCTGGATATGCAGTGCGGCGAACACCATGAAGCCGAGACCGAAGGCGATGCGCGAGATCAGGTGGCCGGGCATCATGCGGCTGATGGCCCCCGGGATCAGCAGCGCCGGCAGGCCGATGGCGAACGCCTCGACCCAGGTGTTGTGCCAGGACGCCAGTGCCAGGCTGAATACAAACAGTCCTGCACTCACGACCAGCATCAGCCGGTCACCGCGGCGGTAGTTGTCGTCCATTGTCAGACTTTGGTTGCTCATTGTCGTGTCTCTCTCTTGGATCCCAAATGCTATGCGTTGTATTTCCAGTCACAGAAGCAGCCGTTACCCAGCACATTGATCTGTGGCCGTGAACGTTTGCTGATTACCCGGTCGATGGCGCGTTCGACGAAAGTGCCATCGCCGGTGAAACAGCCCGTGCCGAAGGCGTAGGGGCCGAAATATTCGAGTTTGCCCTGCTGATCGAGGACCAGCGCAGCCGGTACCCGGCTGATCGCCGGCTTTTTCTGCATCAGCGGCGCCAGATCGGCCGGCAGCGGACGGTCGGCATGCACCTCGTAAAAGGCGACCTCTCCGGGGTAGGCCTGGCGGATGCGCTGCCGATGCTCCTGGTTGACGCGGCTGCAGTAGCAGTCATCGTCGACGAACTGCACCACGGTAATCTGCCCGGGAGCCGGCTGCGGCAACGGGGCCTGTTGTTGCGCCAGCGGCGCGTACAGGCTCAGGTCGTCCACGAAGGGCTGGATCAGGCGCCCCTGGAACCACCAGAAGGCGATCGCTGCCGATACGCACCAGCTGGTGAGCAGGATTACCGATACCCAGAGTTTCTTGCTGCCAGTCAATTCCGTTAACCGTTTTCAATCATTGTCGAATGGGGTTAGCGGCGGGTTCGGCCGGAGCTTGAGACCGAAAGGACGTGTTGTGCGCTTGTGCCAGCGGCGGGCGTCGGCGCAAGCGCCAGGGGTCAGGTCTGCTCGTCGATCTGCTCGGCTTCGGCGTGGGTCAGGTGCGGGTGGTTGCGCAGCATGTAGCCGGCATTGTGCAACTGCAATACCGCATCGTGCAGGTTGCTGCGCAGGGTGGAGTTGGGCGAGTCGAGGTGGCCGGCCAGGGTGTGCATGCACACCTCCACGTGGTGCCGCTTGATCGCCACCGGCATCTGCAGGCGTTCGGCCAGGCTCATGAACGGATCGAGCGGTGATACCCCGTCGACGCCCGGATGTGGCGTGGGATGGGGTTTCTCGATCAGGGTCTCGGCCTTGGATACGCAGCCGAGTTTGTCACGGTACTGCTCCAGCCAATACGGCTCGACACCGTCCTCGCCGCGTATCACCGCCGATACCAGGGAGATGGCCGCGCAGGCGGACTGTCGCTCCGGCATGCATGCCAGCACTGCCGCCATCAGGTCGCGTTGCGGGTCGCTCAGGCGTGCAGCCTTGTAGCCGCTCATGACGAATTCGCGGTCCTCGGCGAGGTGGCGCAGGAAGCACTCGGTGGAGTGGTAATAGCGCGAGGTGTAGTGGAACAGTTCCTCGGCAAACCCGCCCCAGCCGCTGTGGAAAGGCAGGTAGTAGTGTCCGTGAACGTTTTTCACCTGGGTCATGCTTGGCCACCTGTATCGTTAGCCGGCTTTCAGCGCAGCGCTGCGTATGCCTGCGCCCAGCTGTTCAGTGTAGATGCTGAAATTCTCCTGCAACATGCCGCTGGATTCGAGACCGCGGCGCTTTGTTGTGGGTGTTTGCCCGGCAGGCTTTTCCGGTCTGCTCGGTTCGAGGCAAAACGATGCTGCCATGCGCCAAGCCGGGGCTGCGGCGCATAAATTGCACCATCGTGGGTCGCTATCTGGCCGGCATTGAGAATTTCAGGGATTTTGCAGGGATAAATGCAAAAGGCCGGCCAGCCTGTGGGACCTGGCCTTGTGTGGTGCTGGTCGGGCCGTGCGGGTCGAATGCCGACAGGGGCGCCCCGGGGCTCAGCAGAACAGCGAGCGGGCCAGTTCCTGCAGGCGTGGTAGCGAGCGCCGGGTGTGCTCGAAGGCCTGTTGCTGCTGCTCGCAGCCGAGCCCGGGCAGCGCTGCCTCGCGGCACTCGAAAGCCAGCTGCTGCTGCGCGCAGGCGCTGATGTGCCGGGCCAGCCCGACCACCCGGGTCAGCTGCGGGTCGGCGCTGTCGGCGCCGTCAGCCAGCTGGTGGGCGATGGCGTCGTTGATCGCGGCCGGCAGGCCGAGCAGTTCGCCCAGGGTCGCGCCGGCGGCGGCATAGCCGCTACCGCACTGTGTCTCCAGGCTGCGGTCGGTGCCGAGGTCGGGATCGGCGGCGCTGAGCGCCCGGTCGGTCTGTTCCGGCTGGTATTCGGCCAGCCACAGCAGCCCCAGATTATGCAGCAGGCCGGTGGTGCGCGCGCTCTGCTCGACTGCCCGGTCGATTCGCGCCCCCAGCCTGGCGGCGGTTTCCGCGGTCAGCAGGGCGCTGCTCCAGAAGCGCTCGGCATCGAAGGCCGGGCAGCGATGGGGATTGAACGGGCTGGCGACCGCGAGCGTGATGGCCACACTGCGCACCACGCCAAAGCCGAGGCGTGCACAGCTGTTCTCCAGATCGGTGATCGGTGTCGACGGCGACGACCAGGCGGAATTGGCCAGCGCGACCAGCCGCGCCACGATCGCCGGAAAACGTTCCAGCACCTCGGCCATGCGCGGGTAGGGCAGGTCCGCATCGCTCAGTTCCCTGAGCAGGTAAGGCACGCCCGGGGGGAATACCGGCAGGCGCGTCTTGTCGGAGCGTTCGGCGAATGGTGAGGAGGGAGCTTGCAGCGGCATCAGGAGCTTCCGTTGGATTGCCAGGCCTGGCCGTCGCCGGTTTTGCGGAAATCGCTGCCGATCAGCTGCGCGATCGCCTGCGCATCGACCGGTTCACTGAAGAAGTTGCCCTGTGCCAGGTCGCAGCCGAAACCGGCCAGCGAGCGCACCTGTTCGAGGGTCTCCACGCCCTCGGCCACCACCTGGTAGCCGAGCGCATAGGCCAGGCCGACCACGGTGCCCACCAGCACCGATTCCTCCGGGTGGTGCAGCATGTCCCTGACGAAGGCGCGATCGACCTTCAGGCAATCCGCCGGCAGCTGTTTGAGCGAACCCAGCGAGGAACAGCCGCTGCCGAAGTTGTCGATGGCGATGCGCACCCCGAGGCTTTTGAGTTGCTGCAGTATCTCCGGTACGCGCTTGCCGGAACGCACCGCGTTCTCGGTCACTTCCAGCTGCAGGCGCTCGCCGGCCAGGCCGCTCGCCTGCAACTCGCGTTCGACACTCTCGACCAGGGCATTGTCCATCAGGTGCAAGGGCGAGATGTTCACCGACATGCCCAGTTCGCCCAGCCCCAGGGCGTCCCAGCGGGTGAGCTGGCTACAGGCCTGGTGCAGCACCAGGTCGCCGAGGATATGTACCATGCCCATGCGTTCGAGCACCGGCACGAACTTTTCCGGCCTGAGCAGGCCCTGCTGTGGATGTTGCCAGCGCACCAGGGCCTCGACCGCCAGCATGTGCCCGTTGCGGATCGATACCTGCGGCTGATACAGCAGCACGAACTGGTTCTGTTCCACCGCCTGGTGCAGTTCCTGTTCCAGGGCCAAGCGTTGCTCGGCGATGGCGCTCAGGTGCGGGTCGTAGAACTTGTAGTGGTGCTTGCCGGCCTGCTTGGCGGCGTACATGGCGCTGTCCGCGGCCTTCAGCAGCGCCTGCGAGTTATCGGCGTTTTCCGGGAACAGGGCGATGCCGATGCTCGCCCTGGGGCGCAGCGTGCGGCTGCCCAGCTCCAGCGGTGCGCCGATCGCCTGCAGGCAGGTGGAGGCGATCTTGGCGGCGGCCTCGTCATCGTTGATATCGTCCACCAGCACGCAGAACTCGTCGCCGCCGAGGCGCGCGACGAAGTCGGCGTCGCGCAGTACCGATTTGAGGCGCCGCGCGATCACGCTCAACAGGTGGTCGCCGGCGTCGTGGCCGAGGCTGTCGTTGACGTCCTTGAAACCGTCCAGGTCGATGAACAACAGACCGAACTGCTCGCGTCGGCGCCTGGCGATCTTCACCGCGCCCTCGAGGTGTTGCATGAAATAACTGCGGCTGGCCAGGCCGGTGAGCAGATCGAAATAGGCCATCTTGCGGATCTGTTCCTCGGCGGCGTGCTGGCGGGAAATATCCTGCAGGGTGCCGAGCAGGGTGCCGCTCGCGGAGGCATCCTGGTGGGCCTCGACCTCCAGGCGCACGAACAATTCGGAGTCATCGTGCAGGCTCACGCGGAAGTCGCAGGACACATTGTCTGTTGCCGCAGCAGCGGTATTCAGTGCTTCGCGCACCCGGCTGCAGTCCTGCTCGTGCACCAGTGCCAGGAAGTCTTGCATGCTGGCCGGCAGTTTTGCCGGCTCCAGGCCCAGTATCTGCCCCAGCTGATCGGAGATCTCCAGGGCGTCGCTGTCGGTGTTCCAACGCCAGTAACCGATGCGTGCCAGGCGCTGCGCGGTCTTGAGGCGGTCTTCGCTGTCGCGCAGCCGGATTTCGGTTGCATGGGCACGCAGCATGAAGCGCAGTTCCTGTACCAGCACCGGGTAATTGACCGGTTTGCTGGTGAAACTGGTGGCACCGGCCTCGAAGGCGTGGTTGACCGACGCTATGTCGTTCAGGCCGGTCGCCATCAGTACCGGCACGTTGGCCAGGCGCGGGTGCTGGCGCAGGCGGCGGCAGGTTTCGAAGCCGTCCAGCCCCTCCATCATGGCGTCCAGCAGGACCAGGTCCGGGGTGCGCCGTGCGGCGCGCTCCAGGGCGGCAAGGCCGGACTCCGCCTCCTCCACCTGGAAGCCTTCGGCGCGCAGTACCTCGCCGGTGGTCAGGCGGAAGGCGCGGTCGTCATCCACCAGCAACACCCGTGGGCCCTTTGCCGCGGTCTGCCCGGAAGCGGCCTGCGATGCGCCCGTGTGCTGTTGCAACCGTTGCTGCAGGGCGTTGACCACCAGCGGCAGGTTGCGTTGCGCATCGCGCAGCAGTTGCGGGATCGGCGCGCTGTCGCGCTCGCGTGCCGCCGTTTCCATCCGCGCGCACGACCGCGCCAGGGCCGAGGCGCCGACATTGGCGCTGCTCGATTTCAGCGAGTGGGCCGCCTGTTGCACCTGCTCCAGGTCCTTGTCGGCCATGCCGCGTTCGATCCGCGCCATCAGATCGGGCGCATCCTCCAGGTACAGTCTGATCACCTTGCCGAGGGTATCGGTGCCGCGGCGTTGGCCGATGTCGGCCAGTTGCTCGAGCGGCGCCGGGTCCAGTACCTGCTGAATCAGCGCAGGCTGGGGCGACTGCGCGCCGGTGTTGAGCGGCAGCCATCGCTTGAGGGCGGCGAACAGTTGTTCATGGGTGAAGGGCTTGCTCAGATAATCGTCCATGCCGGCGCTGAGGCAGTTTTCCTTGACCCCTTTCTGTACGTCGGCGGTCAGGGCGATGATCGGCAGGCGTGCCCTGGTCCCGGCCTGTTCCTGTTCGCGGATACGCCGGCTGGCGGCGAAACCGTCCAGTTCCGGCATGTGGCAGTCCATCAACAGCAGGTCGAAGTCTGTACGTCCGATGGCCTCGAGTGCCTGCACCCCGTTTTCCGCCACTTCGACCTGGCAGCCCATGCCCTCGAGCATGCTCAGCGCCACTTCCTGGTTGATCAGGTTGTCCTCGGCCAGCAGGATACGCGCGGCGAGGCGCTGGCTTGTCGGCAGCGCCTGTCCCGGCAGGCTGTACGGGACGCGCCCGAGCGCGTCGCGCAGGCATTGCAGCAGACGATCCTGGCGGACCGGTTTGTTCAGGTGGCAGACGGCGCCGGCGCAACAGGTCGCGGCGGAATCGGCATCGGCGCCGTTGGCACTGAGCATGATCAGGTGCAGCGGCGGCAGCAGTGGGTCGGCGTCGATCGCGCGGGACAGAGCCGCCCCGTCCATGCCGGGCAGGTGGCGCTCGATCAGGGCGATGCGGTAAGGGTCGCCGTCCGCAGCCGCCTGACGCAAGCGCTGCAGTGCCTCGCTGCCGCTGCTGAGGCTGTCGTTGCGCATGCCCCAGGCAGTGATCTGGTTGTGCAGGATCTCGCGGCTGCTGTGGTTGTCGTCGACGATCATGACCCGCACATCGCGCAGCTTGTCGAACGCGACGGCCGGCTGTGCTGCCGCTGCTGCCGGCTGCAACGGCAGCTCGAAGTAGAAACGACTGCCGTGGCCGGGCGTGCTGTCGAGATGGATCTGGCCGCCCATCAGCTCGACCAGCTGGCGGCAGATCGCCAGGCCCAGGCCGGTCCCGCCATGGCGGCGGGTGGTGGAACCGTCCGCCTGGGTGAAGGCGTCGAAGATGCGTTGTTGGCGCTCGCCGGCAATGCCCGGCCCGGTGTCGCTGACCGCGAAACGCAGCCATTGCTGTGGCCCCGCGCGATCCAGGGCCTCGACAGCGAGGCGGATTTCACCCTGCTGGGTGAACTTGACCGCGTTGCCCAGCAGGTTGACCAGTATCTGGCGCAGGCGCGTTGCATCGCCATGCACCATCGGCGGCAGGTTGGGCGGCAGGTCGGGTACCAGTTCCAGGCCGCGGTTGCGCACCTGGTCGGCAAACATCTCCAGGCAGTCATCGAGCAGGCGCCGCAGTTCGAAGTTTTCTTCATTGAGCTGCAGTTTGCCCGCTTCGATCTTGGAGAAGTCGAGGATGTTGTCGATGATCCCCAACAGGGTTTCGGCGGAGCGGTAGGCGGTGTTGGCCAGATGCTGCTGGCGTGGTTCGAGTTTGCTGTTGAGCAGCAGCTCGGTCATGCCGAGCACGCCGTTCATCGGGGTGCGGATTTCGTGGCTCATGGTGGCGAGGAATTCGCTCTTGGCGCGACTGCCTGCCTCCGCCGCATCGCGCGCCGCCTCCAGTTGCGCGGTGCGTTGGCGCACCTTCGATTCGAGTTCCGAGCGGTAGTCGTCGAGGGTGCGGTCGCGATCGTGGATCTGCGCCAGCATGTGGTTGAAGCCGTCGATCAACTGGCCGATTTCGTCCTCGCTGGTCTTTTCCACGCGCAGGTCGAAGGCCTGTTGTTCCGAGACCAGGCGCATGCCCTTGGCCAGTTCGGCAATCGGGGCCGAGATTCTTTGCTGCAGGCGGTTGGATGCGCGATAGGCGATCAGGCTCAGCAGCAGGAACACCAGCACCGCCAGGCCGCTCATCGCCAGCAGCCGCGAGTACCAGTGGGTGAGGCTGATATGCAGGCGCAGACTGCCGATCAGGTTGCCGTCGAGCAACACCGGCGAGGCGATATCCAGGTGGGTGCCGTGAAAGTGGTACTGCGTCTGTCGTGAGTCGCGCAGCTGTTGGTTCCAGGGGTACGCGTATTCGAGCTGGTAGTCCTGGATCGCGTAGCCGGCCAGGATGCTGCCGTCGGGGCGGTGCAGCGCGCCGCCGACCACCTGCGGATCCACCTGCAGTACCTGCAACAGCTTGCTGGCGGTGCCCTGGTCGTCGAACACCAGCGCCGCGGTGGAGTTGGTGGCCAGCGAATCGCCGAGCACGGTGAAGCGTTCGATCAAGGACTGGCGGTGCTCATGCACAAACAGGGTGATGAACGCCAGCGTGGCGAGCAGCATGCCGATGCCGCTGACCAGCATCACGATCACGCGGATCTTGGCCCCGATGTCCAGTTGGTTGAATTTTGCGCGACTGCTTGGCGTCATGTTGTTGCTTGTTGGTGTCGATTGCCGTGTCAGCCCGGGCTGCTAGCCCGTTGCCGGGGATAGCCCCGGCGGCGGATCATGGTTTTCCAGTGCGGCGATCATCGCCGCTTCTGCGCTGCCGCAGCAAAAGCCGTGCCTGCGCCAGTGTCTGGCGCGTCCATCTTCGCTGATTGTCCATCCGTTTTGCGCACCTCCACGGGCACCCGTCCAGGACCCTGGCGAACCGTTCAGGCCCAGCTGCCGCCAGTATCCTGAAGGGTATAGCGGCGGCGATCGGCGAAACTTTGGCGCTTCGCCGGCAGCGCCGGCAAGCACCTGGGCGGTGCCGGCGCGCAACTTTGCGGCCTGGCTCGGCGCACGGCCAGCGCGTCCCGGGATTCGTGCCGCTTGCAGGGGGGAATGCATCTAATTTAATGGATAGCAAAGCGTGGAAAACGTCAGGAACAGCGTGGTGTTGCGGTAGTCATTGGAGTCGCTCAGCAGATTGGCATCGTTGGAGTCGCGGCTGACGTGAGCGATGCCGGCAAGCAGGTGCGAGTTGCGTGTCAGGTAATATTTGACGGCCCCTTCGGCAGACCAGGTGTGGTCCTTGCGGCCGCTGTGCAGGTAGCGCGCGTGCGAGTAACCGGCCTTGAGATGGGGGATCAGGCGCGGAGTGATGCGCGTCTCCAGCGAGGCGTTGAGTGTACTGCCCAGGTATCCTGGGCTGTCGCTATCGGTGGTTTCGTCCAGCGAGCGTAGCAGCTCGGCCTTGAGCCTGGTGTTTTTGGCCGCGGCGATGTTCAGGCGGGCGCCGAAATCGATCGCGTTGACCGATGCGAAGGCCGGGTCGCGGTAGTCCTGCTGCAGCATGCCGAGATAGGCCTCGCCCGAACTGCCCGAGCTGGTGCCGGTTTTCACCCCGATGGCCGCCCGGTAGCCCTGTGAATCCCGGTTGAAACCGGCGCCGTCGCTGCTCAGCCGATAATCGCGTTGATCGTACTGGGCCTGCACGAACAGTTCGGTATGTTGCTCGACGGCATGGCCGAGGCGCAGGCCCAGGCCGTACAGATCGCGGTCGCGGTCGTCGTTGATCAGGGGCATGCCGCCGCCCCGCTGGTTGTCGAAGTCGAGGCTTTCGAAGGTGCCGCCCAGCCGCAGGTTGTTGTCACCGAAGCGGATCTTGATGCCGGCGTGTGCGTTGTGGGTCCGGAACTGTGTCGGCTCGCGGCTGGCGCTGGCGGCATCCGGCGAGTCGCGCCCCTCGTGCTCGCCACTCAGGCCGAGGCCGCCGAACAGGTCGGCGGCCGGGCCGAGCTGGTAGCGCCCCTCGGCGCTGGCCTGGTAGTCGAGATAATCCTCGCCGGCATATTGCCAGTGGCGCGCCAGCTCGGCCCCGGCCTGCAGGCGCAGGCTGTGGCGATCCCAGGTCGAATCGATCTTGAGCCTGGGCGAAACCAGGGTCACCTGGTCGGCCAGCTCATTGTCGCTGGCGGCGAACACGTTGCTCTGGTGCTGCTGGGTGAGCGACACGGACGGACGGATACGGAAACCGCCGATGTGGTAACCGGGCTTCTTCGGGGCGCTGCTGGCGCTGGCCGCAGCGTCGGCCTGCGGCGCTGGCGGTTCCACCGGGAAGGCGCTGGCAGGCAGCAGCAGGGCGGTCAGCAAGAGCAATTTAATGGCGCGCAACATCGTTCTCCCGCAACAGCTTGCGGATCTCGGGCTGGATGGTGTCCGGGTTGGCCCGGCGAGCTCGACAGCACAGGCCGCGGCGCAGCGTGCGTGGTCGCCGCTATTATCCCCGGGAAAGCGCCGGGAATGAAACGCAGCTGTCGTCGCTGGCGGATGCGCGAGCAGGCGCCGCTGGCCGCCGTGCAAAAAAAGCCCCGCGCAAGGGAGGGGAGCGGGGCTTTGCGCCCGGCCTGCCACGAGGGGTGGGCGCCGGGCTTTCACTTGGCTGCGGTGGGCGGGTAGCCTTATCTGCGCCCTCCGCGGCCGGCACCGCCAGGCGTGGGGGCGCCCGCGGTGAGGGAGAGTTGGTCGTCCAGGGTCGGCACAAGCGCGCTGAAACTCTTTGATGCCATCTGCTGCGACTCCTGTGGCCTGGTCACCTTGCGGCGAGTTTGCAAGGCTGGGTGCAACGGTTTTGTTCACCCTGTGTATTAACTCTAAGGCGTGGGTGTTTCGCGGCGATTTCCCGGTACCCGGGAAATGTTTCAGTCTGCTTCATCGCCACGCAGCAGCGGCAGACGGCCGGGCGGAGCGGCGCTGCGATCAGGCGCCCGGCGGATGATCGGGCAGCAGGATGCCGATGCGGGTTCCGCCGCCTGGCGGGGAACTGATCTGCACCTCCCAGCCATTCGCATTACACAGCTGACGTACCACCGCCAGGCCCAGGCCGCTGCCGCCGGTGGCCTTGTTGCGTGAGGCCTCGAGGCGGAAGAAGGGCTCGAACACCCGCTGCTGCTGCCCGGCGGGGATGCCCGGGCCACGATCGCCGACACTGATCAGGATGCCCGCGGGCGAGCGCGCACAGGCCAATTCCACCGGGCTGCCCTCGCCATAGATCATGGCGTTTTCCACCAGGTTGCCGACCACCCGCTTGAGCGCCGGGACGTTGACGGTGCGCACACAGTCGTGGGCGCCGTCGAGGGTGATCCGCTGCTGGTCGCCGCGGTGGGCGGCGGCGATATCCTCGAGCAGGCTCATGATGTCGATCTCGCGTTGCTCGGCACCTCCCAGGCCCTTGGCCAGCAGCAGGGCGTCGGCGATCAGCTCTTCCATCTCGGTCAGGTCGTTGCGCAGGCCCTCGACCATCTCCTGGTTGGCGTCGGTCTCGAGGAACTCCAGTTCCAGGCGCATGCGCGCCAGCGGTGTGCGCAGGTCGTGCGAGATGCCGGCCAGCAGGGTGGTGCGGTTCTCCAGCAGGCGGCCGATCTGGCTTTCCATCTGGTTCATCTTGCGCGCCAGTTCGGCCAGTTCGTGCGGACCTGTCTCCGGGATGGAGGCGCTGAAATCGCCCTTGCCGATACGGTGGGTCGCCTCGGAGATCACCGCCAGCGGGTGGGTGACCCGGCGTACCAGCAGCACCGACAGGATGAAGGCGGTGAACAGGCCGATGGCGGCGACGAACGGGGTGATGATCAGGATGCGGTTGTGCAGCCGCCCCTCGCGAAAGCCCAGGCGCATGATGCGCCCGCCCATCGGAAAGTCCGCCCACATCCAGCCCGGGTGGTCGGCGTGGGTGTGGATGTGCACCTCGCTGCGCAGCTGCCTGCTCAGCGCCGCTTCCAGGTAGTCGATGTAGCGGTAGGACTCGGACTGCTCGGCATGCGGTGCCTCGACGCTGAGGATGCGCAGCTGGTGGCGGCGCAGCAGTTCGCGTTCGTAATCAGGCCGGGTCATCGGCGGCAGTTCCACCCAGATCTGTGCCACCAGGGTGAGCAGGGCCGCCAGGTCGTCGGCCGACTGCTTGGCGTGTGGCAACACCAGCGTGTACTGCAGCAGCGCCGCCGAGATCAGCCCGAACAGCAGGAAAGCCAGGGCCAGCGATTGAACGGTACGCCCGAGCAGGGTTTGGGGGCGCAGCAGGCTCACGCTCAGACCGGGTTGCCCTGCGGGGTGAACATATAGCCCTTGCCCCAGATGGTGCGGATGTACTGTGGCTGCTCGGGATTGGGCTCGATCTTCTTGCGCAGGCGGGTGACGCGCACGTCGATACTGCGGTCGAAGGGCGAGCGTTCGTAACCCTTGATCAACTCGATCAGGGCATCGCGGCTGAGGATGCGGTTCGGTCGTGCGACGAAGGCCTCGAGCAGGGCAAAGTCGCCCGGGGTCAGGTCGATGACCTGGTCCGCGCGCACCAGGGCGTTGCTGAGCAGGTCGAGGGTGAAATCGCCGAAGTGATAGCGCTGTTGTTCCTCAGGCGTGCTTGCATCGTGACTGTCGCTGCTGTTGCCCTGGCGGCGCAACACCGCGCGGATGCGCGCCAGCAGTTCGCGCGGGTTGAAGGGCTTGGGCAGATAGTCGTCGGCACCGACCTCCAGGCCGACGATACGGTCGACCTCGTCGCCGCGGGCGGACAGGATCACGATCGGCGTGTTGCCCTCGCTGCGCAGGCGCCGCGCGATCGACAGGCCGTCCTCGCCGGGCAGCATCAGGTCGAGCACGATCAGGTCGACCGGGTTGTCCTGCAGGTGGGTATCCATCTCGGCGCCATCGGCCGCGCCGCTGACCGCGAAGCCCTCGCCGCCGAGGTAGCGGATCACCAGTTCCCGCAACTTCTCGTCGTCGTCGACGACCAGAATTTTTTTTGCTGTGGTATCCATGGCGGCCGATTCTAGGGGTGTTTTGGCAGTGTGAAACAAACTGAAACAATTGCCAAAGTATCAGAAATCGGCGGGAAACGGTTTGCCTGCATTCTCATATTCACCAAGTATCCCGATGGAAGGTGAATCATGACGAGAAATTCCAAGAGCATCTTTGTTTTTGCAGCGGGCATGATTGCGTTGCTGCTGGCAGGCATGGCGCAGGCGGCGGACGGCCAGGCGCAGCAAAGCGGTGATTTGTACCAGTATCGCTACCAGAATCAAAATCAGCTGTTCCGCGGTGACGGTGACATGTCGGCTTCCGAGGCGCTGCGACAGCAGTTGCGCACCCGCACCCGTGAGCGTGCCCACGAAGGTGGTTTTGGCGCGAGTTCGTCCGATGCGCGTAAAAGCGGGTATGGTTACGGGAACAGTCGTAGCGGTGCCGGTGGCTCGTTCGGCCAGGGCGGTGGCCGCTCCGGTGGCAGTGGCGGTGGCGGCGGTGGCCGTCGCTAAGTGTTGAGTCGTCCGGCCTGCTCAGAGCGGGTCGGGCTCGGTAAGGATGATCAGAGGTTGCAGTCGATGATGCGTTTGCACTTGGCATGGATTCCGGTGCTTGCCTTGTTGCTGGCAGGGCAGGCTATGGCCGGATCCGCCGCGGACGCGCACAGCCCCGGGGTGCCGAAGCAAGGCGAAGAAGTCTGGGGCGATCCGGAAGAAGGCTCGGAAAACGCTGCCGGCTGGACCTGGTTCGGCATGGGTTACGAGCAGCGTACCCGCGCCGCCACGGCAGCCAGTGGTCCGGGCAAGACATCCACCGATGGCGGCGGCTCGGGCCGCAAAGGCTCCGGCAGATAGGTTCCCGCTGGTCGATAAGCCGGCCGTTGATGGCCGCTACTGTACCGCCGCCCCCTGGGCGGCGGTGTTGTTTCAGGAGGGGCGGATCATTCAGCCCACCCGGCGGTCCTTGAAGGCAAGCTCGGAAAGTAGCACCAGCACGGCCGTTGCCATGACACTGGAGGGAAAATGGCGCGCCCGAAGGGATTACTCACCGCAAAGCGGCTCGCCCTGCGGGTCGGCATCGCGAGCGCTGCCCGATGTGTCGCCCGGCGCTGCCGGGCTCGACTCGAACCCGAAGGCGTTCAAATCGGCCTCCGGGCACCCCAAAACGCAAACAACCCTCCACGGTGGGAGGGTTGTTTACATTTGGCGCGCCCGAAGGGATTCGAACCCCTGACTTCCACCTCCGGAGGGTGGCGCTCTATCCAGCTGAGCTACGGGCGCTGAACTGGTGGCGAAGGATAGCGCTGCAGGGCATGCAGGGCAATCGGTGATCGCGGCGGCGATGCGGATTCAGGCGGCGTTCTTGCCCTGCGAGCGCTCGTTGTTGCCGTTGGATGCGACCAGTTTCGGGCCGGCCGCGGCGGCGACGGCATTCAGGTGCTGCTCGATATACCACTTCGGCCAGACTAGGCCGGTAGGCGTGTCACTGTCCCGTAAGCGGCTGTAGAAATTCCCGTTTATCTGGTTGTGTGTGAGCAGGTATTGGCGGAATTGGGCGTGCAGTTGCGCATCGATCGGTGACGGTGCCTGCCAGAAGCTGGCGAGTGTGCCGCTGTGGGTCAGGCCGGGCATGTCGTAGTTGGCTCGTCCGAGTACCTTCACCGGGGTGTTGTGCAGCAGTGAGGACAGGCCCACGGTACTGTTGATCACAACCGTGCCCAATGCGTGGTCCAGCAATGTCGGTAGATGGCTGTCGTGCACATAGTGCACGCGCTCGCGGACCCGGTAGCGCTCGGTGATCTCGTCGATATAGCGGGTGTAGTCGTTGTATCCACGATCCATGGGGTGATGCTTGAAGACCAAATGAATCTTTTGTGGAGCGTGTTCTGAGAATGAACGGACGACCTGTTCGATGAAGTCCCACTTGTCGAAAAAATCCGAGTGCGAGTGTACCTGTGCATCGGTCGCCACCTGCAGGGGGACCAGGAAAAAGTTCTTCGAATGGGCCTCGATCAGCTGTTGCAGAACCAGGCTGTCATTGCGCTTGTTCAGGTGTTTCCTGGCCCAGGAGCGTACCCAGGCGAACGCTTCGTAGGCGAAGTTGAATCCCCGGTGGTGCTGATAGTAAGGAAACAGGGGCTTGAGTAGTCCTCCTGCAACCCAATAGCCTGTGGCCATCCAGCCGGCACGCGAGAAAACGTTTTCCACCGGCCGCGGTTGAAGAGGCGCGGATTCGGGCTGGCCTCGGTAAAACTGTGGGTCGCGTGGAATACGCGAGTTGGCATTCACGCCATCGCGTTCGAGCGTTACATAGTTTGGACGAATGTAACCTTCCTCGAAAACGAACACGTCCAGTTCCAGCTGCTTGGCGATGTTGATTGCGCTGCGATGGTAGAGTCGGTACTCGCCGAACAGGTAGATGCGCTCGATGCCGCGTTCGTTCAAGAAGCGTCGCAGGAAACCCGGCCAGGCGGAAGGATGGGCCCGGAAAGCGGTTACGTCGAGCCCCTGGTAAAAGAGGTAGTCGCCGCCGTTGAAGTTGATCTTCGATACTTCATGACCGAACGACCTGAGTTCTGTGGCCAAGTGCTTGAAAAATGGCCCGACCGGCCCCTGCAACAGAAGTATTTTCATCCTTGTATTCTTGCTCCGACAAAGACTCGTACGGGAAGTGCTGCTTCGGTCGTTCTCTTTGTCGATTCCCTGACAAAGCTCAATCGAATCAGTGGCAAAAAAACATTTTGCGATAATTTTTACATAAAAGCGGAAAAAAAGCTGAACCCAAGTCAAGGAAAATTCTGCTCGGCTTAAAAACTTTTTGATGGCCAAAATAGCAGGATTTTCGGGAGTGCTCTCAAGCGGCGCATCTGCCGCCACGGTCCGAAGGGCGCGCGGCCGGTGCACGACACCAGGTCCGTGCAGTGTGCTCGCCACGGGCGACGCTAGGCCGGCGCGGCTTCGAATTCTGTCGCATGCACGGCATGGGTGAGATTTTCGCCGTGCTGGATGTGTGCCGGGTTGGAGCGGTGACCACGCGCAGTGACCTTGTTGGCGGGTGGTCCAATGGCGAAGGCGCATGCTTCTCGGTAGGTCGACCGATGGTCAAAATGCGGCTAAGCCGTATCCCGCGCCGACACAAATCGTGCTGCAAAATCGAGCAGTGGCAGTGAGGCATCGGCCAACTTCGCCAGGGATCGCGTTGGCGACGCAGCGCCGGGCTCCCTGCAGGAACATACCCCCTGTGCGCAAGCATGTACGAACGCCACGAGGTGCCACGCCACACTCGGAGGCGCGTCCGCCCTCCAGTCCCCACTTGTGCGGACCTTTAATCGGTTTTATCGTATCGCGTGGCAGATCCAGTCAACTGCGGCTCTGCCCTCAAGCTTCGTTATTTAGAGGAAACCCCGGGAAACGCTCCAACGCACGGCAGGTCAATCCAACCCGACTGGCCGCACGCTAGCTATCGAGTAACTCACACCCCCCGATTTAGAGCGCAAAGGAACCTGCACTGCGTTTCAGTAGCCGCTGTAAGAGCGACCTGACCGAGGACAGGCTGCACGCCGCTCCGAATGCTCAGAAGATTTCGTGCGTCGCGTAGACGTGGAACGAACCAACCAGAGATGCGAGCCAGGAAATTGAAATCACTATTTCGCTTCGGACAGCCAAGACAGAAACGTGCTCCAGAAATTTCAGGAAATCTTGATCATAAAAGGATAATGCTCGAGAGATTTGATGATGCTTGGTACCGAGAGACTTACCCCGTTCCGGAATCGGTAACAACGAAAGAAGAAGCCTTCCAGCACTACCTTCATCATTCCCGCATTGACGCCTACTCTCCCAACGAAGACTTCGCCGAGGCTTGGTACCTGAGACAGTACCCCGATGTCGCTGCGGCGGTTCAGCAGCACGAATTCTTGAACGGTTTTGATCATTACCTGCAATGTGGCGAGGAAGAAGGCCGACTTCCGGTCGCTGTCGGGACCGGTCCTGGCGCACCGGTTGAAAAAGAGCTGATGCGGTCAGCGTTCGATGCGAAATGGTACGTGTCCAACTATTCCGAAGTTGCCGCATGGTGTGAGGAAAATGATGAGGAACCTTTCGAGCATTACCTGAAACTGGGCGCGCGCAATTACTACTCTCCAAATTCCCATTTTGACGAGCGCGCATACGTCTCGGCGTACCGCGATGTATCACAAGCTATAGAATCCGGGGCTTTGTTGAGTGGGTTTCATCATTTCACAAAGTCCGGGCAATTCGAGGGTCGCAACCCGAATCCCGACCTCCAGCAAAGGCTAGAACTCAAGTACCCCGGTATTACCAATCCAGTTGGTATCGCGCGACTCAAAGACCTGGAAGAAAAGTTGCGGGAAATTCCCACCGTCAAGGTGGCGGGCGGGCCGAAAAGGCTAAATATTCTTCTGCCAACGCTCGACCCGGATATCTTTTTCGGGGGTTACACGTCGGCGATAAACCTGATCAGGCGGCTTAGGGACAAAGACATTCCGGTCCGGATACTGGTCTGTGAAGATGCTCATCTGGACACGAAGCTGGCCGCACAAAAAATCGCATCCAAGAACAATGGAAAGTTCATCTATGGTTGCGACATTCTAAATATCTCAGATCGTATTACATCCGTAAGAATTCATGACAACGACCGGTTCCTGGCCTATTCGGCATGGATGGCGTATCTCGCCAGCGGCTTGGCCAGTCACACCAAGGAGCCCAGGTTTCTGTTCCTTGTCCAGGAATACGAGGCAATATTTCACGCATACGACGCCATCCATGCGATAGTCGGCGATTCATACAATCTCCCCCACGTCCCGATATTCAATACGAATGCTCTCAAAACCTTCTTTCAACAGAATCAAATCGGCATTTTCCGGGACCAACAGGCAGCAGCAGATGCGCGATTTCTTACATTCGAGCACGGCCTGACTGAGGTCCAGGCTCCGTCTTTGAAAGAGTTGCAAGAGCGCGAACAGCGCCGCTTCCTGTACTATGCGCGCCCCGAATCCCACGCTGGTCGCAACATGTTCGAACTCGGGATCCTCGCCTTGCGCGAGGCCATCAAAAACGGCGCCTTTTCGGATGAATGGACTTTTCAGGGCGTTGGTGCATTGTCAGATGGTTTGAGCGTCGACCTCGGTGCTGGTTTTACCATGCCGCTGACGCAGAAACTCGACATCAATGACTATGCAGCGGCTCTGAAGGGGTTTGACATGGGTATGAGCCTGATGCTTGCACCCCATCCGAGTCTGTTGCCCTATGAAATGGCCTCGGCGGGGCTGATTGTGGTTACCAATACCTTTGACTACCGCAATGACCATTTCTTCGGCGCAATCTCAAAGAACGTTCACAGTGCGGCACCAAGCATCGTTGCTTTGGCAAACCAGATTGCGCATTCAGTCGCCGAGGTCGAGAACTTCGAAGCACGGATTGAGGGTAGTAACGTAGACTGGCACTGCTCATGGGACCAGGCGTTTTCTGATGAATTTATCGAAAATCTGCTGGAATCTGTTTCTTGATGTTTATATCCATACACATACCTAAGACCGCCGGCACCACGGTTGCCTATATTCTCGATTATGGTACTAACCGACGCATCTTCTACGATTATGAAGAGGATTACGATAAGCCGCCGCCAACGGAATACTTAAATAGGCACCGTGAATTCATTAACGATAAATTTGATGTAATACACGGGCATTTTTTGTATAAGAAGTACGCATCGGCATTCCCTGATGAAAAATATATCGCTACTTTAAGGCACCCGGTTTCCAGGGTGATTTCCCAGTATAATCACATTCTGGATGAGCCCCCTGGGACTGGCGCGTGGCCCACGGCAGAGATACTATCGGGCGACATGGATATTGTTGAATTCGCAGGCATATATAATATAGGTAACGCGCAGAGCGTCTTCCTGGATGGTAGGCGATTTGAAGACTACGCTCATATTTTCATTACTGAAAGGCTGGAGCAGTCGATTGCTCTTTTTCAGAAGAAATTCTTGTTCGCCAGGCAGGATGTTTATGCAGGGCAGGGGTTGCCCAAGATAAATATTCGCAGCACCCGGCAGCGTTACTACAAGCCAAGCAAGGCTGAGGAGCAGGAGATCTTCAAGAGAACACGAGATGATAACGAGCTATATGCGAAAGCTATTGAACGGCATAAGGCCGAAGTCAAAAAGTATTTTTAACTGACACAGGGTTTGAACACATGAAACAGCGTGCTTTTGCCGTGCATTTTTCAGCCAGGTCTGGCTCGACCTACCTGATCTACCGATTGCGACAACACCCGGACATCATTGCCCGTGCCGAGGTGTTCGGCAACAAACAGCTTCCGGGCGAACAGGAACAAACAGCGGACAATCAAATCGCGTTTCTCAGAAAGTTCTGGCGGCCATACCGGCTCGACGCGCCACAGCCGGACGGGAAGGCCAGAGGCTTCAAGGTGCAGATCAGCAAAGATCATCAGCAGATTCTTGCCTTCAGCCGTTACCTGAAACTGCTCGGCGATTATGATGTCTGCAGGATCTTCCTGTACCGGAAAAATCTCGTCAAACAGGTCGTCTCCGCACTTAGGGCGCAGCAAGTGAAAGAGCTTACAAAGGCGGAAACGGGTCAGGAGCGTGCTCACCTTTTCGATGATTCTTTGCAGGAAAAAGCTCGCACACTTCCACAACTGGTAATTGAGCCGGCAGCGTTCAAGAGGCAGTTGCGGACGCTGGAGGCGAGTTACAAGGTTCTGCATGATCTGCAGGAAAAGGTTGGAGACAGCCTGACCATCCACTACGAAGAAATGGTTGCGGATCCACAGGGCACGTTCGACAAAATATTCGAATGTATCGGCGTCAGTCCAATCGACGTGACCGCCGACGAGCCGGTAAAGAAAATCACGGACAACGACTTGCGCAACGTCGTCGCCAACTTCGATGAGCTAAGTGAGTATCTGGGGCCAGATTATGCCGCACAGCTCGAAGAGGTCTGAGCAAGACGTGTCGAGACACCTCAACACTTGGCTACGGCCCCTGCTTGCACTTGTGCTTTGTGCTATTGCCGCTACTGCTGCTGGGCAACAATGTGCAGAACGCCGGCTTACCTTGCCAAGCGACAACGAAGCTGTCGACTCGGCAGCCATTCAAGCTGCTCTCGACCACTTGGCCGAGTGCGGTGGCGGAAAGATCGAATTGCAACCGGGGCAATATCAGCTCGATCATGCAATCAATCTCCGAAATGGCGTGTCCGTGTATGGTACGCCTGCTCAGACTGAATTGATCGTGAGCGCCACTGTTGCCCTGACTCAACGCACTGACGAGCTGCTTGATGGGATCGTGATATCCGGCTTGAGGTTCACAAAGAACAAAGGCTTCAAGAAACCGGTGTCGGTATTGTCGCTATTCGGGCATCAAAACACGACGTTCGAGAATCTCAGCTTCTACGGCTTCAACAAGGACCGGATCATAACGATCAGCCCGCGTGTGGAGCGAAAACCACCCATGAATGCAGTCTTCAACACCTATCGCAAGTGGTATGTCGACGCATGCCAGGATTGCATATGGTACGAGGGCCACAAGGGATCGGTGATCTCGAACAATGCTTGGTACGACATCACTCTGCGTCGCGTTTACCGAAAGGGCATCGCTGCCGTGCAATGGGCCGACAGTGAGCGTTGGTACAACCTATATGCTCAGGCGTGGGATCCAGACGCAATCCTGATTGACCTTAATGTGTCATCTGAGAAGTGGAACCAGATAGATCGGTTTCATTTCTACAGCCCTGTGCTGGTATACGCACCGAAGCTGCAAGGGGACGACAAGCGTGGCAGCCCGGTTGCGATACGTTTTGGAAAAGGAACGCTCAAACATTTCTTTTTCGGCTTGATTTCAGACAAGCTCTGGAAGAATTTTATAAAGGATGACGGTGCGCGAAGTTATTACATTCTCAAGGGAACGGCGGGAGAAGGTTTCAGGGAGCCACTCGGCACCATCAAGAAAGGCTTTAGCGATTGATAGGCTACTAACGATTCAATGTCTTCTCGGGCTTCAGGGAGAGTTTACTTTGCGAGTGGGTCGATCGCTTTCACGGTCGTTCATTCGCTTTCCCGGGAGAAATGAAACGAATGGATGGTTCTGGCCTACTGAGTAAAGCCAACCGGGCCAACGACGCGAGAATTTTAACTCGGCCTAACTGGAATATCTGCTGAATGTATTAGACGACTACCGGCATATCCAACACAATTGTGTGCCATTTTCAGTAAATTCGGCACATCATCGGCTGCTTCTATCGACCCCGAAAATTTCCATCATGTTGCCATTTGTATTTGTCCACATTCCAAAGACTGCCGGCACCAGCCTCCGTAAAGGCTTGGAAGCAGCATTGAGCAGGGAAGTCATTGAGTATGACTATGGGCTGGACAGCGCCGAAACGACACCGCTGGTGCGTGAATTCATCTACGAACGCAAGGATCCATGGCTTTTTCGGCAAAAATGCTGCAGCCAAAATGTCAAAGTCGTGGCAGGCCATTTTGCTGCAGAGAAGTACGTTCATCTCTTCGGCGCGGAACGACTGGTCACTTTCCTGCGAGAACCGTTACAGCGCATCATCTCTGAATTCAAACACTTTCAGCGGCACAATGGATTCGAAGGCAGCTTCGAAGATTATTTCAACCGACCATCCTTCAAGAATCGCCAGACTGCACTGATTGGGCAGGTGCCAATTCCGTTGTGCGGCTTTGTCGGGCTCACTGATTACTTCATGGAGTCATTGACGCAAGCCGGTGAATTCATGCAAATCGATATCCCGAACCTGGAACTCAATCTTGGAAAGCGGGCCACGTCTGATACACATGAAATCGCGCCGGAAGTTCTCAATCGTTTGCGAAAACAGAATTTGCAGGACCTTAACCTGTACCAAAAAACACGCGACTGGTGGGCGCAGGTACATGTACAGCGGGATGGCAAAGCACCATTGCTTCGAGGGGAGATAGATAGCTTGGCCGACAATAAAATCGCTGGCTGGGCGTTCTGGGACGACTCGAATCGAGCAGCTGTCCTGGAGGTCCTCGTGGAAGGCAAGCCCGTTGGTATCTGCAAGGCAACGCTGTTTAAGCCACGCCTGAACATGTACCGCGCTCGTCGCAATGGCTACGTTGGTTTCGAGAAGACGCTTCGAGACTTGAGGCCCGGCCAAAGAGTCGAGGTACGAGCCAAATCCACCCAGCAACAATTATTCGGTTCGCCGCTTGTCTTCAATCGTTGAATCGCAATGCACCAATATGTTGTCGCGACCTGTTTTCAAGGCTACACGTTGACATAACGAACTAACATGCGACGGCATTTTCGAATGATTTCGCGTCACCGCTTCGGTGACTAGGTGTGAAACGCGACCGACAACACGCCCTCAAGCAATCAAAAGACTCTGCCAAGAAAGCGCCCGATCGCCGCAACTTCACTATCCGTCAATCCCAGGCAGTCTGAGTGCTTTTTGATGGATGGAAGATCTGCACATGTGGCCAGGTGCGAATATCCCGACAGGTCATAGCTGCTTGCCAAGGTATCAAAGGAGGTCACGGTGATGGTGACGGTAGCGGTCGATGTGCTCACGCCATCAGTAGCGGTATAGCTAAAGCTGTCAATGCCGGAGAAATCATCCACGCTATGGCAAGCCTGACAGTTGTTCTTGTAAAGATTCAGCCCCGCGCTCTCAAATGCCAGCCCGGCCTGGCGATAGGTGATGGTCTGATCCGGATTGAGAGCCACCTCGCCATTGGCCGGCAGGGACAGGGAGCCGGGGACAATGCTCAAGCCGGTGGACGGTGAATCGTTACTCAGGACATCAATGGTGACGGGGCTGTCGGAGATCACCGCCGTGGCGTCATCGGTCGCCGTGACAGGCACGCTCGCCGGCTCGAGCGTAGGCGGCTGAATCTCCCAAATTGTCGCCAGCGGGCCCACATCGTGTTGCGTGTAGGCGGCGCCATCCATCTCCCACATGCGGATCCGACCGCGGGTATCGTGCTGCAGGACCAGGTCCGCCATGCCGTCGCCGGTGATATCACCGATCAGCACCACCTGCCATTCCAGGCGCAGTCCGCCGACGTCCAGCTCGGTCAGTACCACGCCATCCCAGGTCAGCTCACGGATCCGCCCGAGGGTTTTGTGACGGACCAGGATGTCCACGCGGCCGTCTCCATCGAAATCACCGATGCCTTCGGCTGCCCAGTTGGTGCTGAATCCTCCCAGGTCCTTCTGCACGAAACCGTCGCCGTCACGTTCCAACAGGCGCAGTCTGCCGAGCTCACTATGGCGCAAAACCAGGTCCGCCTTGCCGTCGCCACTCATATCGCCGATTCCGACGATGTCCCATTCTGCGCGCAACCAGCCCGAAGAGATCTCGACGAACGTGTTGCCATCCATGTGCCAGATCGCCAGGTCGCCGCTGCCCGTATGCCGCAGAAGGATGTCGTGCTTGCCGTCGCCGTCGAAGTCGCCGGTACCGGCAACGTCCCACAGCAGGCTAAGCGGCCCGATGTCCTCTACGGTGTAAGCGTTTGCGTTCATCTTCCAGCGCTGCAAACGGCCTGTGTCGCCGTTCCGCATCAGCAGGTCGGCCTTCAGGTCGCGGTCGAAATCCGCTATCGCGACTATGTCCCAGATCGGATTGAGCGGCCCGACATCGAGGATGGTGTACAGGGGGCCAGACATCTCCCACATGCGCAGCCGGCCGGTATCGACGTTGCGCATCAGCACATCCATATTGCCGTCACCACCGAGATCGCGGGGTTCCCTGAACAGTGACAAGGGACGAATAACGCCGCCACCCAGTACTTTCATTTCCGCCAGTTCAGCGCCGATTGCCGGGCCGCTGATGCCCTGCAGTTGAAATACCCGGTCAACCCCGAGCAGCACGCCGTCGATGAGCGTCCCCGGATCCGTCGAGATCTTCGACCCACCGCCGACCACGTTGACCAACAACTGACCGGTGGGCGAACCGAAAATCGCTGCATCTCCCTTGAGATCGAATCCATTCAACACGTTCAGCACGAACACATCATCCGGCCCGCCCTCGACACGCAGTGTCTCACCGACTTCAAGATCGACGGCGGAGATCTCGATGATGTTCAATCCGCCGATACCGGTGATTACGGTAGACGTGTCGACAGCGCCAAGCGGGGTGTGTGTGGGTGTCATCGCCGCATAGTCAATCGATGCGGCGATTGCATCATCGACCGCCGTGACGAGCGACTGGTCCATGACGGTCGATCCGGTCACCGTCCCCGACAGGTCAAGGATGGACTTATAGGTGGGGTCGATATAAAGATCACCGACGATGCTTGCCGGACCCTGGAAGTCGAGAGTTCCGTAAGGACCCAGCCCGACATCCCCATAGATCGTGCAGCTGCCGAGATCGATCTTTCCCGTGCCGGTATCGGCATCATCGGCGGGTTTGCCCAGACCCAGCAGGGAGTACTGCGATGCGGCGCCCAGGTCATCAAAACCTGCATGCGCCGGCCCTGCCAAAACGACCAGGAATAAAAAGATTATAAAAAACAGAAAAGAAGGATTCGAAGAGGTTTTATAGCGCACCTTGGACCTCCAGCCGCGGCACTCCATATACGTATAATGTAAGACTTATCCGGCGGCGGCATCTCCAAGAATTGTCCTGCATCAAGAGCAATTTGAATTTATCAATGTCAGTGGCTCGCTTTGCGATGACCCTGTTGAGCATCATGGCCGTTCACCGGCCGGAATCGCAGTGAACTGGCCTGGTGCCGCGCCTCGTGCCGGGTTGTCGGCAGCGCTGTTGAAGAAGCGGGCGCGTGGCCGGACAGGGCCTTGCGAGCGCTGGAGGCCGCGTTGCCCTAGGGGGGCGGTCATCTTGGCCAGGCGCGGGCTCACGCGCTTGTCAGCGGTATGTGGTGCTCAAAGGGCGCAGACGTTCCGGCTGACTGCCGGCTGCCTGTTTTCGTGGTCGGGAGTCGGTTCTGAACGCGGGGCCTTGAAACCCCTGCCACATTGTCATACTTTGGCCGGGCAAGCGTCTGTGAAACCGCTGGCGCCGGCATGCAACGACACAATAAATCAATAAATTAGGAGCAGAGTGATGTTCGGTAAATTTTATAAGGCAAGTTTATTCGGCTGCCTCGCAATGTGCGCATCTGGGGCGATGGCCGATGATTTTATCAATCTGACCAACCTGGCGAAGGCAAACCGCATTGCCGATGTGTTCATTACGAACAGCAACGAGATCGCAATACCTCGTATCTTCCTGTTCGACACCGATGGCGACCCGTATACCGACGTGGTGAAGTTGCGCCTCGACGTCTACGAGGCAGGGACCAAGAACCTGATTCAGTCCACGCAGCTTCGTCAGGTGCCCCTCCCGGACCTGCCCTGCACGACTCCGGACCCGGATTTCTCTGAAGTGGATTTCGATGTGAGTTTTCGTGGCGACCCGAACAAAAATCGTGTCGCGGTGATCATGAATGCCTGGGCGAGCTGCTGGGATACTTCCGATATGGAGTTCAAGGAGACCTACCAGTCGGCGCTGTATTCCGGCCATGTCGCCAACGGAACCTCGTGGTTGCGCGCCTGGCCGCTGGATATGATCGGCATGAACGGAATCGACTATGACGACGATGCCGCCAACGAGTACACGGTTGCGCTCCTGATTCCGAACCCTGATGGAAGCGAGAGGGTTCGTATCATGTTCCTCGACACTTCCGATGGCAGTGTCGACAACGACCTGGGCGTGGCAGCCGATAGCGTGTACCCGCTGACCACGATCAAGTAGCTTGCCACGTCCGGTTAACCGGACACCGATGACCTCCGTGCCTGCCCGGGCCTGAACCGCCTGGGCAGGCCGCGTTCCCGCGGATACTCACGGCCTAACCGGCCCCCGGGATGCGAATGGAGAAGTCCTCTCGTTTGAGCGTCAGGTGCGGACTGTAATAGGGATCCGTATCCAGCATCTCCCCCCAACGCTCTCGCATCAGCTCGACCTCGCTGCGAAAACGCTCACGTTTTTCCGGGGTGTCTTCCTGCCCGCGACTCTTGGATTCATGGTGGTAGAGTTCCGCATGAGGGGTCCACAGATTGCGATACCCGGCATTGCGCACGCGCACACAGAAATCGACGTCGTTGAAGGCGACTTTCAGCGTGATATCGAGTCCGCCCACCTCCTGGTACACCGACTTGCGCACGATCAGGCACGCGCCGGTTACGGCAGAAAGATTCTGGGTCAGTTTTGCGCGGCTGAAATAGCCGTGCGCGAATCGCGGAAAGTATTTGTGTGCGTGTCCCGCTACTCCGCCGACTCCGAGAATCACCCCTGCATGTTGAATACGGTCGTCATCGTAATACAGCTTCGCCCCGACACAGCCGATCTCCGGCCGACAGGCGTGGCCCACCATCTCGTTCAGCCAATCCGGCGAAATGACTTCGATGTCATTGTTGACCAGACCGATGATCTCTCCAGCCGCCAACTCAACGGCAAAATTGTTGATCGCCGAGAAATTGAACTCATCGTCATACGACAGCACCCGCACACGGTCATCTTCCGATTCAATCCGGGCGAGCCACTCCCTGGTTTCTCTCTCCTCGCTCTGGTTGTCGACAATGATCAACTCGAAGTGCGGGTATAAGGTCTTGCTGAGGATGCTGCGCACGCAGGTATTGAGCAGTGCCAACTGATCCCTTGTCGGCACAATGAGGCTCACCATAGGTGCCGGATCCGGTAGCGGGTATCGTACATGGTAAGTATTCGGTAGCTGGCCTCTGGATACCGTCACTGCCGGCTGGCCAAGGCCCGCAAAGAAATCACTCAATGCCCTAAGGCCGGCCTGCGTGGTATATGACTTTGCATCAGGGGCCAGTGCGGTGGAACTGGGCAGCTGCCTCCAGTGGTAAAGGATGCGGGGTATGTGCACGATCTCCGAGGGCTGCAAGCGGGCGGTGCAACGCAATGCCAGATCATGGTCCTGGCTGCCATCGTATGCTGTACGAAACCCGCCAAGTGAGCGCACCAGTTCGGTATCGATCACCATCAGATGTGCAATGTAGTTCTGCGAACGCAACAGGTCGGGATTCCAGCCACACTTGAAATACGGGCTCGAGCGGTTGCCATCTTCGTCGATCTTATCCTCGTCGCTGTAGAGAAAACGGCTTGAAGGTTGTTTGATGATGGCTTCGGCGACATAGGCCAGTGCATGCGGAGCAAGTTCATCATCGTGATCGAGCAGGGTGATGTATTCACCTTGCGCAAGCGTCAATGCGCTGTTGCTTGCGGCAGAGATGTTGCCGTTCTCGTCACGAAATAGCAGTTTGATGCGCGGATTGTTGTCCGCATATTCCTCGAGCACCGATCGGACGTGCTTAGCTGTAGAGGCATCATCCGCGATGCATAGCTCCCAGTTGTCGTAGCTTTGCCTGCAGACCGACTCTATCGCCGTTCGGAGGTGGCGTTCTGGTGTGTTGTAGACCGGCAGCAGGACCGAGATATTGGGTGTCTGTTCCCCGCTTTCAAGAGACGGCCCCGGCGAAGACTCGTTGGTGCTTATCCAGGCCAGGTAGGCATTATGTCCATGCATGAACAAGG
>Ga0272444_10000868_pt1 | contig 30574 bp, 27 predicted proteins | sample SSMForm13_FD_201033 | JGI IMG/M metagenome (GOLD analysis project Ga0272444, IMG submission 201033) | Marine sediment archaeal communities from Little Sippewissett salt marsh, Falmouth, MA, United States - SSM-Form-13 | ecosystem: Environmental > Aquatic > Marine > Wetlands > Sediment ...
GGATCCTCCTTGAGATGCTCTCGTGCTTACAACGATCCACCGTGTCCGGTGTTTCTTCTCGGGTTCTCCATCTACCACCTTCTTTGACTGAACCCGTACCTTCGGGGCAGACGCACAGGCTTCGTTCCAAAGAACGTCTGCCGCGCTCCACTCTCTCTGTGAGTGGGGGAGACCATTGAAGGTCAAATCGGCACACACAGTCAAATGCGCGATCCAGCTGTCACGGCCGCCGATCCTGTATGCTCTCGATTCTTTGCCGAACGCGGAGTCGCCCCAGCTTCTGTTCAGGTCGATGTTGGACGGCCGTTTTGGGAGAGCGATCCGTCAGCCGGACAGACCGCATGCCGCCGCTCATCAACTGGAGCAGCAGGCGCTTTTGCAGCGGCGTGGATTTCGATCTTGCAGGTGCGAACCGAACGAGAAGCCACCATACAGATGGCGTGGGGCGGCCTGTTCGCGGCTCGACGCAAACGCCCGTCGGGTGACTACGCCTTGTAGCCGATGGTGCGGAGGAAGTCCTTGCGACAGGCGATGTCTTCGTCGGTCTCGATGCCGCTCGGCGAGGAACCGTCGATGACGCCGAGGATGCCACGGCCCTGCTCGTTCTCGGCGATGACGACCTGGACGGGGTTCGCGGTGGCACAGAAGACGTGGCAGACTTCGGGAACGCGCTTCACGGCGTGCATTACATTGATCGGGAAGGCTCCTTTGAGGAAGACGATGAACGAGTGCCCGGCGGCGATTGCCTCGGCGTTCCGGACGGCGAGCTGCTCGAGTTCCTCGTTCGTTCCCGAGTGACGGATCAGGCAGGGGCCTGAGGCTTCGCAGAAGGCGAGGCCGAATTGGATGCCGGGGGTCGCGGTCACCAGCGCTTCGTGCAGGTCCTCGACCGTCTTGATGAAGTGCGACTGGCCGAGGACAAGATTCAGTTCGCCTGGGTTCTCGATCGGGACGAGCTTCAGATCGATCTTCTGGTCCACTTCGTCACGCTCCTTTGCCGGGCCCGCTACAGCCGCAGCCGCCCGAGCAGCTGCCCTTCAGTTCATCGACGAGAGCATCGGGGGTGAGGGGCACGGTGCGCTCCATACCCGTAGCCATTGTCTTCAGGCTCCCATGGCCGGACGAGACTTCATCCTCGCCGATGACGAGCAAATGACGGGCACGGAGCCGGTTCGCCGCGGTCAGCTGCTTGCGCAGCCCTCGGGCGCGATGGTCGACGTCGACGGCGAGGCCGCGGCCACGAAGCGTCTCGGCCAGTCGCAGGGCAAGCGCTCGGCCGTCGTCGGCGAGGGCCGCCAAGTAGAGGTCGGGCCCGGGCGCTTCTTCGGACGCGCTCGCCAGCTCTTCGAGGACGAGGGCCAAACGGTCTGTCCCTCCGGCGAATCCGATTCCGGGGGTCGGCGGCCCGCCGAGCGTCTCGACGAGCCCGTCGTAGCGACCGCCGCCGAGGAGGCTGTCCTGCGCCCCGAGCTCGTCCGAGATCAGTTCGAAGACAGTGCGCGTGTAGTAATCGAGACCGCGGACGAGGCGCGGATCGATCTCGTAGGAGAGTTCGAGACGATCGAGGTGCCCGCGGACAGCGTCGAAGTGCTCTGCACAGTCAGCACAGAGGTGATCGGCGCTTCCGGGAGCTCTTTCGATGAACGGCTGGCAGGCGGCCTCCTTGCAGTCGAGGATCCGAAGCGGATTTTCCTGGTGGCGGCGTTGGCAATCGCGGCACATCGAGTCGATCGACGGAGCGAAGTGCTCGCGCAAGACATCTTGAAAGCGGGCACGATCGGCGGTACAGCCGATCGAGTTGAGCTTCAGACGAAGGCCTCCGAGACCGAGCTCGATCATCAACGACCATGCGAGGCCGATCACCTCGACGTCGACGCTCGGCTCGAGCGACCCGAAGACCTCGACGCCGTACTGGTGGAACTGTCGGTACCTTCCCTTCTGCGGCTTTTCGTAGCGGAACATCGGCCCGAGGTAGTACCACTTCTGGAACGGGTCGTTGACGTGAAGGCCTGCGTTCAGATAGGCGCGGGCGGTCGACGCGGTCCCCTCCGGACGCAAGGTCAGGCTGCGCCCCTTCTGATCGGGAAACGTGAACATCTGCTTCCCGACGACGTCGGTCGTTTCGCCGATTCCGCGGGTGAAGAGCTCCGTGTACTCGATGACGGGAAATCGGATCTCGCGGTAGTTGTAGCGACGGGCGACCTCTCGGAAGGCCTCTTCAATCAGATGCCAGCGGATGGCCTCGTCGGGGAGGACATCGCGCGTTCCACGGACGAGCTCGAAGCTCATCCGACTTCTCGCAGGACGTTGACTGTCTCGATCAGGCTCTCGGCGGCCTGGGCTCCCTTGTTGCCGGCCTTCGTGCCGGCGCGCTCGATCGCCTGGTCGACAGTGTCGGCCGTAATGACGCCGAATGCGACCGGAACGGGCGCTTCGAGGTTAACGAGCGCGATCCCCTTGCTCACCTCGCTGGCGATGTACTCGAAGTGCGGCGTTCCGCCGCGGATGACGGCGGACAGGGCGACGATGCCGTCGTAGCGTCCGGCCTTGGCCATTGCCTTGGCCCCTCTCGGGACCTCGAACGCGCCCGGCACCCAGCAGACGTCGACCGCGTCGTCGGCGACGTTGGAGCGGCGGAGTCTGTCGAGGGCTCCTTCGAGCAGACGTTCGGTAATCAGGTTGTTGAACCGGCTGACGACGATGCCGACTCTCAGACCGGCGCCGTCAAGCTTCCCTTCGAAGACCTTGCCCATCCCAGACCTCCCTGTCCGTACGGAGACGTCGCGTAGCGGCTTCTCCAAGCCACTCGGCGCAACGCTTCGAGTGGCGAGTCTCCTGGCGACTCGATCAGACGGGTGACCGAGTCGCTCGGAGAACCCACGCGTTCACGAGAACGCGCTCACTCTACTAGCTGTCATACTTCACTCAACCCATGCCCGCGCTTCTCTCTTCGCGTTGAGGTCGCCGCGATTGTACTCGTGGGGACTCGATCGGCCTACCGAACGGATCTCACCTGGACTTCTTCTAGGCAATGACCGAGTTTCTCTCTTTTCCCGTTTTCAGGTCGTGACGGTTGAGGCTTATTCGGCGGCTCGGTCGGCAAGCGGATTGAACCGTCCTACACTTCCTTCAGCTGGTGTCCCATCTTCTCTTTCTTCGTTCTCAGGTACTGCCTGTTGAACTGGTTGGGTTCGATCTCGATCGGCACCTGCTCGACGATCTCGAGTCCATAGCCGGAGAGGCCGACGACCTTCTTCGGGTTGTTCGTCATCAGCCGGATGGAGGTGAGGCCGAGGTCGCACAAGATCTGGGCACCGATCCCGTAGTCGCGCAGGTCGGGCTCGAAGCCGAGTCTCTCGTTCGCCTCGACTGTGTCGAGCCCCTCGTCCTGCAGCTGATAGGCGCAGACTTTCTGCTTTAGACCGATTCCACGGCCTTCCTGCCGCATGTAGACGACGACGCCGCAATCCTCCGCCTCGATCATCTCGAGTGCTTGGTGGAGTTGCCCGCCGCAGTCGCAGCGATACGAACCGAAGACATCGCCGGTCAGGCACTCGGAGTGGACGCGGACGAGGACGTTTTCCTGCCCCTTGATCTCGCCCTTGACGATGGCAACGTGTTCCTCGTCATCGATTGGGCTCGTGTAGCTGATGATACGGAATGTCCCGTAGATGGTCGGAAGCTCGGCCTCGGCCGCGCGCTTCACGAGGCGCTCGGTCCGCTTCCGGTACTCGATCAGGTCGGCGATGTTGACGATCGGAAGATCATGCTCCTCGGCGATGACTTCGAGCTGGGCGAGGCGGGCCATCGTCCCGTCTTCGTTTAGGATCTCGCAGAGGACGGCGGCCGGCTTCAGTCCGGCGAGGCGCGCCAGATCGACGGTTGCCTCGGTGTGTCCGGCTCGACGGAGGACGCCGCCTTCCCGGGCGATGAGAGGGAAGATGTGCCCCGGCCGCGCCAGCTCCTCGGGCGTTGTTGCATCGTTCACCATCAGGCGGATCGTCTTCGCCCGGTCGTAGGCCGAGATGCCGGTCGTGATCCCGTCTCGCGCGTCGACCGAGATCGTGAAGTGCGTCCCATGAAGGGCCGTGTTTTCCGGACACATCGGAGACAGGCCGAGCGTGCGTGCGCGAGCCTCGGTGATCGGTGTACAAACGAGGCCGCGACCTCGGGTGATCATGAAGTTGATGGTTTTCGCGTCGGCGTGCTCGGCGGCGATGACGAAGTCCCCTTCGTTCTCCCGATTCTCATCGTCGACCAGGATCAGCATTTCTCCGTCTCGATACCGCCGGATTGCCTCTTCAATCGTGGTGAACACCGCGTACCATCCTCTCTACATACTTCGCCAGGACATCGAACTCGAGGTTCACAAGATCCCCGGTTCGACGACCTTTTAGCGTCGTCTTCTCGTAGGTCTCCGGGATCACGGCGCAGCGAAACGTCGCGCCCTCAAGCCCGTACGGAGTTAGGCTGATTCCGTCCACTGCGATCGAGGCCTTCTCAGCGACGTAGGGGCAAAACGCCGGCGGGTAGCCGACGACCAACACCCACCCGTCGCCTTCCCGGAAGAGGCCCTTGATCGTGCCGACCGCATCGACGTGTCCGAGGACGAGGTGCCCGTCGAGACCGCTGTTCGGCGTGACCGGCAGTTCGAGGTTCACACGCGCTCCGACGTGTGTCGTCCCGAACGTGGTTCGAGATGACGTTTCCGTCGACACGCTCGCGCGAAACGCATCGGCGGAGAGCGACGCAACGGTAAGACAGACGCCGTTCACGGCCACGCTCGCTCCCGGCTGGAGGCGTTCCAGCCATCCGCTCGGGACCGAGATCTCGGCCTGTTCGCGGCTCAGACCCCGCAGTTTTCCGACACCTTGTACGATCCCGGTGAACATCGGCGGCGGAGTGTATCGCATCGGAATGCCCTGTTCAACGGATTTGCGTGGTCCTACGCTGGGCGATACCCTTTCCGCTCAGGAGGTCATCGTGGGAAATCGCCGTATCGCCATTTGCCTGCTCGGACTCCTTCTCTGTGCCGCCGTGACGGTCGCCGCGGCGGATCGAGGAGTCAGCTACAAGATCGTCGAACGAGACGGGGTTCGCGAGGTCATGGTCTCTACTTCCCTCGCAGACTACATCTTCTCGGAAGAAGGCGGGGTGATGAAGAGCCTCTTCCTCACGTTCGCGCCGTACGGGTCGACGGTCGACGAGTTGGTCCCCGGAACGAAGACGGATCCCGAGACGCTGGCGAGGCAATACGTCGCCGAAGCCGAGTTCCCCTTCACATTGAGACAAGAGGGGATCACCGAGGGGCTCTACACGTTACAGGAGCCGACGATGCTCGAAGACGGCGTGCTCGAGATCACGCTCGTTGGCGAGTTCGGCGACGCCACCGTGACCAAGCGATACACGATCCACGATGCATCGATCTACACCTTTGATCTCCAGCTGATCGTCGAGAATCGATCGCAGGATCCATTGGACCTTTCCATGCTTCTCGGCAACCAGATTCCGCGGGAAGGAGCCCCCGCGCTCCATTATTTGTTCGACGGGAAGCCGGGGACCGACCTCCTCGCCGCTGGTTCGTACTTCTCGTTCGACGGGATCGGCCTCATGAGTAAGTCGATCGTCTTCTTCCTCTCACCCGGTGAAGGGACCACGGCGACGGCGATGGTGGAGGGGACCCCATCCGGAAGCCGCAGATTCGGCGTGTCGATGAGCGTTCCGCAGGGGACGACGCGCTTCGACTACTCCCTCTACGGGGGGCGCCGGCGCTTTCTCCTGATGGAGGAGGCCGGACTCTCTCCACTCGACGAGCCTGGTATCGGAGCGCGGCTGATGATCCCGGTCATCCAGTTCCTCAACATGCTCTATCGCGCAACCGGGAACTACGGCTGGGCAATCATCCTGTTCACGCTGCTGACGCGCATCGTCCTCTTCCCGCTGATGCGGAAGCAGTACCACTCGATGGCGAAGATGCAGAAGCTCCAGCCGAAGATGAAGCGCGTCCAGGAGCGCTTCAAGGACGACAAGCAACTCCAACAGCAGAAGGTCATGGAGCTGTATCGAAAAGAGGGCGTGAACCCGATGAGCGGGTGCCTCCCCCTCCTGGTGCAGTTGCCGATTCTGATTCTGATCTGGCGTGCAATCCTCTACTCCGCTGAGCTGATTCACGTCTCACCCGGCTTCCTGTGGATTCCGGACCTTTCGATGCACGATCCGTTCTTCATCCTCGTGATCCTGACGACGGGCATCATGCTCGTTCAGCAATGGCTGATGACGCCGAAACTCGGAGAGTCGTCGGGGAGCCAGAAGTACTTCGGCTACATCTTCCCGCTGATCATGGCCGTCCTGCTGTGGAGATTCCCCGCGGGACTCTGGCTCTACTACCTCCTGACCACGGGTGCCCAAGTCGCCCAGCAGGCGATCGTCAATCGCGAGATGGCCAACGCCGATGCGGGGCGGCTCGCCTCCACTGAAGAGGATGAGGCCGAAAGCGACGATGAGACGGGAGAAGCGGATGCCGGAGCTGAAGACGGAGGTTGAGGCCTACCTCGAACGGCTTCTGGAGATCCTCGAGGAAGACGTCACCTTCGAGATTGAGGAAGACGTCTCTGACGGACTCTACGTCAACCTCGTCGGGAGCATGTTCTCCCTTCCCGAGGAACGACCGATCCTGACCGCGCTCGAGCACCTGCTCCGCGGGTCTCTGCGACGAAGGTCGAGTCAGGAAGTCGAAATCGTTCTCGACGCCAACGGCGCGGTGAAGCGCCGCCGTGCCGAGCTGATCCGATTCGCCCTCTCGACGGCCGAGTCGGTTGCGAGAGATCGCAAACGCGTTCGCCTGAACGCGATGCCGTCGCACGAACGACGGACGATCCACGTCGCGCTCGCCAACTTCCCGGGAGTCCGAACGTTCAGTGTCGGCGACGGCGAGGGTCGTCGCGTGGTGATCGAGCCAGACGACGTGTGAACGCCATGTTGGACGACACCATCGCCGCAATCTCCACCCCGATCGGCGACGGGGGGATCGGCATCGTGCGGCTGAGCGGCCCGGATGCGATCGGGATCGTCGAGCAGATCTTCGACGCGGCCGACGGCCGAGACCTCGCGGATTCGCCGAGCCATCGCCTTCACTACGGGAGGGTCGTCCACGACGGCCGGCCGATCGATGAGGCTCTCGTCTCCGTGATGCGCGCCCCGAGAACGTACACGCGAGAAGATGTCGTGGAGATCAATTGCCACGGAGGAATTGTCGCGTCACGTTCCATCCTCGACGCGGTTCTCGCTGGCGGTGCGCGCCTTGCCGAACGGGGCGAGTTCACCCAGCGCGCTTTCCTGAACGGACGGATCTCGCTCGATCAAGCGAAGGCCGTCTTGGACGTCGTTCGCGCGCAGACGGCCCTTGGGCTCGAAGCGGCCGTCGATCGACTCGGCGGTCGATTCTCAGGTGCGATTCGCGGGATTCGGGAGGCGCTCGCCGAGGTTCTGGCGGGAATCGAAGTTGAGATCGATTTTCCCGATCTCGATGTCGTAGTGGACGAGGCGTCCGCCGACGTGGCCGATCTCCTGAGGCGTGTCTCGGATCTTCTCGGACGCGCCGAACAGGGAAGGATCCTCCGGGAAGGTTTGACCGTCGCGATCGTCGGCCGCCCGAACGTTGGGAAGTCGACGCTGCTGAACGCGCTCCTCGCCGAAGATCGCGCGATCGTCACGCCGATTCCTGGGACGACACGGGACACGATCGAGGAGATCGCAGCGATCGGCGGCGTCCCGGTCCGCCTGATTGACACGGCAGGATGGAGGGAGCCGGGCGACCCGGTGGAGGCGGAAGGTGTCCGGAAGACCGAACGCGCGGTTGCCAGAGCTGACCTGGCTTTGTTGACGATCGACGCGAGCGAGCCGCTGACCGACGAGGACCGGCGGCTAATCGGGAGGGAGTGGGAGATCCCGGTGGTGGTCGTCGTCAACAAAACTGACCTCCCCGGACGACTTGGGAACGTCCCGGTCGGACCGTGGGCAGCGACGGTCCGGCTCTCGGCCCAGGGTGGGAAGAACCTCGAAGCGCTACGGACGGCCCTTCTCGACCTCCTCCTTGGCGGCCGTATCCCGGCGCGAAGCTCGGTTCTCACCCTCGACCAATGGGAGAGAGATCTGCTGCGGCGGATGAACGATGAGCTGACCGCAGCCTCATCCGCCATGGCTGACGGAAGTCCTCCAGACATGGTTGCCGAAGAGCTTCGACGCGCCTATCGGACGGCGGGGGAGCTTCAGGGGATCGACGTTGCCGAGTCGATCCTCGATGCGGTCTTCGCCCGGTTCTGCGTTGGCAAATGAGTCTCTTGAGGTGCTCGAAGCACCTCAAGAGCCTAGCGAGAAGCTTCCAGCTTCTCGCGAATGGGGAAGTGCTCGAAGCACCTCAAGAGCCTAGCGAGAAGGGGCGTCCTATGGTCGCCTAGGGGAGAAGGCTCTGCCTTCTCCTGGGCGGTGAAGTGTCGGTACTCCTAAGACGCGGGTGAGTGCGTTGACGGTGTTTCGGTGACGAGGTCGATTCCCTGCGCCTGAACCTTCCCTTGCCAGTCGTCGAATCCGACTTGGCAGACGAGAGAGACGTCGTCTGCCACCTCGAACGTTTCGAGGTGGCGCCCCATGCGGAACGCGATGAAAGGGAGCGTCATGCCGTTCTGTGCGACGAGTCCCTTCAGGTGCTGTTTTCGATTCCCGACGAGTGTGAGTCCCTCGAACGAACAATCGCGGATCAGAAAGATCGGCCGTGGATTCCCCGGCCCGAACGGCGCGAGTGACGTCAAGTCGGCGTGGAGCCGGGCATCGATCTCAGCGAGGGACGATTCGGCATCGATCTGCTCCGGACTGAGCGGCGCCATCTCCGATCGATGATCGGCGACGTATCGCTCGATTCGCTCCTCGAGCTGCGAGAGCGCTTCGGTCGCGACCGAGAAGCCGGCCGCCATTCGGTGCCCGCCGTACTGAAGGAGGAGGTCCGTCTGGGCCTCGAGACAGGCGCTGACGTCGAAACCTCCGGCGCTTCGGCACGATCCTCGGCTGACGCGATCTCCCTTGGAGAGAACAATCGCCGGGACGCGATACCGTTCGGCCAGATTGGAGGCGACGAGGCCGAGAATCCCTTCGTTCCAGTACTCGCCGACGAGGAAGACGAACCCATCTTCGCGTGGGGCCCGCTCCTCCGATCGGATCATCTCGGCGGCCTGGGCGAGGAGATCATTCTGAGCGATCTCGCGGTCGCGGTTGTAGTCGAGGAGGATTTCAGCCAGGTACTCTGCCTGAGCGGGATCTTCCGTCACCAAGAGGAGGAACGCGACCTTCGGATCGCCTGCCCTGTTCGCCGCGTTCAGTTTCGGTGCGATGAGGTATCCGATGTCCGACGCGCTGACCTTCTTCGGGTTGACCGAGAGCCTGGCCATCAGCGTTCGTAGTCCGAGCGACGATCCCTTGGCTTCTCCGAGGGTGGCGAACGCCTCGCGGACGAAGGCACGGTTCTCGCTCTCCCCGTCGGACGTCAGCGGGACGAGATCGGCGATTGTTCCGAATGCAACGAGGTCCAGAAGATCGGTCGGGGCTGGGCGCTCGAGGCGCTCGTACAGGGCGCAGATCAGCTTATAGGCAACGCCGACGCCGGCGAGATTCTTGTTCGGATAGCGATTGTCGCTGCGGTGCGGATCGACGACGGCGATCGCCTTCGGCAGATCGCCGACGGGGAGGTGGTGATCGGTGACGATCGCGTCGATTCCTGCGGCGGCGAGACGCGCAATCTCTTCTTGATTGCCGATTCCGCAGTCGACCGTGACAACGAGGCCAAATCTCTCGTCGATCGCTCGCAGGACGAACGCGGCCGACATGCCGTGGCCTTGAGCACGCTCGCTCACCTCGACTTTCACCGAGTTCTCGGGGAGGAGTGGACGCAAGCCACGGTACAAGACGGCGGCCCCTGAGAGCCCGTCGACGTCGAAATCGCCGTGAATGAAGACCCGTTCGCCCCGTTCGATGGCAAGGCGAAGCCGTGCAACGGCCGGTTCCATGTCCGGAAGGAGGAAAGGGGAGTGGATGCTACGGGCACCGGAATCGATCAGGGCTTCCCACGATGACCCACCGCGTTGAGCGAGGAGCGTGGCGAAGGACTGCGAGCAACCGAGCCGGTTCCGAATCGCTTCGAGCTGATCTTCCTCCGGGCGGAGCGCGACACCCCACTCCCTCCCCTCCCGGAGGACGGACTGCAACGCTAGCTCCTCTTCGGCCCGCCCGCCTTGACGGTCCAGGCGTACAGAATCGGATTGGCGATGTACATCGACGAGTAGGTTCCCACGATTACGCCGATCAGAAGAGCCAGCGAGAATCCACGGAGAACGCTTCCGCCGAAGAGGAACAGGATGACGACCGGAATGAACGTCGTGATGGACGTGTTCAACGTACGCGACAGCGACTGGTTCACACTGTGGTTGATGATATCGAAGATCGGCCGGCGTCCCTCGGTTTTCAGATTCTCTCGGATTCGGTCATAGATGACGATCGTGTCGTTCAGCGAGTACCCGACGATCGTCAGGAACCCTGCGATCGTAGCGAGGTTCAGCTCAACGCCGAACAGAGCGAAGATTCCGAGAGCGATGATTACGTCATGCAGGATCGCGGCGACGGCACCAATCGCGTAGCGGAGACGGAATCTCCAGGAGATGTAGACGAGGATCGCGACGAGGGCTAGCAGGATTGCTTGCCAGCCCTTCCGTGCGAGCTCTTCGCTCACCTGCTGGCCGATCAGGCGTCGACCGATGCTGTCGCCCTCCACCGAGAACTCCCGGCGCAGGCTCGACTCGATCCGGTCGATCGTTCGCTGATCCTCCTCGACGTTCAGAAGCTGCGTCGTGATGACCTTCGTGTTTGCCCCGGCGACATCTTGGATGATGCTCGTCGAAAGGTCGATGTCTCCGGCATCGATGTCGGCGAGCAGAGTGCGGACGTCGGCGGTGTCGACCGGTTCCGGGAACTTCACCGTGAACTCCATCCCCCCGGTGAAGTCGATCCCCAACCTCAAGCCCCGGACACCCGGGACGAGGAGGACGATGCTCGCAATGAGGAGGAACAGGGAAACGGGGACGAAGTACTTCGTCTTACCGAGAAAATCGAACTGCCGCATCGGACCCTCCTACAGCCCTTGAACTTTCTTCGTCCAGCGGGACTTGATCCGAGCAGCGCGGTTTCGATGGATCGCGTGTCGCTGCGCCGCCTTGTCGGCCGCCTTGGCGAGCCGGGGAAGGAGTGCAACGGCCTCGCTCTTGTTTCCGGCCTCGATCGCCCGGCGGATCTCCTTGATGATCCTCTTGATCTCAGCCTTCTTGGAGCGGTTCATACCACGGCGCTTCTCACTCTGCCGCAAGCGCTTCGCGGCGGATGCTATGTTCGGAATCTCAATCACCTCTTCGATTGCCACTCACGTGCAAGTTGCGGTGCATCCGGAACGGATGGCCGGATGATGGTAGCGAACGTCGTTCAGCGAATCAAGAACCCCCCTTTGTCCCGTTCACGAGCCCCCAGCGATGTCCGATCGTGGAAAGGAACACAGATTCGGCCGCGCGCCCGTGACGATTGTCCGCCTTCGGTTCCAAATACGTGCGGTAGGTCCGTACTGGAGGGGATCCCGGCCCCGGGAGAGGCGAAGAAGCGGTCCGAATTCGCCCGCGTTTCATGCTAGGATGGGCCCGTTTTCGCTGCGATCACGATGAGGGGAGACTCCATGGAGTACATCGTCAAGCGCGATGGCCGTCGCGTTGCCTTCGACGAAACGAAGATTACGGCTGCGATCTGGAAAGCGATGCGTGAGGTCGGAGACCCGGACGAGGCGGTTGCACAAGCTCTCGCAAGTCGGGTCAAGGTAACCCTCGACAGGCGCTTCCCGGGGGAGCGCCCGACGGTCGAGGAGATCCAAGACATCGTCGAAGAGACCCTGATCGAACGCGGACTCGCGCGCGAGGCGAAGGCCTACATCCTCTACCGCAAGCAACATGAGGAACTCCGCGAGATGCGAGGCCTCATGCAGGGGATGCCACTGGTCGAGGACTACCTGAACGACCTCGACTGGCGCGTGCGCGAGAACAGCAACATGTCCTTCTCCCTCCAGGGACTGAACACGCACATTACCGACCGGATCATCTCCCGCTACTGGCTCGATCGAATCTACTCCGAGCCGATTCGCCGCGCCCATGAGAGCGGTGAGATGCACATCCACGATCTGGGAACCCTCGGGGCGTACTGCGTCGGGTGGGATCTCCGGGACCTCCTCCTGCGGGGCTTCTGCGGCGTCCGCGGGAAGACTGCGTCGCGACCCGCGAAGCACTTCCGCGTTGCTCTGCTTCAGGTCGTCAACTTCCTCTACACCCTGCAGGGGGAATCGGCCGGCGCCCAGGCCTTCTCCAATCTCGACACGTATCTTGCGCCGTTCATTCGCGCCGACGGCCTCTCCTATGAGGAGGTGAGACAGAACGTTCAGGAGTTCGTCTACAACATGAACGTTCCGACGCGCGTCGGCTTTCAGACGCCGTTCACCAATGTGACTCTCGACCTCCAGGTCCCTCGATACATGAAGGACGAGCCGATCATCATCGGCGGTGCGCTGGGGCAGACGACCTACGGCGACCATCAACCGGAGATGGATCTGTTCAACCGCGCGTTCGCGGAGGTGATGCTCGAAGGCGACATGCAGGATCGCCCGTTCACTTTCCCGATCCCGACCTACAGCATTACCGAGGACTTCGATTGGGAGAATCCGATTCTCGAGCCCGTATGGGAGATGGCGGCCAAGTATGGGATCCCGTACTTCTCGAACTTCATCGGGAGCGACATGCGTCCGGAAGACGCGCGAAGCATGTGTTGCCGACTGCGGATTGACAACCGTGAACTGCGGAGCCGCGGCGGCGGTCTGTTCGGGGCGAATCCGCTCACCGGCTCGATCGGCGTTGTGACGATCAATCTCCCTCGGCTCGGCTACGTGGCGAACGGCGAGCCGGAGTTCTTCGCGCGGCTCGGCCGACTGATGGATCTTGCCAAGGATGCGCTCGCCGTCAAGCGGAAAACCTTGGAATCCCTGACCGCCGGGGGGCTCTACCCGTACTCGCAGTTCTACCTCCACCGGATTCGCGAGGCTGAGGGCGGGTACTGGCGGAATCACTTCTCGACGATCGGCGTGATCGGGATGAACGAGGCGTCGCTGAATCTTCTGGGGAGCACGATCGCCGAGCCCGAGGGTCGCGAGTTCGCGATCCGTACCCTCGATTGGATGCGGGAGAGGATCGGCATCTACCAAGCAGCGACGAATGACATCTTCAATCTCGAGGCGACGCCGGCCGAGGGCGCCAGCTATCGCCTGGCGCGGAGGGATCGCGAGGCGTATCCCGATCTCCGGGTTCACAATCTCGAAGCGTACGGGGGCGAGACGCCGTACTACACGAACTCGACGCAGCTTCCGGTCGGATTCTCGGGCGATCTGTTCGACGCGCTCTCCCTCCAAGATCCGCTCCAGACGCGCTACACGGGCGGGACGGTCTTCCACGCCTTCGTCGGCGAGCGGCTTCCGAGTTCCGAGGCAACCAAGCGACTCGTGCGGAGGATTGCGGAGACCTTCCGTCTCCCGTACTACACCCTAACGCCAACGTTCTCGATCTGCCCGGAGCACGGGTATCTGTCCGGCGAACACGCGACGTGCCCGACGTGCGGTGCCAGGGCCGAGGTCTACTCCCGGATCGTCGGATACTTGCGCCCGGTCGAGCAGTGGAACGATGGGAAGCAGAGCGAGTTCGCCGACCGTCACAGCTTCGCGTCTGATGCCGTCGTCACGCAGTAGGCGGAAGCAGCCTTCGGTCGACGCCCTTCCGATCGAATGATGGACCTTGCGGGATGGCGCCCGACGACCCTGATCGATTTTCCGGGGCGCGTGGCTGCGACGCTCTTCACATCAGGATGTAATTTCCGCTGTCCGTTCTGCCACAACCCGGAACTTGTCCTCCAGGAACGTGCAGTCGGCCTGCCGGTGCTCGATGAACAAGAGATCCTTCGCGAGCTCGGCCGGCGTCACGGCTTCCTCGATGGGGTCGTTCTCACGGGAGGGGAGCCGACCCTTCAGGCGGATCTCTGCTCGTTCGCCGAGCGCGTCAAGGCGCTCGGTTTCCGCGTCAAGCTCGACACGAACGGTTCGACACCGGATGTCGTCCGCGCGCTGGTCGAGAAGAGGCTCGTCGACTACGTGGCCGTTGACATCAAGGCATCGCCCGGTCGCTACCGGGAGTTTGCAGGGATCGATGCCCCGATCGCAGAGATCGAGCAGACCGTCACGATCTTGAAGCGCGAGGCGGTCGACTACGAGTTCCGCACGACCGTCGCTCCCGGTCTGGCCCGGCTCGACATCGAAGCGATTGCGGAGTGGGTCGGCCCGGCAAGGCGGTACGTCCTGCAGAGGTTCCGCGTCCCGCAAGAGGGTTCGAAGACGCTACTCGATCCGTCGTGGGCGCTCCGAGACGGGCTCAACGAGGAAGCGCTTCGCGAAGCCTGGTTGGCAATCGCCGGGCGGTTCGAAGATGGAGGCGTGCGCGCCTAGCGCTTCCGCTCCTTCGGGAGAGCCCTTCGGGTCAGCTATCCTGCGCTTCCTAGGCCGACCATCTTTCGCACGTCGACCATCGTCTCCTCGGCGATCGCTTCGGCCCGTTTCGCGCCGTCGGCCAGGATCTCGGCGATCGTTCCGGAGGCCTCCAGGGCCCGCCGCTTCTCCTGAATCGGTCGCAGAACGGCCATCAGCCGATCCAAGACCTCGTCTTTCAGGCGGGAGTACATCAGGTGTCCTTCGGAGAACTCCGCTCTCAGCTCTTCGGCGATGCTCGTGTCGCCGAGCTCCTCGCAAGAGAGTTCGAGGATCTCGAACAGCGTCGCCACGCCGGGTGACGTCTCCTCCCCGGCCTCGAGGCCCGTGTCGGTGACCGCGGTGCGAACCTTCTTCTTGATCGAGCCTTCGTCCTCGAAGACCCCGACGTAGTGATTCTCTCCCTCGCTCTTCGACATCTTTCGGGTCGGATCCGCGAGGGACATGATCCGAGCGCCCTTGCCGACGATCGGTTCCGGTTCCGGGAAGTACTCGCCGAACCGGCCGTTGAATCGTCGTGCGATTCTCCGTGAGAGTTCGAGGTGTTGAACTTGATCCTCGCCGACCGGGACGCCGTCGGCGCGGTAGATCAGGATGTCTGCGGCCTGAAGAATCGGATACGTCAGGAGACCTGCCGAGATGAATTGCTGCTTGGCCGACTTGTCTTTGAACTGCGTCATCCGACCGAGATCGCCGTACGACGTGACGCACCCGAAAATCCAAGCGAGTTCCGTATGCGCGGGCACGTCGGACTGCACGAAGACAATCGACCGCTCCGGATCGATGCCGCAGGCGATCATGTCAAGGGCCATCGCCCGTGACGCCGCGCGGAGCGCTTGGGGATCTACGTCAATCGTGATCGCGTGGTAGTCGACGACGCAGTAGACACAGGCGGCCTCATCCTGCAGCGTGGCCCAGTTCCGGATTGCTCCGAAGTAGTTCCCGATATGAAGCGTCCCCGTCGGTTGAATGCCGGAGAAGACACGAGTTGCCATCGTCCACCACCTTCTGCACGAGAAATGCGGACCCGCGAGACCGAGAGCGGGTCGAGTATAGGGAACCTCAGTTGCTGTTTGCAAGCGATCTTCCGCTTGATCGCGCCTTCCGGAGTAACGTATCATCGCGCGGGGTGGAGATGAACGAACGTGGCGGCGGACCGCATTCCGATCTCGATGCGGCGACTCGTGATCGCGTCCGCAAATCGCTCCTTGCGAAGGGCGTCGTGATCCCGGATCCGGACTGTGTCTACGTCGACGAAGCCGCCGAGGTCGATGCTGGGACCGTTCTTCTGTCGGGAACGTATCTCCGCGGCCCCTGCAAGATCGGCTCGAACTGCCGTATCGGACCCGACTGTTGGATTGAGGACTCGACGATTGAGTCCGGGAGCACTGTCTGGTACTCGGTCCTCGAGTCAGCGCGCGTTCGCGAAGGATCGACTGTCGGCCCGTTCTCACACTTGCGGCGGGACGCCGACGTCGGGCCGGAGGCGCGGATTGGGAACTTCGTCGAAGTGAAGGCGGCGCGGATTGCGCGTGGGGCGAAGGCTGGCCACCTTGCCTACGTCGGCGATGCCGAGGTCGGAGCAGAGGCGAACATCGGTGCGGGTGTCGTGACCTGCAATTTCGACGGGGCTGAGAAACACCGCACGATCATCGAGGACGGCGCATTCATCGGTACGAACGCTTCCCTCGTGGCGCCGGTACGCATCGGAAAGGACGCGGTTGTCGGCGCGGGATCGACGATCACGGATGATGTGCCTCCGAGGTCGCTCGCCCTGGGGCGAGCACGGCAAGTGGTGAAGAGACGATCGGAGAAGGACGTGGAGAGCGAGGAGGCGCAGGATGTATGAGAAGCTGACGCTCCTGAGCGGAAGCGCGAATCCGAGCCTGGCATCGGAGATCTCTGGTGCCCTCGGGATTCCGCTCTGCGATGCCGCGGTCGATCGATTCAGCGACGGCGAGATCCGCGTTCGTATTCGCCAGACGGTGCGCGGGGCCGATGTCTTTGTCATCCAACCGACCTGTCCCCCGGTGAATGAAGCCGTCATGGAGCTTCTTCTGCTGATCGATGCCGCGCGAAGGGCGTCGGCGCGGAGGATCATCGCCGTCGTCCCCTACTACGGATACGCGCGACAGGATCGCAAGCACACAGGCCGCGTGCCGATCTCGGCCCGGCTCGTGGCGAATCTGATCGAAACGGCAGGCGCAGACAGGGTTCTGACGATGGACCTTCACGCCGGACAGATCCAGGGGTTCTTCAACATCCCGGTCGACAACCTGATGTCCGCCTGGCTCTTCTCGGATCATGCTCGGGAGACGTTCGACCGGCTGGATGACTTCGTCATTGTCTCGCCGGACGCCGGGGGGGCCGTTCGGGCTCGCGAGGTTGCCGGGAGCCTCGATCTGCCGCTTGCGATTCTCGAGAAGCGTCGGACATCCGACGGCTCCGATGTCGACGTGATGAACGTCATCGGAGATGTCGCCGGACACCGATGCTTGATCGTCGACGACATCCTTTCGACGGCGGGAACGCTGATCAAAGGAGCTCACACGCTGATCTCTCGCGAGGCGAAGGAGGTCTACGCCTACTGCACGCACGGCGTCTTCTCCGGGGATGCTCTGCGGGCGCTGGAGGGATCGCCCTTGAAGCGCGTCGTGGTTACCAATACCATCTTCCTCGAAGCGGCGGAGAAGAGTGATATTGTCGAGTACATCTCCGTTGGAGAGCACCTCGCCAAGACCATTCAATGCATCTACGAGTACAGGTCGGTTAGTCAGCTCTTCCCGCATTACTAGACCAGGCAAGCAGGAGAGAGAATGAGCACACTTCAGGTTCGAAGCAGGACGACGGGCAAGGTGCGCGCCTTGCGACGGGCGGGACTCGTCCCTGGTGTCGTCTACGGTCCGACGATCGACTCCACGCCGATCTCCATTGCGCGCAAGGATCTTCAGGCGCTCTTCTCGGAGATCACGCGGAGTTCGCGCGTTGAACTCGCCATCGAAGAAGAGGGCGAGACACGCGAGCTGGAAGTGTTCTTGAAGGTCGTGGACTACGACCCCATTACCGACGAACCGCTGCACGTCGACTTCTACCACCCAGGACACGGGCGGCCGCTCAAACTGCACGTGCCGATCAAGACGGTCGGTGAGTCGGCGGGCGTCAAGTCGGGCGGGATCCTCAACGTGCTGTTCAACAGCGTCCTCGTGCACGGTCTTCCGCGCGCGATTCCCCACCTCATCACCCTCGATGTCTCCGAACTGGATCTGGGCGAGTCGATTCACGTACGCGACGTCGATTTCGGCGACGCTGAGCCGCTCCTTCCGCCGGAGCGCACGCTCGTAACCGTGATCGCGCCGCGTGGCATGGGTCTCTCAGTGGAAGAGGAAGCGGCACTCGAAGCCGAGGAGCTCCTCGAAGCTGAGGAGGGCGAAGGCGCGGCAGAGGAAGGAGTGCCGGAGTCCGCCGCCGACGGCGAGGTGGGAGAGACGGCCGAAGGGGAGTAGTGAAGGCCATCTTCGGGCTCGGGAACCCGGGTCCGGCCTACGCCGTCACCCGTCACAACGCCGGCTACCAGGTGATCGACCTCTTTCGTCAGGTCCATCGCCTGAGACGCGGTGGGCGGATCGAGAGCGATTGCCTCGTCTATCGCGATCGCGACCTCCTTCTCTGCAAGCCACTCAGCTTCATGAATGCCAGCGGGCCGGTCGTAGAGGCGATTCTCGCCTCTCATACCATCTCGCCCCGCGATGCGCTGATCGTCTACGACGATCTCGATCTTCCGCTTGGCAGGATCAAGATTCTTGCCGCCGGAGGCGCGGGGACGCACAAGGGGATGAAGTCGATTCTCAAGACGCTCGGAACAAGCGAAATCTCCAGGCTGAAGATTGGAATCGAGGTTGAGGGGCGGACGAAGTCCGGAGAGGAGTTCGTTCTGGAGCGGTTCACCCCGGGCGAATGGAGCCGTCTCGTCCCCGCCTTGGAGGCGGCCGTGGAGGCGGTCCATGCGTTTCGAGAAGGCGATGTGGAGGCAGTGATGACGCGCTTCAACCGGCGCGAAGAGCCCGGTTGCTGCGCCTGATTGGGGCGCTATACTCTTTCCGCTTTTCGGAAAGGGCAGGGAGTAGGAGACATGTACGATCGATTCTCACGCGAGTCGATGGAGATCATCGCCATCGCACAAGAGGAAGCCGAGGAGTGGCGGCACAGCTACGTGGGCACGGAGCACCTTCTTCTCGCGTTCCTGAAGATCCCGGGGAGCGACGTTCACCGATTCCTGTCGAGCAGCGAGATCACCTACGAGAAGGTCGCCGACTTCCTCGAGGAGGAGAAGGGGCGGGGCGACGTGCGCCTCTCGGCGGACGATCTCGAGCCGACGCCGCGCCTCAAGCGCGTAATGAAGATCAGCTTCGAAGAAGCCCGGCGTTCCGGCTTGAACACGATCCGCCCCGAGCACCTGCTGATGGGGATGCTCCGGGAAGGGGACGGGACGGGGGCGACGATCCTCCAGCACCTCGGCGCTGACTTGGCGAAGACCCGTGCCTACTTCCTTCCGCCGACCGGCCTCGGAATGACGATCCGGGCCTCGCGGCGCCAGGCGCAGAAGAAGGGCGAGATCGTCGAGTTCGGGCGCAATCTCGTTGAAGAAGCCGCGGCGGGCAACCTCGACCCGGTGATCGGTCGCGAGGAGGAGATGGAGCGGATTATCCAGACCCTCACGCGTCGGAAGAAGAACAACCCGGCCTTGATCGGTGAGTCGGGCGTCGGGAAGACGGCCGTCGTCGAAGGGCTGGCACAGCGCATTGCCTCGGGCGACGTTCCCTCTCTCCTTCGCTCGAAGGAGATCCTGGAACTCGACATGGCGTCGGTCGTGGCGGGAACGAAGTATCGAGGCGAGTTCGAGCAGCGCTTGAAGACGTTGATCAACCAGGTTACGGAGGAGGACAACGTCATCCTGTTCATCGACGAGCTTCAGACCGTCGTTGGCGCGGGAGGGGCCGAGGGTGCGATCGACGCGTCGTCGATCCTGAAGCCGCCGCTCGCTTCCGGCGCGATCCAGTGCATCGGAACGGCGACCTCTGACGAGTACCGGAAGTCGATCGAGAAAGACCCGGCGCTGAAGCGACGCTTCAAGACGATTCTGGTCGAGGAGCCATCGGTCGAAGAAGCGGTCAGAATCCTTCATGGCCTGCGCGAGCGGTACGAGAAGCACCACGGCGTGAAGATCACAGACGACGCGCTCCATCAAGCGGCCCGGCTCTCGGATCGCTACGTGACCGACCAATTTCTGCCCGATAAGGCGATCGATCTGATCGACGAGACGGCGGCACGAATCAAGCTTCAGAAGACGCGCGTTCCCGACGAGGTTCGCGAACTGATGGACCAGATCGACGCGTTCGACGAAGAGGAACGGGACGCCGTCAGTGCGCAGAACTACGAGACGGCCGCTCGACTCCGCGATCAGAAGGCCGATCTCGTGGAGCAGATCGAGGCGCTGAGCGAGACGGCCTACGGAGGGAACGACCTCCAGGCGACGGGACAGGACATCGCGCGGATGGTCTCCATCTGGACGGGGGTCCCGATGGGCCACGTCGCGGAAGAGGAGACGGCACGGCTCGTCAACATGGAGGACAAGATCCACGAGCGGCTGATCGCACAGAACGAGGCGGTCAGTGCCGTTTCGAGATCGATCCGTCGCGCGTACGCAGGCGTCAAGAACCCGAAGCGGCCGGTCGGTGTCTTCATGTTCCTCGGACCGACCGGCGTTGGGAAGACCGAACTCTCGAAGACGCTGGCCGAGTTCCTGTTCGGCGACGAGGACGCACTGATCCGGGTCGACATGTCCGAATACATGGAACGGTTCTCGGTCTCGCGACTGACCGGAGCCCCGCCCGGTTACATCGGGTACGAAGAGGCGGGGGAACTGACGGAGAAGGTTCGTCATCGGCCGTATTCGGTTGTCCTGTTCGACGAGATCGAGAAGGCGCACCGTGACGTGTTCAACATCTTCCTCCAGGTGATGGAAGACGGGATCCTCACGGACTCCCAGGGGCGACGCGTCGACTTCCGGAACGCGGTTCTGATCATGACGTCCAACGCGGGGAGCGAGCTGATCGCGGACCGTGACCGGCTCGGATTCAGCGACCAGGCGGAGGGCTCCGACGAGTCGTACCAGGACATGAAATCGCGTGTGATCAGCGAGGGGCAGAAGGTCTTCCGTCCCGAGTTCCTCAACCGCCTCGATGACATCATCGTCTTCCACGAACTCAACCGCGAGCAAGTTCGCCAGATCGCCGAGCTGATGATCGAGGAGTTGAAGGGACGACTTCGCGAGGAGCGGGAGATCGACTTCGAGCTCGACGATTCGGCGTGGGATCTCTTGATCAAACAGGGATACGATGTCAGGTACGGAGCTCGGCCGATGCGTCGGACGATCGAACGGCTGATCGAGAACCCGATCTCCGAGTGCATTCTCGAAGGGGAGTTCAGGGCCGGCTCCCTCGTACGTGCGACGGCAGACGGGGAAGAGATCCGTTTCAACTCAGGCGATGGCTGATGCCCTTCTCGTGCGCCGAATGCGGCCACCGCACCATCAAGTGGTACGGACGGTGCCCGAACTGCGGCGCGTGGGATTCCCTCTCGGAGGCTGAATCTGAGCGGAAGACAGACGCCGGGAGTGCTCCGTGGATCGGGGAGTCGGTTCGCACCCTCGATCAGATCGACCTCGCGAACGTCTCGCGACGCTCCTCCGGTCTTGGCGAGTTCGATCGCGTCCTTGGCGGCGGGCTGATCCCGGGCGGCGTGATCCTGTTCGGTGGTGAGCCAGGGGTCGGGAAGTCGACCCTCCTGCTACAGGTTGCTCGTTCCCTTGCAGAGCGGGATGGGAACGTCCTCTACGTCTCCGGCGAGGAGTCGGAGAGCCAGATCAAGCTTCGCGCCAGTCGGCTCGGAATCGACGGCGAGCGTCTCTTCCTCCTCGCTGAGCAGTCCATGTCGCGGATTGCCGCGGCGGTCGAGGAGGTCGATCCGTGCGCTCTCATCGTCGATTCGATCCAGACGATCCGCGGCGCCGATCGCGACGGTGCGGCGGGGAGCCTTCGTCAGCTGCGTGCCGGCTGCACGGAGCTGATCCAGATTGCGAAGTTGCGGGGTCTGGCGACGTTCCTCGTCGGCCACATTACCAAGGAAGGAGCCTTCGCGGGGCCGAAGACGATTGAGCACTTGGTCGACGTTGCGGTCTACCTGGAGGGAAGCCGCGGCGAAGATGTCCGCATCCTGCGCTCGGTGAAGAATCGATTCGGGCCGACGAACGAGGCGGCCGTTTTCCAGATGACGGCCGAAGGCCTCGTCGAGGTCAACGATCCGTCGAGTTTCTTCCTCGAGGTGCACAAGGAGGGGCCCCGCCCCGGCTCGATCGTCGTTCCGATTCTCGAGGGGTCCAGAGCGATCCTGATCGAGCTGCAAGCGCTCGTCTCGCCGACCGGCGGCTACGGGGTCCCGCAGCGCCGGTGCACGGGTCTTGACGTCAATCGCGTCCTCCTTCTTCTTGCAGTGATCGAGAAGCGTTTGGCCGTCCACGTCGGCGGGGCCGACGTTTACCTGAGCGTCGCCGGAGGTCTGGAAGTGCGCGAGCGAGCGGCCGATCTCGGCATCGTGACGGCGATCGTGTCGAGCCTGCGCAATCGGGCCGTTCCCTCAAGGGCGACTGTCGCTGGCGAGGTTGGGCTGTCCGGCGAGGTCCGCGGGGTGAGGCGACTGACCGAACGCATCGGAGAGGCAACAAAGCTAGGATACGAGAGAATTCTCGTCCCCGCTTCCGGGACCGTCCCGCGGAGCGATGGGATCGACGTGGTTCCGGTGGAGACGATCGACGAGGCGATCGTGATCCTCGAACTCGGATAGGAGGTTCGATGAGCGACGAACGATACGATCGACTGAGAGCGGCGGCCGACGTGCTGCGAGCGAAGCTTCCCGAGCCGCCGCGCGTGGCGGTGACCCTTGGATCCGGGCTGTCGAACGCTTTCGGTGTTCCGGATGGGGGACAGCTCATTCCGTGCTCAGAGATCCCGGGATTCCCGGTTCCGACGGTCGCTGGCCACGCGGGGGAATTCTGGTCGGGGCGGATCGGCGAGACGCCGGTTCTCGTCCAGCGCGGGCGCGCACACTTCTACGAGGGGCGCTCCCTCGACGACGTCACCTTCGCGACGCGGCTCTTCTCGCTCGTCGGGGCAACACGGTTCGTCGTGACGAACGCGTCGGGGGCGATCAACCCGGACTTCCGTGCCGGCGACCTCGTCTTGATCACCGATCACATCAACATGCTCGGCGCGAACCCGCTTCACGGGCCGAACCTCGACGCGTTCGGTCCGCGGTTTCCCGACATGTCCGCCGCCTACACGCCGGCACTACGGGATCTCGCCAAGGAAGTCGCGACGACGGAGGCGATCGAGCTGAAGGAGGGTGTCTACGTGGCGGCCCTCGGCCCGTCGTACGAGACGCCGGCCGAGATCAGGGCGTTCCGGGCGATGGGCGCCGATCTGGTCGGGATGTCGACCGTCCCAGAAGTGATCGTTGCCGCTCACGCGGGGATGGAGATCCTCGGCCTCTCGATCGCAACCAACCTCGCTGCTGGCGTCAATCCGGAAGCAACGTTGGATCACGAAGAGGTGATCGAGACGACGCGTCGAAAGGGGGCCGAGGTCAGGCGCCTGCTTCTCACATTGATCGCCCGTCTCTGATCGCTGCAGTTGCATCCCAGGCGCTGCTAGAGAAGTGCGCTTGAGCGGCCAAGATCGGGTTCGACGGTCACCCTCAATCCGGGCCTTGCCGAGGACCGAAGAGCGCCGTTCCGATTCGAATCATACTCGCTCCTTCCTCGATTGCGACTCGGTACGAGTCGCTCATTCCCATCGACAGGATCTCCATGCGTACGCCCGGGATGCCGAGATCGGCGATCCGATCGAACAGCCCCTTCGTAATCCGGAAGAGCGGTCGGACCTTCTCCGGATCGGCCGCGAGCGGGCCCATCGTCATCAGCCCGTCGATCCGGATTGACGGAAGGTCGGCTGCCTGGCGGACGAACTCGACAGCGTCGCCCGGAAGGATCCCAGATTTTTGCGGCTCCTCGGCGCTGTTGACCTCGATCAGAATCGGCATGACCCGGCCGACCTTGCGGGCCTCGCTGTCGATCTTCTCTGCCAGGCGAAGCGAGTCGACGGTCTGAATCGTGTCGAAGAGCCGGACGGCGATCTTGGCCTTGTTCCGCTGCAGGTGTCCGATCATGTGCCACTCGACGCCGCGGCCGAGGGCCGCAATCGCGGTCTCCGCCTCCTGGACGTAGTTCTGGCCGACGATTCGAACTCCACCTGCGATGGCAGCTCGGATCTCGTCCAGAGTCCGCGTCTTCGCCGCGGCGACCAGTTCTACACGGTTCGGAAGGCCCTCGAGCGTTCGACGGACGCGCTCCTCAATGCGAGGGTTCACGAGCGATCTCCTGGGAGTGATCCTCTGGCTGGTCTTGGGGTTCGGCCGCGGCTGCGAGCTGCTCCCAGAGCGCGTAGCGCGCTTCGAGTTCGGCCACCGCTGCCTTGTGTTCCGCGCCGAGGGACGCGATCTCTCCGGCGTCTCCACGTTCGCTTGCCCCGATCAAAGACGCTTCCAGGGTGGCGATGCGGGATTCGAGGGACTCGATTGCCCGTTCGGCTTCCTTTCGTTCCTCGGTCTCGCGTTCCTGCTCGGGCTCCTGCTGGCGCCGGTTCGTCTTCGCGGGCGATCCCGATCGTCGGTCCTTCCGCGACCGAGATCGTCCAGACGCGTCCTCCGATGCCTCCGGGTCGCTCGCCACCCGACGGCGTCGGTACTCCGTGTACCCATGTCCGTGCACGCGAAGCGCGTCGCCTTCGACGATCCACGTTTGGGTGGTGATGGCTTCGAGGAGGGCGCGATCGTGCGAGACGAGGAGGATCGTCCCATCGTAGGCGACGAGAGCCGCCTCGAGGATCTCCTGGCTGGCGAGGTCGAGATGGTTCGTCGGCTCGTCGAACAGGAGGAGGTTCCCTTCGACCAGAGAGAGGAGCGCAAGCGCGACGCGGCTCCTTTCGCCGCCGGAGAGCGATGACATTTTCTTGTCCACGTCTTCTCCGGAGAACAAGAATCGGCCGAGCAGACCGCGCGCTTGGCTGATCGTAAGCGCGGATCGGGACAGGATCGCCTTGAGCACGGTGTTCGTGCCGTGGAGCCCCTCCTGCGTCTGGCTGTAGGTGGCGGGATGCACACTGTGACCCACATCGATTTCTCCGCGAATTGGCGGGTGTTCCCCCGCGATCGTCCGCAGAAGCGTCGTCTTCCCGCAACCGTTCGGGCCGATGATTGCGACCTTCTCGCCTCGGTAGAGGTCGGCCTCCGGGCAGCCGAACAGAGGCCGATCGAATCCCACGGCCAAATCCCGCATCGAGAGCACGCGCTTCCCGCTTGGCTTCCCACAGCGAATGCGGAGCGTGATTCTCTTTGCATCACGCGGACGCGCGACGCGATCTCTCTCGATCCGCTCGAGTTTCCTCTCGCGATCCTTCGCCTGCCGCACCTTTTGGCCGGCCTTGTTCCGTCGGACGAAATCTCTGTACCGCTCGATCGTCTCTTCCTGCTTGTCGTAGGTTGCGAGTTGGCGTTCCCGTTCCGCCTCTCGGACCTCCCTCGAGTGCGTGTAGCCGACGCGATAGACGGACACCTGCTGGAGGGCGATCTCCCACGTCCGGTTGGTCACGCGTTCGAGAAGATGACGATCGTGCGAGACGAGGACGAGGGCGCCGGAGAAGGAAAGGAGCTGCTCCTCCAGCCAGTCGAGCGCGGCGAAATCCAGGTGGTTCGTCGGTTCGTCGAGGAGAACGACATCGGGCGACTCGAGGAGCGTTCGTGCGAGCGCGGCGCGCGCCTCCTCCCCGCCGGAGAGCGTGTCGACCGCCCGCCCGTGCTCGGCTTCGGTGAACCCGACGCCGTGAAGCGCGGAACGGATTCGGGCATCGATCTGGTATCCACCCTCGTGGTCGAATCGGTGGAGGAGCTCATCGTAGTCGTGGAGCGTCTCGGAATCGGCCGTTGCCATCGTCTGTTCCAGCTCCCGCAGCCTCTTCTCGATCTGGCGGAGCGGAGCGAACGGCCGTTCCATCGCTTCCCACAGTGTCCCTTCGTCTTGGAGCCTGGCGACCTGCGGAAGATGCACGACGCGGACGGTCCCGATCCGTCGCACCGTTCCGTCCGTCGGCGCTTCGGCGTCGCGGAGTAGATGGAGGAGGGTCGACTTGCCCACCCCGTTGTCGCCGATCAAGGCGATCCGGTCTCCGCGCGCAACCTGGGCGGAGAACGGCTCGAACAGGACGTCGGTCCCGAACGCCTTCGTCAGTCGTTCGATCTGCAGAAGAGTCATTGCGCTGATGGTACGGAAACGTTCAAGAGGTTCAACGGCCGATCTCTTCGAGGATTCCTCCCTTCACATCGACTGTGCTAGCATGCGGCCGGTGAGGCGGATGGACGAGGCGATCCTCTACGATCGATTGAGTGACGGGCGCGTGCGCTGTCGCGTCTGCTCTCATCGCTGCACGATCGAGTCCGGCGCACGTGGCATCTGTGCCGTGCGCGAAAACGTCGGCGGGATTCTGAAGAGCCTCGTCTACGGAAAGGTGATCGCCCGCGACGTCGATCCGATCGAGAAGAAGCCCTTCTATCACTTCTTCCCTGGGACGAGGGCCTACTCGATCGCCACGGTCGGATGCAACTTCACCTGCAAGAACTGCCAGAATGCCTACATTTCACAGTACCCGCGCGATCACGGCGGGCGGATCGTCGGAGACCCGGTCTCGCCCGACGAGATTATCGCCGATGCGGACGCCAACGGGTGTCACACGATCGCGTATACGTACACCGAGCCCACCGTCGCGGTCGAGTACGTCCTCGCGTGCATGCGCGCGGCGAAGGACGAGGGTCTCGCCAACGTCTGGGTCTCGAACGGTTACTTCACAGCAGAGACCGCCGATCTGATCCTCCCGTACCTCGACGGAGTCAACGTCGATCTCAAGGGGATCACCAACGAGGCCTACCACGAGATCTCGGGAGGGAACGTTCGCCCCGTCCTTGACACGATCGAACGCCTGTCCTGCGACGGGGTCTGGGTCGAAGTAACGACGCTCGTCATCCCGGGGTTCAACGATTCGGTCGAGGAGCTGCGATGGACGGCCGAGGCGATCCGCGGCGTCTCACAGGAGATCCCGTGGCATCTCAGCCGGTTCTTCCCGGCGTACAAGCTCGTCGACCGACCGCCGACCCCGATCGAGACGCTCGAAGCCGCGCGCGCGATCGGGCAGGAAGCAGGGCTGCGGCACGTCTACTTGGGAAACGTTCCCGGCGAGGGCGAGGAGACCGTCTGCTCCGGGTGCGGTGCTCGCTTGGTCAGGCGAGCGGGGTATCTCGTCCGCGAGAACCGCGTTCAAGACGGTGCCTGTCCGGACTGCGGCACACCGCTCGCGGGACGTTTCCTGCCGGCCTAAAGAAGTCGGGCAAGCCTCCGCGGCCGGCCCGCATCGTCCGACCTTGGGTCGAAAAAAACACTCCCACTGCTGACGGCAAGCCGTTGCGCTCTGACTACGGTCGGGCGATGGTCACTTCGCGAGCGCCCGCTTCGAGGAACTCGAGCGTTACCAGGATGTCGCTCGCTTCGACGAGACCGTCGATCCGCTCCGGCCACTCGACGACGCTGACGCCCTCTTCCGGCGGAAGATAGGCATCAAGGCCGACCTCGGCGAGCTCCGAGAGCGAGGAGACCCGATAGGCGTCGATGTGGTGAAGGGCGAGTCGACCGCGGTACTCGCGCGCGAGGAGGTAGCTTGGGGAGACGACGAGATCGGTGATCAAGAGGCCCTTCGCGATTCCCTTCGTCAACGTCGTTTTCCCCGATCCGAGCGGGCCAACGAGGGAGACCAGCGATCCGTCCGTCAGCAGAGAGGCGATCTCGACGCCGATCTCTTCCATCTCGGCCGGATCGTGGGCGATGATCGATCGATTCATCCGGCGCGAACGTGAACGTCGAGTTCACGCAGCCTCGACTCGATTCGACCGATCGATTCGGTGACCTGCTCGTCGGTCAGCGTGCCGTCGTCCGAACGGAAACTCAGCTCGTACGTCAGGCTCTTCCGTCCTTCGCCGACCTGTTCTCCGTGGTACAGGTCGTAGAGGAGGACCGACTCGAGTGTCGGCTCGGTTCTCAGCGCTTCGCGGATCCGGTTCTCGGCAAGACCGATCGGCGCAGAGAGGGAGAGATCGCGTTTCGAGGCCGGATATCGAGGGAGAGGCGCAAAAACGGCCGAGTCGTCGAACGCCGCGAGGAGCGCTTCGAGGTCGAATTCGAACGGAAGGACGGTCGTCGGCGTTGCGAGTCGATTGACGAGGGCGGGAGCGAGTTCGCCGAGGAGGCCGATCTGTCGTCCTTCTCGCACGAAGCGCGCGCCTCGTCCCGGATGAAGGTGCTCGGGGATCTGGTCCTGTGCCGTCTCGACGTCGTCGAGACGGAGTGCGGAGAAGAGATTCCCGATTGATCCCGTGGCGATCGAAAGCGTGGTCGTCTCCTTCCCGCTCAACGGGCGCTCGGTTCGGCCGAAGAGAACCCCGGCGAGGCTCTCTCGTTCGCCCTTCGATCGGGAGAAGATCCTGCCGAGTTCGAAGACCATCCCTCCTTCGACGCCGACGTTCAGGTTCGTTTCCACGACACCAAGGAGTCCCGGAAGGAGGCTCAGGCGCATCGCCTCCTGGGTCGCGGCCATCGGATTCCGGACCCTGACGCGGTCGTCGGCGGGAAGGCCCAACCCCTCCCTCCACGGCGGCTTGTCGAAGCCATCGGTGAGGACCTCGCACATCCCTTGGGCGACGAGGACGTCGCGAATCCGATCTTTGCCACGCTCGATCCGATCCTTTCTGCCGACGCGGAGCGTCATCTGTGCCGGTGTGGAGGGGAACCGGTCGTATCCGTAGATCCGGCCCACTTCCTCGACGAGGTCGACCTCGCGCTCCAGATCCGGGCGGTGAGGTGGCACCGACGCGACGAGCGCGCCGTCAGTCTCCTCCGTCTCGATCTCAAGTCGGCCGAGAATCTCGACGATCCGACCGGAGGCGACCTCGATCCCGAGCAGATCGCCGACGCGACGTGGGCGCAGCCGGATCGTCCGTCGTACGTTCGGCACCGGATAAGCGTCGGCCATCCCCTCGAGAACCTCACAGCCTGTCAGCGTCTGAATCCAGTACGCGGCGCGGTCGGCCGCGAGGCGAACGCCCTCGGGGTCGAGACCGCGCTCGAATCGCTGAGACGCCTCGGTCCTCAACCCGACCGAACGGGACGACTGGCGGACGATGTAGCTCCGGAAGGCGGCGACCTCCAACAGGACCCGGGTTGTGGTCGGCGCGATCTCGCCCCGTTCTCCGCCCATCACTCCGGCAAGGGCGATTCCGCTGGTCTCGTCGGCGATCACCAGCGTCTCGTTCGACATCGTTCGGTCGACGCTGTCGAGGGTTCGGAAGGTTTCGCCACCCCGTGCCCGCCGGATCGTGATCGTCTCCCCGATCCCCTCGGCGTCGAACGGGTGGAGGGGTTGACCGAGTTCGAGCATCGCGTAGTTGGTCGCGTCGACGACGTTGGATAGGGGGCGCATTCCCGCCTTGACTAGGCGGTGCTGGATCCGGAGTGGAGCCGGTCCGATGCGAATGCCCTCGAAGACGCGCGCGGCGTAGCGTGGCGTGTCCGTGGGATCCTCGATGACGATCTTGACGCGGTCGGCGGCCCGCGACGACGACTCCTCGATCGTCGCTTCGAGCGGCCGAAGTGGGAGGGCGAGGACCGCGGCAACTTCCCGGGCGACGCCGTAGACGCTGGCGCAGTCCGGGCGGTTCGATGCGACCTTGAAATCGAGAATGTGATCGTCGTACTCAAGGAGCTCCGCGAGATCGTCACCGACGGACGCGAGCTCGGGATCGATGAGCCAGATCCCCTCGGAATGGTCCTCCAGCTCCAGCTCCTCTCTCGAGCAGATCATCCCGTCGGAGAGGACGCCGCGGACTTTTCGTTTCTCGATCCGCATGCCGCCGGGAAGGAGAGCTCCGTCGAGGGCGATGGGGACGAGCGCCGCCTCGGCGACGTTCGGTGCCCCGCATACGACGTCGACGGTTCGATCCCCGAGGTTGACCGAACAGAGCGTGAGTTTGTCCGCATCAGGATGGGGGCGAGTCGACGTCACCCGGCCGACGACGATCCGTTCGATCGATCCTGTTCGCTCGATCCCTTCGACTTCGATGCCGGCGAGGGTCAGACGCTCGGCGAGCCGATCAATCGCGCTCTCGGAAACGTCGATGTCGACGTAGTCGGTCAGCCAACGGCAGGGAACCTTCATCGAGCGTCTCCTTCGGGCGGAGCTTCGAAGGCGACCTTCGACATGTCACTGCCGACGAAGCCGGCGCGCCTGTAGCGGGTAACCTTCATCGATCCGCTCCTTCGATTTGCGTCAGAGAGAGATCTCGGCGTAGACGACGGTCACCCCTGGCCCGATCACCGGGGTCGCGATCCCGAGGCGCACCACGAGCGGCAGAAGCCCTCCAAGCGTCGAGAGTTCAACGACCTGTTCGACGCCAGCCTCCAAGTTGGGACCCGTTTTACCGAAATCCTCAAGGGTTGTCCAACCGAGGCCGCCGGCAACGAACAGGCGGGTCCGATTCCGGTCGATCATCGCCAGATTCACGATGTTGTACGGCGCGGACTCCGTTGTTAGGTCGAGTGAAATGATTCCCGTCAGCTTGTTCCGCTCCGGGCTGAGCCCACTCGTTCGCAGCTCGTCGAACGAGAATCGCAGCGGCGCCGGCAGGCCTCCGACGCTGAATCCCAGGGAACCGGCC
>Ga0272444_10000871_pt1:2500-5000 | contig 30546 bp, 29 predicted proteins | sample SSMForm13_FD_201033 | JGI IMG/M metagenome (GOLD analysis project Ga0272444, IMG submission 201033) | Marine sediment archaeal communities from Little Sippewissett salt marsh, Falmouth, MA, United States - SSM-Form-13 | ecosystem: Environmental > Aquatic > Marine > Wetlands > Sediment...
ATTGCGGAATTATGCGATACTCTAGATGTTAAGCAGAACAAAAAAAAGGTTAAGATAAAACACGAAATGTCTTTCTTTGATCTGCATAAAATTCCGATGTTTGCCAAACGATTTTATTGTAATTCAAGGAGCCGCAAAGAGAATCGAGGCCTTGGGTCTTGACTACAGCTCGTTTGCAGCGTTGTCAGACACTGAACTGCAGAAACGGCTAAGGCCTGCAGGAAAAACCTGCAAGGTTTCCCGTCCCGAGCCGGACATCGCCCGCCTCATTGCAGAGATCAAGAAATCCAAAGGAAAGTTGACTCGTCAGCTCCTGCATGAAGAGTACCTTGCCCAATACCCGGACGGTTACAAAAAGACTCGCTTTTACGAGCTGCTGCGAGAGTGGGAGGCGCAGGACAAGGCCACTATGCGCATGACGCATACTTCGTGAGAGAAGCTCTTCATCGACTTCTCCGGTGACAAGCCAAGCTGGATCGACCCGACAACCGGCGAGGTGTTCCAACCCGAACTGTATGTAGCAGTCCTTGGAGGCAGCTCCTATACCTTCGCCTGCGGACAAAAAGTGAATGAATTCTTTTCAAAACTACGACACATTCATTGACATGAAGTGTTGGTTGAAAGATCAACGATTCCTGAAATTCTAAACATGGCAATTCTGCAATTTACAATGTCTCAATTCAATGCAATTGAAAAATCAGCGGCTTATCTGCTATCGAGTACGCCACTCCTTAAACGATTTCTAAAATGGACTTATCAGGCCTTTAATGCTGCGATCTACAGAAAATCTCACCGATTTATCTGTTACAAGCCTGTTAAAGCAGTTTTCAGCCGTGATGAGGAGTCTTTTTTTGGTTATTATGACAAATCTCCGGTTGGACCTGATGGTGATTTCGTTCTCTTTCAAACAACTAGCTTTTCGACATCGAAAAAGCCTTCTTGCAAAGCGCCAATATCCATTATTCTTAAAAATAATAATACTGGTGAAGAGCTGGAAATTTCAAAGTCATATGCATACAATTGGCAACAAGGAACCAAGCTCCAGTGGATCGACAGTAAGAGGTTTGTATTCAATAAGTTTTTCTCAGAAAGCCAATCCTATAAAGGGGTAATTTTCGATATAAGTGGATCCTTAGTCGCGGAGCTAAATTTTCCCGTTTATGATGTTTATAAGGGTAAGTATGCACTTACTGTGAAATATGAGCGCCTTCACGCGATGCGACCAGATTATGGATATCGATGTCACAACACATTTATTGATTTTAATGATAATAAAAATGACGGAATTTTCTACTGCGATATGAGTAGAAATAGAATGCGCCTCCTGATTAGTCTTGATGATCTAATTAATCTAAATCCAAAATTAACAATGACTGGTGCATATCATAAAGTGAATCACATCATGATCGCACCTGGAGGTGAGCGATTCATGTTTCTTCACCGTTGGATAGGCAAGAATAAAAAAAGATATGATCGTCTTGCCGTAGCCGATATAGATGGCACTAATCTCAAGGTCATCGCTGACGATGAGATGGTGAGTCACTGTTGTTGGTATGGTGCCGATACAATCATAGGATACATGCGGCATTTCAGCCGTGGCAACGGGTTCTATCGTATTGATATCGATAGCGGCGATGTTATGCTGTTGTCTGAGAAGTTGCAACACTTTGGAGATGGTCATCCGTCCTGCAACGGTTCAAGGATGGTTTTCGATTCTTACCCAGACAGATCTCGGATGAAGTGTCTAAACATTTATGATATTGAAGCTGACACGCTTGAGAATATTGGAGAATTCTATGAGCCTCTAAAATATTTCGATCAAACAAGATGTGACCTTCATCCAAAATGGTCCTTTGATGGTCAAAGTATATTTATAGACTCTGTTCATGAGGAAAAGCGGAAATTGTATGAGATCTCAGTTAATTCTAGGTCATGAGGATTAGTGTTTTGATGTCGGTTTATGATCGGGATGATCCGACCCACCTTCGCATGGCACTTGAGAGTATTTGGAGCCATCAATGTCTTAAACCATATGAAATCGTACTTGTTGAAGACGGACCTTTAAACCTCTCCCTTGATAGTGAAATTAATGATTTTAGGAATAAAACTGGCGCTATCATTAAAAGTGTCAAGCTTTCTGAAAACAAAGGATTAACGTATGCGCTAAACAGGGGAATCGCGGAGTGCAGTGGAGAACTCATTGCCAGGATGGATTCTGATGATATTTCGGTACCTAGTCGATTCAAAATCCAACATGATTTCTTTGTTAAGAATCCGAGTACGGATGTTTTGGGAGGGGCGATTCAGGAATTCGATGACGATAATGATTGCCGGTTTATTCGATACTATCCGGATGATACTCAAAAGGCCAAACGCTTGATCGCGACGGCTAGTCCATTTGCTCATCCGACAGTGATGTTTAATCGTAGGGTTTTCGATCAAGGGTTTACATACAATGAGAAATTTAGAACGAGCCAAGATATTGAATTATGGTTTAGGC
>Ga0272444_10000871_pt1:20000-30546 | contig 30546 bp, 29 predicted proteins | sample SSMForm13_FD_201033 | JGI IMG/M metagenome (GOLD analysis project Ga0272444, IMG submission 201033) | Marine sediment archaeal communities from Little Sippewissett salt marsh, Falmouth, MA, United States - SSM-Form-13 | ecosystem: Environmental > Aquatic > Marine > Wetlands >...
GGGGCCGTACTGGAAGGCGGCTTGCTGCTGCTCTGGGGTGAGGGTGTTGATGATCTCTTTGACCTCGTTGACGGGGAAGAGGGCGTTGTCGGGCATGCCGCCGGCAAAGGAGATGATGCCGGGTTGGGTGGCGAGCTTCATGAGGTCACGGATTTCAGATGACCGAAGCGAGGTGAGTGAGGTGGCGAAGCGTGGCATGGGTTGTGCGTGTGTTGGTTCTGTGGTTGTCGGTTGCTGTGGTGGTTGGTGCTGCTGTTATTCTTCGAGGAACTTGTAGTTGTGTTCCTGGAGGAGGGTGAGGGTTTTTTGGGGGGTGGGGGTTCGGATGGCGACGATGGCATCGGGGCCTGTGGCGTAGGCGTACATGTAGTCTATCTGTATGTTGTGCTCGGAGAGGAGCTGCAGGGGTTTGTGCAGGCCGCCGGGGGTGTGGGGGACTATGAGGCAGACAACGTTGGTGGTCTGGACGGCGATGCCCTGTTCCCTGAGGATGCGTTCGGCTTCGTTGTTGTTGCTGGTGATCATGCGCAGGATGCCGAAGTCGGCTGAGTCGGCGATGCTGAAGGCGCTGATGTTGATGTTGTGCCTGGCGAGGATGCCGGTGATGTCGGTTAAGCGGCCGGTCTTGTTTTCGAGGAACACGGAGAGTTGCTTGATCATCATGGTGTGGGTGGTTTAGCGGTTGCGGTTGTCGATGACGCGCTGTGCTTTGCCGGCGCTGCGCTCGATGCTGCGCGGTTCGACGAGCTTGACGCGGGCGCTGATGCCGAGGGTGCTCTGGATGTTGTGCAGGATGCGTTGCTGCAGGGATTCGAGCTCGGCGATTTCGTCACTGAAGAACTGGTCGTGCACTTCTACCTGGATTTCGAGGGTGTCGAGGTTGTGCTTGCGATCGACAATGAGCTGGTAGTTCGGCGTGGTTTCGTTCATCTCGAGCAGGACGGATTCAACCTGCGAGGGGAAGACGTTGACGCCGCGGATGATGAGCATGTCGTCGGAACGGCCGACACATTTTTCCATGCGTACGAGGGTGCGTCCGCAGTCGCAGGTTTTGGCGTGGAGCCGGGTGAGGTCGCGGGTGCGGTAGCGCAGGAGGGGGAGGGCTTCTTTGCTGACGGTGGTGAAGACGAGCTCTCCAAGTTCGCCGTAGGGGAGGACTTCGCCGGTGTCGGGGTTGATGATTTCAGGGATGAAGTGGTCTTCGAAGATGTGCATGCCTTGCTGGGCTGAGCACTCCATGGAGACGCCGGGGCCGATGATTTCGCTGAGGCCGTAGATGTCGAAGGCATTGATGCCGAGAAGCTCCTGGATCTCCTGGCGCATCTCTTCGGTCCATGGTTCGGCGCCGAAGATGCCGGTTTTGAGCTTGATCTGTCGGGGGTCGATCTGTGCCTGCTGGATGGCTTCACCGAGGAATGCGGCGTAGGAGGGGGTGCAGGCGATGACGGTGGAGCCGAAGTCCTGCATGAGCTGGAGCTGTTTCTGGGTGTTGCCGCCGGAGATGGGGATAACGGATGCCCCGAGGTGCTCGGCGCCGTAGTGGAGGCCGAGGCCGCCGGTGAAGAGGCCGTAGCCGTAGGCGACCTGGATGATGTCGTGCTTGGTGACGCCGGCCATGGTGAGGGAGCGGGCGACGACTTCGCTCCAGGTCTGTATGTCGCGGTGGCTGTAGCCGACAACGGTTGGTTTGCCGGTGGTGCCGCTGGAGGCGTGCAGGCGGACAACCTGCTCCTGCGGGATGGCGAAGAGGCCGAAGGGGTAGTTGTCGCGCAGGTCCTGCTTGGTGGTGAAGGGCAGGTGGCGGAGGTGGTCGATGGAGGTGATGTCGCCGGGTTCGATGCCCTGGTCCTGGAGCTTTTTGCGGTAGAAGGGGACATTGTTGTAGATGCGTTCGACCATGTTCTGCAGGCGTTCTCCCTGCAGGGAGTGCATCTCTTCGCGCTCCATGGTTTCGATGTGCTGGTTCCAGATCATGAGTGTGCGGTTTTCTGTGTTGCTCTGTTGCTGTTCTGCTGCCCGCTGCGGAAGGCGGTGATGTTCATGGTGACGATTTCTTCGCCTTTGCGCCCGAAGAGTTCGCGGATGCCGTGTTCGAGGGCGTTGGGGGCGAGGCCGGTCCAGGCTGCTGCTGCGCCGAGCATGACCATGTTCGAGGTTCGGGGGCTTCCGGCTTGTTTGGCGAGCTGGAGCGCGTTGATGAGCAGGTGGTGCGGGGTAGCTTCGAGCGCCCCTTGGAGTTCCTGTTCGTCGGGGTAGTTCGGGATGTTTTTGACCGGGTCGGTTGAGGTGACGATCATGCCGTCGGGCCTGAGCCAGGGGAGGTAGCGCAGGGCCTCCATGGGTTCGACGCTGAGGATGAGGTCGGCCTGCCCACTGGGAACCAGGTCGGAGTGGATGGTGCGGTCCGAGATGCGCAGGTGCGACTGCACGGCACCGCCACGCTGGCTCATGCCGTGGACTTCGGCCTGCTTGATGGTGAGGCCGCTGTGGATGGCGGCGAGGTCGATGACGGCGGCGATGCTGAGGATGCCCTGGCCTCCGACGCCGGCGAGGATGATGTTGTTGTGCATGATGGCTTACTTCTTATGGGTCTCTTTCTGTTGCTGTTTTGCCTTGCGTGCGGCGGTTTCGATGCATTCGCGGTGGAAGATGACGATGGAGACGCCGTTGTGGCTGAACTCTTCCTGGAGTATGCGGAGGTTGTGATCGTGGTTTTTTTTGAGTGGCACGAGGGTGCGGATGTGCTCGTCCTCTACACCTAGGCCGCGGCAGATCTGCTGCAGGCGTCCGGTGGCGGAGGAGTCTTGGCCGCCGGTCATGGCGGTGGTGTTGTTGTCGGCGATGATGATGGTGACGGCGTTGTGGTCGTTGACACAGTCGAGCAGGCCGGTCATGCCGGAGTGCGTGAAGGTGGAGTCGCCGATGACGGCGACGGCGGGTTGCATGCCGGCGTCGGCAGCGCCCTTGGCCATGGTGATGGCGGCACCCATGTCGACACAGGTGTGAATGGCGCTGAACGGTTTGAGGGCGCCGAGGGTGTAGCAGCCGATGTCGGAGAAGACCTGGTGGTAGGGCTGGTCTTGCATGGCGGCGTTGAGGGCGTCGAACATGTCGCGGTGGCCGCACCCTTTGCAGAGTTCGGGTGGGCGGTCGGTGACGATGCTGGGTACGGGGGTGGTGTCGTGATTGTCGAGGCCGAGGGCTTGGGCGATGAGGTCGGTGTTGAGCTCGCCTGAGCGGGGCAGGGTGCCGTCGAGCCGGCCCCGGAGTTTCGGGTTGCCGTTGATGCCACGGAGGTACTCTTCGGCAACGGGGTAGCCCTCTTCGGCGATGAGCACGGTATCGCAGCGGTCGATGAAGGTGCGGATCATCGATTCGGGCAGCGGGTACTGGCCGATGGTGAGGACGGGCAGGGAGAGGCCGTAGGTGGTACGGGTTTCCATGACGTAGTTATGGGCGATGCCGAAGGCGATGACGCCGGTGGTGCCGGGACCGTTGATGAGGCGGTTGAGGGGTGATGTCTCGGAGCGCCGGTGCAGTTCGGGCTGCAGCTCGAGGAGGTGCTGGTACTGCCTGCGGGCGTTGGAGGGGATGAGCACGAACCGGTTCGGGTCGGGTTCGGGGTCGAGCGGGTTCTGTTGCCGGGGCTCCTTGCGGGTGATGCCGGCGCGGGAGTGCGAGAGGCGCGTGGTGAGGCGCAGGAGCACGGGCAGGCCGAGCTCTTCGGAGAGCTGGAAGGCGGTGATGGTGGTGTCGTAGAGTTCCTGCTGGGTGGCAGGTTCGAGGACGGGGATCATGGCGAACTTGCCGTAGATGCGGCTGTCTTGCTCGTTCTGGGAAGAGTGCATGGAGGGGTCGTCGGCGACGGCGATGACAAGGCCGCCCCGCACGCCGGTGATGGCAGCGTTGATGAAGGCGTCGGCGGCGACGTTGAGCCCGACGTGTTTCATGCAGCAGAGGCTGCGCTTGCCAGCGAATGACATGCCAAGTGCGGCTTCGAGCGCGGTTTTTTCGTTGGCGGACCAGGCGGAGCGGACGCTGTTGTGCTTCGCTTCGGGGGCGCGCTGGATGAATTCAGTGATTTCGGTGGATGGGGTGCCGGGATAGGCGTAAACGCCGGAGATGCCTGCATCGAGTGCTGCTGCACCGATGGCTTCTGCTCCGAGCAAGAGATGGTGGGACATGGGCGGTTATGTTCGTGATTTGTATATATGTGTAGGGAATGTACGAAAAATGGTATTTTTTGCAGGGATGTGGGGACGTGGGGACGTTCTTTAAAAACGTTAAAAATGGCAAGCGAAGAGGGCTTGTACCATTGAAGGAGTATCGATATGGATAAAGAAGAGCGTAAACGGCATAGTGCTATCCAGTACCATGAGGAGCTGCCTCCGGAGCATGAGGATGCGCTGGTGCGGTTTCTTCACCGGGTTATCCGTTTTGCCGTGAAGCTGCTTGCGGTGCTGATGGTGATGGTAATTATCTGGGGGATTGGTGATGTGATCCATGTGCTCTACATGCGCCTGAGCAGTCCTCCGTTTATGCTTCTGAATATCAATGACCTGCTCGAGACGTTCGGAGCGTTCCTGGCTGTGCTGATTGCGATTGAAATCTTTATCAATATCCGGCTTTACCTTGGGACAAATATCGTTCCGGTGAAGCTTGTGGTGGCGACGGCGCTGATGGCAATTTCGAGAAAGGTGATTATCCTGGATCTTGATAAGCTTGCTGCGGAGTACCTGCTGGGGATTGCGGCTGTTGTGCTGGGGCTTGGGGTGTCGTACTGGCTGATTACGAGGGAGGAGGGGTCACGCGAACCCTGACCATACGGCAAGGGAGCCGTCAGTAAAGGCTCGGTTGATTTTTCAAAGGTGCATGAGGAGAAACTGTGGGTACGGAACAACGTCCCCTGTTTTTCCTTGCGAGGTGGGAGAATTTTCTGTAGGTTTCATTAGGAATTATTATTGTTTGTGAGCCACTCATAATTCTTTCAAAGTTCAAAGAACAAGGAGCTTGTATGAGCACTGAGAATAAGTGTCCGTTTACGGGGCATATGCACACGCCGTCGGCTGGGAGTGGGCGGTCGGTGAGGGAGTGGTGGCCGAACCAGTTGCAGCTGGATATGCTGCACCAGCACTCTTCCAAGGGCAATCCGATGGGTGAGGAGTTCAACTACGCCGAGGCGTTCAAGACGCTTGACCTTGCGGCGGTGAAGCGGGATCTGTATGCGTTGATGCAGGAGTCGCAGGAGTGGTGGCCGGCGGATTACGGCCATTACGGAGGGCTTTTTATCAGGATGGCGTGGCACAGTGCGGGAACGTATCGCACGGGTGATGGGCGCGGTGGCGCGGGGACGGGGAACCAGCGGTTTGCTCCGTTGAACAGCTGGCCGGACAATGCGAACCTGGATAAGGCGAGGCGGTTGTTGTGGCCGATCAAGAAGAAGTATGGCAGGAATATTTCATGGGCGGACCTGATGATTCTGGCGGGGAACTGTGCGCTGGAGTCGATGGGAGTGAAGACGTTCGGGTTTGGCGGTGGCCGTGAGGATATATGGGAGCCTGAGGAGGATATTTACTGGGGCAAGGAGGCTGAGTGGCTTGGCGATGCGCGCTACAGGGGTGATCGGGAGCTGGAAAACCCGCTTGCGGCGGTGCAGATGGGGTTGATTTACGTGAACCCTGAGGGGCCGGATGGCAATCCTGATCCTGTGGCTGCAGCGAAGGATATCCGTGAAACGTTTGCGCGTATGGCGATGAATGATGAGGAGACGGTGGCTCTGATTGCAGGTGGGCATACGTTCGGCAAGTGCCATGGTGCGGGTGACCCGAAGCTGGTTGGGCCTGAGCCTGAGGCGGCGGGGCTGGAAGAGCAGGGACTTGGCTGGAAGAGTAGCTATGGCAGTGGTAAGGGTGACGATACGATGACCAGTGGCCTGGAGGGGCCGTGGACCCCGAACCCGATCCGTTGGGATATGGGGTACCTGCATATGCTGTTCGACTACGAGTGGGAGCTTGGCAAGAGCCCTGCCGGGGCGTGGCAGTGGAGCCCGAAGGGGGTTCGCGAGGAGGACCTGGCTCCGGCGGCGCATGATGCGTCGAAACGGGTGCCGACGATGATGTCGACGGCTGACCTGGCGTTGCGCATGGATCCGGACTATGAGCCGATTTCGAGGCGGTTTTACGAGGATCCTGAGGCGTTTGCCGATGCGTTTGCCCGTGCGTGGTTCAAGCTGACTCATCGTGATATGGGGCCGCGCTCACGCTATCTTGGGCCGGAGGTGCCGGAGGAGGAGCTCTTGTGGCAGGATCCGGTGCCTGCGGTTGACCATGCACTGGTGGATGAGGAGGATGTGGCGTGGCTGAAGGCTCGTCTGCTCGGGTCGGAGCTGACGGTGCCGGAGCTGGTGAGTACGGCCTGGGCATCGGCGTCGACGTTCCGGGGGTCGGATTACCGGGGTGGCTCGAATGGTGGCCGTTTGCGCTTGCTTCCGCAGCGGGAGTGGGAGGTGAACGAACCGGAGCAGCTGGAGAAGGTCCTTGGAGTGCTGGAGGGAATCCGGGAGGAGTTCAACCGTACGGCCAAGGGTGGAAAGAAGGTGTCGATGGCTGACCTGATCGTGCTTGGCGGATGCGTCGGGGTTGAGGAGGCGGCTCGTGCTGCTGGCGTGGAGGTCGAGGTGCCGTTCAGGCCCGGGCGTACCGATGCATCACAGGAGCAGACGGATGTGGCGTCATTCGCTGTACTGGAACCGGTTGCCGATGGGTTCCGGAACTACCAGAAGGCGAGGTTCAGCGTGAGGGCTGAGGAGATTATGGTGGACCGTGCGCAGCTGATGCAGCTGACGGCGCCGGAAATGACGGTGCTTCTTGGTGGTATGCGCGTGCTTGGTGCTAATTATGGGGGCGTTACGCACGGGGTGTTTACCGAGCGGCTCGGGACACTGTCGAACGATTTCTTCGTGAACCTGCTCGATATGGGGACGGAGTGGAAGCCGGTGTCGGAAGAGGCGGAGCTGTTCGAGGGCCACGACCGGAAGAGCGGTGAGCTGCGCTGGACCGCTACCCGGGTGGATCTTGTGTTCGGCTCGAACTCCCGCCTGCGTGCGTTGGCCGAAGTCTACGGCAGCGACGACGCCCAGGAGAAGTTCGTCCATGACTTTGTCGCTGCCTGGGACAAGGTGATGAACCTCTGAGGCAGGGGATGAGTAGGGACGTTCTTTAAAAACGTTAAAAACGCCGACCGGAGAGAGCCTGCTGGAGGGGTCACGCGACTCCTGAGCTTTCGGCAAGGTGGTGGTTTATTGGTCGTTTGGTTCTTGCTTCGGTGGACTCTCTTGGGGGAGCAACTGTGGGTACGGAACAACGTCCCCTATTTTTTGACGCTGGGGTGGGCTGTGGAGGGCCTGCCTCGGCGTTTTGTGGTTTTTGGGGGAATGGTGTATCCTGTAGTGAAAGGGTATGGCTACATGTAACGAGATCTGGGAGGTGTGTATGCTGGTATATGAGGTTCGTGTGACGCTTCTGGGGGTGGAGCCTCCGGTGTGGCGTGGGGTGCGGGTGCCGGGTGAGTACAGGCTGGATATGCTGCATGGGGTGTTGCAGATGGTGATGGGGTGGCAGAATACCCATTTGCATGAGTTTGTTGTTGAGGCTGAAGGGCAGAGGATGCTGTACGGAGAGCCTGAGTTTGATGATGCTGGGTTGGGGGTTCAGGATGAGCAGGAGTATCGTCTTGTTGACCTTATGCGCGAGCCGGGGGATCGGTTCCTTTATATTTATGATTTCGGTGATGACTGGGTTCACGAGCTGGTGCTGGAGGGTGTGCTGGATGTGGGGGATGACCAGCCGTTCCTGTGGTGCATGGATGGGGAGGGTGCGTGCCCTCCTGAGGATTGTGGCGGTGCGCCTGGCTATGCCCGGTTGCTTGCGAGCCTGGAGGAGGGTGGTGACCAGGAGGAGCGTGCTGTTGCGCTCGGGCTTGTTGGGGAGGGGTTTGATCCCCAGGCGTTTGATTGCAGTGTGTTCAACGAAAGGGTTGAGGCTGGGTTGCGGCATGTGCAGGACTATGATGATGAACGGCCGGATATGGCGCTGGTGGTGGAGTTGAAGGAGGCGCTTGAGTCGGGGGTGATGCCGGTGACGGGGATGTCTATTATTGAGTTCGATGGGTTTCTTTGTGCGCTGGCGATCCAGCCGGTTGCGTTTGAGCCTGAGGAGTGGCTGCCGCTGGTGTGGGATATGACTGGAGCGGGGGCAATGCCTGCATGGGAGTCTGAAGAGGATGTGGAACGGGTGACGGGATTGCTTTTGCGGTATGCGGATAGTGTCAATTCCCAACTGGTTGATGAGTTTCCGGTTTATTTGCCGTTATATGAGGATTTTTCGTACGATAGCGAAGAAGCGTTGTTGGTTGCTGCTGAGAAGTGGGCGATCGGGTTCATGGCCGGGGCGATGATGGATGGGGAGGGCGATGATGGATGGGGATCTGTGGAACCGGACGCGCTCCGATGAGGATGGGCTGGAGGCGGTGATGCCGTTTCTTGCACTCTCTGGGATGTTGGAGGATCTTGCTGGTGCACCCGAGGAGCTGCCAATGGAGCTGAAGCTGGAGATGGCCGAGATGCTGGAGGAGAACCTGTGGGCGATCCGGGGGTTCTGGGAGAGTATTGAATTCTGAATTTGTAAGTTTTTTATGGCGTTATGCTAGTTTTTGACTGTTTTTTCGGGCGGTGCGAGAGACCGTCGTGTGATGGGTGCCTGTTGAAGCCTGTGCGTTCGCTGAGGCGCGCGTTGAAGGCGCGTGAGATGGAGAAGAAGGCTGGCGGGTCTGATGGTGATGATGCCCTGAAACGTGCCGAAGCGGCAGCTGCAGCGATTGCAGGGGCCGGGCCACGCAAGGCGTCGGCATCGCGGAAGGTGAAGCTGTTGGTGCCGCGTGAAGAGATTCCGTGGCACCCTACGATCAAGCCGGATTTGTGCAACGGGTGCGGGGATTGCCAGGTGCTCTGCAAGGCTGGGGTGTTCGAACCGGGACCGCCTGATCCTGCCGGTATCCAGCGCCCGAAGTTCGTGGTTGCGCATCCTGAGAAGTGTATTGTTCTCTGTGACAAGTGCGTCCCGGTCTGCACGTCGGGCGGGATTGTGATGCCCGATCCGAAGAGTATCGAGAAGTATATCAGGGACGTTCATTAAAAACGTTAAAAACGGCTGTGGTCTTAGGTACGTCGCTAACCTGCCTGGCGTTGCGCCAGTGGGCTGGCTTTTTTGTTATATTGGCTACAGGTTTTTTTCTGGTAACGCTTTAACTATAGGGTGATTGTGGCTACACGGGTATTTGTTGTAGGAGCGACAGGATATATCGGGAAGTTCGTGGTGCGTGAACTGGTTCGGCGGGGCTACGAGGTGGTGAGCTTTGCGCGCGAGAAGTCGGGCGTTGGGGGGAAGAGCTCGATGGAGGAGACGCGTCGGCAGCTGGAGGGCTCTGAGGTGCGGTTTGGCGATGTGGGCGATATGCGCTCGCTTCGGGAGAAGGGAATACGCGGGGAGCGGTTCGATGTGGTGGTCTCGTGCCTGACATCGCGCAATGGCGGGGTGAAGGATTCCTGGGCGGTGGATTACCAGGCGACGAAAAACGCGATGGTTGCCGGGCAGGAGGCGGGAGCGACGAGGTTCCTGTTGTTGTCGGCGATTTGCGTGCAGAAGCCGATGCTGGAGTTCCAGCGGGCGAAGCTGCAGTTCGAGAAGGAGCTGCGGGAGTCGGGGATGACGTGGATTATTGTTCGCCCGACGGCGTTTTTCAAGTCGATTGCGGGCCAGGTTGAGGCGATCAAGTCCGGCAAGCCGTACGTGATGTTCGGTGACGGGACGCTGACGGCGTGCAAGCCGATCAGTGAGCGTGACCTGGCAAGCTATATGGTGGATTCACTGGAGGATGAGGTGCGGCATAACAGTATTCTGCCGATTGGTGGCCCGGGGCCGGCTATCACGGCTAAAGAGCAGGGGGCGATGATTTTCGAACTGCTGGGGCGTGAGCCGAAGTTCAAGCGGATGCCGATCCAGATGTTTGATGTGATTATCCCGGTGCTGTCGGTTTTGGCAAAGCTGTTCCCGAAGCTTGAGGATAAGGCTGAGTTTGCACGGATCGGCAAGTATTACTGTTCGGAGTCGATGCTGGTGTGGGATGCAGAGAAGGGTGAGTACAGTGCCGACATGACACCTGAGTACGGTACAGATACCCTGCGCGAGTTCTACCGCCATGTGCTCGACCACGGCCTTGAGGGCCAGGAGCTTGGCGAGCACGCGATGTTCTGAATGTCCCTACTTAGAGGTCGTTGGGAGAGAGGGTGAGGAATTCTTCCCATGGGAGACCTTCGTTACCGATGAGGAGTGTTTTGTCTGGATGATACTGCTTATTGAAGGTACCTTTGAGTAAATTAAAATCTTGTAGGGACGTTCTTTAAAAACGTTACAAACGATGAGGTATACAATGGCGAACATCCCTACTGAGGAGGTTGCGGAGGTGTTGGGGGCGTCTGTGGGGGCGGCGG
>Ga0272444_10000873_pt1 | contig 30522 bp, 29 predicted proteins | sample SSMForm13_FD_201033 | JGI IMG/M metagenome (GOLD analysis project Ga0272444, IMG submission 201033) | Marine sediment archaeal communities from Little Sippewissett salt marsh, Falmouth, MA, United States - SSM-Form-13 | ecosystem: Environmental > Aquatic > Marine > Wetlands > Sediment ...
GTCGAACCTGATCCTGAACGTCGACGGAACGATCGGTGTGTTGCTGGTCGACCTCTTGAAGGAACTCAAGTTCACCGACGACGAAATCGACCAGATGATCAAGATGGGCACCTTCAACGCCCTCTTCATCCTCGGCCGATCCATCGGCTTCATGGGCCACTACTTCGACCAAAACCGGTTGGAACAAGGCCTCTACCGACACCCGTTGGATGACATTCTGTACGACGTCCCAGATAGGCCAGAAGTAGTCGGTTAGTGCATTCCTATCAGACAGCATAGGTGTAGAAGGGGCCGGGAACTTCCCGGCCCTCTCTTTGTGTCAGGCACACACCCAGCCAAGAGAATGGCCGCAGCAGGCATGATGCGGCCATTCTCTCAAGCAACCCACAGGGTTGCCGTTGGCAATGACACGGCGTACGAGAATCGCACACACTCAGCATGACGCGATTCTCAAAGCAACCCGAAGGGTTGCCGTATGATAGGACCTGAACGCCCAGAAGTCGTGGGCTGACGATCAGCACATCACTTGATCAAGAAGGCGGGGCCGGCCAAGCGCTGGCCCCGTTCGTTTCAGGCGGTATCACTGTCGAGTTTGCGCCGAGTCTCGAGCAAACTCGCAAGCTTCCCACCGGGGAGCCATATGACAGACCCAGACCGACCGGAGGTCGTTGGGTCACAGTCTCCATTACGCGCACAAGGAATGCTGAAGGGGCGGCACTGAACCGCCCCTCCTCATTCATGTCATTGCAAGACTTGACCCTCCCGCCTCGTGAGCGGGGCCGTCGTGTCTGCTAGTCGTCCGCGAGGAATCCCTCCGGTAAGTCGTGGTCGCCCAACTCGATCTGGCTCCATGACATGTGGTTACCTGTTCCTTCCAGATTGGCATCCGAGCTAGCAGCATCATGGGGGTCAGACCTTGTATCTTGCATTCTGGTGCTGTAGGGTGTGTTCATGGCTCGTCCACTTCGTATCGAATTCGAAGGTGCTGTCTACCACGTAACGAGTCGCGGCAACGCGCGTCAGGACATCTTCCTTGACGATAAGGATCGGGAGCAGTTCTTGAAAGACCTTGCGCGAGTCGTGGATCGCTTCGGTTGGAAATGTCACGCGTACTGCCTCATGAGCAATCACTATCACTTGCTCGTTGAAACAGCGGAGGCCAATCTCTCGCGGGGCATGCAGCTCCTTAACGGCGTTCTCTCACAGCGATTCAATCGAAGACACAAGCGCGTGGGGCACGTGCTGCAGGGACGGTTCAAGGGAATCCTTGTCGAAAAGGAGAGTTACCTACTTGAGCTGGCGCGATACATCGTGCTCAATCCGGTTCGCGCTGGCGCCGTTGCACACCCTCGAGAGTATCGATGGAGCAGCTATTCCGCGACACTGGGCCGTATTGAGCCCCCTGGGCTTCTCTGTACAAGCTGGATCCTCAAGCAGTTCAACGGTGATCCGAGACGTGCACGCGCAGCCTATCGCCGGTTTGTTGAGGAAGGCTTCGACGTGCGCGTATGGGATGCCGTGAAGGGGGGCATTCTGCTTGGATCAGATGCGTTCGTCGAACGGATGGGGCCTCTTCTCAGGGCCGGCTCCCCCGACACCGAGATTGCCAGCCGACAGAGCTTTGCAGATCGACCTTCGCTGGAAGCGCTCTTCGAGATGGTTGGAACTGATCGCGAACTCCGAAACCGCCAGATTCACAGAGCGGTCACTCGGCATGGCTATTCCCTTTCCGAGGTTCACCGATACGTCGGGCTGCATCCATCAACAATCAGTCGGATCGTCAAGGGCCTCAGTGCCGAGGTGGATGCAAAAGACAAGGTCTGACCCCATTGCCCACAGTGGAACGGGATTGCAGAAGAGCCGTTTCGCCTATGCTGCTGCGGACGAAGCCACGGGAAAAACGTCGGCGGCGTGGGGGATGATGAGGGTGCGGAAGTTGTTGCCGAAGCGGGCGTGGGCGGCGGCGAGGACGGGGTCGAGGGTGCGGGCGGGCTGCATGTAGTAGCGGCGGACGGTGTCGTCGTCCAGTTCGCTGTGTAGGTAGATCGTGGCTCGCTTGGCGTCCTGCGCTAGATAGAGCGCCTTGTGGCCGCCGAGGATGAATCCTTCCTTCTCGTAGAGACGGGCGACATCCTCGGGGTCCGGACTGCGGTTCACCCAGTCTTCGAATACAGCATGCCCGATGCCGTCGGGGCAGGCAGCGGCCACGTAGAGGATGCCGCCGTCGCGGACAGTGCGCATCGCGTTGTACAGCGCCTTGTGCGCCTGGTAGAGGTTGATGTCCTTCGGATGCCCGCCGGCGGAGGCGACCACCAGGTCGTACGGCGCGTCGAACGGCACTTGGAAGTTGGCGTCCCAGAACGCGCGGCCGGCGGCGTGAGCGGCCTCCGGTTCGCCGAGGAAGACTTTCGCCACCCCTCCGGTGCCCGCAAGGACGACGTCGATTGTGAGTGCGAACGGAACCTTCGCAGCGGCCTCGACCATCTCGTCGCTAATCGGATTTCCGCAGTACGAACAGGCGCGGCACCGCGGATCGGTCAGCTGCGCGTGATTCGCGTCGATGGTGGTTCGGCCGGCGACGCCGGGAAGGATGCCCTTCCGCCCGCCGGAGTACCCGGCGTAGTAGTGGGTGCCGATGTGGCCGATGGCGACAACACAATCGGCTTCTGCAACGACGCGGTTCAGCAGCACGGGCGTACCGCGGCTCGTGACCCCGACATTGATGAGATCCCGATCGCAGTCGTGGATCCGAACGTCGAACAGCGTTCGAAATGGGCCGAGGATGGCTTCGAGTTCGTCGCCGGTCGGCGCGCGATGCGTTCCGGTCCCGACAACGACCGTGACGTGTGCCGGCGCAACGCGGGCGTCGATCCGGTCCCACAGGAGACGAAGGATCTGCCTCGTCGGTGTCGGCCGTGTGTGGTCATTGACGATGAGGACGATCCGGTCGCCTGACCGAAAGAGATCCGTCGGGTCGGTTATCCCGTATGGTTCTTCCCAGGCTGCACGGAATGCTTCGTCGAGCGAGATCGCCGGCAGCGGGCGCGCGTCGAGCGCGTCGAACCGGATCCTCGATGGAAGGACGAGTTGGGCCGCACCTCGCCCATAGCCCAACTCCAGGTTGCTCATCGTGCCTCCTTCGCTGCATGATTCTACCGAATCGAGGGTCGAACCGGGAGACAGGCCGCGATACCCTTCACGCCCGAGAATGCCGGGTGTCTTACATAGTGGTACACCGCTTGCGTACGGGATTCTCAGGCTTCGTCCACCGGTCGACCGACCGACTTGACAACGCTCTGCTTCTGGTCTATGGTGGGTGTGTTGTGGAATATATGAATGACATTTCGACTATGTCAAAAACCTGGCCGATGCGTCACCCATTGATTGCAAACCGTGCCGACAAGGGCAGTCTACGCGAAAGCGAGACTGCCCTTTTCGTTTCTCCTCTCCGCTTGTCGAAGCGAACCAGCGATCTTCTCGCATGGAATCTCGAAGGAGGTGACTGAGAATACCGCATCACCGCAAGCAGAAAGCACGTTCACGAGACATCAAGGAGGTATAGCATGCTGCGTAAGTTTAGCTGGTTGTCATTGCTGCTTGTCGTTGTCATGAGCTTCACACTTGTGGCACAAGAAGAAACTGTCACGTTCGGTATCGTCTGCGAACTGAGCGGTGCCGGAGCGAGCAACGGAGCAATGTGGGTGGACGGAATCCTGCAGGCGATCAATGAGATCAACAACGCCGGCGGAATCCTCGGGGCGCAAGTCGAGTACTTCCAAGTCGATACGCAAAGCCGGCCGCCGGTCTCGGTTGCGGCGATGCAGTACGCCGTGACGTTGGAGCCGTTCGCGGTCCTAGGGACAATCTATAGCTCGTCGACGATCGCGAACATGGATACGCTCGAGGACGCGGGCATCATCCAGATGGTCGGGTCGGCTGCAACCTCGGTGTACGAGCAGGGCAACTACAACATCTTCGCCACGTCGCCGGTCAACGCCACTGTGTTCCCGTGGATCGTCCGCTGGATGGTCGACGACCGCGGCGTCTCGAAGGTTGTGATGGTGTACACCAACGACGAAATGGGTACCGACGGCCGCGAGATTCTCGAGGCGGCGGCAGCCGATTTCGGCGTAGAATTCGAGGGAATCGCCATTCAGACCGCTCAGGCCGATTTCGCGGGCGAGATCGCTCGCATCCAGGGGATGGGCGTCGACACGATCTTCCTGTATGGCCATGAGCAGGAGAACGCGGCATTCATGATCCAGCTGCGGACTCTAGGCATCGATCTGGACGTCGTCGGGTATAGCCCGCTAGTCAGCGCGCTGGCGATCGAACTCGGTGGCGAGGCAATGGAAGGCGTGATGGGCGCTGCGACGTGGTCGTATGCGTACGAACCGATCAAGGACTTCGCCGACACGTTCCAGCTGCTCTACGGCGAAACCCCGTCGCACGACGCGATGAAGGGATACGTGGCCGTGTACACGCTGAAGACCGCCATCGAAGAGGTTGGCGCGTTTGACGCGGATGCTGTTCGGACGTGGTTGCACGAGAACGTGATCACGACGGAGATGGAGCCGAACGTGTTCCTTGACACGTCGTATCGTGAGAACGGAACCGTAGACCGAGACTTCTTCCTGCTCAAGATCGAGAACGGGGTGCAGGTCATCGATCAGGTTATCTCGTCGCAGGAGTAACCGACACAAACGAATCGGGGGCGGTGTGGCCCACCGGCCTCAACGCCCCCGTGTTTTTCCGTACCTGACAGGACCGGTGGATGGGCTCGCTTGCATTCGTCGCACCGGAGCTAAGAGTTTGAGGCCATAGCGTCGCAAGGAGGAGTCCAGCGTGTATCTGTCCGTCAAGCCATCGCCCCTTCACGGGAACGTTCGCATCCCCGCATCCAAGTCCCATACCATTCGCGGTGTTCTGTTTGGCATGCTGGCCGACGGGACGTCGACGCTGTTGCACCCGCTCGATGCGGCCGACACGCTGTCGTCGGTTCGCTGTGCACGGACGCTCGGTGCGAGCGTGGATTGCCTGGAGGATCGATGGATCGTTCGCGGAACCGGCGGCAGACTCCCGTCGTCCCCGCTGCATCTGGACGTCGGAAACTCCGGAACGACCCTCGGGAACCTGTTGGCGGTCTGCGCGACAGGCACGATGCCGATTACGCTGGACGGTGACGCCAGCATCCGAACGCGACCCTACGATTCGTTGCTTCGCTCGTTGACCGAAGTGGGCGCGGTTGTGGCGTCCAGCGGGGCGCGTGGCACGGCCCCGATCATGATCCAGGGACCGCTGGTCGGCGGCACGGCGCGGATCGACGGAACGACATCGATCTACCTGACGCCGCTCCTGGTCGCGGCGCCGCTGATTGGCGGCAACACCGAGCTTCTCGTCGATGGGACGATGAACGAGAAGGGGTACGTCCGTATGACGCTCGACTGGCTCGATGCGGCAGGGATTACGGTCGAAGCGAACGAGGATTTGACGCGGTTTCGCATTCGGGGCGGGCAAACGTATCGGCCGGTGGAGCGGGAGATTGCCGCAGACTTCTCGTCGGCAGCGTTCCCCGCGTGTGCGGCGGTCCTGGCTGCGGAGCCGGAGGTGGCCGTGCTGGGGCTCGACTTCGCGGACTCGCAGGGCGACAAGCAGGTGTTCGAGCACCTCAAGAAGATGGGAGCCTCCCTCGAAGTCGACGGGACCGAGCTTCGGATTCGTCGCGCAGCCAAGCTTCAGGGCATACGCATGGATCTGTCGGATACGCCGGACGCGCTGCCGATGTTGGCGGTTGTCGGTTGCTTCGCCGAGGGAGAGACGGTGCTGCACAACGTCGCGATGGCGCGGATCAAGGAGACCGATCGAATCGCCGTCATGTGCGAGGAACTGCGGAAGATGGGAGCGAACATCGAGGAACGGCCGGATGGCCTGGTCATTCGCAAGAGCGCGCTTCACGGCGCACACGTGAACGGACACGACGATCACCGCGTCGTCATGGCGCTCGCCGTGGCCGGCCTGGTCGCCGACGGGGAGACCCGGGTCGACAGCGCGGAGTCGGTGCGGATCACGTATCCGACATTCCTTGCATCGATGACGGACCTCGGCGCGGACATGACGGCGCACGAGGAGTAGGAGGCGGCGATGTTGGGAAACACGCTGGGAAGAGCCTTTCGACTCACGACGTCTGGTGAAGCGTTCGGGACGGCGTTGCTGGGCATCGTCGACGGGGTTCCCGCCGGTCTGGCGCTGACCGAGGCAGACATCCAGGTCGACCTGGATCGTCGGAAGCCGGGACAGAGCGCGATTGCCACCCCGAGACAGGAGTCGGACCGCGTGCGCATTCTCTCGGGAACCCTCGACGGCGTGACCACCGGGGCGCCGATCGGGCTGGTGATCGACAACGAGTGGGCCACGCTGGAGCGTATCGCGAGATACCGCGACGAGAAAGACGTGATGAAGCCGGGGCACGCGACGTACACGTACTTCGCCAAGTACGGACCGCATCGAGACTGGGTTGCCGACGGCCGGGCCAACGGGCGGGAGACGGCGATGCGGGTCGCCGCCGGGGCGATCGCGAAGAAACTGCTCGTGGCGGACGACGTAGAGATTGTCGCGTTCACGCGGGCTCTCGCCGGAATCGAAACGCCGCAGATGCCGTACGAAGCGATCCGCGCCGGGGCCGAATCGCCGCCCGTGCGATGTCCGGACCCGGTGACGGCCGAGCGGATGCTCGCGCGCGTGCTCGCGGCCAAGCGAGACGGAGAGAGCGTCGGCGGAATTGTGGAAGTGATTGCGCACAAAGTTCCCGTGGGCTGGGGCGAGCCGGTGTTCGACAAGCTCGACGCGAACCTGGCGCGTGCGCTGATGAGCATCGGGAGTGTGAAGGGTGTGGAAGTCGGGGCGGGGTTCCGCGTGGCCGGCATGACGGGAAGCGAGAACAACGACATCCCGTACGTGGATGCCGATGGAGTTCGCTTCCGAACGAATCACGCCGGTGGGATCCTCGGCGGAATCTCGACCGGAGAGGACATCGTGCTACGGATGGCGGTCAAGCCGACGCCGACGATCGCCATCGAGCAGGACACCGTGGACATGGTTCGAATGACGCCGGCCACGTTCGTGTGCAAGACGGCGACCGATCCGACCATCGTCCCGCGGATGATCCCGATTGCCGAGGCCATGGTCGCGCTGGTTCTGATCGACCACGCCATACTGGCGAAATCGCAGACTCACAGAAAGGAAGAATAGATGGGCAAGTACGAACACTTGATTGTGAAGCCGTTCGACTGGGGAGACCGCGATCTCGTCTTCCACAGCAAGAACGGGTTGTCGGAACTCGGTCCCCTGATTGCGTTCCTGAATCGGGAGATGGTCGAGGGCGCGGACATCAACATCTTCGTCCACCACATCGAGGTCAAGGACGGCAACGCGCCCGACTACGTGGACGTACACATGCACGATTGCTCGCAGGCGTACGTCTTCCCGGAACCGGGGCTGCGATTCGAAGTGATCTTCGGGGACGAGGTACACCAAGCCGACAGCCCGGCGACCGTGTTCATTCCGCCGGGCATCGAGCACAACCTGAAGATCCTGTCGGGCAAAGGGATGGAAGTCTGCATCCTCCGCAAGGGGTATTACGGCTAGGGAAGTGAGAGGGAAAGCATGAGCGACTATTCGAGGTACATCGTGGAGCCGTTCGACTGGGCCGACCGCCCACTGATCCATCATGACCGCGACGTGATGAACACGCTGGGACCGCTGGTTGCGTTCCTGAACACGGATATGGTGCCGGATGCGGACCTGAACGTCTTCATTCATCACATCGACGTTGAGAATCCGCCGGGACCCGACTACGTCGAGGTGCACGCCCACGAGGTTTCGCAGGCCTACGTGTTCCCGACCCCGGGCATCACGTTCGAGGTGACCCTCGGCGACGAGGTGTACACGGTGGACAGTCCGGCGACCGTGTTCATCCCGCCGCGGCTCAAACACACGGTGAAGATCGTCAAGGGTTCGGGGTTCGAGGTCTCGATCGTCCGAAACGAGAAGTACGAGCAATCGCTGGCGGACGAGGAGACGAAGGCATGAGGCACGCGGTCATCGGAGGGCGAACCGTGGGTGGCGAGCCGTGCATGGTCGCAACGGCCCTACACGACTCCGTCGACGGGATGCTCGAACAGGCGCGTCGCGGCATCGCGGTCGGCGCCGACCTAATCGAGCTACGTGTGGACCGGCTCCCGGACGACGATGCGGTACGGTCGCTCGTTCACGGGTTTTCGCATCCGCACATCGTTGCGTGCCGCACGCCACGGTTCGGTGGGAGCTTCTCCGGAAGCGAAGAGGACCGGATCCGACGGCTGGAGGCGGCGGTCGATACGGGAGCGACGGCTGTGGACATCGAGTACTTCACCGAGCCCGATCTTCGGAGGCGGTTGCTGTCGACGGCTCGGGAGCACGAGGTTCCCGTGCTCGTCGGGTACGAGAACATGGACGAGACACCGAGCCGATCGCACTTGCTGACCGGCCTCAAGGACGTTCAGGCTCTCGCGCCCGATCTGATCAAACTCGCTGTGCGTGCGCATTCGCACGATGACCTTCTCACCGTGCTGAACGTGGCCCTTGAGGCCGGCAGCATTCTCGATGTTCCGTACGCCGTGATCGCACTGGGCGGACCCGGTGCCGCCTCACGTCCGCTTGCCTGCGTCTTGGGCGCGGCGTTCACGTACTGCGCGATGGAACACGGTGCCATTCCGGGGCAACTGACCGTCAAGGAAACCCGGGACATCATTGCAGCCTTGGCAGAACAGAGGTGGACATGTTCATCCAGCTGACGGTTTCCGGAATCGCGATCGGAGCGATCTACGCGCTGGTTGCGATTGGCTTCACGCTCCTGTGGCAGGCGTCGAGGACCGTGAACTTCGCGCAGGGAGACTTCATCACCGTCTCTGCGGTCCTCATGTATGTCCTGATCTGCGTAGGAGTGCCCTTCATCTGGGCGCTGCTGAGCACGATCATTGCGGCCGCGTTACTGCTGGGCTACGTCGTCAAACGGGGCGTAATTCAGCCGCTGATCGATCGATCACACACTACCACTATCGTAGCGACGATCGCGCTGAGCTTCCTGGCATCGAACGCGATTGGCGTATTCTGGTCTGCACAGTGCAAAGCGTTTCCCCGCGTGTTCGGCATGATGCCGTACCGGCTGGGGTCAGTCGTGCTTTCCCGGCAGCATGTGTGGACGATTGTCATTGCGATCGTTCTGATCCTGGCGATCAACCTGTTCATACAGAAGACGAAGCCGGGCAAGGCGATGCAGGCTGTCGCGCAGAACCGTGAAGCCGCCAAGATCCTCGGAATCAACATCTCGTCCGTCACCACGATGGTGTTCGTGATGAACGCGATCCTCGTAGCATTCGCGGCACTGCTGATCGCGCCGGTCTACATGGTGCGCTACGACATGGGCGCGGCACTCGGATTGAAAGCGTTCTACGCCGCCACCATCGGCGGATTCAACCAGATCCGCGGTGCACTGCTCGGCGGCTTCCTGGTCGGCATCATCGAGACGTTCACCTCCGCATACCTGTCCACAGAGTACCGCGAGGTCTTCGTGTTGGTCGTGCTGATTGCAGTGATTCTCATTCGAAAAGAAGGCCTTCTGGGAACGGAGGAACGATAGGCATGACACCTCAAGGGACTCAACACTCGACGCTCTGGCGGGCCGTCCGTTGGGCGGTTTTCGTTGGCGCGCTCGTCCTCATCCCGGTGGTCTTCGGTGGGAACTCGTACCACATGTATGTCGCGACCCTCACCTGCGTGTACATCATCACCATCATGGGGCTCAATCTGACGGTGGGATACACCGGGCAAATCTCGCTCGGGCACGCAGCGTTCATGGGACTCGGCGCATACACGGTTGCACTGATGACACTGAACGGGTACTCCTTCTGGTTGGCGATGCCGCTTGGCGCAGTGATCACGTTCGTGCTGGGGTTGCTTCTCGGGTTGCCGTCGCTTCGCGTGAAGCATCACTACCTAGCGCTCGTCACCCTCGGATTCGGGACCGTCGTTTATCTGTTGCTTGCCAACGAACATGAGATCACAGGTGGCTTCTCGGGGCTTCCCGGGATTCCGCGCCCGAACCTCTTCGGGCTGTCCCTGTCATCGGATATCGCGTTCTACTTCCTGGTTGCGGTCTTCCTACTTGTGCTGACAGTGGTCATGCTGTGGATTCTCAATTCCCGCTGGGGCCGCGCATTCAAGGCCATTCGTGAGAACGACATGCGGGCCGAGATGGTCGGCGTCAGCCTGCTGACGTACAAGCTGCTCGCGTTTGCGATCGGCGCTGCGTATGCCGGCGTCGCTGGTGGTCTACTCGCCCCGCTGATGCGGTTTGTCGATCCCACAGCCTTCCCGGCCCACGAGTCGTTCTGGTTCCTGATCATGCTAATCATCGGCGGGTCGGGGCGATTCGAGGGGGCGTTCATCGGGGCGATCGTCGTGATGCTGCTCCCGGAGTTTCTTCGCGGGACGCAGCAGTTGTTCTTCGTTATCTTCGCGGCAATCACGCTGCTGCTGCTGATCTTCTGGCCCAGTGGGTTGGCGGGGCTTTCGGACGTGTTCTTCCGGAAGGTCCTACGGCGTAATCCCCCGCAGCTGACGAAGTGAGGACGGTGGAATGAACAACATTCTCGAAGTGAAGGGACTGAAGAAGAGCTTCTACCAGCTGCAGGCGGTTGCGGGCGTCGACTTCGAGGTCCGAGAGAGCGAGATCCTCGGCTTGATCGGCCCGAACGGGTCCGGGAAGACCACCTTGTTCGACTGTGTGACCGGGATCCAGCGTGCGTCTGGCGGCGACGTGTACTTCATGGGGAGACGGATTACCCACATGAGCCCGCATCGAATCTACCGGCTGGGTGTCGGGCGCACGTTCCAGCTCGTGCAGCTGTTCCCGGAGATGACCGTGCTTGACAACATGATCATGGCCATCCAGGAGAGCGAGGGAACGGTCCTCAGTCGGCTGTTCCAGATCGATGAATCGAAGGACCGAGATCGCGCCATCGAGCTGCTTGAGTTTCTCAACATCATCCATCTGAGAGATCAGCTGGCGAAGAACTTGTCGTACGGTCAGCAGAAGCTTCTGGATCTCGGCATGGTGCTCATGTCCGATCCGAAGCTGATCATGCTTGACGAGCCGATGGCCGGCGTCAATGCCACGCTGGGGCGGGAGATCTGCGAACGATTGCTCGAGTTGAACGAGCGCGGCTGCAGCTTCCTGGTCATCGAGCACAACATGCGGATGGTCATGGGATTGTGCCATCGCATCGTGGTGCTTGACTACGGCAAGAAGATCGCCGAGGGAACGCCGGCCGAGATCCAAGAAAACCAACAGGTCCTCGCGGCCTATTTCGGAGGATAACGTGGCACTTCTGGAAGCAAGAGACATTGTCGCCGGGTACTCCAAGGAGCTTGACATCCTCAACGGCGTATCGCTGGATGTCAAGGAGGGAACGATGGTCTCGATTATCGGTCCCAACGGAGCAGGCAAGTCGACCGTGTTTCGCGTGTTGTTCGGGTTGTTGCCGGCTCGCGAAGGGACGGTCACGTTCGACGGCCGCGTGATCACCAACCGTCCGCCTGCAGATCAGCTTCGGTTGGGGATCACGTTCGTCCCACAAGGACGCCACGTCTTCCCGCTGATGACGGTTCGCGAAAACCTGGAGCTTGGGGCCTACATCCGCAAGGACCGGGCGACGCTGAAGAAGGACCTCGAGCGGGTATACGAGCTGTTCCCGCTTCTGCGCGAGCGTGCGAAACAGAAGGGTGGAAGCCTCAGCGGCGGCGAGATGCAGACGCTGGAAATGGGACGCGCCATGCTCCTCAATCCTCGGCTGATGTACTTGGACGAGCCGTCGCTCGGTCTGTCTCCACGAATGGCCAATGAGGTGTTCGACAAGGTCGAGGAGATTCGCGACGCCGGGAGCACGATGCTGGTCGTAGAGCAGAACGCCGATCGCAGTCTGCAGATGTCCGACTATGCGTACGTGCTGGAGACCGGACGAAACAAGCACGACGGGACGGCGGAGGAGATCCGAACCAACGAGGAGGTGAAGCGCCTCTACCTTGGCGGGTAGGCGCGTTCCTCGATGGCCACGACGCGGATGTTCGAGCCGGGGACGATCGGCTCACTGCGTGTCAGAAATCGCCTGGTGATGCCGGCGATGGCGACGAACTTCGCGTCGGCGCACGGAGAACCCACCGATCGGCTTGTCTCGTACTACGAGGCCCGCAGCCGCGGGGGCGTCGGAATGGTTGTGGTCGAGAACGCGTCGGTCGACGAACCGGCCGGAGGAAACGGAGCCGTTCAGCTCCGGATCGATCGCGATCGGTACGTGCCGGGATTGTCGCAGTTGGTTTCGCGAGTGCAGGAGGCGGGTGCCGCGATCGCGTTGCAGATCAACCACGCCGGCGCGGTGGCGAAGCCTGAGCGAACGGGGGTCCCGGCGGTCGCGCCGTCCAACGTCGGATGGACGCCGGACACTCAACGCCCGACGCCGCTTACGGTGGCGGCAATCGAGCGAGTCATCGAACGGTACGCTGAGGCGGCCGTGCGCGCAAAACGAAGCGGGTTCGACGCGGTGGAAATTCACGGGGCGCACGGGTACTTGATCGCGCAGTTCCTGTCACCGCTCACGAACCGAAGGAAGGATGCGTTCGGGGGATCGGTCGAGCGTCGATGGCGATTCGCCGTGGACGTCGTACGCGCGGTGCGAGGCGCGGTGGGCGCGGGGTATCCGGTCCTGTTTCGTTTGAGCGGAGACGAGTTCATGCCGCGCGGTCGTACGCTGGATGAGTCGGTCGCGATGAGTCCGGCGCTGGTTGACGCTGGCGTCGACGCACTACATATCTCCGCCGGAACGTCCGCCAACCCGGAAGTGCAGCTCGAGCCCATCTCGTACAACGAAGCGTGGCGGGCATACCTGGCGGCAGCAATTCGAGACGTTGTGACGGTTCCTGTGATCGCCGTCGGCGTGTTCCGTCGTTCGAAGACGGTCGAGAGCGCCCTCGAAGAGGGCTCAGCAGACTTCGTCGCGATCGGTCGCGGGCTGATTGCCGATCCGGAGTGGCCGAACAAGGTTCGACGTGGCAATGAAGAGTCGATTCGCCATTGCATCTCGTGCAATCGGTGCGTGCGGCAGCGGGTGTTCGATGATCTTCCGATCCGTTGTTCGGTGAACCCGGCCGTTGGCCGGGAGGGCGAGCGAACCATGGCCGCCCTCGTCCGGACCGGTCGCCGCGTGATCGTTGTGGGAGGCGGGCCGGCGGGACTTCAGGCGGCGTGTACTGCGTCCCGGCTTGGTGCCGATGTGACGCTGTTCGAACAGGCGTCGTCGTTGGGTGGGCAGCTACGGATTGCCGCCCTGCCTCCACACAAAGAGAAGATCCGGTGGCTGATCGACGACCTGGTTCGGGCGCTCCCCGCGTCGGTCGACGTCCGTGTTGGCGTGACCGCGACAGAAGAGGAGATCCGATCGGAGCAGCCGGACGCCGTCGTGCTGGCGTCCGGAGCGATTGCGGCAGACCTTGCACTTCCGGTTGACCCCCGCGCTGTCGTCCAGACGGCGGAGACGGCCCTCCTGTCTGCGGAGGACTGGACCGGTCTATCCGTCGTCGTCATCGGGGCGGGGATGGTCGGATGCGAGACCGCGCTGGCCTGCGCCGAGCGGGGCGGACGCGTTGTGCTGGTCGAAACGCTCTGCGACGTCGCGAGAGACTGCGAGCCGATCTCCCGTTCCGTTCTTCTCCGTCACCTGGAAGAGGCGAGCGTTCGGATCTACAGCGATGTCCGCGTACTGGAGGTCACACGCGATGACGTGGTGTTGGAACAGCGCGGGGCGGGGATTCGGATTGCTGCCGATCGGGTCGTGACGGCCGTCGGGGTGAGATCCGACGATGCGTTGAGCCGAGTGCTGGGCGAAGCGGGGTTCCGCGTATCGGTGGTCGGGGATGCCCGACGTCCGCGCGGGATCGCAGAAGCCGTGTATGAGGGGTGGCGTGCCGGGCAGCGCGCTGCACGTGCTTGTCGGCGGCCGGAGGACGGGGAGGAAGGCTGATGGAACGAATCATACGAGTGAACGCTCGGTCGGGCGACATCGTGGGAACGCCGATCCCGGAGCGGATGGCGCGTTGGGGTGGACGGCAAACGATCGCCCACCTGTTGACCGAGGAAGTCGATCCTGGATGCTCGGCGCTGGGACGGGGCAACAAACTGATCTTCGCCCCAGGGTGGCTTGGGGGCACTGCGGTTCCGATGACCGGCCGTCTCTCGGTGGGAGCGAAGAGCCCGCTGACGGGCGGGATCAAGGAATCCAACGTCGGCGGAGAGGCCGGACAGCGGCTGGCACGGGCCGGCGTACGAGCGCTGGTCATTGACGATGCGCCGGACGAGCCGAGCGCACGGATCCTGTGGGTCGGCCGTGAGACGGCGAGGTGGATCGACGACCTGCCCCTTGCTCGCTGTCATGTTCGCGAGTCGCTGTCTCGTCTGCGCGAGCGGTTCGGTGACCGATGTGGCTACCTGGTGATCGGGCCGGCGGGCGAGTACTGCATGTCGGGTGCAGGGGTGGCGACGACCGATGCCAGCGGCGTACAGGTTCGCTACGCTGGACGCGGCGGCCTTGGCGCAGTCATGGGATCCAAGGGGATCAAGGCGATCGTGGTCGACGACGAGGGAGCCCTCCCGATTGCCGGCAGCGACCCGACCCGGCTGCGGGATGCCTCGCGTCGCTTCACCGAGATGATTCTGGCCAATCCGGGTCTAGAAAACCGCCGCAAGTTCGGTACATCGAGCATCGTGGCCCCGGCCAATGAGCTAGGCCTGTTGCCGACTCTGAACTTCCGCCAAGGGTCCTTCGACGGGATCGACGGGATCACCGGACAGTGCCTTGCCGAAACGATTGCCGAACGCGGTGGGGATGGAAAGTCGGGAACACCGTGCATGAGCGGCTGCGTGATCCGTTGTTCCAACGTGTTCCCGGACGCGGACGGCAGGCGCAAAGTCGCGTCGCTTCAGTACGAGAACATCGCGCTGCTCGGGTCGAATTGCGGCATCGGCACGCTCGACGGGATTGCGGAACTCAACGCACGATGCAACGACATCGGGCTGGATGCCATCGAGATGGGCTGTGCACTCGGCGTAGCGATGGAAGCCGGGCTGGCTCGCTTCGGAGACGTGGATGCCGCCGCGGCGCTTCTCGATCAGGTGGCGCATGGTACCCCGCTGGGGAGGATCATCGGCCAGGGTGCCGCATTTACGGGACGGGCGTTCGGTGTGCGGCGCGTGCCGACGGTGAAGGGTCAAGGAATCCCGGGATACGACCCGCGAGCGCTCAAGGGAAACGGCGTGACGTATTCGACATCGCCTATGGGCGCCGATCACACCGCAGGAAATGCCTATGGAACAGCGCGCACTCTCAACCCGCTGTCCGGCGAAGGGCAACTGGAGAACTCCCGTGCCCTGCAGATCCGGGCGGGGATTCTCGACATGTCGGGGCTGTGCCTGTTCGCGAGGGGGCCGTTCGCCGAGGATGCGGATCTTCTAGCAGACTTGGTCGGCGGATGCTTCGGATGCGACGTCACGTTTGCGGAGATCGCGGAAGCCAGTGCAGAACTCCTCGACACGGAGCGACGTTTCAACGGCTTTGCCGGTGTCCCTGACCGGCTGACCGACGTCCCCGAGTTCATGCGTGCCGAGCCCCTGCCGCCGCACGACACGGTATACGACATCAGTGTGGAAACCATGCAGCAGATCTGGGAGATCGAATCGAATCGAACGAAGTTCTAGTCGTCCGGGTCGCCCAATCGCGGGTCGGACGGGGGAAGGAGATGGAATGAAGTACGTCGTAGATGCGGCCGACGTCGAGGGTGTGAAGAGGGTGCCCAATCGGGTGTCGAAGCTCCTGCTCTCCGAGATGAGCGTCGGAATCCAGGGCTTCTCGATGGGACAGAACGTCACCGAAGTCGGGAGCCGGATCCCGGAGCACGCACACGATGTGTCCGAAGAGGGGATGTACATCGTGAGCGGCCGTGGGCGCCTGATCACGGATGAGGGTGAACAGGATCTCGTTGCCGGGATGGCGATCTACATGCCGCCCGGCGTGAAGCACTCGATCGTCAACACGGGGGACGAGGACCTGAAGTTGGTGTGGGTGTACAGCCCTCCGCTTGAACAACATCGAAAAGAAGCAAACACATAGCCTAAGGAGGCAAACCATGTTCGATGAGACACGCCGGAGCCTGGAGAAGATGGGGCTCCCGAAAGGTGACCTGTACGACCTACCGACATCGGGGAAGACGTTCCCCGACGGGGCGCACTTCCGCATTGAGGTTCCGACGATCAACTCGTTTGAGGCGTTCAAGGCTCTCTTGGATCGGGCGGCGGAACTTGGCGTTACGATCAACCGCATCGACGAGACGTACGGGATCTTCCGCCACACGCTTGGGGAACTGCGCGACTACTGTGCATTGGCCAAGGAGCGCGGCGTCGCCGTCAACCTTTCGGTCGGACCGCGCGCGCCGTACGACACGGGAGCGACCGTTCAGACGTCGCAAGGTGTCCGCATTGCCTACCGCCTGCGTGGGATGGAACAGGTCGTTCGCGCGGTGGAGGACGTGAAGCGAGCCGTGTCCGTCGGGTGTCGCGGTATCCTCGTCTACGACGAGGGGCTTCTCTGGGTGTTGGGCGAAATGAAGAAGGCCGGAGATCTTCCGGACGACCTGCAGTTCAAGGTGTCCGCGCACTGCGGCCACGCCAACCCGGCGGCGTTCAAGGTTCTGGCTGGGCTTGGTGCACACACGATCAACCCGGTCCGCGACCTGCAACTGCCGATGTTGGCGGCGCTACGCGGGGCGGTGGACGTGCCGTTGGATCTGCACACCGACAACCCGCCGGCTTCGGGTGGCTTCATTCGCAGTTACGAGGCACCCGAGATCGTGCGCGTGGCTTCCCCTGTCTATCTGAAGACCGGGAACTCCGCAGTCTCGGGGCACGGGATTCGTACGACCGCTGCAGAAGGACGAGCGATGGCCGACCAGTCCAGCATCGTCGTCGAGATGGTCAACAAGTACCTGCCGGACGCGATCCAGAGCGGTCCTGCCCCGGCGGACGCAGCGATCCCTGTGTAGAGCCGCGTCATGAGAACGGCGCAGCTTATCGGTCCTCGACAGATGGTGGTCGCCGAGCGCCGGGCTCCCGAGCCCGGTGCAGGCGACGTACGGATTGCCGTCCACGTGGTTGGCCTCTGCGGAACGGACATGGAGTTTTACTCCGGCCGCAGAGAGAACGGCTACCCGTTCATCCTGGGCCATGAGTGTGCGGGAACGATCGATGCGCTGGGTGCGGATGTAAAGGGATGGACCCTTGGCGATCGCGTGACCGTCCGTCCGAACTTCGGCTGTGGACGCTGCGAACGCTGTCGGGAAGCGCGCGACAACATCTGCCCACACAGCCGCGGGCTCGGGGTCACGATCGACGGTTGTCTCGCGGAGTCCATCGTGGTTCCGGCCCGGTACGTGTTTGCCTTGCCCGACGGCATGGGGTTCGAGGCCGGCGCGCTGATCGAACCGCTGGCGGTCGCCGAGCGGGCGGTGCGTCGAGCGGGTGTATGCCCCGGGGACCGGGTGCTTGTGCTCGGCGCCGGGACGATCGGCCTGTTCGCGACCCGCTGTGCCGTGCTCGGGCGAGCGGACGTTGTCGTCTGCGATCCGATCGAGGAGCGTCTCGGAGTCAGCCGCACCCTGGGCGCCCGGCACGCGGTGCGGCGCGCGGCCGAACTCGATGCCCTGCGGGGCGACGGGTTCGATGCCGTGATCGAAACGGCGGGCGTTTCGGACACCGTGCCGATCGCTGTTCGCCAGGCTCGGCCGGGCGGTCGTGTTGTGCTGACCGGCATCCCGATGGACGCGGCGTCGGTGGAGACGCGGTGGGTCGTGTGGCGCGAACTCGAGATTCATGGGTCGTTCATCTACGACATCGAGGACTTTGCTTCTGCCGCGGCGCGGATCCGAGACGGCAGCGTACAGGCGCTCGACCTGGTCACGCACCGATTCTCGCTGGAGCAGGTTTCGGAGGCATTCGAACGGATCGCTAGCCGCGGCGGGCTGAAAGCTCTGATCAAGATACGGCAGGAGGACATCTGATGGCTCAATGGGAGTTGCCGCCCAAAGGCGGCCACATGGATGAGCCTTCCGGGGTGTACTTCCAGAACATGACCGGGCGTCAGGTTCGGGAACGTCTCGAGAAGGACGACATCATCATCATACCGGTAGGGAGTACCGAAGCGCATGGGGATGGGGCCCCGTACGGCGAAGACACGTTTCTGGTGACGCGCATGGCGGAGAAGGTCGCCGAGCGAACCGGGTGCACGGTCGCGCAGCCGATCTGGTACGGATCGCATCCGTGGGGGCACCTCGGGATGCCGGGGACCGTCGTCATCCCCGAGGACACGTTCACGGCGGTACTGCGTGCTGTGATTGCCGGGCTGTGGAACGCAGGATTTCGCAAGCAGATCCTGCTAAACGGGCACGGACAGGAGTATGTGATTCCCAACGCGATCCACCAGTTCATGAAGACGTACCAGGTCCCGGCAGTGCTTGCGTTCGTCAACTGGCCGACGGTGATCCCGGAGATGCTGATGGACAAGGCGCACGGGGGGCCGTTCGACACGCCGTTCAAGCATGCGGATGAGGCCGAGACGTCGTACTCGATGGCGTTGTTCCCGGAACTGATCCACCTCGAGGATGCGGTGGACACGAAGCCGGGCGGCTTCCTGAAGAACGGCAAAGGGCTGCGTCACGTGGACGGAGGCGGCGACATCTATCAGCGCCCGATTCCCGGTCACGCGCAGGCGGGCCTTGGCGGACTTGAGGTGTGCTGCACGCCGGAAGGCGTTGTGGGATCGCCGACGCTCGCGTCGCCGGACAAGGCGTATGACGGAGTGAAGACGGTCCTTGACTACCTGGTCGAGTTGCATGACGACATCCTCGAGGCGTTCCCGCCGGGGAAACTTCCGCCGGTCGAGAAGATGACGCAGCGAACGCCGGAGGAAATCGATGCCGTGGTTCGTGGGCCGAAGAACGGTGGGCGGCACCTGTACACGATTGCCTATCCCCCATAGTGGGTGGGGGAGGAGAGGAGCTTGACGTGATGAAGGCGTTAGTGTTCGACGGTCCCGGGGACGTTCGGTTGAAGGAGGTCCCGAGGCCGGAGATCTCGGACGACGAGGTGCTCATTCGAACGAGGTTCGCCGCGGTGTGCGGAACGGACGCGCACATGCTGACCGGTGGATTCCCGGCGAAGAAGGGGATCGTCATGGGTCATGAAGCGTCCGGAGTGGCGGAGGCGGTCGGCTCGCGGGTGACGCACATCAAGCCCGGGCAGCAGGTCGTCGGATCCCCGATTGTCGTCTGCGGATCTTGCCTTGCTTGCCGGTCCGGTCGGTACAACGTCTGCCAGCACCGGAAACACCTTGGCATCGAAGCGGACGGGGTGTTCGCCGAGTACTTCAAACTTCCGGGTTATTCCGTGTTCCCGGCGCCTCCGGGCCTCAGTCCGGAGGAAGGAGCCCTTGTCGAGCCCGCGGCGGTCGGGTATCACGCCGTGTGTCGGGCCGCACCGACGCCCTCGGACACCGTCGTTGTCATGGGGGCCGGGCCGATTGGGCTGTTCATACTGGAGAGTATCGTGGCATTTGGTTGCCAGAAGATCATTGTGTCCGGACACCGTCAGCGTCGGCTGGACCTGGCCAAGGAGCTGGGTGCCCACCGCGTGGTGAGTCCTCCGGAGGAGGATCTTGAGGCCGTGGTGATGGAAGAGACCGGTGGCAGTGGCGCCGATATTGTGATCGAGGCGGTCGGGCGGCCGGACACGATCGCACAGTCTGTCCGCCTCGCCCGGTCTGCCGGGAGGATCATGATGGTTGGGATTCCCGGAGAACCCGTGCCGTTCGACTTCATCCACCTGGTCCGTCGCGAGGTGGACCTGCTTACGTCGGATGCGTCGCTGTACGCATACGAGCGAATCCACGAGCTTGTGGCGAAGAAGATCCTTGATGCACGACCGCTGATCACGCATACGTTCCCGTTCGATCGCGCGATTGAGGCGATTGAGACGTCGAAGGCCCAGGATGCCATCAAGGTGCTGATCGCCGTTGGCTGAGGAGGAGGCATGACAAGCGACATCATCCATGTCCCGGTGGAGCCGATGCGGCGGTTCGTCGAAGCGGCGTTCGTTGCGCTTGGCACGCCGGAGGATGACGCGAGCGTGTGTGCCGATGTGCTGATCAGCGCCGACCTGCGTGGTATCGAGTCGCACGGCATCGGTCGGCTGAAGGTGTATACGGACCGGATCCGAAACGGCCTGCTGAGTCCTGTCACCGAGATCGAGATCGTTCGCAACAGACCGGCGGCGGCGGTGATCGACGGGCATCACGGGATGGGCCCCGTCGTCGGCTGTCGCGCGATGAAGATGGCAATCGAGAAGGCGAAAACGATCGGGCTGGGAGCGGTTGCGGTGCGCAACTCTGCGCACTTCGGTATTGCCGGGTACTACCCATTGATGGCGGTGCGTGAGAATCTGATCGGTCTTACTGTGACAAACGCGCGGCCGGCCGTCTTGCCGACGTTCGGTGCGGAGCCGATCTTCGGGACCAATCCGATCGCCTTCGGAGCGCCGACCGACGAAGCCTGTCCGTTCCTTTTCGATGCAGCGACCTCGATCGTGCCTCGCGGCAAGCTTGAGGTTCTGTCTCGTGCGGAAAAGCCAACGCCCGTCGGTTGGGCGGGCGACCGATACGGCCGCTCGGTGACCGATACGGATGAGATTCTCGTCGGATTGAGTAACGGGCTGTTCGGCTTGCTCCCGCTCGGCGGCGCCGGCGAGTTCCTTGGCGGACATAAGGGGTACGGGTTGGCGATCATGGTCGAGATCCTGTGCGCTTCCCTGCAGGGCGGCGCCTTCCTGAAAGACCTCGCAAGCAGAAAGCCGGACGGGTCGATGCGCAAGCAGAACCTGGGGCACTTCTTCCTGGCGATCGACATTGCCGCATTCGGATCGGTCGACGCCTTCCGCCGAACCTCAGGAGACATCGTGCGGGGCCTGCGGGCGGCACGTCGCGCCGAGGGAGACGATAGGATCTACACGGCCGGTGAGAAAGAATGGGAGAACGAGGCGCGCGTCTGCCGGGAGGGAATCCCCGTGAATCCCAATCTGCGACGCAATCTCGAGAGCGTGCGAGATGAGCTGGGTCTGGACGGGAGCGAGCTGCCGTTCTAGGCACGGGAGGATGGTGATGCGGTGAAGGAAGAGGCCCTGATCGAAGGTCTTGTAGAAGCAATCCGAGCGGCGGCCACCGAACTGCCGACCGATGTCACGGCGGCGCTCACAGCGGCGCGTGCGCGGGAGCAGGGAGTCGGTGCCGTTCAGCTGGACGCGATCCTGGAGAACGTTGAGGTGGCAGGAGCATCGTCGGTGCCGATGTGTCAGGACACCGGGATCCAAACGTTTGTGGTCCGCGTGGGGGCGGAATTCCCGTTTCTCGGGGAGCTTCGGGCACTGATCGAGAACGCGGTGCGACGCGCGACGACGAGCGTCCCACTTCGCCCGAACACGGTGGATCCACTGCGCGGCGGCAACCCGGGCGACAACACCGGACGATTCATCCCGTACATCCTGTGGGAGGTGGAGGCCGGCGACGGCTGTCAGATCCATCTCCTGCCGAAGGGGGGCGGAAGCGAGAACTGCAGCGCATTACGCATGCTTCCCCCCGGCGCAGGTATCCGTGGCGTCAAACGCTTCGTTGTCGACCACGTGGTGGCGTGCGGCGGCAAGCCGTGCCCACCGGGTGTAATCGGCGTGGGAATCGGCGGCGGAGCCGACTTGGCGATGAAACTTGCGAAGCTGTCGCTTTTTCGTCCCGTGGGCGAACGACACGAGGATCCGCTTGTGGCGGATCTTGAGACTGAGCTCCTCGCTCGAATCAACGAAAGCGGCGTCGGCGTCATGGGGCTGGGCGGACCGACCACCGCACTTGACGTTCACGTGGAGGTGGCCCATCGCCACCCTGCGTCGCTTCCTGTCGGACTTGTGTATCAGTGCTGGGCGGATCGACGAAAGACCGTATCAATCGACGCGGCCGGCCATCTGGAGGTGGTGTAGATGGAAACGGTGCTGACTACGCCGATCAACGAGACGGATGCTCGTTCCTTGCACGTTGGAGATACGATCTACGTCTCCGGTCTGATGTTCACGGCGCGGGACGATGCGCACCACGTGCTGCTCGATGCGGCAGCCAAGCAGGAGGCGCTCCCCGTTGACCCCGGCCAGATGGCGCTGTTCCACTGCGGGCCGGTTGTCGAACAGAAGAACGGTGAGTGGCGTGTCGTCTCGGCGGGACCGACCACGAGCGCGCGGATGGAGATGTTCGAAGCCGACTTCCTCGATCGATTCAACACGCGTCTGATCATCGGAAAGGGTGGGATGGGGCGTCGAACGCTGGAGGCACTGCAGCGCGTGGGTGCGGTGTACACACACTTCACTGGAGGCGCCGGAGCGCTGGCAGCGCGCGCGGTGCGCTGGGTACCCAGCGTTCATTGGCTTGAGGAGCTGGGCATTCCCGAGGCCGTCTGGGTTCTCGAGGTGGAGCGCTTCGGGCCGCTCACAGTCACGATGGATGCCCACGGGCAGAGCGTGTACGACGTATTGGCGCGGACGGTGGAGGAGAACATGGAGGCCGTTCACGCGCGGATCGAGGAGGAGGAATAGGTTGTCGGAGCGAGGGTTTGACGTCGAAGCGATGAAGGAGCGAGCGAAGGTCCCGGGGCAGAAAGCGCCGTCGTGGCACGCTCGGTATCACGGCAAGGTCGAGACGGCGCTGAAGTGTCCGGTGTGTGGACTGGAGGACTTCGGCATCTGGTACACGCCGGGCGTGGCGACGCCGTGCCGCGAGATCCAGAGCGATCCGATGAAGGTGTTCGAGTACACCAACAAGGCGAACGCCGTCGCCGTCGTCTCCGACGGCTCTCGTGTACTGGGTCTCGGGAACATCGGGCCGCAGGCGGGCCTTCCGGTCATGGAAGGCAAGGCCCTTCTGTTCAAGTACCTCGGCGGCGTCGGCGCGTTCCCGATCATGCTGGACACCGAAGACCCGGACGAGATTGTTCAGGCGATCAAGTGGATCGCACCGGGCTTCGGGGGCGTGAACCTTGAAGACTTCGCCAATCCGAAGTGCTTCTACATCCTTGATCGATTGCGGGCAGAGCTCGACATCCCGGTGTGGCATGACGATCAGCAGGGAACGGCGGCCATCGTCTTGGCGGCCGTGATCAACGCGCTCAAAGTGGTCGGTAAGCCTCTTCACTCCGCGAAGATCGCCCAGCTTGGAATCGGCGCGGCGGGCGCGGCCGGTATTCGCGTGATGATCAAGGCGGGCATCCCGGCGGCGAACATCCGCGTCGTGGATCTCATCGACGGTGCCCCGACGGTGCTGACGCGAGACATGGACCTCGAGGGGCTGTTCCCGTATCGCGGCGAGATGCTGTCGAAGACGAACGCCGAAGACGTTCGTGGCGGGACGGCGGAGGGAATGCGCGGAGCCGACGTGGTGATTGCGTTCACCAAGCCCGGACCGGGGACGATCCTGCCTGAGTGGATCGAGGGAATGAATCGCGACGCGATCGTTCTTGTGATGGCGAACCCGACGCCCGAGATCTGGCCGTGGGAGGCCAAAGAAGCGGGCGCCCGCATTGTCGGGACCGGCCGCTCGGACTTCCCGAACCAGGTGAACAACTCGATCGGTTTCCCCGGCATCTTCCGAGGGACGCTCGATGTGTTCGCCAAGACGATCACGGATGAGATGGCGATCGCGGCATCGTATGCGATTGCGAGAACGGCCGAGAACCGCGGACTGCACGAGGAGTACATCGTTCCTAGCATGATGGAGACCGAGGTGTTCGTCAATCAAGCGGTTGCCGTTGGGCTCAAGGCGATCGAGCAAGGAATCGCACGACGCACGTTGACCGAAGCACAGCTTCGCGCGAGCGCGGAGGAGAAGATTCATCACGCCCAGGCCGAGACGAAGACGCTCATGAGCGCGGGGCACATCGCCCCATGTCCTGAGTAATCCTCTTGTGCAGTGCTTGAGGGACCGAGGCCCGGCGGAACGTCGCCGGGCCTCATCCCGATTCGATCCGCTCCACCGCGAGCAGCGTTCGATGCAGATCATCAACGGTGACCGGGAACGGAACCGCCGCCTCCAAGTCAAGGAGCCGATGGATTGCGGCTGCCAGCTTGATACCCCTGGCTCCCGATAGCTCGTTGAACCCGAGATCGGCACACCGCGTCGGTGCGGATAGCGTCTCGAAGTACGCGATCATCTGCGCCAGGGACATCGGGGTCTCTCGATCGATCCCGCACTGCACGAGCACTCCGAGGCCAACGGCCTCTCCGTGCAGTACGGCAGTGTTGTCGACAACACCGGCGAGGGCGTAGCCGACGGCGTGACTGAACGAGCGGCCGAAGAACCGAGCGCCCAGTTGCCCGGCCAGACCGGCTCCCGTAATGCACGCGTCGACAGTCGCAGCGAACGCCGCCGAGATCCGATGTTGCCTGTTGTCTTGGATGGCCGTCACGGCGAGCGGCCGTAGCGTTTGGTTCCACAGGTGATTGCACAACGCGACCGACTGGGCCGCCATTGAAGACGGAACGCCGCACCGCGCCGCAAGCAGCGTGTCCCACGATCGAGCAAGGGCGTCGACGCAGCCCGCACTGAGCAACCGTGTGGGCGCGCCGATCATCAACTGCGGATCGAGGACCATGACGGCGACCGGCCGGGGAAGTCGCCGGCTTTCAATGTATCCGCCGCGCTCATCGTGCACGATCGACATGGGTGTGTAGGCCGCGCATGTTGCGGGCGACGTCGGGATCGTCACGCAGGGGATCGCGGCCTTCGCCGCTGCCGCTTTAGCGGTATCGAGGGCCTTTCCACCGCCGATGCCGATCAACATGTCGTAGTCCGCTGCCGCTTCCGCTCTGGCGGAGATGGCGCTCTGTGTACACTCGCCGGTGAACGACTCGACGGCGAGCTGGGGCAAGTGCCCTTCGAGTTCGTCGAGCAGGGGGGCGGCCGCTGCCAGTCCGTGCGGCCCGCCGAGGACGAGCGCGCGCCGACCGAGCGGCGCGATGGCCCGTGAGGCGTCGCGGTGGGCGCCGGAGCCGGTGAGAACGACCTGTGGGGAGAGAAGATAGCAGGAGCCGGCACTGGTGCTCATGCGGGGTCCTCGCTTGAACGCCGCGGGACCGGTCGAGTTGCGATAACGTCTACGCTGGTCCCCCCTGCGTTGGAGAGTACGATGTCGCCGATGGCTACGGGAGCATCGAGCGTCGCCGGCCGAAGGAGGGCGCGGATAGCCGGGACGGCGTCGCGGGGGATCGGGGCCGCCGTCTTGACACTGGTGAGACGTTGAACCCCGTTGCGAACGCGCACGGACGTCGTCAGCGTTCGCATCGGGTGGGTCAACTCGGTGATTGCGTAGGAAACACCCTTGGGACAGAGGTTCCCGTCGACAGCGATCGACTGCTCGCTCGGCTGGCCGTCCCACGCTACGCGAAGCTCGCATCCGTTGGGACACAGGATGCATGGGATGATTCGCTCGTTCATTCGCACCTCACTTCCACGTCACCGCTCGCATCCGACAGGCGGATTGTCACTTGTTCCATCGTCGCTGGATGGGCCTTGCGAAGGCGGAGCTCGCCGACGACGGCGTCGCCGGAGACGGCGCGGATTGTCGTTGGCCCACGGGGAGCGGTGACACGGAGCGACAGCAAGACAGTCTCGGCGGTCTGCCGTGCCCGCTGCGGCACGACATATCGAACGCCGTCGCCCGGCCGAACGGCAACGGACGCAGGATCCGATGGCCGCGTGGTTCCGTCGACGTACTGCGCAGCCGAGACGCCGGCGCGCTCGCCCTCCTCCGCGGCCCAGTCTGCAAGGTCGTGGATGTGCAGTACGTTGCCACACGAGAAGACTCCGGGAACGCTCGTCATGTACGTGTCCGTTACGTCAGCGCCGCACGTCGTGCGGTCGAGCGCGACGCCGGCGTGCCGTGAGAGCTCGTTCTCCGGGATCAATCCGACGGACAGCAGCAACGTGTCGCATGCCAGCTCGAACTCACTCCCCGGAACCGTGCAGCCATGTTCATCGAAACGAGAGACGGTCACGCGCTCGACGCGATCCTTTCCGTGGATACATGTCACCGAGTGCGAGAGGTGAAGCGGGATGTCGTAGTCAAGAAGGCATTGGTTGATGTTCCGCGGCAGGCCCGACGGATAGGGGAGTTTCTCGATCACGGCAACGACCTCGGCCCCTTCCCATGTGAGGCGGCGAGCCATGATCAGACCGATGTCACCTGAACCGAGAATCACGACGCGTCGGCCGATCCGGATGTTGGCCATGTTCGTCAGCCACTGCGCGGTCCCGGCAGTGTACACCCCGGCCGGTCGTGTGCCGGGTATGCGGATCATCCCGCGCGTGCGCTCGCGACAGCCCATTGCTAGAACCGTTGCTTTCGTATGCACGGTTTCGCGGGCCCCGTATCGACTGCATGTCAATGCACCGTCCGGGGACAGGTGCGTGACGAGTGTGTGGCTCTGCAACTGGACGCCGGCGTCCAACGCTTGGTGAAGATAGCGATGGGCAAACTCCGGCCCGGTGAGCACCTCACCGAAGGCATGCAGTCCGAATCCATCGTGTATGCACTGGTTGAGAATGCCGCCGAGCTGGGGATTCCGGTCAATCAGTAGGACGTCCGCGCCTTCACGTGCGGCCGCCGCTGCGGCCGCTAATCCGGCGGGTCCGCCCCCGATCACGGCTACGTCGACAGTATGAGCGTACTCAGTCATGATCCTCCTCGATCAGCGTGCCGACGAACGACGGCGAGGCCGGCCCCCGCAGGGTGAACTGCTCGGGAGCCCAGCCTTCGTCCCGAAGGATCTCGACAATGCGCGGCAGGCAATAGCCTCCGCTGCAGCGGCCCATGGTAGCACGACATCGGTACTTGATGCCGGTCAACGTCTTGACCCCCAGCGGATTGGACAGCGCGTGCAGGAACTCCGCTTTGGTCACCCCTTCGCACCGGCAGATGATGTCGCCGTGGTCGGGGTCGTCGGCCACGCGCTGTGCTTTGTCTTCTTCGGGAAGCTCGTCGAAGCGGGTTGGCCAAGGGCGCCGAACGCGTTCGGAAGCAGGGACCGGATCCCACGACTCGCAAGCGAGGAGAATCTCCTGGATCACATGTTCTGCGATCGCCGGCGCGGCCGTGAGGCCAGGGGATTCGATGCCGATCAGATGGATGATGCGGTCGACATTCGGCGTTCGGCGAATGAGGAAGTCGCCGAACCCGCCCGTCTCCGGCGAGGTACGCTTGGCACGGATCCCGGCGTATGCCCCGATCACAAGATTCGCTGGCAGGTCCGGCCACATGGCCTGCGCCTCTGACAGCAGACGGTCGGCCGTCTTGCCTGTGCACGACGTCTGCTCCGGATCGTCAACGTACTCGTCCGACGGGCCGAGAAGCACGTTCCCCTCGGTCGTCGGCGTCAGGTGGACGCCCAGTCCGGCGCCTCCGACCGGGGGGGCCGGGTATACCGACATGCCGAGCGACTCGCCCGCCTGCTTGTCAAGAATCAGGTACTCGCCGACGCAGGGAAATAGGTCGGGGGCGCTCGGATCGACCGTCTGCGCCAGCCGACCGGCGTGGATGCCTGCTGCGTTGACAACCCAGCGGGCCCGTATGGTCCCCTGTGGCGCGTCGATGGCGAGATCGGAGTCGGTCGGCCGAATCCGCTCCGCGTTCCATCCAAGGTAGAACGTGACGCCGTTGACCGCGGCTTCCTCTGCCATCGCCACCGTGAACGCGTACGGCGAGACGATGCCGCTGGACGGGACGTGCAGCGCCGCCACACAGTGGATGCCGGGCTGCAGGGCGGCGGCTTGGTCAGGGCCGATCAGCGCCATTCCTGGGACGCCGTTCGCCTCGCCCATCGACTGGAGCCGCCGGAGCCCGTCGATCTCCTTCATCCGTGACGCCACGATCAGCTTTCCGCAGACTGTGTACGGCACGTTGAGCTCATCGCACCACGCCATCAGAAGGTCACGCCCGCGCATGCAGAAGCGGGCGCGTAGCGTGTCCGGCGCGTAGTTAAGGCCGGCGTGGATCACACCGGAGTTCCGCCCGCTCGCTCCTGTGCCGACGTCGTGTTCCTTCTCGATGACCGCCACGGAGCAGCGAAGTTTGCTCAGCGCGTACGCCAGCGATGACCCGACGACGCCGGCGCCGATGATTGCGACGTCAACGGTCTGGTCTGCCGTATCCTTCTTGCACGTTGTCCTGTTCATCTCAGCCGCCGATCGAGACCAGCATCACACCTCCGAATACGAAGAGGACTCCGAGGACCGCCCAGCGTGACGGGCGCTCGCGTAGGAAAAGAACGGAAAACACGAACGTGAAAAGCAGTGTGGATCCACGGATCGGGGCGAGCACGCTCGCGTGCTCGAGCCGCAGTCCCTGAAGCCAGAAGAACCATCCGAGAAACGCACCCGAAACGGCTGACAGAATGATGAGCCAGAGTCCCCGGGGATGGAAGCGTCGGGGGACCCTCCTCCGCAGCAAGGGGGTGAGAAGAGACATGCCGACGAGCGTGGTACAACCGAGGACGACGAGCATGGTCTCGGAGTTGATGCCGTGGGCAATCGCCAGCTTTGTCGGGACGGTCTCGGAGACACCCCAGAAGACCCCGGCCAGAACTGAAAGCGCCGCTCCGCCGACAGACGACTCGCGAAGCGAGCGGTCCCTCCGCTGGATGAGAAACACGGCGCCGGCGACGACGAGGAGTCCGGCAACGAGGACCTGCCAGCGCAGCGGATCGCCGAGGAACACGATGGCTGCCACGACGCCCCAGAGCGGCGCGGTGCTGGCAAGCGTCGCGGCCTGGTAGGCGGGGGCGCTGAGGCTTGCCAGCATGTAGATCGTCCAGCCGATGATCACATTCAGCAGGCTGGCGATCGCAACCCAGCCAATTGCAGCCGCGCTTGGGAAGACCAGACTGTGGGTCAACAGGCCGTAGGCGAGTGCTGGAAGAAGGGCGATGGCCCAGCGAACGAGGAGGAACGTCAACGGATCCGTGTAGCGAAGAATCGGCTTGGCGATCGTCATCGCGATTCCCCAAGAAGCAGCGGCTGCGAGCGCGAATAGGATTGCCATTCCCTACTACGTCTGCCTTTCCGCGCTCTCCACGATGCCCTGAGCACCGAGGGATTGCAGTCGCGTTCTACACCGACTCGGTGTATCCCAGTTCCCGTGAGATTGCGTTTGCAGTTTCGACAACTGCCTGCGCTTCCTCTCCATGATCGTGCGTACGGATGTCCTCCCCGACCGGCAGCATCAGACTGATCGCTGCGACCGTCTCGCCGTTGTGTCCGCGAATCGGGGCTGCGACGCAGAAACTCCCCAAGTGGAACTCCTGCTGATCCTCGGCGTAGCCGCGCGTGCGGATGCGGGCAAGCTCTGTGCGGAGATGGTCCAGATCGACAAGGGTGTGCGGGGTGTAGCGCTCGAGCTTCAGCGAAGCCAGAAGGTGCTCCTGCTCCGACCGCGAAGAGAACGCAAGCAGGACCTTGCCCAGTGACGTACAGTGCAGGGGCACCCGTCGCCCGACCACGTCTCCGAGCATCGCGGTGGGATGCCCCACGCGACGTTCGAGATACAAAGCCTCTTGGCCGTACAGGATGGCAAGGTCGGCCGTCACCTGCCGCTGACGTGCCAGGCTCCGGAGATGGGGATGGGCCACCCTGCGGATGTCGAGCTGCGCGATGACCTGACCGCTTCGCTCCAGAAGCTTGAGTCCTAGACGATACCGCTTCTGGTCGTCCCGTATAAGGTAGCCGTGATTGATCAGCGTACAGAGTGTCGGATAGAGTGTGGCCGGCGTTACGCCGAACGCTGTCGCGATTTCGGATGCGGTCAGAGACGTCGTGACCTCGTCGAACTGGTCGATGATTCGTAGGCCGCGATCGACCGACTTGTTCAAGTAGTCGCGAGACATGCTACGCCCCCTCTTCGCGCTTCGACTATATCGAAACGACAATAATATTCCCAAATCACGAGGCGGAAGTCAAGCGCTTGGCCGCATCTCACCTGATATTGGCAGCACGGATTCCTGTCACGACCGTTCCGCTGTGTCGACGCCGAGTCGAGTCTACGAAACGCAAAGTATATAGCGCCGGAGTACACAAACGAAAGCCGACGGAACCCGAGATCCGCCGCCAACACTGACACATCGACAGGTTTCGAACCCTGGGGATACCGTCCGGAAGAACGCTTGATCCGGTACTTCGTGTCCGGCAGAATCCCCGGCGGGATGGTGACCATTCGCTCATACCGGGAGGCCGACGACGCGCGAGCTGTCGGCCGTCT
>Ga0272444_10000874_pt1 | contig 30519 bp, 32 predicted proteins | sample SSMForm13_FD_201033 | JGI IMG/M metagenome (GOLD analysis project Ga0272444, IMG submission 201033) | Marine sediment archaeal communities from Little Sippewissett salt marsh, Falmouth, MA, United States - SSM-Form-13 | ecosystem: Environmental > Aquatic > Marine > Wetlands > Sediment ...
CGGCGTCACCCATGTTCGTCCACCCGGCATACGCGCCGCTCGCCTGCATCCAAGCGGAATCAAGCCGACGAGTCATTTCCTGACACTCCTTGGGAACCGGATGACCCGATCACAGGCGGCTGTCAATCGACCGCAGCTCCGCCAGCTCCTTCTCGGGCAGCGGATCGCGTGGCCGGACGGCGATGCTGATGGCTTCGTTGCCATCCGCTTGGCGGATGACGTCCTCGGCTGCGGCGTGCTGCGGCGTGGCCGCCTCTCTGCCCCCATCCCGACCGGCCGCCGCCGCGAGCTCCTGAGCATCCTCGAAGACGTGTGATTCGATCTCACCGATCTGTAATCCAGATCACGGAATCCGCACCATCGGATCGGCTAGAATCGCTATCGGAAGTTGGATCAGTCAATCAAGGGAGGTACTGAGGATGCGATTCAAGACGATCTTGCTGGTGACAGCGGCTCTCGGGCTGCTCACAACGACTGTTGCCAGCGCTGCGGGGGAGGACCTGGTGTTCGTCCTCGACGCATCGAACAGCATGAACAAGATTCTCTCGGTGAAGACGAGAATCGATGCGGCAAGAGGTGCACTGACGGAGCTTCTACAAGGCATGCCGGACGGTCGCTACGTCGGCCTGATGGTGTACGGACATCGAATCAACTACGAGAACGAGATTGAGAGCTGCCAGGATCTCGAGTTCCTGTTTCCGATCGCGTCGTTCGATCAGTCGATCGCGACCCAGATGATCGGCGCGATCGAACAGCTATCGCCGCAGGGAAAGACACCGCTCGCCGACTCGCTCTCACTGGCCGCGGACAACCTTGTAACACTCGGAAACGGCGGCGCGATCATCCTCATCAGTGACGGGGAGGGAAACTGCGGCGGACAACAGCAAGTCGTCGCGGAGATGATCGCCACATTGTCCCCCGAGGTAGTCGTCCATGTCGTCGGTCTCGATGTGGAGGCCGAAGCCTACGAGACGCTGCACGCCATCGCGGAGACGACCGGTGGCGGGTACTGGAACGTCGGCGAGGCTGCAGGCCTGTTGGCCGCGCTCACGGCAGCCGTCGGCGCGGGCACGGTGACTACACCGGCTGCGATGGCCTCCGACATTCCGCCGAACTACGCATGCCTCGGCATCACGAACGTGATCTACGGCACGGACGCGGATGACGTCATCTACGGCACGTCCGGGAACGATCTGATTTATGGTCTTTCGGGAGACGACTTCCTGATCGGCCTCGACGGGAACGACGTCCTGATCGGCGGGCCCGGCGACGACATCCTCGAAGGAATCGCAGGGTGTGACCTACTGGACGGTGGAGAGGGAGACGACATTCTGTTCGGCGGTTCCGACAACGACATCCTCTGCGGCGGCGATGGACACGACTCGCTGGAAGGAGAAGACGGGAACGACGTCCTCGACGGCGGCAGCGGATGCGATGCGCTAATCGGCGGACCGGGCAACAACACCCTCTACTGCAGCGACAACCTCGACGTCCTCTACCAGGGTACCGTTGTCTCCGGCCCGTATACGGCCTGTCCGGTCTGCCTTGGCGTCTGCCCCGCAACCGCGGAGCCGTGCTACCCGGAGACCCCGGCGCCGGCATGCGCATACCCCGAGCCGCAACAGACGGCGGCCTCGTGCGCTCCATCCGCGCCGGTCGAATGCTCGATGCAGGGCATTGTGAAGTGCATTGACGAAGGGTCCAGCCTGCAGTTGCACGGTTCGGCGACGGACGGCGATTGCAACATCGCCGAGGTGTACTGGGAGGTTAGCTCCGGATCGCTGAACAATCCGTTGTCGCTCGATCCGATGTACTGCGCTCCGATGATCGACGGCTGCTCCGACCTGGAAGTTCTCGTCACGCTCAGCGCAACCGACACGTGCGGCGCATCCGCATGCGACTCGTTCCTGCTTCTCGTACGCAACGTCAACCATGCGCCCACCGTCGAGGCCGGAGGCCCCGTCTGCATCAATGAGGGGGACGTACTCGCTCTGCATCCTGTGATCGCAGATGCAGACGGCGACCCCTTGACGGTCGAGTGGACCGTCGGTGGAGGCGTGGGAGTCATCGACGTGACGACGACATCGTACGCGGCGTATGTCGCCCCAATGATCAGCGTGTGCGAAGGAGTCGATGTGCCTCTCACGATTCGGGTTACGGATCCCTGCGGCGCAACGGCCTGCGACACACTCATGGTTCACGTCGCCAACGTGAATGCGGCACCGATTGTAGATCTTGGACCGGACTTCACGCTCGACGAAGGGTCGGTCATCCGGCTCACACCGGTTGTATCGGATCCCGAGTGCGAGCCGCTCCAGTACTGCTGGGCAATCACCGGCGGAGCGATCGATAGCGCGTACGTGCAGAATCCCACGTTTGCCGCACCGTTTACCAACAACTGCGACGGGTGCTGCGTAACGCTAACCCTGACCGTAACCGACCCGTGCGGTCTGTCGGCGACAGACTCAGTCAACGTCACGGTTCGCAACGTCAATCGACCGCCTGTGGTTGACCTCGGCGAGGATCTGTGCGTCATCGAGGGTGGAACCCTCCACCTGATGCCGCACGCAGTCGATGCAGACGGCGATCCTCTCACCTATCTGTGGTGCGTCTCCGGCGGCGGCTGCGTGGATAACATGCGCGGCGCTGATCCGGTGTTCATCGCTCCGCTCACGAGTGCCTGCGAAGGAATCGACGTTTCGGTCACGGTCACGGTAACCGATCCGTGTGGCCTATCCGCGACGGATGAGATCATCATTCACGTCCAGAACGTGAATCAGCCTCCAAGCGTCGTCGCGGACCCGTAGCGCGGGGCCTCTCTCGACTGATTCATCGGGGATCTGCTCCGCCCGGATCGGGCGGAGCAGATCACCTCTTTCTCATCGCACTCGCGACCGCACGCGAGACGATCGAGGACAATCGCTCCCACCGGATCAGCAGACGCGAGCTCTGTGGCCACATGAAGGTGCAGGCACTTGATCCGGGCTCGGTCCCGTATCCCGCCGATCCCCCGCTCGGACAGGCTGCTGATCATCCCCCGCCGTTCGAGCGCTTCTCTGTCCTCCGCCGTCAACAGCGCCAGCCGATCGCGGATTACGCGTTCATGAGCCGCGTCGAGTGCCTGCTCGAGTTCTCCATCCGCCGCAACCCGACGCTCGAGGTCGCCCACGCCTCCGCGTGCCTCGATCCGGTCGATTGCCAGACGAAGGAAGGGACAGGTCAACCAGTGAATCGTCGGAAACGGCTTTCCATCGATCACCGGGTACACGAGTGCCACGACCGGGTACCCGTACCCGCAGCGTGTCGGCACCCCGATCACGCCGCGTGGAGCGCGCCCGATCTGCTGCTGGATGATCTGTAGGTCGTCCCTTGTCACCGTGTCCATGACGGGTGCTCGTACTTCGTCTGCAGAAGCTGAGACGCTCGGCGTCTCTCCTCCTCACGCAGCGGTCCGCTCTGCTGTACCCCGCCGAGCGTCGTCTCCAGTCCCAGGAGGATCGCTCGCGCCGCGTCAAGCGGGTCCACCGCACGACCGAGGGCGTCGGACAGCGACGTCATCGGCGCCGGCCGCGACCGTACGCCGCGTGGATTGTAGTCGTTGTGGTGTGCTCGCAGCACGTCGATGTACTCCGGCGGGCACGCGGACACCATCATCGTCGTGTGATACAGGGTCGCCCCCCGACGACGGGCCTGTGCCGCACCGCCAAGCTTGGCCCGATCAGCCTGCAGCCGATTCCCTACCGCGACAATCGGCACGTCAAACGCCGCGCGAAGTCCGCCGACGATCGCCGCGCCGATCCACTCGAACGTGTCGGCGACGCTTCGCGAGCGCTCTCGCGCCGCAAGAACTACGGACACGTTCAGGTTCCCCGGGTAGTGAATCACCGCCCCGCCGCCCGACATCCGGCGGGCAATACCCAAGCCCAGCAATCGAGCGCTGGCCTTGTCGACTTCGTCTTCGATCCGCTGGCTCCGCCCCACGACGATGCACGGACGACCGATCCACAACCGAACCGTGGTTTGCTCCCCATCCTCAGCGCGCTGCAGCAAGATCTCCTCCACTGCCAGCGCAAACGGGGTGGAGACCGGCGCCAGATCGATCATCGCCCGCATGCCTTCGCAAACGCATCCGCCGCTGCGTACGAGCTGCGAACCAACGGTCCACTGACTACGGCGCTGAACCCGAGGTCTCGAGCGACCGCCGCCAGCGCGTCGAACTCCGCTGGCGGGACGTACCGCTTGACCGGTAGACAGGCCGGCGTCGGACGCAAGTATTGTCCCAGAGTCAGGATGTCAACACCGACCGCCCGAAGATCGCGCATTGCACCGACGATCTCCTCTACGCTCTCTCCCAACCCGAGCATAAGTCCGCTTTTCGTTGCGTGGCATCCGATCGATCGCACGCGTGCCCGCTCGAGCACGCGAAGCGACTGGTCGTACCCCGCCCTCGGATCCCGGGCCGTCGAACTCAACCGTCGCACCGTTTCGAGGTTGTGGCCGAGGACGTCCACCCGTGCTTCCAGCACGCGGTCGACGTCGCGCTCCTCACCGGAGAAATCGGGGATCAGTGCTTCGATTCGAACGTCGGAAACGCGATTGTGGATCGCTCGGACCGTCTCGGCGAACACGCCGCTTCCTCCATCGTCGAGATCGTCCCGGTCGACCGAGGTCAAGACGACATAGCGCAGCCCGAGCGCGGCGACGGCACCGGCCACCCGCTGCGGCTCTTCAGCGTCAGTCGCCCCGTTCGGATTTCCCGTTGGAACTGCGCAGAAGCGGCACGCTCGCGTACACGTGTCGCCAAGCACCATGAACGTGGCGGTACGCTGAGCCCAACACTCCGGTGCGTTTGGGCACGCTGCACCTTGACACACTGTGTTCAACTGGTACTTGGCAAGAACCTCGCGTACGCGACGGATGCCCTTCGCGTCCTCCGGAGATGGAGCACGTACACGAAGCCACTCCGGTCGCTCAGCCATTCCACGTCCTTCCGTTTCGCACGTCCGCCAACGTCACCCGCTCGATGGACCAATCGAAGACGTCAGCCATGTTCGACACAAACGTCGACACGAACACGTCCATCGACGGCGGTTCCTCCACGTGATCGGCAAGGCTTGTCACCTCGACACCGAGACCGCACGGGTTAATCAATCGGAAATGGTCCGATCGCACCGCAAGGTTCAGTGCCACTCCGTGTCGGCTCACCCATCGTCGGACAGCGATCCCAATCGAACCGACCTTCCAGTCGCCAACCCAGATTCCGGGAAATCCTACCCGCTGCTTGGCAGCGAGCTTGTAGCAGGCAAGCGTCCGAATCGCTGTGTGCTCGAGCCGCTCGACGTACGCCTTGATGTCCCGGCCGTACTCGCGAAGATCGACGATGGGGTACGCGACAAGCTGACCGGGACCGTGGTACGTCGCGTCCCCGCCACGATCGACGTGGATCACATGGATCCCCTCGCGCTTCAGCACCTCGGACGGCGCAAGCACGTTGTCCGACGACCCCCTTCTGCCGATCGTGATGACCGGATCATGCTCCACAGTGATGACAGTATCAGGAATTCGGCCGGCCACACGGAGCTGGTGAACACCCTCCTGCACCCCAAGGGCCTCACCGTAAGCCACTCGCCCGAGCGGCAGATGCCACGCAGTCCGTTTACTGCCGTGTGAGTTCGGCAAGCGGATCTCCCGTGCGGACTGTCGATCCCGCCGGCGCAAGGATCGCGCGGAACACTCCGCTGTGCGGCGCCGGAACGACAAACGTCGTCTTGCTCGTCTCAACCTCTACGAGGTCGTCCCCTTCGGTCACCGCGTCACCAACGTGGGCGAACCACTCGACAACCGTTGCTTCGTCGATGTCCCCAAGGTCGGGCAGCGTCACTCGATTCTCGGCGTCCTGCATGTCGTCCCCCTTCGTGTTTGAAGTCTAGCCGATCGCCAAACGTCCATCATCTTGTGTGCCGACCAGCCGGCTTCTATAGTGTGCACAAGGAGGAATCATGGGCTTCTCATGCGGCCTCGTCGGCCTGCCGAATGCCGGGAAGTCGACGATCATCAATGCCCTATCCAACGCGGGCGCGCGCGTGGAGAATTACCCGTTCTGCACGATCGAGGCGAACGTCGGCAGTGTCAGCGTACCGGATGAGCGACTGGATCGGCTAGCTGCCCTCTTCCCGGAGAAACGGAAAGTCTATACGCATCTTGACTTCGTAGACATCGCCGGACTCGTGGCCGGGGCCAGCGAGGGTGAAGGCATGGGCAACCAGTTCCTGGCGGAGATTCGAGCCGTCGACGCGATCGCTCACGTCGTTCGATGCTTCGAAAGCCCGGATGTCGCACACGTCACCGGAACTCTGGATCCGATTCGCGACATCGAAGTTGTGGAGGCCGAGCTGCTGCTCAAGGACCTCGAAACCCTCACCCGCGTCGCCCACCGCCTCCATCAGGAAGCCAAGGGGAAAGAACGCAGTGCCCCGGCCCGCGCCGAGGCGTGCGATCGACTTCTCGCATACGTCGCCGAGGGGAAGCCCATTCGGAGAGTCGACCACGATGCCCTGCTCGACGACATCCTCATTGAAACGTCCCCCCTTACTGCCAAACCGTCGCTGCTTGTCGCGAACGTCGGCGACAGCCCGGTGGAGTCCTTCGTGCGAGCCGTGCAGTCGGCAGCAGACGAGCGGGAGACCGAGTGTGTGGTGATCCGCGGCCGCCTCGAAGCGGAAATCGGAGAGGTTGCATCAACTCTCGAGGAGCGGGCAACGTATCTCGCGGAATACGGACTCGAAACGACCGGGCTCTCCGGCCTCGTTCTCGCCGGATATCGTGCCCTCGGCCTGATCACGTTCTTCACCATCGAGGGGCCCGAGGTCCGTGCGTGGACGGTCCCTGAAGGAACCCAGGCCCCGGCTGCGGGAGGAAGGATCCACTCGGATTTCGCGGACCGGTTCATCGCCGCAGACGTCTTCGACCTAGACGAACTGGAGACTTGTGGATCGGAGAAGGCACTACGCGAAGCCGGAAAACTCCACCGAGCCGGACACGACTACATCGTGCGTGACGGTGACGTCCTTCGGTTCATCTGCGCATGATGCCCCTCGTGCTCCCCTGGGACGCCGAGGAGACGCCGTACCAGCTACTTCGGGCTCTTGAGACAGGTCGGACCGTGATTTTCCCAACCGACACGGTCTACGGCTTGGGCGGCAACCCGTGGGACGAGCGGGTTCTTGCTCGGGTTCGCACGCTCAAGGACCGCGACTCGTCACTCCCGTTTACGCTTCACGTCGCATCCAAGGCAGCGTTGTCCCGGTACGCGAATCTCTCACCGGAGAACCAGCGCCGGGTCGAAATCGTTCTTCCCGGCCCGTACACCGCGCTTCTGCCCGCCACCGGCGCTGCCCCTCGGTCCGCCGTGCAGCGCGAGACCGTCGGCATCCGCTGGCCGGACCACCCGCTCTTCGCGCAGGTGGTTGGCGCCATCGATCGCCCGGTGTTCGGGACAAGCGTGAACCGGCACGGTGAGCCGCCGCTCTCCGACCCGATCGACATCATCGACACATTCAGCTCGGTGGACCTAATCATCACCGGCCCGGTCGGTGCTGCGTCGTCCGCAATCATCGACTTCACCGGCACGGAGCCCCGCTGCCTTCGCGGCACGGTTCCTTCGGAACTTGCTCAACGGCTCGGTCTGCAGACTAGCTGAGCAGCAGCCCCGCCACCCCGCCCACCGCCAATGCCGTCCCAGCTACCGTACGCATCGTAATGCGTTCACCGAACAGCAACCACGAGAACGGGAGGAGGAACACCGGAACCATCGCCATCAGCGTCGACGCAACGCCCACCGAAGCCCCGGACAACGCGACAAGTGACAGGGTCACGCCGAGGAACGGACCCACGATCGCGCCCGCTGCCGTGCACAGCGCGGCACGGCGGTCGCCGAGTGCCCGGAGCGTCGGGACGGTCTGCCGTACGGGAATCGCGACCACCCACGCTGCAATCGTCGCGGCGAGGATCTGAATCACGTTTGTCGACAACACGGGAACTCCGGCGTTCATCCCCTGGACCGAGAACATGTAGCGAGCCGACTGTGTCACAACCGTGCCGAACGCGAACAGGACTCCGAGACCCACTCGTCGCGACGCCGGGAGTCCCTGGCCGCTGTGCCGTGCGGACACAACGAGCACGATGCCACAGACGACGATGCCCCCGGCAAGCATCTGCAGGACGGTCATCCCTTCGCCGAAGAACCACCACGCGAACAGTGCACTGGTCACGGGGATCATCGACGTCACCAACGACGTCCGGTGCGGCCCGAGGTGGTACAGCGCGCGAAACAGGAACGCATCAGAGACCGCAAACCCCACGACCCCAGACAGCACGAGCCACAGCCAGGCAACCCCGGATGCATCCAGGGGAACCGGCGTTCCCAGGACCGCCCAGTGTACGATCAGTAGGCAGACCAAGGCGATCAGAAGCCGAAGCCGGTTGACTACGTCGGCACCGACCCGTCTCACTGCGACTGTGAAGAAGAGATAGCTCCCCGTCCAGAGAAGGGCCGTCCCCAGTGCGGCCAGCTCGCCGATCACCATGCACCTACCGGTTGAACGGTTCGAAGCGCGCGATGAAGTGGCGCAGCGGCCCTGCGCCTTCGGTGATCCGATACCCCGGCAACGACGTCAACTCCGCCCTCACGCGCTCGCCTGTTTCGACGACGGCGTCGAGGTGATCGCGCGTGTACATCCGCCGCGGAATCGCCAGCCGCACCAGTTCGAGTTCGGGGTACAACGTTTGGCCCTCGTCGTTCTCGTGCGCAAACATGACGCTGCCGATCTCCACCGCACGCACCCCACCCAGCGCGTAGAACGCATTCGTGACAGCCAACGCAGGGAACGCGCTCTGTGGGAACTCCGGCAGAACCGCTCGCACATCGATGTACACTGCATGCCCGCCGACCGGTTCGACAATCGGGAGACCGATGCGTCTCAACCCCTCGCCGAGCATGCGCGTCTGGCCGATCCGATGGGCAAGGTACTCGGGGTTCAACGCCTCGCGGAGCCCAACGGCAATCGACTCCAGGTCGCGTCCGGCAAGCCCGCCATACGTTGGAAACCCTTCCATCAGGATCAGCCGCTCGCGTGTCTTCGAGTACAACTCCGGGTCATTCATCGCGAGGAGTCCGCCGATGTTCGACAGTCCGTCCTTCTTGGCACTCAGGGTCATGCCATCCGCACAGGCGAACATGTCCCGCGCGATCTCGGTCGGGGTCTTGCTGGCGTATCCCGTCTCCCGCTCGCGGATGAAGTACGTGTTCTCCGCGAAACGCGCCGCATCGAGGAAGAACGGCAGATCGTGTGCGTGGGCGATTTCGCTGATCGTACGCAGATTCTCGACGGACACCGGTTGGCCGCCACCGCTGTTGTTCGTGATTGTCATCATCACAAGCGGAATCCGATCCGTTCCGACATCCGCGATCAGCGCCTCCAGCTTGTCCGGATCCATATTGCCCTTGAACGGTGTATCGTTCGTCGGATCAAGACCCTCGTCACAGACCAGGTTTGCCGGCTCCCCCCCGTTTGCCAACACGTTGGCGCGCGTCGTGTCGAAGTGCATGTTGTTCGGAACGACGTGTCCCGGCCGAACGATCGAAGAGAACAAGACGTTCTCCGCCGCTCGCCCCTGGTGCGTCGGGAGCACATGGCGGAAGCCGAAGACATCGTCTGTGACCTCACGGAATCTCTCGTAGCTGCGGCTTCCAGCGTAGCTCTCGTCGCCGCGCATCATCGCGGCCCACTGCTCCTGGCTCAGCGCTCCGGTGCCGGAGTCTGTCAACAAGTCAATGGTGACGTCTGCTGACCGCAGATTGAACACGTTGTGTCCTGCCTCGGCCAGGCGCTTCGCCCGTTCATCCGGAGACAGAACCGTGATCGGTTCGACCACCTTCACTCGATACGGCATATGCACGATGTTCCCATCCTCTCCTCGGTTCACACTCCGATACACGGAGATCGCAGACAATGCCTCGGCCGATGTCACGAAGAGAAGGGGATACGAAAACGGGGACACGGAATCGTGCGCCGGATGAATGCCAGCAGGTCGACATGCTGCGTCCAGCAGACAAAACCTCGGCACCCGTACGGCCGTCCGAGTGGCCCGCTCGATACGACTCGGTTGCCCGTGTTCATCTCAACTATCTTAGACGATTGCCCCCGCCGCAGTCGAGCCGGCTGCGCTGCCTCTACTCCTCTATACTCTGTGTGCCCGCGTGTGCGGAGCCTCGGTTCGGGAAGGACCCTATGACATTCCGAGTGTACGATGCCGGTACCGATCGTGCGGCCGTTCAACGGATCTGGCGCGAAGTCGGCTGGATCGAGAACGAGACCCACGAGAAGGGGATGGATGTGTTTCTGCAGTCGGGACGGACACTCGTCGCCGACGTCAACGGCGCAGCGGAATGCATGGTCAGTACACATTGTGCGACGCTGCGCTACCTCGAGGAGAGTCTTCCCGTGTCGGGGATTACCGGCGTCACCACGAGCCGCATCGCCCGGAAACAGGGGATTGCATCCCGATTGACCGCTCGCGCTCTGGCCGACGAAGCGTCTGCGGGGGCCGCTGCGGCTCTGCTCGGCGTATTCGAACAGGGCTTCTACAACCAGCTCGGCTTCGGCAACGGAGCCTACGAAGTCTGGTGCACAATCGACCCTGCACAGCTCCTCGTTCCGACCAACGCGCGACCGCCGATTCGCCTGACCGTGGACGACGGGCCCGACATCCACGCCGCTCGCGTAGCACGGCTGCAACAGCACGGCGCCGTCAGCTTCCAGTCGCCGGACACGACAGTCGCCGAGATCCTTTGGAGTGATGGGGGGTTCGGTCTCGGCTACCGCGATGAGAGCGGCCGTCTCACGCACCATGTCTGGTTCTCCGCCACGAAAGGGGAGAATGGCCCGTACCGCGTGGGCTGGCTGTGTTACCAGACGCGCGAGCAGTTCATCGAGTTGCTCGCCCTGCTTCGCAATCTTGGCGATCAGGTGCACTGGGTCCGGCTGCACGAGCCCCCCCAGGTCCAGCTTCAGGACTTCCTCCGACAACCGTTCCGATCTCGCGCGCTGACCGAGACGTCGAAGCACGAACTGCGATTTGCTGCGAGCGCCTACTGGCAAGTGCGCGTCCTCGACGTCAACGCTTGCCTGGCCGCCACCCACCTCGACGGCGGTCCGCTTGCGTTTCGCCTCGAACTGAACGATCCCATCGGCGACTACTTGCCCGACGGCACGGCGTGGCGTGGAGTCTCCGGCGCGTACGACGTGACGTTCGGGCCCACGTGTCGTGCGGAACGTGCCACGTCCGACCGATCCCATCTCCCCGTACTCCGAGCGTCGGTCAATGCCTTCTCCCGTCTGTGGCTTGGGATCCGCTCCGCCACGAGTCTGTCGTGGTCTGACGATCTCTCGGCGCCATCCGACCTGCTCACCCGCCTCGATCGTCTGCTACGACTTCCCCACCCCACGATCGATTGGGATTTCTGAACCGAGTGAACCCACAGCCGCGGAACGCCGACACACGATCGTTGCCTCCGCGATCCGCGAGAGGATGAAATCGGTAGTGCGAAGGGGTGAACCAACGATGAAACTGATACGAGGGCTAATCACCGGTGGAGGGATCGGCGCGTTCTTCTTCTTCAGCTGGATCATCCAGCTGTTGTGGAATGGGATCCTCGTCGACCAGTTGGCGATCGTTCCAATCGCCGCCCGCCTGAACTACTGGCAGGCCGCTGCACTGTGGTTTCTAGCAACGATCCTGTTTGCGTGGGCAGGAATCGGCGTCACACCGGCTCTGCGCCGACGTTGGCAACGCTACGACTGATCCGCGCGTTCGGGGTCCACGTCGTACGGACGGGCACGCAGACGTGCCCGCGACACGCCGAATCGGCGCTGCGCTACTCGCCGCCACATCGCGTTCCCACCGACGACGTATGCCCAGCGGGGGATGATCGGCCGCTGAAGATCCCGTTCGACGGCAACCGGGATCCGGTCTCCCAGCGCCAGAGCGTCCCCCGCTGCACGCAGCAGCCGCTTCACCCGGCCGGTGACTTGGCCCGCTGAGCCAACCGACAGCGCACCGCGCCACTTGAACCCCGCTTCGCTGCAGAACCGTCGGCAGATGCGCTGCGCGGTCCCGTTCTGTAGCGGTTCGACGAAACCGCAGTTCAGGATCGTGCAGAACGAGGTGTCCGGCGGGCCGTCACTGGCCGCCCGATGCGCGGAGATCCTCTCCAACGCCCGGATCACCGGTGCAGGGAGACTGTCGACGTACAGCGGTGCCGTCAGCAGGAGCACGTCGCTCGAATCGACCGCTGACAGAAGGCCGCACGTTGCCTCATCGTCGGCCAGTGCTTCCGCAAGATGGATCCAGTCAACGATCCAGCGTCCGACCTCCAGGCGGCTTGTCACAAGGCGAGCGAGTTGCGCCGACGCGCTCCGCTCCATGGGCTTCGGGCTTCCAACAAGAATCAGCGCACGCCGCGTCACTCGCCTGTCACCACCCCTACGGAACGCGCAACCCGTTCCTGACACCCTGCCGGATCACGGTCGACAACGCATGCCTCCACGCGAGGGGAGTGCATGTTGATCCCGTTCCGGTGGACGAGGCTCTCGAAGATGGCCGCCTCCTCCGACGTCGGCTCGCCGACTCCGATTCCCAGCAGTCGCGGATACCGTGCGTAGCGCGCAACATGGTGTACTTCACCGTCAATCCGACGGAAGTACGGAAGGATCAACGGAATGAGTCGATCAACGACCTTCTTGAGGTGGTACGAATACCCTCCGAATGTAATCGGCGTCACAAACACGGCCAGATCGCTCCGGATCAGTCTGCGCGCAAGGTCCCTCCCTGCATCGTCCGTGATGCACACGCCGGGCGTTTTCACCCAACAGGCAAAGCACCCGCGACACGGCGCAATGTCGACCTCGTCCAACCGAACCCTCTCTGCCGTCCAGCCCGCGACCTCAAGGGTCTCAACAACTGTGCCGCAGACGGCGTCCGTCGCGTCGCCCCCCCCGTCGAAGAGAACAGCTTTCCTGGACCGTTCCATGCTCTCATTCTACCGCGGGAGCCACAACGTAACAGCCCCTGCACGACCCGCAAACACGGTGTACCCTTAGGCGAAATGCGGAGGTGATAGCGTGAAAGGGGTTCGGTCATCGTATTCGGTCCCAGCCGGGCGCACAGGCCGGACGGCTTCGGTTCGCCTGTTCCACCTCGGCATTGGCCTTGCAGGGCTTTCCCTGCTCCTTTTCGTCTGTAGAACGCTGATCGCGGAAGCCGCTCTGGAAAGCGCGGCACTGGCGGCCCTCACAACAGGGATCCTCTGCGGCTGGGTGGCCGTTCTTCTCCGGCGAATGCCCGTTCTCCCTGCGAGAACCCTGCTGTTCTTGGGGATCTGCTGGATTTTCGGCCTCGCCGCGGCGGCACTGCTACTCCTCGGATCGCTCCGGCCAGGCGCTCTCGCAGTTTGGTCGGCTCTCGTTCAATCCCTCGCGCTCTCGCTGAGCCTCCTCCTGGCCACCGCCCTGTTTCGTAGTCTTCTGCACCGACGTCGGCGGTTGCTGCTCGTCCGCTTGCTGTCCCTCTTATCACCCCTTGGCATTGCCGCGCTCCTCATCCTGCTGACGAGCGCGCGCCCCTAGGCTACACCGCGTAGGCTCGGTATACTGCAAACCAACTGGTGGGAAGGGAGCGACCATGACGAAGCGCCTCATGCGGAGCCAAACACGTGCCATGCTGGGTGGGGTGTGCGGCGGGTTGGCTGAGTACCTCGAAGTCGAGGATAACCTCATCCGTCTTCTGTTCGTGATGTTCACCCTGTTCAGCGGGGTGGGTGTTCTCGTGTACATTGCGCTGTGGCTCATTCTCCCTGTAGCCGGTCTCACAAGCCAATCTGCACACGAACAGCTTAGCCAAGGGGCCGACGACATCGTACGTCGGGCCCAAGCGATCGGAGAGGACGTGCGTCGTGCGGCGGAGTCATCTCGTCGTCCGGGTGTGCTCGTTCTGGGCGTCACGCTGCTTCTCGTCGGTGTCGCGTTCCTGCTTCAGGTCATCGGCATCCGATGGATGCAGTGGTTCACGTTGAACACGCTGTGGCCGGCTGTCCCGATCCTTGCAGGTCTCGTCATGATCTGGCACTGGTTGGCCGGAGCCGGAGGTCGCTCCCCCGATGAATAGACGCGTCGGCGCGTGGCTGATGCCTCTGATTGTCCTGTGTGCTGGAGTTGTCCTGCTTCTCAACACAACCGGTGTCATCTCATGGTCTGTGTGGGGTCAGGCGTGGCGATTCTGGCCGGTCCTGTTGATCGGATTCGGGCTGTACATGCTCGTTCGCAACCTGCTGCGAACTCGATAGCGCGCCGGTCGGATCCGCTCACATGTCGTTGAATGCGCTGTTCACGGCATCGACGATGCGGTATGCGGAGTCAACGCGGAACACGTATTCGATGGTCCCTCGGCCGCCCGTGTGGAGCGCCCCCACGTTGAGTGTGATTCGAACTCGTCCTTCGGTATCGACGGACGCCGAGACGGCTTCCGCACCCGCTTCGTCTGTCGAGACACGAAACAGAGTGACCGGCCCCGTGTACGCTGCCACGCTCCGATTCGTCACGACGAGCGCAGCGGACACCTTCTGCCTGCGCCAGGCGACTCTTCGACCCGGCAATCGAACGCCGCGCCACGTAGCAACCGCGCGCACCCCCTCCTCACAGACACGGATTCCTTCTACCAGCAGGCGGCGCCGCTGTCGTCGTGGCACTGCCCCCACACGAAACAGCCGGTATGCCCAGGTCTTCTGCTCGCTCAAGCGAGGCGCACCCCCTGCGCGAGGCCAGCTGCGACCTCACGTCCGTCACTGTACCGGTTGTCTTGCTCTCCGCCAAGGGTTGCACGGCCATCGTCGTTGCGGTACGGTCGTCGAATCCATCGCACACCAGGTTTGGAAGGGGACGTCCGGATGACCACGAAGCAACCCGCCACGACACGACGGGCCTGGGCGATTGCGGCGATCTCCGTGTGCGCAGTCGTCGCGGTTGCTGCAATCTACTTCGCGATTTCGAAGACTCTTCCCAACGCTCTGCGGTCCGACACCGCAGAGATCGAAGAGACCATCGATCAGGACACCACGCCGGAACGCGACGTACCGGCCATCGGATACACGGTCGGGTTGACGGCTCCGGACTTCACCCTGGCAACACTCGATGGGGACCCCATCACGCTCTCCGACTATCGCGGAACGGTCGTCATCCTTGACTTCTGGGCCAGTTGGTGCACGCCGTGCAAGACCGCCATGCCCGTACTGCACGCGAAGTGGTTGCCGTATCGTGACCAGGGCGTCGTCCTGATCGGCGTGAGTCTCGATCGAACCGAGGCCGAGGCCCGGACATACATTGCTTCAAGCGGGTTCACGGACATGATCACGCTTTGGCAGTCCTACCGGTCTGCACAGGCCGTCGCGGGCGACTACGGCATCACCGGGATTCCCCGAACGTTCGTCATCGATCGAGACGGAATCATTCGATTCGCCAACCACCCCGGATACCTGACGTCTTCCCGCATCGAAGAATCGCTGTAGATCCTCGTTCGGGTCCCTCGACGGCGGTATACTCGGGCACAGATCACGCCGCACACCGCGACGATCAGAAGGAGGACGGTTTGGACACACGCACCGCCTACAGAGAACACCTCGCAGAGATGGCGCGCTTTGCGTCGGCCCTGGCCCTGTTGGGCTGGGATCAGCACGCCCACATGCCGAAGAAGGGTGGGGCCTTCCGCGCACAAGTCACTGCCATGCTGGCTCAGATGCACTTCGAGCGTGGAGTGAGTGACGACCTCGGCCGCTACCTTGACGAGCTCAAGGCTGACACGAGCCTGACCGAAGCGGAGGCCGGAAGTGTCCGGCGTATCGGCAAGGAGTACAAGCGAGAGAAGGCAATCCCCCCCTCATTGATCGCCGAGGTGGCTGCTGCACGCTCTGAATCGCAGCAAGCGTGGGCGCAGGCTCGGCAGGCCTCGGACTTCAGCGTATTCAAGCCGCACCTGGAGAAAATGGTTGAGTACGCTCGCCGCTTCGCCGACTACTACACGTTCGATGAGCATCCATACGACGCCCTGCTTGATGGGTTTGAGCCCGGGATGACGGTCAAACAGCTGGGCACGATCATCGATCCGCTTCGGGCGCAGACCGTCCCGTTCCTCAAGCGACTACTCGATGAGGGAACCGCGCCCGCGTCCGACCTGCTGTCGGGCTCGTTCGACGTCGATGTCCAGCGGAAGCTCGCCCATCGAGCTCTGGAGGCAATCGGTTACGACTTCGACGCAGGCGCGCTCGACGACGTTCCGCACCCCTTTACCACGTCGATTGGTCCGGACGATGTTCGCGTGACGAACCGCTACGCACCGAACCTACTTGGCCCCGGCCTGTTCGCGGCGCTGCACGAGGGCGGACACGCGTTGTACAACCAGGGAATGCCGGGAGATCTCTTCGTGTTGGGTATACCCGGTGGGTCGTCGAATGGCATCCACGAGTCGCAATCCAGGATGATCGAGAATCAGATCGGCCGGAGTCTCCCGTTCTGGACGTTCTTCCAGCCGATCCTTGCCCGGTACTTCCCCCAGTTCGCCGACGTCTCGGCCGACAACCTGTTCCGAGCGGCCAACTACGTTTCGCCGTCGTTCATCCGCGTCGAGGCCGACGAGGTGACCTACAACTTCCACATCATGCTCCGCTTCGAACTCGAAGCGGGGTTGATCGATGGGTCCATCCGTGTCGAGAATCTTCCGGATCTGTGGAATGAAGCGATGGAGCGATACGTCGGGGTCGTGCCGGACTCGGATGCCGTTGGCGTGCTCCAGGACGTCCACTGGTCAATGGGAGCCTTCGGCTACTTCCCGTCCTACATGCTCGGGAACCTGTATGCCGCACAGATGTTCGACACGCTCCGGAAGAGCCGCCCGAACCTCGATGCGGAGATTGCCTCGGGAGACTTCAGCGGACTTCTTGGCTGGCTACGTGAAAACGTCCATCAGCACGGTGCCATCTACGAGCCCACCGAGTTGATGACGAGAGTGACCGGCAAACCGCTTGACTCCTCGTACTTCGTTCACTACATCCAGGAGAAGTTCTCTGAGGTGTACCAGCTGCCGTAGTCTCCTTGTCGCAGGCATGGAGCGAGGCGCCCGAGTCCGATCGGCTCGGGCGCTTCGTTTCTCAAGGAGCGTCTCGTCTACTTCTGTTCGCTCTTCGATCGCGGCGGCCTTCTCTTGAAACGCCGCTTCGTGTTTCGCTTTCCGCGTTGCGCTGAGAGCGGAAGCTGCTGCCGTTTTGGCGGCTCGTACGTGCACATGCCGGCCAGCGCGTCATGAACCGTCTCGAGCTGGTACTCTTCCGTTCGCTTCGTCAAGGCAATCGCATCGAACAGGTCCGACCCAAGCTGTGTCGACCACCGTCGCATCTGCGCGAGGCAGTCGAGCGGATCCTCGGATCCGTCCGAGGCCACCGCGATGCCTACCACCGGCTTCCCGGACAGCACGCTCTTCTTCTCGCCCGACTTGGTGCTTTCGCATCGACGAAGACGATCGAACAGCGCCTTCATCGCCTCACTCGGCTCACCGAACACCGTCGGCGTGATCCAGGCGAACCCCTCAGCCTCGGCGAACATCTTCTGCAACTCCGAGAACGAATCGTCGAGAGAGCACCGGTGCTCGGTTCGGCACACACCCCACCCGCCGTTGCAGATGGCACAACGCTGTATCTGGTACTCATTCACGTTGATCAATCGAGCCGGGCTTCGCCCATCGATGATCCCCTGTCGCGCCGCGTTTCCGCACACCGCAACAGCGTCACCGGGCACGGCGCTGCTCATCACGACCAGAACCTTCATCGGTCTCCTTTCTCCATACCGTCCGAATCTTACCCGGTCTCGAGCGCCGATAGGACGCGCTCCGGGCTGAACGGCGTCGTCCGGAGCCTGATCCCGACAGCGTCGTAGATGGCGTTCGCGATTGTCGGTATCGGCCCGTTGATCCCGATCTCGCCCACGGACTTCGCTCCCATCGGTCCGGTTGGCTCATACGACTCGACGAGAATGACGTCCACCTTTGGACAGTCCAGGGCAGTCGGTATCTTGTAATCGAACAGTGTCGGGTTGCGCACGCGGCCGCGTGAGCTGAGAATCATCTCCTCAGTCAGGGCATAGCCGATCCCGTTCACAATCGCGCCTTCCATCTGACCCTCCGCCAACTGCGGGTTGATCGCCACCCCGCAGTCGACCGCGGAGACGTAGTGAAGCACGCGCACGCGACCGGTCTCCGTGTCCACGGCAACCTCCGCGAAATTCGCCAGAAACGGCGGCGGCGACTCGACAGGGACGCACGACGCTGTCGCGGCGATCTGGAACTGGTCCGCCTCGTACATCGCACGTTGGCATGCCCGTTCCAGACTCACTCGTTCTCCGGACGAAGCGACCACGAAGCCTCCCGCGAGGGCCAGCGATGCTTCCGGTGCCGACAGCAGCGGAGCCGCGGCACGGAAGATCTGCGCTCGCACGTCCTCCGCTGCCCGTTGCACGGCGGTCCCCGACACGTACGTCGTTGAAGACGCGTACGCCCCCACGTCAAACGGCGTCACATCAGTATCGGACGACGTCACGACGATTGCGCGCAGTGGCACGCCAAGGACCTCCGCGGCAATCTGCGCTAGGATCGTGTCCGAACCCGTTCCGATGTCGGTCGCCCCGACAAGCAGGTTGAACGACCCGTCCTCGTTCATCTTGATCGTCGCCGCGCCCATGTCGATCAGCGGAATTCCGGATCCCTGCATCATCACCGACATGCCGATGCCGTGGACCCACGATCCGACCCGCTCGCGGCGACCGCGTTTCTCCGCCCATCCGATTCGCTCTGCACCGAGATCGATGCAGCGGGGCAACTCGCAGCTCTTCACCGTCTGCGAGACGCCCTCGCGGCCCTCGCCCAGCTTCTCGAAGATCGGCGAAGTCTCTCCAACCCGGATGTGATTCCGGGTTCTCAGCTCTAGTGGATCGATCGACAGGCGTTCTGCCAGTTCGTCCATCGCCGTCTCCAACGGGAAGTAGCCCTGCGTCGCTCCATATCCGCGATACGCTCCGCCGACCGGCAGGTTCGTGTACACCGCCTGCCCGTAGAAGTGCACGTTCCGGGCCTTGTTGTACAGCGGAAGAGTCTTCGATCCGGTGTTCGCCAGCACCGTGAGCGCGTGTGCCCCGTACGCGCCGGTATTCGAAATCGCCTGCATCTCGAGCGCGTTGAGCGTTCCATCGCTTTGTGCGCCAAGCTTGACGCGCACGCGCATTGGATGTCGCGTGCGCGATGAGATGAACTCCTCTTGACGGGTCATCGACAACAACGCCGACCGTCCAGTCTGGAGTGTGATCCATCCGACCACGGCTTCCAAGAACACTTCCTGTTTTGTTCCGAAGCCGCCTCCGACGCGCGGCTTGATCACACGGATCGAGTGAATCGGCACTCCGAGGACGTGGGCGACGATTCGACGGACGTGAAACGGTACCTGAGTGCTCGTGCGCAGCACCAACCGGCCGTCGCTGTCGAGGCTGCTCATCGCAATGTGCGGCTCAATCGGGGCATGCTGTGCGTACTGCGTCTCGCACGTCGTTTCAACCACCACGTCGGACGCTCGAAACGCAGCGTCGACGTCCCCCACGGTAATATCCACGTCAGCGGCGATGTTACGCTCTGCGTCGTGGATGCCCGTCGCATCGCCCTCGTCGTGGATCACCGGAGCGCCTTCCCGCCGCGCGTCGTCCAGTGACAACACCGGAGGCAACTCCTCGTACTCAACCTGGATCGTTTTCAGCGCCCGGTTGGCAACCTCCTCTGTCTCCGCTGCGACAGCGGCAACGCGATCCCCGACGAAGCGAACCTTCGAATCGAACATGCGCGTATCATACGGAGACGGCTCGGGGAACCCCTGTCCGGCCGTCGTATGTCGCACCGTCGGGGTATTCTCGTGCGTGAGCACGCACACGACACCGTCGATCTTCTCCGCCTCTGTCGTGTCGATGCGTCGAATGCGCGCATGCGGGTGGGGGCTTCTCAGAACCTTGACGTGGAGTACGCCGGAGAGATCCACATCGGCGACGAACTTCGGCTTGCCGGTAACCAGGCCAACGCCGTCCACCTTTCGCTCGCTGCGGCCCACCACGTTGAACGTCGGCCTTGTGACGCTACTCACCCTGCTCACCTCGCATTCGCTCGGCCGCGTCCTGTATCGCGCGAACCTGTTTCTCGTATCCCGTACAACGGCACAGGTTTCCCGAGATGGCCTCGCGGATCTCCGCCTCCGTCGGATCCGGGTTCCGCGACAGCAAGTCGACGGCGCTGATCACCATCCCCGGCGTGCAGTATCCGCACTGCACTGCGCCGGCGTCGAGGAACGCCTCCTGCACCGGGTGCATCCGACCGCGTTCAGATAGTCCCTCGAGCGTGATGACGTCGCCTCCATCCGCCCTGGCTGCAAGAACGAGACACGAGTTGACAGCCCGTCCGTCGAGGAGCACGGCGCACGCACCGCAATCCCCGGCGCCGCATCCCTTCTTCACCGACATCAGTCCATTGCGTCGCAACAAGTCCAGAAGGCTGTCTCCCGCACGCGCCGTCCACGTACGCGAAACCCCGTTCACGGTCAGCGAGATGTTCATCGCTCGTCCTTTCTCCGAGCCGCCGCGATCCGCTGCAGACAGCGTGTCACGATGACGGGCACAAGGCGTCTACGATACGCCGCCGTCGCCCGGATGTCGTCCCGCACCGCGACGGCCTCTCTGGCCGCTAAAGCGGCGGCATGGATCCGTTCCGGATTGAGTGGTTGGCCCACGAGGGCGCCTTCCGCGGCGGCTACGCGCTGCGCCAACGCCGGCGTTCCGCCGACCGCGATCCGCGCGGCGTGGCACACACCGTCAACGGTCTCGAGCGCACACGCGCAGTTCAGCATGCCAACGTCGAACGCCGTCCGAGCGAACGTCTCGTATGCGGCCCTCACTTCGTTTCCCGGCTGAGGGATCTGCACTGCAACGATCAGCGGCACCGCCGCCTGTCCTCGATCGGCCAAGTACTCATGAATCGGCACAGACCGCTCCATTCCGTCATACATCACAAGCTGCGCATCGAGAACAAGAAGTGCGGGGACAACGTCGGACCATGGGTGCGCGCTTGCGATCGTCCCTCCGATCGTCGCCAGGTTTCGTTGAAGAGGAGACGCCACCTTTCCCAGCACGTCACACAAGAAGCCGTCGGCGAACTCGGCCACAGCCTCTGACTCTCGAATCTGCGTCAGGGTTGCCGTCGCTCCGATCGCCAGCTTGCCGTCCGTCCGTCCGATGGCTGAGAGGCCCAGGCCGGCCAGGTCGATTGCGCACGTCACCCCCGCCGGCGAGAACAGCGTCAGATCGATTCCCCCAGCGAGGTATCGCGACGCACTCGGATTCTCCTGCCGCGCCGTCCACGCGGCGGCTACGCTGTCGGGGCGAAGGACTTCACGGATGTTGTTCACTTGGCTAGCGCACCTCCGATCGCTCATCAGAGTCTGGAGCAGCTTGTCTCATGTCCTGTGGGCTCAAGCGCCCGTCGTGCCCTACTCCAGGTTGCCTGACAGTCAGACAATAGACTACTCTACCGGAACGATCCAAGCGCGTCCACGGAAGGGCACAAGCACCTCCACGACAGACGTGCAGAAAGGATGAGGCTGAGCGAATGACAGTGACCATCATCGAACCGATTGCCGTCTGGGATGGACGCGACACCGTCATGGCGCGGGGGCGCCTCGTCATCAGAGACGGACTGATCGTGGCCCTGCAGTCAGCTGATGAGGCCCTCGACAGCGCGCTCGCCGCGGGCTCCCCACAGCGAATCCCGGGAGACGGGAAGCTTGCCATGCCCGGGCTGGTTTGCTCTCATACCCATCTGTACAGCAGCCTGGCACGCGGTATGGCCGTGCCCGGCTACGCCCCTACGACATTCGCCGACATCCTCGAGCAACTCTGGTGGCGACTCGACAAGGCACTCGACAACGACTCCATCCGCGCCAGCGCGTGCGTCGGAGCAATGGAGGCGGTTCGTTGCGGGATCACCACGCTCGTTGATCACCACGCGAGCCCGAATGCAATCCCCGGATCTCTCGACCTCGTCGTGGAACAGGCATGCGTGCGCGTCGGACTCCGCGGCGCATTCTGTTACGAACTGTCGGACCGCGATGGACCAGCGCGTGCACAGCAAGGCCACGAAGAGAACCTTCGCTTCCTTCGAAGCGTTGTGGGGTCGAGCACCGTGACCGGCCATTTCGGCTTGCACGCGTCGTTCACGGTGAGTGATCAAACGCTCGACGCAGTCGCTTCCGCCCTTCCGGACAACGCAGGCGTTCACATCCACGTTGCCGAAGGTCCGGAGGACGAAACGCGGTGTGAGATCGAACACGGTGTACGCGTCGTCGAGCGGCTCGATCGCTTCGGCCTGCTTCGTCCTCAATCGATCCTCGCCCACTGCTTGCACCTCACGGAAGAAGAGAAGGATCTGGTCCGTGAGCGAGACGTCGTTGTGGTCCACAATCCGCGCTCAAACATGAACAACGCCGTCGGAACGTTTGATCTGGACGGATTCCTCCGACGCGGCATTCTGACCGGCTTGGGTACCGATGGACTGGGAGCCAACTTGTTTGCCGAGTTGTTCACCGCCGGCATCCTCCAGAAGCATGTCCGCGGAGATCCCCTCGCCGGCGGGTTCGACCAGCTTGAATCCCTCCTGTTCCGTAACAACGCTCGAATCGCCGAGCGGCTGTTCCACCAACCCTTCGGTCAGCTCGCCCCCGGCGTACCCGCCGACGTCATCTTGCTCGACTACACCGCACCTACACCCCTCAGCCGCGAGACCATCCTCGGACACCTGCTCTTCGGGGCCGCGGTGCACACCGTTCGCGTCTCCGACGTGTTCGTCGACGGGCGGCCGCTGCTGCGTGAAGGGCGATTCGTCGACCTCGATGAATCGGCGACGTACGCTCATGCTCGCGAGCAGGCGGACCGGCTTTGGCGGCGCATAGGACAGGGGACGCGATGACTGACAGGATGAGACCGCTTCCGTTCGAGACGCTTCTCGACTGGGCTCTAACGGAGTACCGCACGACACAGTCGATCTTCGGTATCCCGAGAGCGGCGTTCTACCAGCCGCGGAAGGATCCCGTTTTCGCCACCGACCGAATCGCCGGCGGTCACCTCACGACGCCGATTGGTCCGGCAGCCGGGCCCCATACCCAACTCGCGCCCAACATCGTCAGTGCTTGGCTGTGCGGCGGGCGGTTTGTCGAACTCAAGACAGTCCAAGTGATGGACGAACTCGACGTGGCCAAGCCGTGCATCGATGCCGCCGACGAAGGGTACAACGTCGAGTGGTCCCAGGAACTCCGACTGCACGAATCGGCGTCGGAGTACATCAAGGCGTGGGTGTTGATCCACGTACTGCGGCGCGTTCTGGATCTGGAAGACCGCGTTTCGTTCGGCACGGTTTTCAACATGAGCGTCGGCTACAACCTTCAAGGAATCCTCAGTGCCCCCATGCAAACGTTCATGACGACACTTGAGGATGCGTCCGAACAGCTCGATGGTGTCCGGGCCGTCCTTCGTAAGCGATGGCGCGACTTCGCAGACATCGAGATCCCCACGCGATTGATCAACAGCGTAACCCTATCAACGATGCACGGCTGCCCTCCGGACGAGATTGAGCGAATCGCCCGCTACTTGATCGAGGAGCGCGGCCTGCACACGACCGTCAAGCTGAATCCGACGCTCCTTGGCAAAAAGCGTGTCCTCGACATACTCCACCGGAACCTCGGGTTCCGAGAGATCGAGATTCCCGACGCGGTGTTCAGCAACGATCTCGCCTACGATCGCGCGCTTGAACTCATCGCCTCGCTTCGCGCGGCCGCCGCGGACTGCGAGCTCCAATTCGCGGTCAAGCTGAGCAACACCCTCGCGATGTCGAATCACCGCGGCGTCCTCCCCGGGACCGAGATGTACATGTCGGGAAGAGCGCTCTTCCCGCTCACCGTCGAGTTGTTCCACAGACTCGAGAACGCACTGGGCGGCGATCTCGCCGTCTCGTACTCCGCGGGGGCAGATGCAGACAACGTCGCGGACCTCCTTGCCGCCGGGGCTCTCCCCATCACGGTCGCCAGTGATCTGCTGAAGCCGGGGGGCTACGGCCGCTTGCTGCAATACATCACGAGCATCGAAGAGGCCATGAGCCGCGACGGCTGCGACACCCTTGACGCGTTCCGCGCCGGGCGCCGCAGCCGTCTGGCCGACCTCGCCAGCCGTGCGCTGCGTACGCCACGCTATGCACGAGATGCCTTCCCCCACGGCCTACCGAAGGTCTCGTCGCCACTGGAGACATTCGACTGCATCGAAGCGCCGTGCATGGAGCCCTGCGCCGTGCACCAGGACGTCCCCGAGTACGTCGGTTGGATTGCGAAAGGCGACTGCAATCGGGCGCTCAGCGCCATCCTGCGGAAGAACCCCCTGCCTGCAGTCACCGGGTACGTCTGCACCAATCTCTGTCAGACACGGTGCACACGCAACAACTACGACCAACCGGTGTCGATCCGACGCCTGAAGCGGTTTGCCACGGAACACGGTTCTACAAAGATCACAGCGCCCCCACCGGTCGACCGCCACGTTGCCGTGATCGGCTCCGGCCCATCGGGCCTCGCTGCGGCGTACTACCTTGCCGCCAGCGGCGTTGCAGTGAGTGTTTTCGAAGCCAAGGACCGTCCCGGCGGCATGCTCGCACTCGCTCCAACGTTCCGACTCCCGCGGGCAGTCGTGGCCGAAGACATGGATCGGATTCGTTCTCTGGGCGTCGCAATTACCTGCGACCGCCGGATTGACGATCCCGTTTCGCTGCTCGGCGACGGGTTCGACGCCGTGTACATCGCTTGCGGTTTTGCCGCCGACGCCGGACTGCGCATCCCCGGAACGGAAGCGGATGGCGTGTACGGTGCGATCGAGTTTCTCGACCGCGTTGCACGCGGAACACCGCCCGACCTCAAGACGGACATCGTCGTCGTTGGCGGCGGGAACACCGCGATGGACGCCGCACGCACGGCCAACCGTCTCGCTGGGCATCCGGTTACCGTTCTGTACCGTCGTACACGAGCAGAGATGCCGGCTGAACAGGAGGAGATCCGCGACCTTCTCTGCGAGGGAAACGTGCTCGAAGAGCTCATTTCACCCCGCGAGGTCGTCGTGGTGGGCGGCTCCGTCCGCGGCGTCCGGTGTGTCCGCAATCGCCTTGCTGAACCGAATACCGACGGACGACGACAACCAGAGCCGATTCCCGATTCGCAGTTCACCGTGCCGGCAAGGACCCTCATCCTGGCGACCGGTCAGCGTTCGGAAGCCAGTCTGTTCCGTTCCAGCGGCCTTCTTCTCACGGATGACGGCAGGGTGCCAATCCACGCCGACACGGGCGAGACAGCAACGGACCGCGTGTATGCGGGCGGCGACATCGTACGAGGCCCGGAGACGATCATCGCGGCATGCGCGGACGGTCGACGGGCCGCGCAGGCGCTTTGCTCATCGTGGAACGTCCCGTTCGCCCCAACCGCGATGCCGCCGTCGGATCGTACGGAGGACGACGACACGCTCCGCGTCCGACGAATGCGCCGCGCCCCATCGGTCCCGCTTCGCGTGCTCCCACCGGAGAGCCGCCGCGGCTTCGATCTGGTCGAGCAGGCGTTCGCCGTCGATGAGGCGCAAACGGAGGCGACTCGCTGCCTGCAGTGCGCAACACAATGCGACAAATGCGTCGACGTCTGTCCCAATCGGGCGAACGTCTCGTTCCGTTGCCGGCCGCTCCACACGGAGTTGCCCATCCTTGCCGACGACGGCGTGGACGGACCTCGCCCCATCGACTGGGAGACGGTGGAGATTCGTCAGACGCGTCAGATCGTTCACATCGACGACCTGTGCAACGAGTGCGGCAATTGCGCCACGTTCTGCACACATGATGGTCGGCCGTACGAACGGAAGCCGCGCCTCTTCCTCGACGATGCGTCGTATGCGGCGGAGACGGACAACGCATACCTGCTCGACGGAGCGACGCTGCGACGGCGCGAGCGAGGGCGCGACGTCGTCCTTGCGCGCGTCGATGGGGGATATCGCTTCACTGACGGGACACTGGTCATCGAGCTTGCCGGCGACCTCACCGTACAGCGCATGGACGGCTCGCTTCCTGTCGCCATCGAGCGCTACTCCCTTCGCCCGGCTGTAGAGATGGCCGTGCTTCTCGATGCCCTCGAAAGCAACCTGTCACACCTCAGACTCGCGGCTCTGCATCGCAGAGTCGGTCCGACAGAAGGAGAACACTGATGGGAGACCCGATTGCGCTCCGCTGCATTTCGTGCGGGAAGGAGTTCGAGCCCTCTCAGATCGAGTACACGTGCTCGGTGTGCGGCCCGCGCCGCGGAACCCTCGAAGTCCTCTACGACTACGAACGCCTGAAGACGGAACTCACCCGAACCGGTTTCGCACAGAGCGGCCGATCATCCATGTGGCGGTACTTGCCGCTCCTTCCGGTACAGCAGCCGGCGCTCATCCAACCGCTTCGCGTCGGCTGGACACCGGTGTATCGATTCCCGGCGGTTGCCGAACGCTTGGGCATCAAGGACCTCTACGTCAAGGACGACGGTCAGAATCCCACCGGATCGTACAAGGATCGAGCGAGTTCCATCGTCGTCATCAAGGCACAGGAGCGGCAGCGGGACGTCGTCACCTGTGCGTCGACAGGCAACGCAGCCAGTTCCCTCGCCGGATTCTCGGCATCCACCCCTCTTCGAACGGTGATCTTCGTTCCGAAGCGTGCTCCGGAAGCGAAGGTGGCTCAGCTGTTGATCTACGGAGCCCAGGTGTTCCTCGTCGATGGCTCGTATGACGATGCATACGACCTCGCGGCAGAGGCTGCGGCCGCGTTCGGATGGTACAACCGCTCCGCGGCAGTCAACCCGTACCTGGTCGAGGGCAAGAAGACCGGGGCACTCGAACTCGCTGAGCAAACCGACTGGAACCCGCCCGACGCGGTGTTCGTCGGCGTTGGTGACGGATCGGTCATCAGCGGACTGTGCAAAGGATTCGATGAGCTAGCCCGCCTACAACTGATTGACAAGGTCCCCCGAGTCTACGGCGTTCAGGCGAACGGCTCGGCACCGATCGCGGCTGCGTTCCGCACGTACGACGGAACCGGAGACGTCCCGATTCACGATGTCCGCGCGGAGACGATTGCCGACAGCATCTGCGTCGGGAAACCGCGAGACATCGTGAAGGCAGTGAAGTACGTCCACGCGAACGGCGGGGGGTTCGTCACGGTGTCGGACGACGAGATCCTCGCCGCCATCCGCGACCTTGCACGACTCACCGGCGTGTTTGCCGAGCCAGCAGGCGCCGCATCGCTCGCAGGTCTGCGGAAGCTCGTGGACACGGGCCATTTGGCCATCGAGAGCGCGGCCATCATTGTATCCGGGAACGGGCTCAAGGACGTTGCTTCGGCACAGCAGGCCATCGCTGCGCATGCGATCCCGATTCAGCCCACCCTGGAGGAGGTTGAACGACACCTGTGAATGTCAACGTGACAGTCAATGGCAAGCACTTCACATGCGCAATCGATCCGGAGACACGGCTGCTCGACCTCCTCCGGGACACTCTCCACCTAACAGGAACCAAGGAGGGTTGCGGTGAAGGCGAGTGCGGTGCGTGCACCGTTCTGCTCGACGGACGCCCTGTCAATTCGTGCCTTGTTCTCGCGGCACAGGCAGAAGGCGCAAGCGTTGAGACGATCGAAGGGTTGGCTTCCGCCACGGGGATGCATCCGGTCCAACAAGCATTCGTCGACGCCGGAGGCGTACAGTGCGGGTTCTGCACACCGGGCTTTGTCATGTCCACCGTTGCCCTTCTCCGTCGCACCCTCCAACCGACAGAAGAGGAGATCCTCACCGCCCTGGAAGGGAATCTCTGTCGCTGCACCGGATACGCCAACATTCTCAAGGCCGTTCGTCTCGCAGCAGAGCGAATGCAGGAGGGTACCGGATGATGCAGCCGCAGCACTCCGTGGAGCCGCTGGTCCTCGCAGCCGGCCTCGGGCAACGCATGGGCGGAGCGATCAAGTCGCTCATCGACATCGACGGGATTCCTGCCATCGTGCGAGTTCTACGCTGCATCGAGGACGCTGGCCTACGGCCACCTCTGGTCGTGCTTGGGCGGGGCCATCGCGCTGTGCGTGCAGTGATCGATCCTACGGCTTGCCGCGTAGTAACGAACCCCGCACCCGAACGTGGGTTGTCAACCTCTCTCTCAATCGGAATCGCCCGCGTATCGGACGACGCAATCGGGGTGTTGATCTTCCACGCCGACATGCCCCTCATTCGACCGGAGACCGTGCGGTCCTTCGTTGCGACACTCACGAACGCCGATCGGATTGCCGCTCCCTGTGCCGAGACGAAACGGGGCTTCCCGCTGTACCTCCATCAAGCGACGTTTCCCGGCGTGCTCGCTTCGCTGCATGGCGATGTGGGAGCCCGCGACTACATCGCGGCTCACCCGGAGATGCTTCGCCTTGTCCCCGTTGACGACCGTGGGTGTTTCTTGGACTTCGACCATCCCGCCGATCTTGAGCGACACAGAAAGGAGATCGCGTGCAGTACGTCCGCATAGAATCCGAAGCCGCGCTGCTCGAAGCGATTGCACCGCCCGGAGCGTCTCTGCTGTCCGGAGGGACCGATCTCCTTGTGAAGCTTCGCGCCGGGGTCGCGCCGCCCGACCGGCTCCTCGACATCTCGGGTGTTCCCAGCCTTCGCGAAATCGTGTGGAACAACGCGGAGTTGCAGATTGGCGCAGCCGCTTCGATGACCGACATCCTCGGTTTGCATGGACTGGCCGAACGTCTCCCGTTGCTCTCGACAGTCCTGCAGTCGCTTGGCTCCGTCCAAATCCGAAACCGAGCCACGTTGGGCGGCAATCTGGTCAATGCCTCACCGGCCGCGGACAGCGCCATCCCGCTTCTGCTGTACGATGCAGTCGTCGAACTCGCCGGATCGAACGGTGAGCGTTTCCTGCCAGTGTCCGAGTTTCTGATCGGACCGGGGAAGACCGCCCTGCAGGGTTGTGAGTACGTACGTTCAATCCGCGTTCCTCTGCCGACCCAGTCGTCCACCTGTTTCTTCCACAAAGTTGGGAAGCGCCGTGCGTTGACGATCGCGATCGCGTCAGTCGGCGCGCGGCTCGTTGTCGATGGGAACCGCATTGCCGAGGCCCGCTTCGCGGCCGGATCCGTCGCGCCGACGGCGCTTCGCCTCCACGAGGTCGAGCGACGGGTTACCGGCCATGCCGTTGACTCCGATCTCATCGCCGAAGCCAGCGAAGTTGCCCAAGCCACCGTCTCCCCAATCGACGACATCCGAGCAACCGCGGAGTATCGCAGGCTGGTCGTCGGAGCGTTGGTCGCGCGAGCGCTGCGAACAGCCTTGGCGCACGGGTAAACATCCGCTGGGCGACGAGGGCAATCCGTTTGCTGTATGCTCACTCCGGGGAGGAAGAGAACTATGACAAAACGACTTCGATCGGTCGGTTCGGCAACCGGACTTCTGCTGGTGGCCCTTGTCGGGGGGTGCTTTCTGTTCCCGAACCAGGTGCCCGAGGCGTCGTTCGCGGTGGTGTATGATGTTAGCGAGGACTCGCTGGTCGTCGACCTAGACGCGAGTTCTTCCATCGATCCTGACGGGGCGATTGTGGCCTACCAATGGGCCTTCTCCGATGACCTGGACATCGTAGAACCTCTAGCATACAGCACCGTCGTAACCGCGGAGGTCCTCCGCGTTCGCTGCCCGGTCCAAGGGGAGTACAATGTGATTCTCGTCGTACGCGACGATGAAGGCGCGAACTCCACACCCGTGAGTGGCACGATCGTCGTACCCAGTGTGCCTGTTGAGCCCATGCCATAGAGCTGCGAGGCCCTCAAACCTCTGGGTCCAGGCGCTTGGCGTAGTACACGATCTCGTCATGACGTACGTAGCCGAGTCGCTCGAATAGCGCTTCGGAACGACCATTTCCTCCCTCGATCAGACATGTGACGATTCGGATTCCCCGCTCCTCGAGCCGCCGCTCGGCCGCGTGGATCAGCTTCTTGGCGATCCCACGACCTTGTACCTTCGGGTGTACGGACAGCCGGTTGATCCATCCTTTGCGGCCATCGTGCGTGCCGAACACGACTCCCACAGGCTCGCCGTTCTGCTCGGCAATCAGAAAGATCGCAGAAGCACTCGCCAGCTCCGCCGCAACCCGATCACGACGGTCTCGACCAAGCGGCCGGAACGGGAGGCCGGACGCAGTCCACAACCCGATCACTGCATCGTAGTCATCCGCCACCATCTCGCGTATGCGCACCGCA
>Ga0272444_10000875_pt1 | contig 30498 bp, 24 predicted proteins | sample SSMForm13_FD_201033 | JGI IMG/M metagenome (GOLD analysis project Ga0272444, IMG submission 201033) | Marine sediment archaeal communities from Little Sippewissett salt marsh, Falmouth, MA, United States - SSM-Form-13 | ecosystem: Environmental > Aquatic > Marine > Wetlands > Sediment ...
ATGTAGATGTCCTTACGATCGAGCCCCATTGCCTTGATCATCTTTGTCAGCAGTTCTCCCGCTCTGCCTACGAACGGTTTACCGGTGGCGTTTTCTTCAGCGCCTGGGGCCTCTCCCACGAAGACGATGTCTGCGTCCGGATTGCCTTGCCCGAAGACAAGTTTATTGCGGGTCGAGCCAAGCCCGCACGCGTCGCAGGCCTGGGCTTCGGCTTGGAGCTGCGAGAGCACCTGGGCCTTCTGCTCAGCGCCGACCGTGTCTGCAGGGGCGGGCTGGGTCGCTTCGATGACCGGTAGCGGGTTCCGGTCTGCGGGGATGAAATCCCCTCCGATCAGCCGCTCCGCGTCGATCAACTGCTTTGCTGTTCTCGTGAGTTTGTCGAGGTCTTCTGTCATCGGGGCAATCGTACCTGTTGCGCGTGCGGCCGGCAACGGAGGCTCTACTGGGTCCCCGGCCCGGGCTGGTCGGGCTCGTCATCGGGCGTTTCCTCGTTCAGCCGCTTCATCTCGTCCAGGAACGTGTTGGGATCTTCGACCCATTTCTCGGCTTCGAGAGGCGCCACCTTTCCTTCGCTGACCAGACGGGCCAGGCTTCGCTCCATGGTTGTCATTCTCTCGTCGGCAGTGTCCTTGGTCTTGGTTTGGAGCTGGGAATATATCTGCTCGACCTTTCGCGTGCGTATCAGGTTGGCGGTGGCGTAACGATTGTTCAGTATTTCCATCGCGACGACACGTCCCTTGGCATCGGCTCGCGGGATGAGCTTCTGGGAGATCACGTACCTAAGGCCCAGGGATAGCTGGCTGGCGACCTCGTCCTGCTGGTTCGGAGGGAACATGTCCAGCAGCCTGGTCAGCGTTCCCCGGGTATCGCGGGTGTGCAGCGTGGAGAAGACAAGGTGTCCGGTCTCGGCGGCGGTCAGGGTCCACCTTGTCGATTCGCGGTCCCTCATTTCACCGACGAAGATCACGTCCGGGTCTTCCCTGAGGCAATCGCGCAGGCCTCTCTCGAAGCTTGGCACGTTCCTACCCACCTCCCTCTGCGAGATGATGGCCTTGCTGCTTTGCAGGCGGTACTCGATTGGGTCTTCGAGGGTAATAACGCGGCAAGGGCGAGTCCCGGCGATTCGGGCAAGCAGCGAGGCGATCGTCGTGGACTTGCCCGCTCCCGTTATGCCCGTCAGGAGCACCAGCCCCTGCTGCAGCGCCAAGATGTCTCGCCAGACATTGTTGGGGAAGCCTATGTTCTCCACGGGAGGGGTGGTCTGCTCCAGCGCGCGGATGGCGATTGCCAGACCGTCGTTGTCCTGGAAGCAGTTGATGCGGAATTGCATCTTGTCGGTAAAGCATGAGCTATCGACCGAGCCGTTACCGTCCAACTGCTCCAGTTCAGCTTCGCGGAGGAGGCCCTCGGCCAGCAACAGGATGGTTTCGCGGTCCAAATCCGCGGTTTTCATCCGTTTAAGGTCGCCGTCGAGTCGGTAAACCGGTGGGCAACCCACCTTGAGGTGCAGGTCCGAGACGCGCAGACTTCCGTGCTTGGAGAAGTAGTCGAGCATGTCGGTCATGCTGAGTTTCTTGTCGGGCGTTGCCTGGTAAACCTTGCGGTCGAGTTTGGCTTGGTCGCTCATTCAGAATCCTCGCTTGATGCGTTCGTCCGTTCACCGGGCGTTTCCGCTGAAGCCTTTTGCGCCTTCCTGTCCATTAGCCGAGCCGAGAGCCACTTGATCCCCGCAAAGGCGATTGCAGAGAAGAGAATGATGAAGAACACGGCAACGACTGCGCCGTTTATCAGGTAAACCAGTTCCGTCCAATGCCCCACCAGGCAGGGCGGGACGAAGCCGGCACTCGAGACGAACCCTATATCAGCAAGAGTCAAACGCGTTTTCTCCCTTATTGCCTTCGCCTGTGCCCTCAAGCGTGGCTTGCTTTTGGGAGGGCATCTCCAGTATGCGGTAACACTCCGCGCACAAGCGCTTGCCTGACGGCATGTAGTATATCTTATCTTCAGGTTTTTGGCAGTTGTCACACATTCCCCGTCCTGAAGGTGGGTAAGGCAGACCGTCGGGGCGGAGCTTGGCTTGGATGTCCTTCTCTGCGGCGCGTGCGTTACGCATGTGTCTTGTGAGCATTCTTATGCAGCCTATCAGAACTGCCAGGAGCACGGCGCCGGCCACCACCAGCAGGAACAGCATTACAATCGACATGTTGGTTAGCGTTACGGTCCTGGCCCAGTTGTCGAGGTCTATAGCTGCCGGGCTCGGCAGCGAAGTCCCTGACTGGTTCGACAATGTGAACATGGCGGTTTCTCGTCAGGCCTGTTCGGCTGTAGCCCTTGCCCTTGTGTTCACCAGATCGGCCGATACGTGATTGCTTGATGCCTCGGCTATCAGTAACTCGACCACCTTGCCTGTGGAGAGATCGTCGCAGGTCTCAAAGTTGGCGCGGAAGTAACGGTCCGTCATCGCGAAGCGACCTTGGTCTGGATGGTTGTTATTGCCCTCAACGAGGGCCTCCATGGTCTGGCCGACGAACTGCCGACGGTACTGGCGAGCCAGTTGGCGCTCCAATCGTCTGAGTTCGGACATCCGTGCGGCGACAACTTGGCGGGAAGGCATCTCGCGACGCCAGGTCCATGCCGGAGTCGGCTCGATCGGGCTGAAGGGGAAGGCATGAATCTTGGCGAATCCGCAACGGCGAGCGACCTCTAGCGTCTCCGTGAAGTCCTCGTCGAGTTCTCCGGGAAAGCCGACGATGATGTCCGTGGTGATCGCGGGCCTGTCAAAAGCCTTCTTTATCCGCTCTGCGGCATCCAGGTAGTCTTGCGCCGAGTACTGGCGGTTCATGCGTTTCAGGATCCTGCCCGAGCCGGATTGCAGCGGAAGGTGCAGGTGTGGGGCGAAGCGGCTCAGACGGCTGCACACCTCAAGCAGTTCATCGGTGACGTCCCCCGGTGAAAGGCTCGACAGCCTCACGCGCCACAGGCCGTCCATCTCCGCCACGCGAGAAACCAATTCCGCGAGCGGATGCGAGGTCGGTTTTTCCCACTTTCTGCGTACGGCCGTCCGCTGCCCGAACGCGCCGAGGAAAACACCGCAGAGTACAATTTCCCTGTGTCCAGCGTTTACCAGTTCGCGGCACTCCTGCTCGATCTCCTGGATGGTCTTGGACCAGACTCGGGCCCTGGTGTAAGGCACGATGCAGTAAGAACACATCGCGTCGCAACCGTCCTGGACCTTGACGAACGCCCGACTGTGACCGGCGAACCGGTCGATTCTCCTGAGCGTATTACTCGTGGAGACAATCCTCTTGACAGCAGCGTTTCGTCTTGCTTTGATAGAGGTAGGATTTAGCGACGTTACGGGACCACTGGCCTGGCCACTGACACTCATAGATAAATCATACCTATTGCCATCAGGCTGGCTTGCGGCGGCGGGAAAGAGTGCAGCCAACGCTGAGCTTCCCTTGGTCGAAATTGAGTCGATGAAGAGTCCGATGCGCGCGGGCAGATCGTCATGGTGTCCGAAGACGGCAAAGCGGTTGGGCAACAGGCCAAAGGAGCCTACTAGGCGGGTAAGACGCTCGCCGTCGTAGTCGCTGTAACATCCAATAACGATAACGGCCGCGTCCGGCGAGCGGCGGATGGCCTTGGCCACGGTTTGGCGGCTTTTGCGCATCGCGGTGGTGGTTATGCAGCACGTATTTATGACAAGCAGCCCGGCGGACTCCGGCGACGAAGCCAGATGCCATCGGCGGTCGTGGAGCAGCTTGGCTACAGCGTTTCCGTCGTACTGGTTAACCTTGCATCCCAGACTCGTCAGCCAGAACGACTGCGTCGTGATGTCGGGCTTCTTGCGTGGCATGTTCGATTCGGTTAGTATGCAAAAGCAGTTGAGTGTTGGCCCTGGCGCGGCGATTCCGAACACTATGATACAGTGCCGGGCGCGGCGCGGGCCAGAGCTTCCCTCGGTTGAGCGATTCGAGAGAAGCTGGAAACCTGACGGGCAATCATAACTTGGAAGCTTCGGAGTGTTAGGCCAACTACCTGCCGCGTGGCCTTTCGAGGAGTAACGATGGCAAAGGATAAAGCTGTTTGGGGCATAGATATAGGCCAGAAAGCCCTGAAGGCCCTCAAACTGGAGATTGCCGGAGGCGAACTGCAGGCCACGGCCTTCGACATCGTCGAGCATCCGCAGATACTCTCTGATCCCGAGGCCAACCAGAAGGAACTCATCCGCGGCGCACTCGAGCAGTTCCTTTCCAGGAACAGTGTGGCGGGCTCCGCCGTCTGCGTTTCGGTTCCCGGACAGAGCAGCTTCACGCGCTTTGTCAAACTCCCTCCGGTCGAGACGAAGAAGATACCCGACATCGTCCGCTTCGAGGCAGAACAGCAGATCCCATTTTCGATAGAGGACGTTATCTGGCGATGGCAGACATTCCAGGAGCCCGATAGCCCGGATGTGGAAGTCGGGATCTTCGCGATGAAGCGGGATGACGTCGCAGCGGTTCTGTCGCACTTTGCCGCAGTCGAGATGGACGTTGACGTTGTCCAGATGGCGCCGTTGGCGCTGTACAACTTCCTGGCCTATGACGGACAGGCAGCACCGGACGGTGCGACTGTCCTTGCCGATGTCGGCGCCGAGAAGACCGACCTGGTAGTCTCCGAAGGCGCCAGGATATGGACAAGGACCATCCAGATTGGCGGAAACAACTTCACCGAGGCACTGGTGAAGTCGTTCAAGCTATCCTTCGCAAAGGCGGAGAAGCTCAAACGCACCGCCGCATCCAGCAAGTATGCCCGACAGATATTCCAGGCGATGAGGCCGGTCTTTTCCGACCTGGTCCAGGAAATCCAGCGATCTGTGGGTTACTACACCTCGCTGCACCGCGAAGCGAGATTCACCCGCCTGGTTGGCATAGGCAACGGTTTCCGCCTTCCCGGTCTGCAGAAATTCCTCGAGCAGAACTTGAACATCCCCGTCGTACGTATTGACAGCTACAACAAATTGAGTCCCGCCGGAGGCGTGAACACTCCTGTGTTCACGGAGAATGTGCTGTCCTTCGCGGTGTCCTACGGGCTGGCCTTGCAGGGTCTGGAACAGGGAACCGTCGCAACCAATCTGCTTCCTGCCCAAATCGCCCGTGCCAGGCAGTGGCAGCGTAAGCGTCCTTGGTTTGCAGCCACTGCCGCGGCGGCTCTGCTCATCTTCGCCATCATGCTCTACAGGGCGTACGATGACAAGGCGGCTCTTGCAGTCGAGCCGGGCGGGGACTTGGCGCAAGCCCAGAGGTTGAGCGACGACCAGGGAAGGCTTCAGAAGCAGTACTCGGCGCTTCAGGGAAAGGACCAGAAGGTCGAGCAGGCGGTAAGACTCCTGGACCAGTACGAGTACCGCGATTACTGGCCGTCGCTAATGGATTTGGTGTCCAGGGGAATCGCCAGCCAGGCTCGAGACCAGCGGCTGATAGACGAGTACGCTGCGGCTGAAGACAAGGAACAGATCGACCAGGTACTGGCGAAGATAAAGGCCATCAGGCGCGACGGACGCAGGATGTTCTTCCTGGAGTCGATGGAATCAAGCTACCGGGAGAATGTTTACGAAGACAGCGAGGACAAGGCTGCAGGGCGAGGCGGGGGCAGCCAGCAGGCCGAGGCGCGTGGATTCGAGCTAACCATCAACGGTCGGACCCCTCTTGCCGAAAGAGAAGCCAATCGTTTCTTGGCGGCGATTCTGAGAAGCTGGAACCAACAGGCCCAGAGATTCCCAATGATATCCGTTGTGGACAGCAGTCAGCAGCTTGTAAAGGGCTCGGAGGGGAGGGCGGGCAAGAGAGCCCCGATTATGATGAAAGGCGAATTTCCCGGAATGAAGGGTCTTGGTGCGGGCGAGCCCGGACGCGACAGCGAAGGAGAAATACCGCAGGCGGAGCAACCGGACCCCATGTTCCCCGACGATCCCTCGGAGGACATGGCGAAGGATACAAGGTTCGAAATGAAACTGGTAGTTACAGTTGAGCAAGTGCAAGAGGCAGGTTCTACGGGCGGACGGTAGGCAGGCACTTGATTTGCGGGAGGCACTCCCATGGCGTTCATAAGAGCACACGCGTTCATCCTTGGACTGGTTTCCGCCGTCGTAGTCGGCGGTGGGGCCATGGCGGCATTGAAGGTAGTCGTCAGCGGAGACGTTGGCGAACTGCTGGAAAAACGCACCAATGTGTCCAAAACCCTCAAAGGCCTTAAGAACAAGCCCTTGGTCAATGCCAAGGTCCTCGCCAGGGAGACCCAACGTGTCGAACGTGAGAAGGTCGCCGCGCAAAAAGCCATCGACCTGAACGTCATCTGGAACAGGGGCGGGCACAAGCTGCTCCAGTTGACCTACGATCCCCTTCCCCTTGAGGACGGGCCGAAGAAAACGATCAATGCCTTCCCGATTCAGAGCGAGGAATACGACGCGTTCAGCCTGCGCTATGACTACATTCAGGCCTACCATCGAGAGCTGGCCGGGCTGCTTGTGGATCTGGAGGCAACGCAGGCGCCGACTCTGAAGGAAGTGGAGGCAGAGGTGGCCCGCGTGGAAAGGAAGCTCCTGGCCAAGCAAGCGGCCGAGGATCGCAAGAGCCTGGGCGCCTCGGGCGCGAGTACCGTTTCTGCAAGTAGAGACCCTTTTGCATCGAAGGGCGGAATGCCTCCGGAGGCATTTGGCGGGAAAGGCCCGATGCCGGGATTTGGCAAGGTCGGGATGGGACCCTCACTCAAGCGAGGCTCCGGAAGCGCATCCGGCAGCATCTCGGCAAAGGCTCAGAAAGATGGTTTGGAGTCGATTCGCCTTAAGAGGGCGAAGATGGGGCGGGTGTACGCCGACATGGCGGCTTTTGTGGACCCCGTCTTCGGTGTAAACGATTCCGAAGCCGATGATATCCAGCTCTGGCAGGCGCAAGTTCAGCTATGGGTTGCCAGGGAGGTGATCGAAGCGATCCGGGAAACCAACGACCAGGTTCTAGCGAAGCTGCCGGAAGAGCGGCGCAATGTCATTGACGCACCAGTGAAACACCTGGTCAGCCTCCAGGTGGATCGTGATTACCACATAGGCTCAGGCAAGCCCAAGACGGGGAAGACATCCGCCAGGCCCAGCAAGTTGCGAGCCATTCCGACCATGGATAAGATGGGCGGATTCGGGGATATGTCTCCTGCGGTGGGACAGCGCAGGACCAGCCGCGCTTCCGGGACCAGCGATCTCACTCAGCGGTCGTGCTGCAAGGACTACGACGTAGTCCATTACGAGTTCACGGTGGTTCTGCCCATGAACCGTGTGCAGGACCTGCAGATGAATCTGCTCAAGCGGAACAACCATACTATCCTCAATTTCAATGTCGCCAGTGCCGTTGCGAACTCTGGGGCATTCGGACGAAGCGCGGATCAGTCATACCACTACTACGGGACGAGCCCTGTGGTCGAGGTGACGATGTCGTGCGAGCTTTTGTTTATGACTTCCTGGGAGCGGGGCACCTACGACCAGCAGCAGAAGAAGTGGTCCGACCAGTTCCCGCCGTTGATGCCAGTGGCGGTTTTGCGGAACCTGAACGAGTTGGTTCCTGACGCTCTGCGCAAAGAGGATCGTGACAGGCTGGAAGAGAAGCTCTAGGCTCAAGCTTCGCACGCAATGATTGCGGACCCGCTGGAAACCGGCGGCGATATGGCACTGCCGAGGAGGCATGAAAGTGATAGAACGGCATATTGAAAAGGCCATACTGGGCGTGTTCATTCTGCTTCTGTTGTTCGCGATAGGTCGATGGGGCGTTTCTTCTCCCTTGTCGGTTGAGGTTATCACCGACGGAAGGGGCACGATGGAAACGCTTCCCCCCGGCCAGGCGGACGCAAAGATTCTTGAAGCAGCAAGAGATATCGTGGCCGAGAGGGAAAGGCAGACGCCTGAGCCCGTGGCCTCGGTGGACTTCACCAGCGCGGTCGAGCGGTTGCAGCAGTCTCCGTTCAGGCCTGTTCGTTTGATGAGCTGGGGTCCGGTCGATGCCCCATTGGCGGAACGAGAAATGGACGCGGTGCCGTTTCCGACTCTGGCAGGGATAAAGGCGGCGCTGCCCACTCCGACCAAACCGCTCGTGCGGGTGGAACTGGAGCTGCCGAAGCGGGAAGGCGTGCAGGCGGAGGACGTTATTGCCGCTCACGTTGCGTCCACCTTTGCATGGAAGGAACTGGAGAAAGCCTGGATCGACGAATTGGCGGCGACTTCCCTACCGGCCGATATCATCGTCGTAGCGGTGGAAGCCGAAGTGCGCAAGAGATTGCCCGGCGGAAGTTGGGGCGAGCCCAGACCGGTCAAGTCGGTGCGCCTGCCGGTCGTGGACCGTAGCGGATACGAACTGCTCCCTCCCGCCCTCCAGGACTACGACGGCTCGAACGAAGACGAAATCCGCCAATCAGTAAGGGAATTGGTCGATCAGTGGCAGTCGGCAATTCTGCATCCGAGCTACTGGGAGATTCTCTACGCCGGTCAGGACTACGGCCCCTGGCAGAAGCATCTTGCCGACAACCCCGTCAGCGCAAAGGCGCCCGAACAGGACCTTCAGCGTTCACCATCGCGCAAAACCGTCAGGTCGATTCCGGACATGATGATGGATCCGAAGGGGGGCGGGTTCGATCCGATGATGGCGAAGATGGGTCCTCCTGCCGGTATGGGAAAGGCGCCCATGCGCGTAAGCAAAGCTCCTTCCAGGGGAGAGTTCGGCAAGTCTGGAGGGATGCCCCCCGGAGGTATGGGCGGGAAAGATTCAGGCCGCAGCAGTCGTGTGTCTCGCAGGGCGCCGGCCCGCGCTGCCAGGACGGTGCGCCGCTCTCAGCCCACTGCGGCTTACGTGAAGGAGGTGGAGCAGGCGAAGATCACCCCGGTTCCCCCCCTTCAACAGCAGATAGCGGATGGCGAAGTGTTGTTCTGGCTTCACGACATCTCGCTGGAAGGCGCAAATGTCTACCAGTATCGGGTCCGACTGGCCTTGGTCAATCCGGTGGTTAGCTTCCGAGGGGACGTCGAGGATCCCCAGGATGCCGTTCCTGCGGTGGTTCGGACCGACTTCAGCGAATGGTCCAATCCCATCTATGCCCCCAGGGACACAGAGTTCTATGTGACCGGTAAGAACGTCACTCAAGGCTACGCTTCTGTGACAGTCTTTCGACGAAGCTTAGGACAGTACGTCAGCAAGAAGTTCAATGTCGTTGAGGGAGAGATGATCGGCGGTCAGGCCAAGAGCATGAAGCTCATGAATCCCGAGGATGGAACTCAGGTTCGCAAGAACCTGGACTTCGCGACAGGCTCGGTGGTGGTGCACATGGACTTCGCAAAGACAGTGACCAGGAAGGGAAGTGTCCCCGCGCAGACGGTCGAGTTGCACTACCTGGACGAGGAAGGAGTTCTGCGAACGCGCATCGGGCATGTTGACAAGAATTCGACTCGCTATAAGTGGCTGAAGGATGAGGTGGAACGGGCCAAGGCCGCTGCCCGAGGCTAACACAAGAGCCCATGCTTTGGGCGATTTTCGGCTTGCAAACCCTAAGTCGGACAATTATCTTCTTCGGCAATATTGGCAGTCGTATGTCAGCCGGCGCTTGGAAGCTCTAAAGCTGACGGTGATGGCGAAAAGCCAACGGCATCAGGGATGGCAAACTTGGTTTTGGGCATGGCCCTCGACATGGTCGGGGGATTGTGACTGGCTGCGTCCCTCGCCGCAGTACCGCGGTCGGCAAGTCCTGCAAAGCCGACTGCTCTCTGGAAGGAGTTGGGCAGTGCTGAATCTTCGTCTATCTGTTTTCACAATCATCGTGGCTTTAATGCTTTTTGCCTCTGTCAGCCAAGGTCAAGATGCCGACGCTGATCGTGCCAAAGCGCTTCTCAAAGAAGCTGACGGCTACTTCAAAGCCCTCGACTTCGATAAGGCAAAGACTACGCTGGAGCGCATAAACCGCGATGATCTGTCCGCAGCCGACAAGAATGCATTGGATGGCCTGAAAACGAAGTTGGCTCCCGCCATCAAGCAGCAGACTGAGGCGCGCAAGGCTTACAACGACGCAGTGGAAGCCTTGGCCGGAGGCGACCTGGCCGGCGCCAAGGAAGGCTTCAGCAAGGCCGCGTCGAGCGAGTTCCTACCGGCGGGAACGCGGAACGATGCGCGAGCTCAACTGGACCTCCTTGCGAACAAGGAGGTCGCCGCCAAGGCTGCGGAAGAACTCAAGCCGCTAGTCGAAGCCAAATCGCCCCCCGCCGCTGCGATGGCTCCGGTACCGGCCGTCGAGGCTGAACCGTTGGTTCTTCCCGAGCCGATGGCGCCGCCTGTGGCCACGGTGCAACCTGCCCCTTCACCCGCTGCGGCAAAGGTGATCTCTGATGTCCAGGTTCGCAAGGCGCGTGTGGATCAATTGATAACCCAGGGAAGGCAAGCCCTGGATCAGAACCAGCCAGAGCGAGCGGTCGGATACTTCCAGCGGGTCCTTGCCTTGGATCCCAACAACGAAGTCGCCAGGCGGCAACTGGTCTATTCAAAGGGAATGGTGACCGGCGTCGGGCAGACGGGGATCATCTCCCGCCTTGAAGGCAGGCGATTGCTCGCCAAGCAGCAAGCGGACGTTGAGTATGAGGCAGCAATCAAACGCAGCCAGGAGATCCTTGGCAAGGCCGAACGCGGGGCGGACTTCGATAGCGCCGAATCCGCCGCCAGATCGGCAAGCAATGTCCTGGAAACTTACAAGGATCTCTACAGCGAGAGAGAGTACCGCCAGAAGCTCACCCAAGTTGAGGACCAAGTTACGCACATCCGAATGAGACGCGACGAATGGGCTCGCCAGCGAGTTCTCCAGCAGGCAGAAGAGGTCAGCAAGCAGGAGCAGTTGCGCAAGCTCAGGGAACAGGAGGAACGCCGAAACAAGGTCGCTCAACTGACCGACCGGGCCAAGGCCCTCAGGGCGGAAGGAAAGTTCTCCCAGTCGCTCGATATCGTCAAGCAGATACTCGTGATCGACCCGAGAAATTCCTGGGCGGCGGATGAAGCGGAATCACTCAAGATATACATACTGACTCAGGATGAGAAGTTGGCGCGGGATGAGCAGCGATACCACGAAAAGAAGCAGCTTGTTGACCTTCGCGAGGCGGAAATACCGTGGTGGCAACTGCTGAAATACCCGCGAGATTGGAAGGAACTTACCGTCAGGCGCCAACCGTTCGAAGCCGCCCGCGGAGGGGAAAGTGCCCGGGACCGGGAAGTCAGGACTCAACTCGACAAGATAAACCCGCAGGTGGAGCTTACCGCGGTTGAGTTCGAGGAAGCCATTGATTTCCTGCGGACCACCCACGGCCTGAATATATACGTGAAATGGGACGCCCTTGAGTTGATGGGCATCGACAGGGCCAAGGAAGTAAACCTGAACCTGCGCAATGTCACAACGGAAAAAGCCCTTAGAGTCATCCTCGACGATGTCGGAGGCACCACTCCTCTCAGCTACGTGATTGATGAGGGCGTGATTACAATCTCAACGAAGGACGACCTCTCGACCAATACCTACACTCGTGTCTATGACATCCGAGACCTCATCGTGAGGGTTCCCAACTTCGAGTCGCCGTCCGTAGATGTCGGAAGCGGAGGCAATGATGGTGGAGACGTTCTGGGCGACGAGGACGAGGACGATGACGACAACGAGAACGTTCCCAGCAGGCAGGAACTGATAGACAATATCATAACGCTGGTCACCGATACGATTGATCCGGATTCCTGGCCGCCGCTTGGTAACATCGGGTCGATCCGGGAGCTTCATGGTCAGTTGGTGGTCACGCAGACGTCGGACAATCACCAGGACATAGTGAACCTGATCGAGCAGTTGCGCGAAGCAAGGGCGCTGCAGATATCAATAGAGGCCAGGTTCATCTCGGTCAACAGCGGCTTCCTTAACAGCATAGGCATAGACCTGGACTTCTACTTCAACGTCGGGAGTCGCCTCGGATCGACCACGGTTACGGATCCATGGACGGGCGCGACGGTTCCGACAACCGGCGGCACGAGCGGGTGGGGGGCTTCGGCTGCCGGCAGCGACAAGATTACTCCAATACCGATCGGTCAGGACTCGGCGAGTTTCACGGACATGATAGGCATCGCCACACCGGTCAGCGGAATCAGCGGGCAGGTCACCAACCCGGCCATGCAGGTCTTCGGTACGTTCCTGGACGATATCCAGGTGGACTTCCTGATCGAGGCGACCCAAGCCCACTCGGCGACGCGATCTCTGACCGCGCCCAGGCTGACGTTGTTCAACGGTCAGCAGGCCTACATATTCGTCGGGACATACCAATCGTATGTCTCGGACCTCGACCCGGTAGTCTCCGACAACGCGATTGCCTTCAACCCCATTCCGGCACAGGTCTTCAGCGGGACGTCGCTGGAAGTCGAGGCGGTGATCTCTGCCGACAGGCGCTACGTTACACTGACGGTCTATCCCAGTGTGCGGAACGTCAACAGCTTCTCCAACTATGCGGTCACCGTAACCGGAACCGACGCAGCGGGCGCACCGCTTACCGGGGAAGGCTTCATACAGCAGCCTAACCAGGCAGTGCAGCAACTGGAGACCACGGTATCGGTTCCCGACGGTGGAACGCTTCTATTGGGAGGGCAGCGCCTTTCCGGCGAAGTGGAACGCGAGATGGGTGTCCCGCTGCTGAACAAGATACCAATTCTCAATCGTGCCTTCACCAATAGAGGAACGGTTAGAGACGAGCAGACTCTTCTGATTCTGATCAAGCCGAAGATTATCATCCAGACGGAAGAGGAAGAGATGCAGTTCCCGAGTTAGTCTTTCGATGAATGACGGAACCATCAACGGGCTGCGACCTGTACGGGGTCGTGGCCCGTCTTTTTTTGTGGATTTGTTCCGGGCGAGCTTGAGACCTGCTCACCGGCGCGCAAGCATATCTTTTAGAAGCGAGGCGAATTTCCGCACAGCCTTTCCCCGGTGACTGATCGCGTTCTTCTGCCGTCCGGTCAGTTCCGCCATCGTACCTTCCGCCTCTCGCGGAAGGAAAACCGGGTCGTACCCGAAACCGTTTCTCCCTGCGGGTTCGCTGGCTATCTTCCCTTCCACCGCGCCTGTCGTCTCCAGCGGAAAGCCTTCCCCGTCGGACAAGGCCAGGTGGCAAACAAACCTTGCCGTTCTGTTCTCGTCGGGGACATGCGACAGCTCTTCCAGGAGTTTCTCGTTATTGGCCCGGTCGATCTGCTCCCTGGGCGCATCGGCCTGGCAGCGATCAGAGCCATAGCGAGCGCTCAGTACGCCGGGCCTGCCGTCCAGAGCGTCCACGACAAGCCCCGAATCGTCTGACAGGCACCATTGCCCGGTGGCCGCAGCGTAGTACTTCGCCTTGATGCGGGCGTTTTCGGCGAAGGTGGTCCCCGTTTCTTGCGGTTCCGGAACCAGAGGAAAACCGTCGAGACCAAGCACTTCGACCGGCAGAGCCGAGAGAACCTGGCGGATTTCCCTCAGTTTGCCGGAGTTGCGTGTAGCCAGAACAATCGAGAGCATCTCTGCTGCGTAGTCCTCAGTCCTTGGGAATCCGTGCGGGGTAGGTCTTGTCCGGAACCTTCTCGACCTGCCCGGTATTCGGGTTAACTTCGGTGGTCAATTGCTGCCAGCCGTTCACGGCGAGGTAGGGAAATTCCCTCTGGATGGCCATTATGCCAGGGGCCTGCACCTGTGGCTTCCTCTGGTCCCCCTTCTGGACCATTCGCACTGCGTTGTCGCCGAAGGTTCCGATGGTCACCAGTGAATTGGCGGGTCCGTGGTGGAAGTAGGCTTGTCTTCCTTTGTCTCTCAACTGGCGGCAATAGGCGACCGCGTTGCCCTTTCTGCCGAAGTACTTCGCTTCAGGAACGTCGTGGAACGTGGCCACAACCACAGTGTAAACGCCTTCGACATTCCGCAGGTTCCACTCCGCCGGACCGGGCTGGCTGCCGGGCAGCGGCAGTATGATCGCCTTCGCGTAAGGCTTTACTCCGAGGGAAGTGCGGTACTTCTTCGCCTTGGCGAGGTTCCTGGAGGCGTCCTTGTGGTCAGAGTAACGGCCCCAATACAGCTCGCTATGGTCGGGTTCGGTTACTATGAACAGGCCGTCCCACCCGGTGTCTCGCTCGGTCTGCTTCCTGAAACTCTGGATGCGGTCCGTGTGATCTCCGCTTCGAAGAACGTAGAGCAGTACTGTGTACTCGGCGTCCTGTTGATCGACCTGAGCGGTCCTGGAGAATATGTTCGGAGTGTTCCCCCGGCCGCACCCGGCGACCAGGAAGGCAATCAGAGCCATGATCCCAAGGTGTGTTTTCATGATCGCTTGGCGTCCTTGATGGCTTGACGTTGTGCGCGAGCAAGCTTTCTCATTCCTCGCCTTGCCAGGTTCAACATGGCCTGCAGTTGCGCCAGATCGAAGGGCTTGCGTTCGCTGGAGCCCTGGATCTCGACGAATTTTCCGGCACTGGTCATGGCGACGTTCATATCCACTTCGGCTTCGGAGTCCTCGACGTAGTCGAGATCGAGCATTGCCCGGCCTTGGACGACACCGACAGAAGCTGCCGCCACTGCGCCCTCTACCACTTTAGGTTTGCAGAGCCCCCGGGCGGCGGCGTTTTCCACGGCCAGGCACAGAGCGACGTAGGCCCCGGTGATCGCAGCCGTTCGCGTTCCTCCGTCGGCTTCCAGTACATCGCAGTCCAGTGTTATGGTGTTCTGGCCAAGGCGATCGAAGCGAACGACGCTTCGCAACACGCGCCCGATAATCCTCTGTATCTCGACTCCTCTGCTGTCGGGCTTCCCGATCGGCCGGCGCTTGCGCTTTCCGGTCGATGCCGGCAGCATGCCGTACTCGGCGGTAACCCATCCGAGCCCGCTGTTGGCCCGCCAGGCGGGCACGTCCTCGTCGAAGCTTGCCGTGCATATGACGCGCGTCTTTCCTAGTTCGAAAAGACACGATCCATCGGCGGTGGAGACGAACCCCGCCGTGATTGCGACGTCTCGCAACTCGCCGAGGCGGCGTCCATCATGTCTCAGCTTGTCGGCCATTTTTCCTGTTTCTGAGCAAGCATAGTCCCAGTGAACGCTATAGGAGCAGGCTAGTCTATTCCGCCCTCGGCGATCAGGCAGTTGAGCAATGTCCGCTGAAAATGCAGCCGGTTCTCCGACTGGTCGAATATGGGACGAGAGTGCTTCTCGAAGACTTCGTCGGTGATCTCGTAGCCCCTGTATGCCGGCAGGCAGTGCAGGACTACGGCGTGTTCGGGGGCGGCTGCAAGTAAGTGTTCGTTCACCTGGAAACCTTCGAAATCGCGGACGCGTTTGGCCTTTTCGTCCTCCTGGCCCATCGACACCCAGGTGTCCGCGTATATCACGTCGGCCTCTGCTACGGCGGCAACGGGATCTCCGGTTGTGTTGGGTACCTCGCCGGCGGATTCCCGCTCAAGCTCATATCCTTCCGGGCAGGCGAGCACGAATTCCGCACCGAGCCTGGAGCAAGCTTCGGTAAGGCTGCGAGCGACGTTGTTTCCGTCACCGACGAAGGCGATCTTCTTTCCCTCGACCTTCCCGAAGTGCTCCCGCACTGTCATCAGGTCGGCCATGGCTTGGCAAGGGTGGGAGTGGTCGGTAAGGGCATTGATAACGGGTACGTCTGCAAAGCTCCCGAGTTGTTCGACCATATCGTGGCTGAACGTCCTGGCCATGATCCCGTCACACATCCTGCCCAGCACGCGCGCAATGTCCTTGACCGGTTCTCGCGTTCCGATGCCAATGTCGGCGTTGGACAAGTACATGGCGTGTCCACCGAGTTGCGTCATTGCCGTCTCAAAGCTTACGCGTGTCCGCAGGGAAGGCTTCTCGAAGACCATGGCGAGCGTCTTGCGCTGACAAGTCTCGGGCAGCGTCCCTTGCCTGAACAGCGCCTTATCGGATACGGCGCGATCGAGCAATCTGGCCAACTGCCGGGAACTGAAATCGGATATGTTGATGAAGTTGGTTGGCATTTCTGGCTTCCCGTCAATAAATGCGGTTTGGCTACTTCTGAATGAGTGTTCCGATCCCGCCGGTGGTGAATATCTCAAGGAGCAGGGAATGCGATATGTGCCCGTCGATTATATGAGCTTGCTGAACTCCGGCGTCCAGCGCTCTCAGGCACGCCTGGACCTTCGGCAGCATCCCGCCACTGATGACGCCGTCGTCGATCATCTCCTTGATCTTTCCTTCGGCCAGGACGCCCGCCAAGCTGTTGGGGTCGTCCGGATCGCATCTGATGCCGTGGGTGTCGGAGACGAAGACCAGCTTGGCGACTTTCAATTCAGACGCCACTTCCCCCGCAGCCGTATCCGCGTTGCAGTTCAACTTCCCGCCAGTCTTGTCGCGTGCAAGCGGCGCCAGTACCGGGATCGTGTCGGAATTGCACAGGAGGTCTATGAGCTTTCCGTTGACGCTGGTGACCCTTCCCACATAACCGAGGTCTATACGGCGGTCGTTATCTTCCAGGAAGAGCTTCTCCCCGAAGAGCACACAACTTCCTAGGGTATGCAGTCCCATCGCCTTGGCGCCCAATCGCTCAATGGTACCGGCCAGGTTCCGATTGATCTCGTTGCACAAGACGTGTTCGACGACGGTCAGTGTACGCTGATCGGTATATCGTCGTCCCTGGACGAACTGCACTTCCAGACCCCGCTTCTCCATTGCCTCGGAGATGGCCTTTCCGCCTCCGTGTACGACGATGGGGCACAGGCCCACGGTGCTTAGGAACACCACGTCCGTGAGCATCTCCTCCAAGGCATCCGCGCTGTCCATGATCGATCCGCCGATCTTGATAAGCACGGTCTTGCCTCGGAATCGCTGAATGTATCCCATCGCCTCGATCAGCGTCCTGGCTTTTGCGATTGCTTCTTCCATCGTGTCTGTCCCATTCAAGCAAACCAAGAAGCTAAACGGGAGCGTCCGATTCGTCAAGCAGTTCGCCCACATCGCCCCCCCCGATCCGTGCCGGATTTCGGCAGAGTTACTTCTGGGGCAGGTACTCGAACCAGTCGAAATCGGCAGGTCTGGCCGATCCGGTCAGGTCCTGGCAACAGAGGCCTATGAATGTGCCAGTGAAAGCGGGGCCATCCACGTATTCGTCCGAGAGCTTGCCGGCATCCAGCACCGGGCCAACCGCCGTCCACTTCTCGTTCTCCGCCTTTCCGGGCCTGAAACTGAACTGAAGACTCTCATCGTCGGTGCGGACGGCCAGTTGGACCGGGCCTTCATCAAGAGCAATGTCCCTTTCCATGGGTTCATCATAGCGGCGGTTGTCCATCACTCCGATTCGCAGGCATCGCCCCACGCGTTCGTCGTAGCTGATGTGCAGGTACGCCCAATTCGCGGTATTGTAGTAAACGACCAGACCGGCCATCTGCTGGTGTGTGGTGGGCTCGAATTCTACCAGCGTCGCCGCTCGATAACGGAGTGAGTCCGCTCGCCTGGCAACGAGGCTTTGGTCGTGTTGGCTGAGCAGGCTCTGCCGTCCGAAAAGCCTGAGGAAGCCGGGCCTGGCTGCCAGACTCAGCCAGCTTTCATTGGCGGGCGTGCGAAGCGTCATGAAGCAACTGGCGAGTTCGAGGTTGTCGAAGTCGTCCCGCTCGTCTTGGGCAGGCCAGGGCGACGGCGGAAGCGCGGGAGCGGGCACTTCCGTGAGCGGTTCATTGCCCCCGCCGGTCAACCTCAGCCATCCGTCGTCTGTCCATTCGACCTTTTGCAGAGCGGTTTCCCTTCCAAGCGGGCAGCGTCCGGTTCCGCGAATGGGCCGCCCGCACAGATGCGCCAAGTACCACTGATCGTTGCCGACCTTAACAAGAGACGCATGGCCGGACTTCTGCAGTTCGAGGTCTCGGTTGTGGCGCGACGTGAGCATCGGGTTGTCCGGGTCCAGCTCGTAAGGCCCGGTGATTTCTCGTGACCTGCAGACTGTAACGGCATGGTCGTAACCCGTACCTCCCTCGGCTGTCATGAGGTAATACAATCCGTCGTGCTTATAGAGATGTGGTCCTTCAGTGAATCCCAGTTCGGTCCCTTGGAAAATGTTTGTGACCGGTCCGACAAGCTTGCCTTCTTCAGGACAGTATTCCTGTAGAAGTATGCCTGCAAAGCGGTTTCTGCCGATGCGATGGTCGTTGAGCATGTTGACGAGCCACTTTCGGCCGTCCGTATCATGGAACAGCGACGGATCGAACCCGCTCGAGTTCAGGAAGATCGGGTCGGACCATGGCCCGGCAATATCGGGTGCGGTCACCAGGTAGTTGGGGCAGTCCTTGAAACCGCCGCGAGTCGTCTTCACGTCCGTATATATCAGCCAGAACTTACCGTCTGCATGGGTCAGACAGGGCGCCCAGACGCCGCCTGAATCCATATTTCCTTTCATGTCCAGTTGGCTGATCCGGTCGAGGGGGCGGGCGGCAAGGCGCCAGTGCACCAGGTCGCGCGAATGGTGGATGGACACGCCCGGAAACCATTCGAAGGTGCTGCAAGCGATGTAGTAGTCACCACCCGACCGGCATATCGACGGATCGGGGTGGAACCCGTTAAGCACTGGGTTGCGTATCGTTGTCATTGGTGGATCCCGCTGAGGGTGAATCTGCGAGACTCTTCACCCGTTATCTCTATCTTGATTTCCCATCGCGTTGGTGGAAGTTGTCCGGAGCCCCTGTCTGCCCATTCGATGAGAACCAGGCCCCCGGCAAGCATTTCGTCCAGCCCGAGATCGGCGATCTCAACTCCGGGATCGCCCAGGCGGTAGAGGTCCACGTGGAAGATCTTAGTCTTGGCGGCATACTCCTGCACCAGGACGTAGGTGGGGCTCGACACGATCCGCTCGTCAGCGAGGCCCATCCCCTTGGCTATGCCCCTTACCAATGCCGTTTTGCCCGCGCCCAGTGGGCCGATCATCGCGAGGCAGTCGCCTTGGCCAAGCCTTGCGGCCAGCTTGTGGCCGAGGCTGTATGTCTGCTCCAAGCTGGTGGTCTCGAAAGTCTCCGGAGCGGATTGTTCGGGATTCCGGTTCATCAGTCCCCGTTCCCGGTCGCGTGCTCCCAGCCTTCCGGCAAGAGGTCCTGGTCCTTGCCGTCGAAGCCAACCAGGCTGACGCGGTCGCCCGGCAGGATCTCGCCGATCCTGCTTACACAGACTCCCAATGGTTGGTCTTGAATGAGTTTGTGGGCGTCTTGGGGGGGCAGGGCGAACAGAAGTTCGTAGTCCTCTCCGTCGCCAAGGGAGGCGGAAAGGGCATCTTGCGTTTCGGGTCCTGCGAGTTTGGCGTCTTCGTGTATGGGTATCTCTTCGGCGGCGACCCTCGCCCCGACGCGGGATTCCTCGCAGATATGGTGCAGGTCCGCCGCCAGCCCGTCTGATATGTCGATCATGGCGTGAATTTCATACTTGCGGGCAAGTGTGATTGCTTCTTCGATTCGCGGGGTGAATGTCAAATGGCGGCGACTTCGCCACGCGCCGCCCAGACGTCCGGTTACGCAGATCGCATCGCCCGGCACGGCCCCGCTTCGCAAGATCGGCCCGACAGGCTTGCCATTGCCTGCCGTCCTGCCAAATACTGTGACGCTGATGGCCAAGGGTCCGGACCACACGCCTACGTCCCCTCCGACAATAGGGCAATCGAACCGGTCCGCGATTTCCCGCATTCCGTTGTAGATATCTTCCGCCTGGCTTGTTCGCGCTGATCGAGGAAGGGCAACGGTTGCCAAGGCTGCAACTGGAACCGCCGCCATGGCTGCAACGTCCGAAAGATTGCGGGCCATGGCCTTTCTACCCGCGGCCGAGCCGCCGTGCTCGGAAAGGACGAAGTGCACTCCGTCGAGGGCCTGATCGGTGGTCGCCAGAACTCGCTTTCCGTCGATCATCATCACCGCGCAATCGTCTCCGGGTCCGACCGGAACGGTCTCGGGCTCGAGCGCGGTGCGGCTTCGTATCCAATCGATGAACTGACGTTCCTTCATCTAAGCTTTCAGTTTTCTGTCCCAGAACGCGAGTTGCTTACGAAGTTGTTTCACTCCTCCGGCCCCGTCGGGCGCGTACCGCTTGACGACGTTGGCGGCGCCGAGGTGTTCGTAGACGTCCTTGCCGATCCGGGGCGAGACCTTGCGGAGTTCATTCAGCGCCAAATCCGCCAGCTTTCTGCCGGACGTGGCGGCCTCTGCAACCAGCCGTCCGACTGCCTGATGCGCCTTGCGGAACGGCAGACCTTTGCCTGTCAGGTACTCGGCAAGGCTCGTCGCGTCAAGGTATCCGTCATCCAGGCCTTCGGCAATCCGCGCCTTGTTGAGCTTGGTCCTACCCGCCAAGCCCGCAGCCACGACCAACGCCTGGCGCATCGCCCCGACGGCTGAGAAGGCGAACCGCTTGTCGTCCTGGAGGTCCCGATTGTAGGCCAGCGGAAGTCCCTTAAGCAGCGTCAGCAGGCTCGTCAGGTTGCCAAGGACGGTCGCGGCCTTTCCGCGAATAAGCTCCAGCGTGTCGGGGTTCTTCTTCTGTGGCATCATCGAACTCGACGTGCAGTATTCGTCGGGCAGCTCCAGAAACGCGAACTCCGTTGTCGAGTAGATGATCCAGTCTTCTGCCCAGCGCGACAGGTGGACGGCGATCATCGAGCAGGCGAAAGCGAGTTCTGCAAGGAAGTCGCGGTCGCTCGTGGCATCGACGCTGTTTCGCGTGAAAGCGGCAAAGCCCAGCAGCTTGGCCGTCTTTGCCCGGTCCAGCGGAAGGGAAGTGCCCGCAACGGCGCCGCTTCCGAGAGGGCAGACGTTCGTGCGTTTCCGTGCGTCGGCCAGACGGTCTGCGTCTCGCTGGAGCATCTCGACGTACGCCAGGATCGCATGCCCGGCCAGGACCGGCTGGGCCCGTTGCAGGTGCGTATAGGCCGGCATGGGAACGTCGGCGTACTTGCGGGCCAGTTTGACAAGCGACTTCTGGAAAGCCACCAGGCCACCCAGCAAGTTGTCGATCTCGTCCCGTGCCCATAGTCGCAGGTCAAGCGCCACTTGGTCATTGCGGCTTCGACCGGTATGCAGCTTCCCGCCGACCGATCCGATTCGGTCGATCAGCGCCTTCTCGATCACCATGTGTATGTCTTCCAGCTCGACGGGCATTTCAAGCTTGCCCGACTCGATCAACCTGCCGATCCGGAGCAGACCGGTCTTTATCTTGCCGAGTTCGCCGCGAGTGATGATTTTCTGGGCGGCAAGCATTTCCGCGTGGGCGATCGACCCGGCGATATCATAGCGCCAAAGCTGCCAATCGACGTCAATGCTCGCCAGCAACTCGGCAGTTGCCTGGTCGGCCTGTCCTGTCAGACGCGCCTGCCAGCTCTTGCCGGTTTCGTTGGTTTTCTTGGCGGACATGCGGTGTCTCCTTCGTTTGCCGATGGTATTCCCCGCCAGAAGCGGTGTCAATGCGCCCGGCTTGCGCAATGGCCTCCACCGGGGAGTGTGGGATGGAGATGTCTATACGTGATGCGTTCCATCTGGGTTGTCACCAGGGTCTGCGATACGTATAATATACATTCGTTCACAGAGAGGGATCATTCCAGACCCTAAGGGCGAAAGGCCCTGCCCGATGGCCATTAAGGGCATTATTCTGGAGGTAATACGATGCTGATGGTGGCTGAATCAATCATGGCCTTGGGTATGTGGGTTGTTTTTCCCCCTGCCGACTTCGTTAATTCTGTTGAGATAGCCACGGTGGATAAAGGCGGGTTGCTGGGCGACTATGTAACTCAGGACATCGCGATAGATACGTCCTGCCAGTGGCTCGGCGCTGCGCTTCGGGTGACCCCGGACTCATCCGGCTGCGTGTTCCAGCATCCGATGGGCAGCGACGGCCCATCGAACCCCCTATGGTGGCCGGCTTGGCCAGAGTTGGAGTGGGATACTATTATTTCCAACGGCTCGCTGGACTACGGCAGCGATCCTTGGATTATAGAGGGCGCAGGGCACTATTTGGGCGGCTCGGACGAGGTGGTATTCGACGACGACCTCATTTCGATAGTGTGGGCCTCGGCGTCGGCGCTATACGGGGAGTTGACCATCGCGAGAGTCACTCTTCTGGACAGCACTTCGGGCTCATGGCAGTTGTGCGTGAATGCAGGCCCGGCTGGCTGGTGGCACTACTATGGAGGGAGCATCATCAACGGCGTGCTGATGCCCGAGCCGGCGGCGCTATCGGCCATATGTCTTGGGGTTATGGCACTGCTGAAGCGAAGGAACGGAATGAGACTCGCAAGATAGTAAAGCCAGCTTTCTGAAAGAGAAGGCCAATTGGCAGCTAGCTGTCCTCTTTTCCGGCGATAACCCTTACGAGGTAGGCCAGTCCTAGAGCCAGTGCGGTGATGATGAGCGCCAAAAGCAAGCTTGCCCATAGGTAGGTCAGCAGCGGCCAGACGTCCTGGACGATGGAGGACAGTCCCGGCCAGATCAGCCCGACCAAGGCTATGACCAGGGCGATCCCAGCGGCTGCGGCCAGAGTGGGGCGAACAGGCCTGCCGGTGGGGGAGAGCCTGACGGCAAGGCAGAGCGAGACGTAAACGAAAACGGGAACGCGCCAGTCGAGCCAATCCAGGCGAGCCCATGTCTCGCACATTCGGCGCACGAGCGTAACCTGTCCGGACACCTGGCTCCACAGCAGGTCCCAACTGGTCGGAAGCTTCTCCGGCAGCGATGCGACCGAAAGCATTCCGCCAGCGGTGATGAACTCGCCAACGACGGGTCCGCCCAGAAGCTTGTGGCATCCGATAACCGCGGCAACGCAGGCGATTATCGCGACCAGGGCGGCGACTATCGGCCCGAGGTACTTGAGCCCTCCGGATAGTTCCGCGGTTGGTTCGCCGTCGTCGGTCGGGCCGCCCGACTGGCCCATAAGTCTGGCTCGTCGGACCTCGCCTCCGGTTATCAGGCATCCGAAGATGTAACCCATCTCCGAGACGACCGTTCCGGGAAGCAGGGCCCAGTTGACCCAGGCGGGCTTTCCGAGCCCGCACCAGAGGCGATAGACGCCGATTCCGGCGAATATCACAAGCATCAGCCAGAATGTCAGCGCCGCGTAGATCAAGTTCGGTTCCGTTATCCGCTGCAACTCGTATCGGCAAAGGCGAACGGAAAGCTGCACAAAGGCGAGCGGGGTGAGGGTAACGACCCTTGGCGGGTCTGGGGCTGAGGCATCGCGGCAGCGTGTTTCATTGGCCTGTCAGGCGTAGCTGTGCTTTCCGACGATGATAAAGTTCACGACGGTCCAGTTGAAGGCCATCACTCCACAGCCGAGAATGCATCCGAGTGCCGTCGCCATTCCGCGATACCTGGACGGGGTCACGAAGCGCAGATGAACGACCGCTACATAAACGAGTGCGGTCATCAGCGCCCATGTCTCCTTCGGGTCCCAGCCCCACCAGCGTCCCCAGGCGAAGTCCGCCCAGTAAGCGCCGAGAATCGTCCCGACTACGATTGTCCAGCATGCAAGCTGTGCGACGATCAGGTTGCATCGGTCGATGGTCTCAAGTGCACCGGTGCCTGTTGATGCTGTAAGGTCGGGGCTGCTGCTGGTGATCCGGCGCCCGGAGATAGCTCGCCTTGTCGCAACGGCAAGGTACGCCAGAGAAATGACCAGCGTCATGCCTGCAAGGGCATGTCCGACGATTATCACCGCGACATGGACAGCCATAACAGGTGAGTTCAGTATTCCGTGAGTTGCGGAGATGGCCGGGCTCATCTGTTGGGGAAACATCATTTGTGCCAGCAGCGCGACTACCGCGTAGGCGGACGCGGCGATGGCGAAGTAGTTCCGCTTACATGTGAGTTCCAGAAAAATCGCCGCCAGCGAGCCAAGCAGAACTGATCCGACAACGGCCTCGTACTGATTCATGATCGGGGGGAGATACCAGGCTCTGCCGCTAAGCAACCAGCGAACGACAAAAGCGGAAAGCAGACCGACTGTCGCCATTGACAATATAGCCAGCCCCGCCCGCCTGGCCCATCGGCTCGGGGAGGCTGCGGCGAATATCATCAACAACAGAGACGCAGCGAAGCCTGCCGGAAGAACAGCGGGTCTGCTGCAACGGTTGTAAAGCAGTTCCAGATCTCCCTTCCACTTGCCCCCGCCTCGGTCAGCCGTTGTTGCCGATGGCCAATCGTCACGAAGCCGTCGGCAGAGGGAGTTGATCCCGGAAGCATCCCGCCGGCGCCATAGGCGGGACAATTCGTCAATGCTTTCCTCCGGGTCCTCAGCCGCCAAGTACCATTGCCCGGAGACTGTCGGATCTCCTCCTCCGGAAACGAAGGCACCCATGCGAACGCTGAGCCTTTCAAGCGGAAGGCGGAATTCGGGTCGCATCGAAAGCTCGGATACAAGTTGGTGAAGGAACTGAGTTGCCCCGGCAGCTTTGACCTGCGGCGCCTCGGCTCGCCCGGACGCCAGCAGCGAAGCCGCTGCCTGACGATCCAGCAACGACGCGGGGGCGATTCTGTGTGTTTCCTGGAAGCGCGCGACATCCGGGCCTGTCAGAGCGTTGGAAATGGCCTGACGCATGGCCTTCTCGCGAATGTAGATCACCGGCTTGGTGAGGTACGCTCCGCTGTTGAGCAGAAGCTCAAGGTATGCCGCTGTCGGCGCCAGCCCGTCAATCCGGCGCGTCCCCGTGACCTGACCAAGCGAGTCGCGGGCTACGGTGTCCATAGCCGCGATTCTCCCGCGGTAGCAGACAGGGATCCGTGCGATAGTCTTGTGATCCAAACCCTGGAGAAAAGCCTTCGTTTCCGTATCGAACACCTCTGCTGCGCCGGCAGAAGAGATCGACGCGAGAAGAGCCGCCGCAGTTGTCCATGCTCTCCAACTCACGCGTTGTTCCCTTTCCTTCGTTTGAGCAGTAGCGGCTTGATATAGAAGGAATAGGGCAGACCGATAGCGATTAGACAAGAGCCGATCCAGATAAGCGGCAGGCCCGGGCGCGTCGTTACCGTCAAGACTATTCGCTGCGGATCGCTACCCGAAGGCAGCCAGCTTCCCTGGCTGATCTGGTATTGTCCGACCTGCAAGGGATCGTTAAGGCTGATGGTTTCCCTTGCGCCATCGGAAAGCTCAAGTTTGCAGATGTAGTCTCTCGGCATAACCGAACCGGGATGGGTCAGATAGATCGGCTCAAGCCGTTCGATCTTGATTGGCAGAGGATGTTCGGCAAGCGAGTAGCCGAGAGTGGCGACCTGTCCGGCTGGGAGGTCAACCTTCAACGATGCAGACATCTCCGGATACGCGGCAAAGGGCACCCAGGTTCGTAAGGCCCTTCGGTTGGCGGAAAGCTCGACGAGCAGCGCAGGACCGGCAAAACAGGGCAGGTCCTGTGGGGATTCGGCAAGATCGAGCCCCGACCCCAGAAGCTCCAAGGTCAGCTCCCGGTCGGCAATGCCTACCGAAGCGATTCCCGATTTGTCGAAGTCGGTTTGGCAGATAGTCCCGTCCGGACGCGCCACGGCAACAGTTGGTGCGACTTCTGGGCCGGTCAGCACGACTACGGTGAACTGGCCCAGGCCCAGTTCGGCTTGTGGGCCTCGCTGTACCGAGAGGCGTTCGAGCATCTCGGGCGTTGCCTGTGGATCGAAGGTCAACTGGTAGCCATCTGCCTGGTCAGCGCCGCCAAACCGCAGGCGCAAAGTGCGGCTCTTGCCTGCCTCCGTGACAAGAAGGCCGAGGAAATGGGTCAGTTTTGCCCATTTGCGGAAGCCCATTGATCTGGCGCGAATGCCTGAATCCGGCGAGTTGAGTTCCACCGGCTTGTTGTCAAGCTGATCCAGATGCCCTGAGAGCAGAATTGTCTGTATCGCCTGTCCGGCCGCAGGCGTTGATATCCGCGCAGCATGGGAGCGATTTGCGTAGAAGCCGGTAATCTCGGTCCAGTCGCCTGGGCCGCGTTTGGCAGTCACGCACGCGCCGCTGACGGACCAGCCAACGTAGAGGAAGATGCCTCCGGCGAGGACAAGAACCCCAAGGTGGCTGCACCAGGCGCCGGCGTGGGGCCATTCAAGGATCAGACGCGTCCACCCGGCCGCCAGTATGCTGAAACAGATCGTCCCGCCTAAGACCGCCAGCAGCGGGTGGCGGTAGATGTCGGCAAGGGACCCGCCGACGAGCCCGGCGAGGAAGGACGGGACAGTCGAGGCCAGGGAAAGATAAACCACAATTGTGGCCAGAATAACCACGCCAAGCACTGGGCTTCCCACCCAATGGAGGATCTTCCACCATGCGTGTCTTTTGATGTCTTGGTTGACTTGCATCAGAGCATTCACAGCCGAGTCAACTGGAACAGACCCGCCGCCGCTGTTCGCCACCGGTGTCCGATCGGCATTAAGAAAGGCCCCGACTGCCATCCCAGCCGGGGCCCTGCTATATAGGTTGCTGCGAAGGCGCTACTCCGCCTCACCGACCGATTCGGTCAGGAACCTCTCGGGCGGGACAATCCAGATTTCCACGCGTCGGTTCTTTGGGTTGCCCTTTCTGGAAGGAGCGTTAGGCGCGATGGGGTGATACTCTCCGAACCCCATGACGCCAACTCGTCCGGGCGCCAATCCCGCTGCGGTCAGAACCTTCTGGACCTCGACGGCGCGGTGCGCCGACAGGTACCAATTGGTCGGATGCCGTCTCTTGGTGGCTGGCTTTTCTATCGGAATGTCGTCGGTGTGCCCGGCGATATAGACGTGGAAGTCCGCTGCCGCCTGGCTGTTGAGTATCCCTGTCAGCTTGCCCAGCGCGTCGGAGGCCTCGGTGGATACGTCATCGCTTCCCTTGTCAAAGGTGAAGTCCGCTTTGAATTTAACCATGCCGTAATCGGGCAGGTACTCGACGAGTTCCGGGTTCCCGCCGGCAAATTCCCGAAGCGCCTTGTCAACCGGGCTGGGCAGAAGGATGATCGGCCCGACCGGTTGTGGCGGATTCTCAGCGGACGCTTGCTCGTAGAGCTTCTGCAGCTCGGAAAGTCTCATCCGCAAATCGCTGTTCTTGTTTTCCAGGACGGCGACTTCTTCCTGCTTGGCATTGACCATCGCGTCCCGTTCAGTGAGTTTGGCGGACAGAGTTGCGCTGTCGGTTTCCGCCTGGCGCAAGCCTTCCCTTGCTTTCTGCAGTTCTTCGTGGGCTCGTCTGTTGGCGGTGCGAAGCTTGTTGTAGTCCTCACTGGAATAGCATCCGCCGCAAAACATCGATCCCGCAAGAACCCCGATTACCAGAACCGCAGACATGTAGGTCTTCATGGAGATTCCCTTTCCAATATAGGCGAAGGCCTCTTCTCAGTTAGCCAGTCCATCCAAGCTCAGCCGCCAACATTTCTCATCGCGGCCTGTTTCGAGGCCACGGATTTGCCCAACATAAGTCCGACCACTCCGCCGGCGACTATGACCAGCGTGACCGCGCCCAAAATAATTGCCATGTTGCTCTTCAGGAAGTCAACCAGGCCGAAAGACCTGTAATCCATTGCCGATATCGCAACGATCCCCAGAAGGATCGAGACTATCGCGCTTCCAACAATCAGGCCGCTGAACAGTCCCGAGCCGGGGTCGGCTGCCTCAACAATGACCGGCGCCTCGATTGCCGCAGGTTCTGCCGCGCCGATCATTTCCTCTGGTGGTGGCGTCTCCTCGACGGCCGTACCCATCCCCGACTCCATGTCGATATTTCCGAGGACCTCTGCCCCGAGGGAGGTGTCGTCGCTTTCTCGTGTCAGGTCCAGCAGACCGGATCCGCTTCCGACACCGTCCATCGAGATCTGGTCTTCCAGAGATGGGGCGATCGTGGTCTTGGCCATCGGATCGGCCGCCTCGATTTCCAGATCCTCATCGTCGAAGATGCTGACCCCTTCGGCCGTGATAACCGTGTCTTCCTTTCCCGTCTCCTGGGAGACATCGGCTTCCTGGAGACTCACCTCGTCCCCGGCAGTTGTATCGGCGGGTGCAAGTTCGATCTCACCGGTATCTTCCATCGCCAGTTGCTTGGCGAAGTCATCGACCTGTTCGGCGCGGTAAACCTTCCGGGCGCCGTCCTGGTACTGCTGAAGCTTGCCCTGGCGAGCGTAGTTGGTGAGGTCCTCGACCGTGCACTTGAGTACCTCGCCGGCTTCTTCTTCACTGTAGTACATCTTCTTTGCCATAGAACTTCGACTCCTGGCGGCATCGGCCGCGCTGGCCTAAGGAGACTCGCTTCCTAGGCCCTTGCCCTCCCGAACGAGCGATCGTATCTCGGCGGGGGAGGGCTCTGTATTGTATTCATCCAATTGCAGATCGAAGGTGCAATTGCGGGCGGCGGCAAGCTTCAGTTTGTCGGGCTTGCCGGGCGCCCAGCGATAGACGACTATCGTGCCTTGTTCCCGATCAACCAGGTAAAGCCCGTATGTGTCGGCCGCGATCCTTCCGGCAACGGCCAAAACTCCGCCCGATTGGGCCTGCGAGGCCTGTCCACTGGCTGTGCGAGGTCCACAGACCAACTCAAAGGCCAGGAACCCCGCCACCGCGACAAGCAGAACCAGAACAGACCACTTGCTCAGTTGCGGACTCGCCATTCTTATTGACGCGGATCGAGATCTCATTGCTTCGCCGTTTGAAGCGGTAGAATACCCAGCTACAGCCCGCATTCCGGCTGACAAGTCGATTATATGTTCGCCCGCCGGCCATGCAAGATTTTTCCCCTCATGAGGCGATAGCTGGTAACACCGGCAGGCGAGGGTTTTGGCCACTCTTAGGTAAGCAGCGCCTCGCGGGGTTAGCGCATTCCCAGCCCCCCCGTTTCGGGGAATCCAGGACAGGAGCAAGGATGATGACTGTAAGAAGAGCATTGGCAGGAGCGATGTGTGGACTTCCGGCAGTGGCGACGAAGGCAAACTGCGCGGATTTTCCGCGCCCATCGGGGCCGGATGGCCGATATACTATGTACATTCAGGCATCACTTGACTGCCGGACCTTTGGTGTTGATCTTCGATAAGGGGAAGGGCTTCACCAACTGAAAGACCCAGGCCGTTAAGGTGTTGTCGTTGGGATCGGTGAAAATCCGACCGTCGGGTCCTTGACCTAGAAGGTCAAGGCCAGGCAACGAAGATGCCACTAAGGGCGCTCGAGGGAATATCGGGCGCATGGGGCGAGACCGGCACGAACAGGTCGTGCGTCCTCGTCCCCGACTGCCCGACGCGGCAGACCCACATGGAGTCGCATTAGCGCATCTCCGGCCGCGATCCGAGCTGTTAATTCTCGTGGGTTTCGTGAGGTAGTAGTTTGTCTGCACAGAAAGACGTGAAGTTCTCGGACTTCCCTCTTCGGGAAGCTCTCCACCAAAGCATCGCCCAGGCCGGGTTCGAGCGGCCAACGCCGATCCAGGCAGCGTGCATCCCGCCCGCGCTGGATGGCAAAGACGTCATCGGTCTGGCCCAGACGGGAACGGGCAAGACGGCCGCGTTCGCCGTTCCGATCATACAGCGCCTTGCCGGACGCGCGGAACTCGGCGCGCTGGTGCTTGCTCCGACGCGAGAGCTGGCCGCACAGATCACAACCATGCTCAACGAGTTGGGCGAGAGCGTCGGAATCCGCGTCGCCACCATTGTCGGAGGCGTTCCGTTGGACGAAGATTACGCGGCATTGCGTTCCTGGCCGAATGTCCTGGTCGCCACTCCGGGAAGGATGATAGATCACATAGAGAACGGTCGAGTCTCGTTTGCGGAGATAGAGGTTCTGGCCGTGGACGAGGCCGACCGCATGCACGATATGGGCTTCGTTCCGCAGATCAGGAGGATCATATCGGAGCTTCCCCGTAAGCGCCAGACGATGATGTTCACCGCTACGCTTCCCGACGATGTGGAGCGGATAGCTCGCCGCAGCATGCACAAGCCGGTGCGGATTCAGATCGGTCATTGCGCCCCTGCCCATCGCGCCAAGCAGGAGCTGTTCGAGTTGGGTGAGGACGCCAAGGCGCCTCTGCTGCTGAAGATTCTGAGCAAGAGCCGAGGCCGGGTGCTGGTATTTGCCCGGACGAAGCGAGGGGTGGATCGCCTCGTTCGCAGGATCAACGGCCGCCGGTTCTGTGTCGGTCGAATCCACGGCGACCTGGAGCAGGCCTACCGAGACAAGGCCCTGACCGACTTCCGCGAAGGCCACTGCCGGGTGCTGGTAGCGACAGACATCGCCGCGCGCGGGCTTGACATCAGCGATATAGAGCATGTCGTTAACTACGACTTTCCGCACAATGCGGAGGATTACGTGCACCGGATCGGCAGGACTGCCCGAGTGGACGCCAGCGGTCTGGCGACGAGCTTTATTACGCGCGATGACCGCCGATTCGTCGGACAAGTGCGAAGGCTGATCGGAAAGAGCCTTCCCCAGCCGACCCGTCTGGAAAGCTACGTTTGCGAACCTTCCCGACGCGCGGATCGGGCAAAGGGGC